>Ga0102924_1001383_pt1 | contig 28249 bp, 33 predicted proteins | sample PaiPotPPM11metaG_FD_80116 | JGI IMG/M metagenome (GOLD analysis project Ga0102924, IMG submission 80116) | Iron sulfur acid spring bacterial and archeal communities from Banff, Canada, to study Microbial Dark Matter (Phase II) - Paint Pots PPM... ... | reverse complement strand
GTCTGAATGCACCTGGAAGATGATGGAGAGTTGATGCGCCAGGGGAAGGATCGGGGCGCGGCGAGCTTGCCGTCTGAGCCGTTCCTGGCGGTTGGGGTCGGCGGCACAGCAACTGATGCTGCAGTACTTGGCCGTCGTCTTCTTCACCAACGCTTCACAGCCCGGACGAGCGCAAACCTTTAGCGGAGCGGTTTGTTTCAAACCGTGAGCGACCTCCATTTCCCTTGCCTTGATGCGGTTTCTGCCGAAACCGTTTTCCCCCGGCGCGTTAATGATTATCCTCTCCACTCCTAGCGTGTCAAGCTTCGCACTCGCTTATCCACATATCGAAAACCACAAGAGGATTACTTGGGGAAAAAACTATGGCGCCGACTAACAGCGTGTGAGGCGATGTAAAAAAATTACAGCCCGTGTCAGGTCGCGGCTCGGAGTTCTTAAAGCGGCGTCGATGGGGTCCGCGTCTTGAGACTTCCATCGCTCCGCCGGACGAGCAGCTCGCCCGCCAGCCGCGGTAAGGCCGCCGCATCGTCGACGCCTCGAATCCAGATGCCATCGGCGCCGAATCGTTTCGCCCGCCGAACCTGGTGCGGAAGCGTACAGAGGGCGATGATCACCGGTCGCTCGAAGCCCTGGGCGCCGTTGAGGACTCCGTAGACGTAAGCCGTGTCGGCTTCCCAGATGGCCATATCGAAGAGCACCAGCCGCGGTTTGATCCGTTCGGAAAATGCCTGCACATCCTCTGTGGGCAGGGTCGTCGTTACGTTGTAACCGTCGGCCTCGAACAGCTCCTTATAGGCAATCGCCTGGCGCGGGTCGTTCTCGAAGACGAGCACCGCTTCACCGATTGGCGACTGCGTCGAAGCCATGATCGAGCGCATTATGGCATGCTCAGCCAGCGGCTCAGCTGATGCAGATCCACATTAGCCCCCGTAAGGATCGCTACCACGGGCGCTTCCAGATCGAGGCCGGCAAGTCCGGCCACGGCGGCCGCTCCGGCCGGCTCTACTATCAGTTTCGACCTGCCGGAGAGCGCACGCAGCGCGTCGATGATGGCGCCATCGCTGACCGTACGTACCTCGTCGACGTACTCCTGTATGAGGGCGAGGTTAAGCGGCCGGGTGTAAGGCGGCGCCAGCCCGTCGGCAACTGTCTCGATGCGCTTCAGCGGCACCGGTCGCCCGGCTGCCAGGCTGTCGCTTACGACGCTGGCACCTTCAGGCTCGACACCGATCACCCGGACCTGCGGCCGCCGGCTCTTGATTGCGGCCGCCACACCCGCGACGAGCCCGCCACCGCCCACCGGAATTACGACAGTTCTGACCTCCGGTAAGGCGGCGAGGATCTCCAGCCCAACCGTCCCCTGGCCGTTGATCACCGCCGGGTCATCGAACGGATGGACAAGGTAGGAGCCACGCCGCAGCTGCTCCTCTTCAAGGCGCTGCTGCCAGGCGGCCACGGGAACCAGGAGCACTTCGGCGCCGTAGCTGGCGATGGCATCGAGCTTGCTGCGTGGGGCATCCTCGCGCACCACAACGACGCAGGGAATGCCGAAGCGGTGGGCCGCGGAGGCGAGCGCCTGACCATGGTTGCCGGCGGAGAGGGTGATCACTCCGCGGCTTCGCTCCTCTGGCCCGAGTTGAATCAGCGCGTTGAAGGCGCCCCGCACCTTGAAGGACCCCGTTCGTTGCAGGCTTTCGGCCTTCAGCCACAGCTCCGGGTAACCAAGGTCGTCCCCGGGGAGAAGAGGCGTGGGCCGGATGTAGGGACGAATGCGATCGGCGGCCGCCTCGATCCGGGCGAGTGAGACCGACTCGGCCTGGAGCACCACGCCTTAAGGCTAGTGCCTGCGCTAGTTCCAGAAGCCGTGAAGCAGGACGTGATCCAGGAGTTGAGCCAGCCAGCGCCGAACCCGGGTTGCCACGTATCTATAACGTCATTCGCGCTGAATGCCGTCGCAGCGGCTGCCTATCATCTCGCTTGGTGCGCATCACCGATCCACCTGAGAAGATCGCCGGCTCGAGGGTGGTGCTTCGCCGCTACCGCTATCCGGACGACGGGCCCTCGATGCGCGCCGCCATCTCGGCCAGCCGCGACCACCTCAGGGCCTGGATGGCCTGGGCGGAGACTTCGCCTACTGATGAGTCGGTGGGCGCCTTCCTTGAGCCGGCCGCCCGGGATTTCGGCGGGGACGCGGCGGCCAACTACGCCATCACCCTGGCCGACAGCGGCGGATATGTTGGGGGATGCGGCCTTCACCCGCGGGTCGGCGAGGGAGGTCTCGAGATCGGGTACTGGATTGAAGCGCAACACCAGGGGCGGGGCTTGATCACCGAGTCCGTCAGGCTGCTGACCAGCGCTGCGCTCGAGCTCCCCGGTGTCTCAAGGCTCGAGATCCACTGTGATGTGGCAAATGTTCGAAGCGCGGCGGTACCGGCCCGCCTCGGATATCGCCTGGATCGAATCGAGGCCCACGAGATCACGGCCAGGCTCGAATCCGGACGCTTCATGATCTGGGTGGTGGAAGCCGGAGAGTGGGCGCAACAGGAGTCGAACCTGTGACCTCTTCCTTGTCATGGAAGCGCTCGTACCAACTGAGCTATGCGCCCGTTAAGCCACGCGATTATACCTTCGGCTGGGTAACGCCTCAAACGCTCGCATCACACGACGAACGTCTCAAACGCTGGTGTGGCACGTTCCGCGCCACTGGCCTCGGGCGACGCCCGTCGGGCTGCCGCTAAAGAGCCTGGACGGAGCGTGATCGGCGGGTCGGGAAGGCCGAGACGGCGCCGCTCAGCAGGAGCAGGATGCCCATGCCGAAGATGACCCGAGTCACCCCGAAGAGGTCGGCGAGCCCGCCGGCAACCAGGATCGGGATCGCCACCGCCGCATTGACGATGGTGAACATGGCGCCGAAAATCCTTCCTCGCATTTCGGCTTCAGTTTTCTCCTGGAGCACGGTGAAGGCCGGAATAAACAGCATTCCGAACTCGATCCCCCCGATGAAACCGAAGACGACCGGGAAAAGGCCGAGCAGACCCGGCGCAAATCGCTCGAAAAGATAGGGCAGCGCGGCGATCAGCATCAGGGTGACGCCTGCCGAAAGCAGCCCGCCGATCAGCAGCCGGCTACGGCGGAAGTTACGGCCGTACTGTCCGAGGTAGAAGGCGGCGCCCAGCATGCCGATCACCGCGGGCGCCAGGAAGAGGTAGACGTCTGTGACCTGGAGGTGCAGAACCGTGCTCATGTAGCTGGGCGCGAGTACGAACACCGAGAAGATCACGGTGATCGTGAGGCTCAGCTGGCCCACGGCAAATCGCACCAGCGGGCGGGCCGCGATGTAGGAGAGACCCTCCCGTAACTCGTATAGGATGTCCGGCGCGTTCCCTTCCTGCTGGGCGCGTGCGTGCAGATCGGTGCGAACGAAATAGATCAGGGCGGCCGCCAGCACGAAAAGCCCGGTTGCGATCCAGTAGGGCGAGTCGGTGCCGAGGAAGCGGATCGCCAGCGTGGACAGCGGCACCGCGATCAGCAGCGTCACGATCACGGTGCTGGTGAACATCGAGGTCGCCGTCATCAACTCCTCGGAGCCGACGATGAACGGAATCGAGGCTGCCTCCGCGGGAGCGAAGATCTGGCCTACCGCGGCGAAGAGGAAGGTGATCACCAGCAGATGCCAGGTAACGTGTTCGAAGTAGGGAAGAAACCGGCTGATGGGGATCAGCAGGATCAGCACACCCCTGATCGCGTTGGTTGCGAACATCAGCCGCTTCTTGTCATGGCGGTCGGCGTAGACCCCCGCCAGCGGGCTCAGGATCACCGAGGGAAATGTGTAGGCGAGAAAGAGGGCGGCACCGTGGGTGTTGGCGCGGCTGATGCTGTAGGTGAGGACGAGCAGCGCGAACATCAGGAACTTGTCTCCCAGCTGCGAGGCAATCTGCGAGAACCAGATCAGGCGGAAGTCATGGTTTGCGAGTACCGTCCGAAACCCGGGCGGACGCGGGAGGATGATCTCGCGTGGATCTTTCAACGCGCCTGTATCGTATCGAGTCTCCAGTTCCCCCGCTCCTTCTCGAAAAGTCGCTTCCACTCCTCGAGCCCTAAGGTCTCGGCGCGGCGCGCCGGGTCGATGCCGATAACGGCCAGTCGCCGGCGAGCCTCCACATTGCTCACCGAGAGACCACGGGCCATGACGAAAGCGAGTTGCTTGCGCCGCGCCTGGAAGAAGGGTGTTGCGAAGCTGAAAAAAGCGGCCAGCTCTGCGGCTGGAAGCGCAGGTACTGGATCCGGCACGATTCGGAGCAGCGCCGATCCAACATCGGGTGGCGGGATGAACGCCTGTTTAGGGATTGCCATGCGCAGCTCGGGCGTTCCGTAGACCCGCACCCCGAGCGTTGCCAGGCTCCAGCTGCCCGCCGGCGCTGCCAGCCGCTCGGCAACTTCCTTCTGTACCAGTAGGTCGATGCGGGAGGCGGTCCGCCGTTGCTCGAGCAGGTGCACGATGAGCGCCCCGGTGAGGTTGTAGGGGATGTTACCGACCACCCGGTATGGACTCTCCAGGAGATCGCCGACAGGGGTGCGGAGGATGTCGCCCTCCAGGATCCTGATGTTGGGAAAGTCCCGGGTGGTCAGTTTCAGAGCCCTGACGCAGGCGGGGTCGATCTCGACAGCGATGAGGGCCGCCACCCGGCGGGCCAGCTCGATGGTCAGGACGCCGAGCCCGGGCCCAACCTCGAGAACACGCTCACCGGAGCCCAGTTCCAGGTTATCTACGATCAGCTCCAGGGTGGCGCGGTCGGCCAGAAAGTTCTGACCCCAGCGGCGCTGGAAGCGCACCTGGAAGCGGCGCATCACGCCGCGAACGACGGCGGGGTCGGCCAGGTCCAGGGCTGCCCTTTTAGCCGGCGTGAGGCAGCCGGAAGAGGTCGAGGGTATTCTGTCTGGTCGCCGCTGCGACCACCTCCGGCGTCAGCCCACGAAGGCTGGCGATTCGCTCAACCGTCTCGCGGAGAAAGCGCGGCGCGTTCGGTTTGCCGCGTCGGCTCTGGGGCGGCAGGAAGGGTGCGTCAGTTTCTACCAGCATCCGTTCCAACGGGATGACACTTGCAGCCCCGATTACGCCATGGGCGCCCGGGTAGGTGACGGTGGCAGCGAAAGAGAGGTAAAAGCCGCGGGCCACTCCCTCGGCCGCCATCGCCGAGTTTCCGCTGAAACAGTGGAAGACCCCACGGATCCCGGCGAAATCGTCGAGGATGGCGAAGGTGTCCTCGAAGGCGCCTCGAGTGTGCAGCACCACCGGCTTGTCAGCCTCCGCGGCCAGACCGAGCATCTGGCGCATTGTGTCCGCCTGCTCTTTCTTTGACACCCGATGGTAATCGGTGAAGTGGTAATCGAGCCCGATCTCGCCGATGGCAACCACGTTCGGGTGCGCTGCCAGATGGCGCAGCTCTCGTCTCACCTCGGCACTCATCGGCTCGCCGGCGGCATGAGGATGGCGGCCCACGGTGGTCCGCAGGCCATGGATCTGCTCGGTCAGCTCGATGCCCGGACGGTTGTCAGTCGCGTCGTCACCGATGTTGACCACCGCCTCTACGCCGTCCCGGCTGGCCTCCTCCAGAGCCAGCGACGGGGTTAGAGGCGGGCGGAGGTGCAGCAGGTGGGCGTGAGAGTCGATCAGGCGACGGGCTCCGGCTTTTCGATGCGCGGGAAGAGCACGCCGCCGAGAGTGGTCTGGGTTCGGGGCGCAAGTCTCCCCCACTCGCGGGCAGTCGTCCAGGATCCCCTGATGTCGGCCTTGACCTGGATCGCTATCTTCCCGGCCGTCTCCGGCAGGAAGGGCGATATGAGATAGGAAGTCAGGCGGATGCACTCGACAAGGTTGTACATCACCGTCTGCAGCCGCTTGCGCTGGTCCGACTGCTTGGCCAACACCCAGGGCGCCGTCTCCTCGATGTACTTGTTGGCGCGGTTGACAGCCTCCCATGTGAGCGACAGCGCGCCGCTGAAATCAACGGATTTCAGGTGCTTGTCGAGGCCGCGGGCCGCGCGCTCGAACGCGGCGCGCAGCTGGTCATCCAGCGGTGTGGCATCCCCGTCGGGTGCAGGCACCTTGCCGTCGAAGTAGCGCCAGAGCATGTTCATAGTTCGAAAAACGAAGTTACCAAGGTCGTTTGCCAGGTCGGCGTTGTATCGATCGGTCATGGTTTCCCAGCTGATGTCGCCGTCTCGGTCGAACGGTAGCTCGCGCAGCAGCAGGTAGCGGACCGCATCGGCGCCGAATCGGTTGGCAGCCTCGAGAGGATCGATGTAGTTTCCGGCGCTCTTGCTCATCCGCTCCCCACGAACGGTCAGGAAGCCGTGGGCAAAGACTCGCCTCGGCAGCGGCAATCCGGCAGATAAAAGCATTGCCGGCCAGTAGAGGCAGTGGAAACGCGTGATGTCCTTGCCGATGACGTGCAGGTCGGCGGGCCACCAGCGCTTGAACATGGCCTCGTCGGTCCCGTACCCGACACCCGTCGCGTAATTGACAAGCGCATCGCCCCAGACGTAGACAACGTGCTTGTCGTCGCCCGGAAATGGGATGCCCCATTTGATCGTGGAGCGGGAGATGCTGAAGTCCTGGAGTCCGGCCTTGAGCCAGCCGAGGACTTCATTACGCCGGGTCTCGGGACGGATGAAGTCAAGGTGCTTATCGATGTGCTCCTGCAAGCGCTCCTGGTAGGTCGAGAGTTTGAAGAAATAGTTTTCCTCTTTCAACCACTGCGCCCTCAGCTGAGGATGGATCAGACAAAAGCCGTCTTTGAGGTCAGCCTCTTGCTTGAAGGCCTCGCAGGAGACGCAATACCAGCCCTCGTAAGACCCTTTGTAAATATCGCCGCGTGCCTGCAGCCTGGCGATGAAGGCCTGCACCCCGCGGACGTGATCCTCGTCCTCCGTCCGGATGAAACGGTCGTAGGCGATTCCGAATTTCGCCTCGATGTCACGATAGAGCTGCGCCATCCGGGCGGTGAACTCCGTCGTCGTAACCCCTTCTTCCTCGGCCTTCCGACGCACATTCTGCGAATGTTCGTCAGTACCGGTGAGGAAAAAGGTCTCGTCCCCGATCAGCCGGTGATAGCGTGCCAGTGAGTCCGTCGCCGTCAGCTCGTAAATGAAGCCGAGGTGTGGGGCGGCGTTGGGGTAGACGATGGCCGTCGTCACATAGAACTTACTCATCTGGAGGTCTCCAGTCGCTACCTGCCACCACGACCGTCAGCTCGCCGCGTGGCGGAACACTTTGAAAGTGCTCCAGGAGCGTCGCCGGCGTCCCACGAAGGAATTCCTCGTGGATCTTGGTGATCTCCCGCGCCACCACGAGCGACCGGGGGCCGAGGGTGGACGCCATTATATCCAAGGTCTTGAGAATTCTATGGGGCGACTCGAAGAAGATAAAGGTGCGCCGTGCGGCGCCCGTCTCTTCGAGGAGGCGCTGCAGCTCGCCCCGCTTCCGCGGTAGAAACCCGAGGAAGGTGAACTGGTTGGTAGGCAGCCCCGAACTGACCAGCGCCGCCAGCACGGCGGACGGGCCCGGAATCGGAACGACCTCGATCCCCCTGGCAACGGCTGCGCTCACCAGTCTTACCCCGGGGTCGGATAGTGCCGGCGTCCCGGCATCGGATACGAGTGCCACATCGTGCTGGTCCAGCCGGGAGGCGATGGTTTCCAGTTGTCTGCGCTCGTTGTGCGCATGCAGGCTGATCAGCGGGCGGCGAAAGCCGAAGTGATTGAGCAACTTGAGTGTGTGACGGGTATCCTCGGCCGCGATCAGCGGGGCAGTCTCGAGGACGTGGAGGGCCCTGAGCGTGATGTCATCGAGGTTTCCTATCGGCGTGGAGACAACGTATAGGACCGGCACTCACGCCACACTGGCATCGCCTGGAGAGTTCAATGGCCCCAGTCGCGAGGGTATCGGAAGTCACGGTCAATGGTGCGAGACGAAAGCTTGGCGATGACGGGCATTCGACGCTTGTACTGGTTCTCGCGAACGCGTTTGACGATGTCGTCGATGAACGCCTGATCGAAGCCCTCCTCTTTCAACTCAGGCAGTGAGTAGCGCCGTTCGACCAGGTAATAGAGCAAGCGATCGATCTGACGGTAACCGAAGCCCAACTCGGTCTCGTCCGACTGCCCGGCCCAGAGGTCGGCCGAGGGTACCTTCTGAACGATTGCCGTGGGCACGCCGACGGTGTCGGCGAGCTGCCAGACCTGGGTCTTGTAAAGGTCACCGATCGGGTTGATCGCGCTTGCCATGTCGCCGTAGATAGTCCCGTAGCCCAGCAGCAGCTCCGTCTTGTTGCTGGTCCCGATCACCAGCGCTCGCCAGGCCCAGGAATGGTCGTAGAGGATCGTCATCCGCTCCCGCGCCATCTTGTTGCCGCGCCGCTTGTTGTCCGCCTCGGGAAAGTGTTGGTAGTAGGCGTCGATCTGAGGGCTGATGTTTACTTCGAGGTGCTCGATCCCCAGTTGCTCGATCAGGGTGAGGGCGTCGCTCCGGCTCTTCGGGTCGCTACTGCGATACGGCATCAGGATGCCCTTGACGTTGGTAGGCCCGAGCGCCTCCGCGGCGAGCGTGACGACCAGGCTCGAGTCCACGCCGCCGCTGAGCCCGAGGAGAACGCGCTCGAAGCCCACTTTTCGCACCTCGTTGCGAATGAAACCGACCAGGATCCGCCGCACCAGCTCCCCGTTTACCTGGAGCGGCGCGAAAACCGCCTCAGAAGGGCTTGCGGGTGCGCTCATGCCAGACCTGTCGTAACTCGTTGATGGTCAGCTCGAGGTGCTCATCGCGCAGCAGTGGGTTGGCCAGCCGCTCCCGGCGCACGTCTCCCAGGTCCAGGTTCGCGACTACGAGCGCTTCGTCCGCATCCTCCTGCTGGGCGATGACATCCCCGTTGGGCCCGATCGCCATCGAGCCGCCCCAGAAATTCGCCCCGTCCTCGTACCCGACGCGGTTGCAGTAGAGGAAGAATGTGGTTAGGAACTGCGCGTAGGTGCGGCCAAGCAGGCCGTAGGACTCGGCGGTCCCCAGGCGCTCGTCGGTTGTTATCCCACGGCCCGGGCTGGCAGACGGGCAGATGATCATGTCGACTCCCTGGAGCCCCAGGATGTAAGCGCTGGAAAGGTGCCAGACGTCCTCACAGACGAGCATGCCGACCCGGCCGAAGGCGGTTGCAAAACTTCGAAACCGGTCGCCCGAGGCGAAATAGCGCTTCTCATCGAACATGCCGTAGGTGGGCAGGTATACCTTGCGATGGAGGTGGACCAACTCACCGCGGCTCAAATACAGACTCGCATTGAAATAACGATGGTCCGACTCCTCGATGACAGCTCCCACGACGACATCCATATCGGCGGAGAGTCCCGCCAGGTCGCGCATCACCGGTGAGTCGAGCCTGATCGCGAGGTCGGGAACCAGGTCCTTGAGGAAGTACCCGGTGAGGCTCAACTCTGGAAACACCAGCAGGTCGAGTCGAGCCTCCCTCGCGCGCCCGAGCCAGTCATGGTGGCGGGCGAGGTTGCGCTCCCGATCGCCCAGAGTGAAATCGCCCTGGGCAAGTCCGACCTGCAACCGGCCCGGCCCGGTCATACCGGTGTTGCCTTTTTGAATTTCAGCCAGCTGGCAATCGCCGGCGCCATCTCGGCAGAGGTGCCGAGATGAACCGCGGCCCTGGGGAGGGCATCGAGAAAGGCGCGCCCGTAGGTTCGGTTGCCCACGCGGTGATCGAGGAGCAGAACCGCTCCGCGGTCGCTGCGCCGGCGGATGAGGCGGCCGAATCCCTGTTTGAGCCGCAGAACCGCCTCCGGCAGCGCCAGCTGGGCGAAAGGATCGGCGAGCGTCGCGCTGCGCGCCAGCTGCAGTGGGTCGTTAGGAACATTGAACGGGAGACGGACGATGACGACGCAGGACAGGGCGTCACCGGGGACGTCAATACCCTCCCAGAAGCTGCTGGTACCGAGGAGTACGGTTCGAGCATCTTGCTGGAAATCGGAAAGGAGCTGCCGCCGGGTTCCATCCAGGTTCTGAGCGAGGACCCGCACATTGGACCTGGCCAGCCGAGGCCTAAGCCGGTCCGCCACCTCACGTAATTGCTGGTGGGCGGTGAACAGAACCAGGGTCCGGCCCTGGATCGACTCGGCGACCTCGGCCACAATTGAGACGACCTGGTCGCTGAAGCCCGGGTCCGAAAGCTCGAGGAGATCGGTTGGCAGGCAGAGGAGCGCCTGCGAAAGGTAGTCGAAGGGTGACGCCAGCACCATTTCATGAGTGCTCAGCTGGCCGAGCCCGACGCCTCGCTTGAAATAGTCGAAGGACTCGGCCACCGCGAGGCTCGCAGAGGTGAAGACAACCGTCTCCTTGCCACTGAAGGCTCGCTCCTGCAGGACACCGCCCGCGGTGGTGGGCGCCGACTGGACGACGGCTCGCCCTGAGCGCCGTTCGTTGGCCAGCCAGTAGAGCCGGTCGCCGCGCGGTTGCCTGAATGCCTGCTCCAGCAGGCCGATGCGATCTTCCAGTTGAACGGTGAAGAGGTCGAGCTCGCGCGCGGCGTGGGAGTGGCTCTCCAGCTGGAGCTGCGCAACGGAAGACGACAGCTCCCCGAGGAGTCCGCGTCCACTAGCGACCAGCTGCGCGGCGTTCTCCGCGAGCGCCGCCACCTCGGTAAGGGCCCGGCCCCGGGCATCGAGGATGACGGGCTCGAAGCGGCCGGGTCGCAGCGGGTTCACCGGCTGGAGCACCCTGACCGTCTCTCTGGCCTCGTGGAAGAAGCTGGCCACCGCCTGGCGTAGGCGCGTCGCCTCGAGCCGAAGCCGATCATTGGGCGAGCCACAGGCGGCCCGGTACCAGGTCATCGTTCCATCGACGCTTTCCAGCAGCTCCTCCTCCCCCACCCGGACCGTCAGTGCGTCGACCGCCGCCTCCTCCAGTTGGTGGGCTTCGTCGACCACGAGATGTTCGTGGGCCGGCAGGACAGAGCCGCCGGCAAGCGCGTCAGCCAGGAGCAGCGCGTGGTTGGTGACGATCAGGTCGGCATCCTGGGCGGCGCGACGGCCATTCCAGTAGAAGCAGGTCTGGTTGCGGTAGTTATCACAATGCCCGGCGAGGCAATCATCCGCCGTCGAGGCTGCCCGAAGCCAGAAGAGCTCGTCCAGCCCATTCAGCTTGATCTCGGAGCGATCACCCGTCGACGTTTGCTCCAGCCAGACGAGCATGCGAAGCTTGAAGCGAGCTTCCTCACTGAACCAGCTGCCATCCGCTCGGCGGCTGGGAGCGTTGAGATAACGGTTCCACCGACGAAGGCTGACGTAATTCGATCTGCCTTTGAGAAGCGCGGCCTTGAAGTCGAACGGCAGCCAGCTGCGCAGGAACGGTATGTCCTTCAGGTAGAGCTGCTCTTGGAGCGTGATGGTGTTGGTGGCCACAACCACGCGCTGACCGCTCGCCACCGCGTGGTGAACCGCGGGGACAAGGTAGGCCAGGGACTTGCCTGTGCCGGGACCTGCCTCCACGACGAGCCGGCCGCCCCGGCTGTAGAGCTGGGCGATGGCGAGCGTCATCTGCAGTTGGGACTCACGAAGCTCGTAATCATCGAGCCGTTCGGCCATCGGGCCCTGCGGGCCGAGCAACGCCTTGATCGCCTGCGGATCGGTTGAAGGTGTACCCTCGCGGGGTTCAGGCCTGGACACGGAGATGGGGCGCGGCACGCTCAGCTGCTCGGTCGGTCCGGCGCGGGCTGCCTCGCTCAGGAATTCAGCCACAGGGTCATCCCATCCGGCTGTGGCCGCCAGCATCCGGTCGAGCAGCGCCGGCGGAAATCCACGCACGGCCTCAAACAGGTGGTTGAAGAGTTGCCTGGCGGCGTCCGCATCGGAAAGGGCCCGATGCGGCTGGCGGTGGCGCAGGCCGAGCGCGGACGAGAGGTGTGGGAGGCTATGGCTCGGCGCCATCGGGAGCACGATCCGGGCCAGGTCCAGCGTGTCGAAGAGGGCATAGGAAGAGGCGGTACCGTCTGCGTCCACCAGGTAAGACAGATCGAAGCTGCCACTGTGGCCGACGACGGCGCTGTCACCGACAAAGTCGATCAGCTCGCTCAGCACCTGTTCGGGAAGCGGCGCGGCGACCACGTCGGCATCGCGAATGCCGGTCAGATCCTGGACGGCGGGCGGGATGCCGACCTCCGGCCGCACGAGCGACTGGAAGGTTGCGAGGACCTCGTCTCCCCGGAAGCGAACCGCACCGACCTCAATGATCCGATCGAGGCGCGGGGTGAGCCCGGTTGTCTCCAGGTCAAGCGCCACCAGCGTCCGTTGCACTGGCCTTAAGGTACTGGACTCAGAGGAGCTTGGCGGCGAGCTCGGCTAGTTCGGACCGCTGACCCTTGGTCAGAGTGACATGGCCCGCCAGGGGATTGTCCTTGAACTTCTCGATCGCATAGCAGAGACCATTGCTGCGGAAGTCGAGGTAGGGATGGTCGATCTGGTTGGGATCTCCCGTGAGCACAATCTTGGTCCCCTCGCCCGCCCGCGAGACGATCGTCTTGACCTCGTGGGGGGTGAGGTTCTGGGCTTCGTCGACGATGATGAACTGCTGCGGGATGCTCCGACCGCGAATGTAGGTTAGAGCCTCGGCCTCGAAGATGCCCTTATCCTGGATGTGCCGGATCATATCCGCGGCCATCTGCTCCTTGTAGATGCAGCCCATCAGGTACTCGAGGTTGTCATAGATCGGCTGCATCCAGGGCCGGAGCTTCTCGTCCTTGTCACCAGGTAGATATCCGACATCCTTACCCATCGGGATCACGGGGCGGGTCACCAGCAGACGCCGAAAGCGATGCTGGTCGAGGACCTTGCTCAGCCCGGCCGCAAGCGCCAGTAGGGTCTTGCCGGTGCCCGCCTGCCCCGTCATGGTGACGAATGGCACCCGGTCGTCCAGGAGGATGTCGAAGGCAAAGCGCTGGCCCAGGTTCTTGGGTTGAATGCCCCAGATCTCTTTCTTCATCGGAGCCAGGCCGACGACCTGCTGCGACTCCGCGTCGAAACGGCCGAGCGCGCTCGACTTGGTCCCGTTCAGCGACTTGAAATGCACGAATTGGTTGCAGTAGAGGCGGCCGTTCGAAGGCTGGAACATGTTCGTTTTGTTGAAGGTTTCGATGTCTTCCGGTGCCACCTGCAAGGTGGTCATACCGTCGTACAGGTCCTCCTCTCTGAGCACCATCTTGTCCGTCTCGTAGTCCTGCGCCTGCAGGTTGAGAGCGTCCGCTTTGACGCGCACGTTGATGTCCTTGCTGACAAGGATGACCGGCCTGTCTTTATGCTCGGCTTGCAACTGCAACGTCAGGGCGATCACCTGGTTGTCGGCCTTGCGCGGGTCGAGGTCGTCCGGGAGGTGGCCGTTTCCGTCGCGGGTCAGCTCCACGCGGAGCGTGCCGCCGTGGCGGAGCGCAACCCCTTCGGACAGTTTGCCCTTTGCCCGAAGCTCGTCCATGTGGTGGGCAATCAGGCGAGCGTGGCGGCCGACCTCATCCTGGCGGCGCTTCTGGCCGTCGACCTCCTCGATCACGATCAAGGGAATCACGATCTCGTTGTCCTCGAAGGAGAAGATCGCGTTCGGATCGTGGAGCAGGACGTTGGTATCTAAAACGTAGATCTTCTTCATCCGTTGGCGCTCTGCGCGGTGGCGGCGGCCGTGGCGTACGCCCCCCGATATTCAAACGGCAGGAGCTCCGCAATCCTTGTCATCAGGTAATCGGCGGTCTGCTGGTGGTCCATCTTGCTTCCGTCCCGATTGCGCTCGGGCAGCCCGAAGGGATCTCCGAATACCATCGAAACCGGCGCAGGCCGCGGCAACCGCCTGTGGCGGGGCAGGACGTTCTGCGTGCCCGATATCCCCAGCGCGAGAACGGTCGCTCCCGAGCGGCGGGCGATGAAGCCGGCCCCCGGTTCCGCACGGAGGAGTTTTGCGTCCTCCGACCGATGGCCCTCGGGAAACAGAACGAGCGCCTTGCCCTCGCGCAGGACTTCAAAAGCCCGGCGCAATGCGGTCCGGTCGGGCGAGTGACGGATGACCGGAAAAGCGTGGTAGGCACGCATCAGCCATTCGAAGCGGCCCTGAAAGAGCTCGGCCTTGGCCATGAACCAGACCGGACGTGGAGCCCAGCCCCCGATCAGAGCTGGATCGACGGCCCCGACGTGGTTCGACACGATCAGGAGAGGGCCGCTCGCGGGGACGCCGTCTCGGCCGCGTACCTGGAACCTGGTACCAAGCAGGACGCGAGTGAGGAGCCGTGCAAGACGCGTGAGGAGGGAATAGCTCAAAGCGATCAGTGCTTTGGCAGCCGGCGCATCACCTCGTCGAAGACCTGGCGCACGGACTTGCCTTCAGTGGCGACGATTATAGCATCGGGAGCGGCGCGCAACGGTGCGGTTTCACGTTCGCTGTCCGCCCGGTCCCTTGCGTCTATTTCCTGTTGGAGAATTGCGTCCGGCGTGGCGCTTCCCCGGGCCTTGTCCAGCTCCTTCCTCCGCCGCGCGGCGCGTTCGGCCGCCGGTGCGGTGAAGAAAAACTTGATGTCCGCCCCGGGGAAGATGACGGTGCCGATATCGCGGCCGAGGACCACGGCATCAGTTCCGGCGCTACGACGCTGCGGCTCTACGAGCAACTTGCGAACCTCGGGAATCTGGGAGATGAAGGCCAGTTGAGGTGCGATTGCCGGGTCGACCGCTTCGTTGCTGATGTCGCGGCCATCGATCGAGACCTGCGCCGGACCCGAACCCGGGTCGGTGTTCAAGCGGATCTCGACCCCGGAAATCATCCGGACCATCGCATCGATGTCGTCAGCGGCAATCCCGCGCCGCCGCGCCTCCACGGTTACGGCCCGGTAGTAGAGCCCGGTGTCGACAAGTGCGAAGCCTAGCTCTCGAGCGACCAGCCGACCGACCGTAGTTTTACCTGAGCCCGCGGGTCCGTCGATGGCGATGATCATCCGAGTCCGGCGGCCGTCCGGACGGCAACCACCTCGGCTGTTTCCAGCCGGCGCCAGCGGCCTTCGGGAAGGTCGCCAAGCTGGAGCCCGTCGAGCCGGACGCGCTGGAGGTCCAGGACTCGGTGACCGAGCGCCTTCCAGAGGCGCCTGATTTCGCGCCTCTTGCCCTCCTTGAGAACCATGCATACCCGCGATTGGCTTGGCCCCGCTTCGAGCACCCGCACGGTCACCGGGGAAAAGCTTTCCCCCTTGACCACCATGCCCTCGGCCAGCCGGCGCAGCGACTGCGCTTCAGGGTGTCCGGAGACGGCCACAACGTATTCCTTCTCGACATGGTAGCGCGGGTGCATCAACCTGGAGGCGAGCTCGCCATCGTCGGTCAGGAGGATCAAACCGCGGCTGTCGAGGTCGAGGCGACCGACCGGGAAGACGCGGCCCGTTTCCGCAGGTAGACCATCGACCACGGTGGCCCTCCCGCGCACGTCCCCGACCGAGCTCAGCACTCCCACCGGCTTGTTGAGCAACAGGTAGGTCCGCTGCGGCGGCGAGTGCACCAACTCGCCATCGAAACGGACTTCATCGGTGGCGGGGTTGACGACCTGCCCGGCGGTTGCGGGTAGGGCGTTTACGGTTACGCGCCCGGCGGCGATCAACGTGTCCGCCTTGCGGCGGGCGGCAACCCCCGAGCGGGCTAAGAACTGGTTGAGCCGGATTGCGGTAAGGGAGGTAACTCGTCCAGGCTGCTGACACCGAGGATCTGAAGAAATTTCATGGTCGTCCCGAACAATCGCGGGTTTCCCGGGGCCTCGAGCCGGCCGGTCTCCTCTATCAGGCCCTTCTCTTCCAGGCTCTCCAGGACAGCCTCGCAATTGACGCCGCGTATCTCCTCGATCCGGGCACGGGTCAGGGGCTGACGGTAGGCGACTATGGCGAGTGTTTCGTAAGCGGCCGGCGAGAGGCGCGAGGGGTATTCCGGCCGGAGGACCCGGCGAACGACATCGGCCTGCGTCGGGTCTGTCACCAGTTGCAGCTGGTCCTGGTGCCGTTGCAGGAAGAGGCCGCGACCGCCGAGGCCTTCTTTCAGGCACGCAGCCGCCCCCTCGATCCGAGGCAGGGGCGCCTGCAGGATCTCCTGGAGCTCGAGGAGCGTCACAGGCCGGTTCAAGGTGAAGAGCACGGCCTCGAGCGCGGCCGCCATCGCCACCTCGTCACTTACGGCCGCGGCCGCCTCAGTCGTGATACTCATCAGCCGGCTTGCCTCCTGCCCTGTGATCGAACCTGGATTTCGGTGAACGCCTCAGACTGGACCACGCTGACCTCACCGATTCTAATCAGCTCGAGGAGCGCGAGGAAGGTAACAACAGCCTCGAGCCGGGTCCGGCTACGACTGAATACGGCGCTGAAGTTCATCTCGGCATGACGGCTCAACATCCTGCGCAGCTCTTCCAGCTTGTCGCCCATCGAGACCTTCTCCATCTCGAAGCTGACCTGGTCGGCTGGCGGCAAGCGGTCGAGAACGTGCTGGAAGGCGGACGCCAGCGCGTCCAGGCTTACCTGGACTCTCGCCTGCGGAATCACCTCCGGCTCGAGTAGACCGGCAAAAGTAAAGTGACCGCTGGCATGGCGTTGCATCAGCGACTCGGCCAGCTGTTTGAAACGCTTGTACTCGCTGAGACGTCCCTTGATCGCCTCTTCCCAGGCCTGCAGGTCCTCCTCTTCTGCCACCTCCTGCCGCGGCATCAGGCTCGCTGCCTTGAGCTGGACCAGGCGCGCCGCGATCACGAGGAAGGCCGCCAGCTGATCCAGCGGCGGCCGCTCCTGTTCGATCGCCCGCAGGTAGTCGTCGGTGAGTGACCCCAGCGGGATTGCCGCAAGATCGACCTCGGAACGCTGGGCGAGGCTCAGGAGCAGCTCGATCGGCCCGTCGAAGGCCGCTGTCCGTACAAGGTAGATGGGCACTTGCTCGATTGCGGGGGGGGCGCCTTCGGTCAATTGGCGTGGTCGGCGCGCTGCAGGGCCGACGTGACCTCCGACTGTGGTTTGGCCGCATGATGCTCGGCGATCACACCCGCCAGCTCGACCGACCCGACGTCGCGGAGCCGGTCGGCGCCGATCCGGGCATGGTCGGCGTAGATAGCGTATCGGCGGGCAAACCCGGGACGAAGCCGCAGGGCGCCCTGAAGCAGGCGGGGCGACAGAGCAGCGAGGAACACCGTGAGACTCCGCTCGACCACCGAGAGGGCGGCGCCGGCCTTGCCCATGTCGTGCAGCAGAGCCGCCTGACGGAGAATCGACGAGGCATCTGGCAAGGTGCGGTCGACGGTGTTGAGAACGTCGAGGCCGTGGCGCTGGTCGTTGATCGGAAGCTCAAGGAAAAAGTCCAGCAGGCGCGCCCCGAGGATCGCCTGCGCTCTGCCGATCTCCGCCGGGCTGACCTGCGCCGAGCTGTGGCGCCAGAACTGGCCGAGGCGGTGCATCGCGGTGCCCGTCATCGCCGGGCCAGCAGTTCGCGTGCGCTGGCGCGGGCAGCCGCGGTGACACGTTCGCCTGCGATCAAACGGGCGACCTCCTCGATCCGCTGTTCAGGTTCGAGCACGGTAATTCCCGTGACATGCCGGCCCCGCTGAGGCGACTTGGCCACCGCCAGGTGATGGTCGGCGCGAGCCGCGATCGCGGCCAGGTGGGTGACGCAGATCACCTGCTTGCTGCGCGCCAGGGCCGACATCTTCTCTGCGAGACGGTTGGCAGTCTCACCGCCAATACCGGTATCGATCTCGTCGAGGATGAGGGTCGGAGTATCGTCGGCGTCGGCCAGCACCGCCTTGAGCGCCAGCATCACGCGCGACAGCTCTCCTCCGGATGCCGCTCGGTCGAGGGCCAGCAACGGCTCTCCAGGGTTCGCCGCCATCAGGAACGCGACCTGGTCGGCACCGCTCGGCGAGCAGCGCACGCGGCGGCCGTCGATCATAAGGCCGTCCTCGTCCTCTTGCTGGCTGAGCCGGACGGTGAAGCGGACCCCTGGCATGTTCAATGTCGCCAGTTCGCGCTCGATGGTCCGCTGCAGGCGGCTGGCCCCCTTGATGCGTTGACGACTGAGGGCGATGGCCGTCTGTGCCAGGTCAGCGGCGAGGGCGGCCTCTTCTACTCTCAGCGCCGTGAGGCGATCGTCTCGATGTGCGACGGCGTCGAGCCGCTTGCTCAGCAGCTCTGCCTCTTGCAGGGCCGCCTGGAGGGAGCCGCCGTACTTGGCCTTGAGCCGCTCGAGTTGGTGCAGACGCGACTCGATCGTTTCCAGACGCGCCGCGTCCAGCTGCCAACGGTCTCCAAAGCCGCGTGCGGTAGCCCCCGCTTCGCGGAGTTGCAGCAGAAGATCTGCCAGGCTGGTGGCCAGCCGGTCCAGCTCCGGATCGATACCGTCAAGACCCCGGAAGCGCTCGATGGCGACCGAAATCGAATGCAGCGCGGATCCCTCGTCGCCGTCGAGCGCTTGCACGCCCTCCAGCGCGCGCCCGAGCCGCTCTGCGTGCTGCGCCCGCCGGCGCTCCTGGATGAGTGCTTCCTCCTCGGCCGGGTCGGGCCGGACGGCGGCGATCTCGTCAACCTGGAAACGCCAGAAGTCGAGCTCCCGCTGGTCTGCCTGGATGGCGGTCTCAGTCCCTTTGAGCAATGCGCGCGCCCGAGCCCATCGAGCGTGGGCGGCCCCCACCTGGTCGCGAAGTGCGCGCAGTCCGGCTCCCCCGAAAGCATCGAGCAGATCCAGCTGGCGGTCCGCCAGAAGCACCGATTGATGCTCATGCTGGCCGTGCACCTCGACCAGGAGATCGGCGATCGCCTTCAACTGGGCCACGGTAGAAACACGCCCATTGATGCGGCAGAGACTGCGGCCGCTACGGTTGAGCTCGCGGCTCAGCACGATCACGCCGTCCGGGCATTCGTGCCCTGATGCTTCAACCTCCTGCTTGAGCGCCGGCCGCCGGCTCAAATCGAAGGCGGCTTCAACGAACGCCTGGTTCGAGCCCTCCCGAATCGCATCGACGCTGGCGCGCTCGCCCAGGGCGAGGTTCATGGCGTCGATGATGATTGACTTGCCCGAGCCGGTCTCGCCCGTGAGAAGGTTCAGTCCGGAGCTGAAAGGCACACGCAACTCATCGATCAGCGCCAGGTTTCTAATGGTCAGCTCGAGGATCACGACATGTCCTCGATCAGGGGCAGGCCCCAACGGATCTTGGCACGCAGGAGCGCAAAGAAATTCCGGCCATCCTTGAAACGAACCAGGTCGACTCCACCTGGCGAGGCAATCTGAACTTCCGCCCCGGGTCCCAGGCTGGTGCTGCGCTGACCGTCGCAGGTGAGAAACGCCGAGGCGTCTGGAAGCCGCACCGTGACCCGTGCGGTCTCGGGCAAAACCACGGGTCGGTTGAACAAGCTGTGGGGGTTGAGAGGAAGAAAGGTAAGCGCTTTCACTTCCGGGTGGAGGATTGGGCCGCCGAGGGAGAGCGCATAGCCGGTCGATCCCGTGGCGGTCGAGATGATGGCGCCGTCGGCGTCGAAGCGGCCCGCCTCCTGGCCGTCGACACGAACTTCGATCCGTATCAGGTTGATCTCGGCCCCCTTGTGCACCACGACGTCGTTCAAGGCTACGTAGGCACGGTCTCCCACACGGGCCTCGAGGATTGCCCTTCGCTGCAGGCTGAAGTCCCCTGCCACCCAGCGATCGAGGGCCGCACCGGCGTCGGCCAGCCTTACCTCGGTCAAGAAGCCCAGCCTTCCGGCGTTGACGCCAAGCACAGGGATAGCGGCTGCGGCCGCTTGCTCGGCCGTCCAGAGCAGGGTGCCATCACCACCGATGCTCACAATCAATCGGGTCCCCTCCAAATTCGCATCCAGCGCTCCGGGGCGTTCCTCCGCGGTTGAGCAGTAGGTCCACACACGAAACCCATGCCGCTCAAGGCGTGCCCGCGCCTCGACGACCGGCTCCTGGCCGATGTCGATCCGCGGATGGCAGACGATACCGACGGCGTCAGTCATGAGACCGAAGGTAAAGGAAGAACTCGCGATTACCTTTCGCTCCCAGTATCGGTGAGCTGGTTTCGCCGGCGACCTCATAGCCGGACTGGCGGGCGAACTCCGCCAGGTTGGCGAGCACTGATCGATGCTGCTCCGAATCACGGACAATGCCTCCCTTTCCCACCGCTCCCCGGCCCACCTCGAATTGCGGCTTGACGAGTGCGACCACCTCAAAGGGGTTGACCAGAAGCCGCCGCACTGCCGGAAGCACCAGCCGAAGTGAGATGAAGGAAACATCGATCACGGCGAGGTCGGCCTCGGACGGCAACCGCTCGAGGTAACGGACATTGACCCGCTCCAACACGGTGACCCTGGAATCCTGGCGTAGGGTCCAGGCGAGCTGACCGTAGCCGACGTCCAGTGCGATCACGGACGCCGCGCCACGCTGGAGCAGGACGTCAGTGAAGCCTCCCGTGGAGGCCCCGACGTCGAGGCAGGCGCGGCCGAGCACGGAGAGGCCGAAAACGTCCAGCGCCGCGGAGAGTTTCTCCCCTCCGCGACTGACGTAGCCGGCCGAACCCCGCAGCTGGAGGCTGATCTCGGGGTCCACCAGCCGATCGGGCTTGTCGGCAGCTTCACCGTTCACCAGAACGAGCCCGGCACGAACCATCGCCTGCGCTCGCTCCCGGGACGCGACCAGGCCCTGAACCACTAGTGCCTGGTCCAGGCGGACCTTCTCCCCCACCATCACCTTCCCAGACCCAGGCCGATCACTATTCCCAGGACCGCGCCGGCGATGACCTCGATCGGGGTGTGGCCGAGCAGCTCGCGGAGACGTTCCTGGTGGATGCCCTGATGGGCGATGAAGAGGTCGTCGATCAGCCGGTTCAGGATCATGGCCTGCTGGCCCGCGGCTCGCCGGACGCCGGTGGCGTCGTACATCACGACCGCCGACACGATCAGGGCCAGCGCGAAAAGGGGTGTCCCGACTCCCTGGAGCCGGCCGATGATGGTAGTCATCGAAACCACCAGGGCGCTGTGCGAGCTGGGCATGCCTCCCGCCGTCGCCAGTCTCCGCACGCTGAAACGGTGGGTGAGCACCGAATCCCAGATCACCTTGCTCGCCTGGGCGATGGCCCAGGCGATCAGCGGCACAACAAAGTACGGGTTGTTGAGTAAGGTCACGGGCCCGGCGCCCGCTCGTTTCGGGGCGTGAGCGCAGCCAATCGTCGTTCCGCATCCTTCAGAAGGCCGCTGCAACGGCGCGCCAGCGCCAGCCCGCGCTCGTAGATGCGAACCGACTCAGCCAGGTCCTCCTGCTCCTTGCCCAGCAGCTGAACCGTTCTTTCGAGTTCCGCAAGAGCGGCTTCGTAATCGAGGCTGCCGACCTCGGCTCCGGTCATACAGAGGCACCGGGTGCGGCCGCCTGATCGGTCGCTGATCGGCGGGCTGTGCTCTCGGCGGCAATGCGGCCAAGAATGCCGTTGACGAACTTTCCCGAGTCGGGACCGCCAAATGTCTTTGCCAGCTCGATCGACTCGTTGATGGCTGCCTTGAGCGGCACGCTGGGCAGGAAATCGATCTCGAAGGTTGCGATCCGCAGCAGCGTCCTCTCGACCTTCGCCATCTGGTCCAGGCCCCAGTTGCGGGAAGCCTCCGCAAGTCGCGCATCGATCTCGTCCCGGTGCTCGACCACACCTGCCACCAGGACGGCGGCGAACTGCGACACGTCGGCATCCGCACGAGCTTCGGCAGCATGGTACCGCAGCGACCCGGTGAGATCGCCGCCGTTGATTTCGGCCTCGAAGAGAACCTTCAGGGCAAGCTCGCGGGCCAGGTGGCGCCGTCCCATGCTCAGAAGGCTACGCGACTACGCGTCTCCCGGAAACCTCACGTCGCCGATGAAGACATTCACCTGCCTGACCTCGAGGCCCAGCATCTTCTCGATGGCGTCGGCCACCTGCCGCTGAACCTCGGCGGCAACGGTGGGGACGTGCGCCGAGGAGTCCACCACCAAAAACAGCTCGAGTTGCAAGGAGTCGTTCCCCATGTCGACGCGGACACCCTTGTAAGAAGTCGTCGCAGGGAGGACTCGATGGTTGTCCCTGGCGCGGGCGGGGTACATGCCGACGATCCCCTGCACCTGCGTCGCGGTGAGCGATGCGATGTGCGCGATGACCTCGTTCGCCACTTTAACCGAGCCCAGGGTGCGCTCGGGGGGCACTAAACGCGCTCCACGTAGGCGCCCGTCCGGGTGTCAACCCGGACCACGTCGCCCTCGTTGACGAAGAAGGGCACGTTGAGGGTGAGTCCCGTCTCGACCGTCGCCGGCTTGCCGCCGCCGGCTGCGGTATCACCGCGAAAGCCAGGGGCGGCCTGCGTAACCTTCAGCTCCACGGTGGTCGGTAACTCGACCCCGAGTGGCGTCCCCTCGTACATCAGGACCGAGATCGCTGCATTCTCTTTCAGGTACTTCAAGGTGTCACCAAGCTGGTCATCGTTGAGCGGCAGCTGGTCGTAGCTGGCCAGGTCCATGAAGAAATGGCGGTCGCCGTCGCTGTAAAGGTACTGCATGGCTACCTTCTCAATGCGAGCCCGGGCGAACCGATCCTTGTCACGAAACTTCTGATCGATGATGGCGCCGGTGCGGACATTTCGAAGCTTGGTGCGGAAAAACGTGTCACCTCGAGCGTTCTGTCCTTGCTGGAACTCGAGCACGATCCACAGACCGTCTTCCCACTCGATCGTCATGCCGTTTCTGAAGTCACTCGGGTTGACCATGTCCGGCTTGGGATTTTAGCGTTTGTGGCAATTTACGCTCGCTAAGGAGCCTGACCGGGTCGGCGCCGAAGCTCCATTTGGGCAAAGATGGCGTTACGCAGCTGCTGGGGTCGCGGAACCGTACGCAGCCATTCCCCGCCATCGCGCCCGGCGGACTCGAGCTCGATGTCACCGAATCCCCAGGCCCTGGCCCACAGTCCCTGGTAGGTCGTCAGGTCCTGGATGCGATCAATCGCGATCGAGCGGGAGAAACGGGACACGACCCCCTCGTTGAGGATGACGCGCTGGTCGGTCAGGATGTACTGGTTTGATCGCCAGCCCAGGTAGTAGAGGTTGAGCACCATCAGCGCAAATACGAGGACGCCCAGGAGCGCGAAGAGGCGTAGCTCGCCATTGAGTGGAAGGACGGCCGCGATTATGGACAGGACCACGGCGGCCAGGATGACGAGCCCGACGGGCCGGAGCAGGACGACCCAGTGGCGGCGGGCGGTGGCGAGCACACGCTCCCCGGGGAGCAGATCGTCGGCTCTCATGGCGGCTGAATGAAGAGCGTGGCGACCGTCCCGAGTGCCAGGAAGGGGCCATAGGCCACCGCCTGCTTGAGAGAGCGGATCCTGGTTACCAGCAGAAGGACCGCTACGAAGCCGCCCAGGAACACACCGTCGATCAGGGCATGGGCCACCCGCAGGTTGGAGAGGCCGGTTGCCATCCCGATAAAGACCGCCAGCTTGACGTCCCCGAAGCCAAAGGCTTCGGCGCCAAAGATGAGCTGGCCCCCCAGGTAGAGCAGGAGAAAGACCCCACCGGCGATGGCGGCGGCAATGGGAGCGGTGCGCCAGTCCGGCCAGGGCCAGGTCAGGAAGTGGTTCCAGGGCGTGACGAAGGCCAGGGCGAAGGCGATTAGCCAGGCCGGAAACATGACCAGGTCGAGAATGTAACGGGTCTTCAGGTCGAAGGCAAGCACCTGCACCAGGATGGTTACGTAAACAGAGTCTATGAACAGCTCGGCCTGTATACCCAGCTTCACCGCAAAGACGAAAAATAGCGCCGCGTTGAGCAAAGGCATCAGCAGGGTCTCCGCCGTGCGCTGATCGAAATCGATCTCCTCCACGCGTGCGAGCCAGCGAGACAGGTAGTTGAGGCCGACCCCGAGTGCCCCGCCGAGCAGCGCCCACCCGATGGCGAACAGCAGGTAATTCATGGAGTCAACCGTCCAACCACGGCTCGTTCCAGAGCGGCGCGCATTGCTCCTTCGGGCGCCTGGGTTCCGGTCCAGATCTCGAACGATGCCAGTCCCTGCTGAAGCAGCATGGTCAAGCCGTTGATCGCCCTTGCTCCGCGTCCCCGCGCGCCCCGGACCAGCGGCGTGACCGGCGGATCGTAGATGAGGTCGAATACGAACTGAGTGGGTGTAATCCATTCGATTGGAAAGGGAGTCGCCGCAGCGTCGGTTCCCACCGGTGTGGCATTGACGATCAGGTCGACCTTCGGAACCACGAGCGAGAGCGATCCAAGCGGAGTGGGACCTCCCCGGCTGATGTCAAGATCGCGGCAGAGCGAGCGGGCCTGTTCCAGGTCCTGGCCGGCAACGTAAACGCGCGAGGCAAGCGCGCGAAGCCCGTCGGCCGCGGCGCGGGCCGCTCCGCCCGCTCCCAGGACCAGCGCGGACCGGCCGCGAGGCTGGTAGCCGGCGTCTTCGAGCGCGATCGAGAAGGCTGGTCGATCGGTATTCCACCCGATCAGCCCCCCGGCGCGATGACTGACGGCGTTCACGGCTCGGACAGCTTCCGCCTCAGGGCCCAACCCGTCAAGCAAGCGGGCGATCGCAACCGTGTGGGGTCGCAGCACGGCTAACCCGATGATGTCTGCGTCGTTGCGCAGACCGGCGACCACGGTCGGGAGTTCGGCGACGGCGACCGATCGAGGTTCGCAGACCACCTGCAGGCCGGCCGCTTCGAAGGCCGCCTGGTACAGGGTGGCGGGCAGCGACTCGAGCGGCGCCTCGCCCAAAAGGACGAGGCGCGATCCGCTAGCCGAGGCCGTACTGTTTTTTGAGCTGATTGAATTCGTCGTTGGTTTTTGCGTAATGGTTGTGTCCCTGGGAATCGGAAAGGTAGAAGAAGTAGCCGGTTGTAGCCGGTTTCAGGGCGGCGTCGATTGCCTTGAGGCCGGGATTGGCGATCGGTCCTGGAGGTAGACCGGTGTGGAGGTACGTGTTGTACGGGGATTCGATCTTGAGGTCGTCCAGCGTCACGGTGGACTGCCAAACACCTTTCGCGTAGAGCACCGTGGCGTCGATCTGCAACGGCCACCCGCCGGCAAGCCGGTTGTAGATGACGCTGGCAACCATTGGACGATCCTGGTCGAAGCGCGCCTCCCGCTCGATCATCGATGCGATCGTCACCACCTGCAGTGCATTCAGGTTGCTCTTGGCGGCGAGGTCCTTGCGCGTCTGATCCCACAGCTTCTTGAAGGCATCCAGCTGGAGCGTGACCAGCTGCTTCGCGGTCACCGTGCGGGGGACCAGGTAGGTATCCGGAAAAAGAAATCCTTCGAGAGATGCGCCCGGCGGCCGGCTGGCGAGGAAGTCATAGTCGAACTGACCCTGCTTTGCCACCTGAAGATAATCGCTTCCCTTGATAAGGGTTCCCTTGTCAAGCATCGTGGCGGTCTTCTGGATTGTGTAACCCTCCGGGATGGTGATGAATACCTCCTCCGGTATCGCCGTCTGGAGTGCCTGCAGGATCTGCGGCATGTCCCTGTTGCGGCTGATCTCGTAGGCGCCCGCCTGCACGTTGCGATCGAGGTGGTAATACCTGGCGTAGAGATCGAACACGAGCGTCGAGTCGACCAGCCCGGCGCGGTGCAGCGTGTCAGCGACTTCATGGAAGGTCGAACCCGGGGCCACCACGATTCGCACCGTTCCTCCTCCGGGGTTGGCGGGACTGTGGATTTGGTGTTGGACCCAGTTGTAGCCGAGAAACCCTGGAATGCCTATAACGGCGGGCAAGAAGAAGAGCAGCATAAGGATCCAGGGCAGGCAACCGCCCCTTCGCTTGGGCCGCTGGCGACCGGTAGCGCTCAGTTAGCGATCCACCTCGTCATCGCCGCCGTCTTCATCTTCATACTCTTCTAACTGCTCGACGACGCGGTCGTGTTCCTCTTCATCGAGGGTGACGAGCGATTCGCCCTCCCGTCGGAGGATCAGGACCCGTTCTTCATCCGCTTCGGCCTGAAGGACGTAATAGGTCTCTCCTTCGATTTCGACCACGTCATGAACGACGTAGGTCTCCTCCTCGCCGGTCTTTTCATTGACGAGCTCGAGGGTCTGGACCTCGCCATTCCTGTCGGGCATGTCGGGCAAGTCGGGCATCTCAGCCTCCTGAACCTCGGCTACCCCGGTAGTCGAGGTAACCCTGCAACAATAACGTGGCCGCCACCTTGTCAACATCCTGGCGCCGGTGCGCCCGGCGTTTTCCCTGCTCGATCAAGAAACGCTCAGCTGCCACGGTTGTCAGTCGCTCGTCCCAGTACTCGACCGGAACTCCCGTGGCCGTGTTCACCTTAGCGCCAAAGACCTGCGCGCCGCGAGCGGCCACATCAATTGAGCCGTCCATCATACGGGGAAGTCCCATCAGCACCAGCTCCACCTGCTTTTCACTGACGATCGAAGCCAGCTCTTTGAGGTCTTCGGGCTCGGAGCGCCGCACGAGCACCCGTAATGGAAGGGCTACCGTACCCGACGGATCACTCAACGCGAGGCCCAGGCGGCGGCTGCCGGGGTCGATCGCGAGGATCCTCAAGGGCTCGGGCTGCCCGCAACCTCCACGACCTTGAGGTTGATATGCGACGAGAAGAATGGCAGCCACGGCAGGCTGAAAGGCGCCTGAACGATGCGGGCGTCGACAACGTTGGGAAGCTTTTGAAGAAGAAAAGCATGCGCACTCGACGGAGACTTACCCTTGAGATAGGCGCGGATTTTGTTCTCGAGGAAAACGGGTGTGTACGAACCGACAGCGTGCCCGTTGAGGGTGATACCTCCGTCCCGGGTGGCGCCAGTCGCCTCATAGGTGAGCGTCGGGTTCTCGGTCAGTTGCGATCCGGGTGGCACCTTCCGGCTCAGCGCGTCGCGGAGCATGGATTTGACCTTCTTTTCGTCAAAGGCCACCGCGTCGCCCGCCACGGTTACGGTGACGTTGAAGTTGAATGGCGACTGAAGCTCGTCCCCGACCTTGTGGTCGGCGCTGACCGAGGACGCCACCCCGTTACCGACAGGCACCAGGCGTTGCCCGGGGGCCTTGGCGTTCAGCTCGTCCTGGACCTTGGGCACTTCCGTGGTCGCGTATGCCGTCACTATGCTATCGATATCTGATTGTTGGATGACGGTCGCTGACCGGGGATCCGCACCGCCCGTGGTGGGGTCGGGATTGTCTACCTTCAGATCGGGATCCCCTCGCTCAATCGTTGTAATGGTATGGGCATCGGTGTTGCCATCGACCCCGGGAGTAAGAGCGGCAATTGAAATTGTTGCTGAGGCCCCAAATAGCCCCGCTAGCCTCGCTGCTTCCTGCGTCGCATACCGCTTCCCACCGTCGGTTCGCACTACCAGACCCTTCGGCAGACTCTGACCATTGCAAAAGATGCAATTTGACGTAATAACCACTTTCCCGCCAGACGGGACGGCAGGGACCTGTTTCTGCCCGGTCGCCGTGCCCTGCACTGTCTGCGATTCGCGGGCGTGCAGCGCCTGTGTTGGAACCCCGTCGCTGGCACCTGCCGGCGTGCTGGGGGAGCCGAGCAGTTGAACGTCGGTCGTCAGTGGGGTCCCCTGCACCGAGAGCGTCACCGCCGCAGTCGGAACGTAAAGCAGTAGCGCCAGCAGCCCGATCAGCGCAAGCACCGCGGCTCCGATCAGGTAGGGCCGGTAGTCGCGCATCGCCGGCCGATCCCTGGGACTCTCGGGCGCCCGCGCCTGCCGCCGGGGTGCCGACGAAATGACGGTGGCCTTTCTTCCCGCCGGAGGAGGCACAAAAGCAGGGACGTCCGGTTCGAGCGAATCGACCTCGGCTGCCCCCGGCCGGTGTACCTCGGCGCCGCCGTCGTAGGCCTGCAGGCTGGGGTAGGCGGAGAAGCCGGTCTCCAGCGAGAGTGCCTGCAGACGCGGGTCGCCGCTGATGACATTGACATGCTTGCCGTAGCTGTCGGCATAGCGTTTGAGCAGCCGAAAGCTCATCGGGCTCTGGAGCGCACGGGATCGCTCCGGAACCACGAAGGTCACGGCGTCCTCGAGGCTCAGGTCCCGAAGCCGGTCGACGAGGTCGGTGATCTCCTCATCGGCCTCGACGTAAAGCAGTTTGGCCAGGGTCTTCATACTGAGTAGTCGCTGCCTTTCATAGCGGAAACGTCACGGATTGTCCAGTCGTTACGGTGTCACCTTTGCGCAACCT
>Ga0102924_1001381_pt1 | contig 28284 bp, 27 predicted proteins | sample PaiPotPPM11metaG_FD_80116 | JGI IMG/M metagenome (GOLD analysis project Ga0102924, IMG submission 80116) | Iron sulfur acid spring bacterial and archeal communities from Banff, Canada, to study Microbial Dark Matter (Phase II) - Paint Pots PPM... ... | reverse complement strand
GCGTTAGCAGAGTGGGCATTCTCTTGACCGGTAGCCGGAGAAATTGAACGCGTTCCATCGGTTTTTCCGGGCGTCGTCGAATTTGGGTTCAACGTTCCCCCGGGGGCAACTGCGAATTTTCCACGTGCTTCGCCTGCCGGCACCTTGGCCTTGCTTCCCGTCGGAAGCGGCATGGGACTGAGCGACAGCAGAGGTTCCGCCGCTTTGCCGTGCATCTCCAGTTTGGCAACCTGCGCAGTGGATGGCGGCGCGGATTGCTTCTCTGGCTTCTCCGCACGTTTTTCCGCGGTCACCTTAAGTGCCGCCGGCGTTAGTTTTTCGGCCTCGCGCTTTTCTTGCTCTTGCTTCTTAGGCTGGACCTTCGGCGCTTCCGGAAGTGGTTGCAGAGCGGCTGGCAGCTTCGGCATCTCGGCTCTCGCCACTAGCTGTGGAGCCTCGGAAACTGGCACGTCCCATTTCGCGTCGCGATGCAGATTGACATCTCGCTTCACTCTGATCGGCTGTGGCACCGGCTGAAATTGCGGCATTGCTGGTTTCGAGGCGAGCAGGGAGGTGGGCAGGCGCGTCTCGGCCATCTGTACGATGTTAGGCAGTGGAACTAATTTCCTGAGCGGCTCGGGATGAACCATGAGCGGACGCAGTAAAGTTTGGAATGCATTGGTGGGATTCGGCGGATCAGACAAAATCGCTTGCGCTCCAGGATAAGCAAACCCTTTGCTCGCACGCGCCGGCGCTGCCGAGGCCTGCTGCGGCTTGCTACGGCCTCCGCCAGGACTTTTTTGCCCTTCCGTTCCTCCGCCCACTTCTGGCAGATAAATCAGGTGGCTTTGAGCCGATTGAGAACCAACGATCAATTTTTGTGCACGGAATGAGGGCAGGCCATAGGTGATCAGCAGGAAGAGGCCGAACATCGCGACTTCATGTCCGATGATGGAGTACAACAGCCCGCGGCCAGGAAGATAACCGAATTTGAAGGTGCTGAATGCTGGGGCATATGAATCGCGTCGCGCCGAAGTTGGCGCCGCCGTTTCCACGTCGGTTTCTTTCAACGGCCCGGCCGGAACCGACGAACCGCCATCCTCCGCCAGCTTTTTTCGAATATCTTCGATTGCCGGAATCGGTAGTTCCGGCGTCATTGTGGTTGTCGAGCTCTCGGCGGTGATGGGACGAGCGGGAATCCCAGCGCCACTTACGCCGGGTTGGACATGTGAGGCCAGCGGAGTGATTGCGTGTTCACCGACTTTCGGCAGTCCGTCCATCATCGACCATAAGATCTCCGGTGTTAGTGGCGTCACTAAGTCGTCGGACTTGGCGGCGGAGTCGGAGGTTGACTGACACGCGGGGGAGGACGGGAATTCATTCCGTAGCTGACCGTTTCTAGATGCAAAGCGAAAATCTGGGGTAATGCCTTCCAAAATCTTTTTTCGTAACTCCTCGATTGCGGGCGGTAGTTCCGAGAACTCGATATAGGAGTCTCTATCCTGCACGACGGGGGCGGAATCCAATGCCGGGCCTTGATCGCAAAGAATGTCATCGCTCGGGTCTTGCTCCGGACATTCGGCCGGGGTCTGCTCGATGATTCGCGGTTCGTCGATGTTTAGCCCAAGCGAAAGAAAAGCCATGATTCACTGCACCCGGAAATCAGAATTATTTGCGGTGGCAAGGCGTATGCCGCCCGCACAGGCTGGAAACGAGTTGGAGGAGAAGGTCATTGGAGGAGAGAGGCCTTCAGCACGTCGTACTGGGGATTTGGATTGAGGCTAACTGTAATTGCCGAAGGCCCGCTCATTTGACCAAGCTGTAGTTGGTCAACCACTATGTTCCCCATGATGTACGCCGGCGACCCGCTGCCCACTTTGAAAACATCTGTAAAGGCATTTGGGTCGCAGTTTGCACCACTCCCGCTGTCGTTTGATGAAGTCGAATTGCAATAGTGAAAGTACACATTTCCTACGAGCCCGAATGAGCCCGACGCATGCCATTTCGGCTGCGGCGTGGGTCGGATATCGCGATCGTGGAAGAACAGCATTCCCCGCTGCTCACCGGCTGGATCGTCGGAGCCCAAGGGATCTCCATAAGGCCCCATGCAGGGAGCGAGGAGTACGTTTCCCGTCAGCCCTCCTGATGGAAGACTGCTCAGCAGCGGATTGCTGCTCGCCGTGCACTGAATACTAGATATCGGAACCGAAGTAGTTGTACAACTAAACGTCCCGCTGCTCATTCCACCCGACGTCCCGCTTATCTGAAGCGTGCTGGTGCCATGAAAATAGAACATCGTGCCTTCGCTCGTTGCGATCGCTGTGCTTGTATTAGGCCGCAGACAGGTGTTCGCGCCAGCTACGAAATTCCCGTCCAGATAGTAGATACCCGGATCGAAAATCGCTACGACCTTGGTCGGAGCAGGAGACCCTTCCGAATCAGTTGGCGGTGCTACCGTGATTCCGCCCGAATAATATCCGGGAGAGTAGTGCTGACAAATCGCGTCGGCGCCCAGCCCGGAAATTCCGGGACAGTCTGCGCCATATGGCGGTGCGGCTGCCGGCAAGGTGGGCGCGGGTATCGACGCGAACGGATCAGAAATGACGCCCGCAGCCTCCACCCATCCCCCCGAGAGTGAACCCCCAGCCGCCGATTCAGACTCCCGCGCAGCAACAGCGAAATCTCCGCCGTTCCCTCCATTTGCCCCCGTCAGATCAACGCTTAGGTTCGACAGATTCACGGCATTGGAATCAGTGGAATTGACCTGAATACTCTTCTGCGGCCCGTTCAGGATAGTCAGACTAGAGGTGTCGGCCGCGCTCATGGTGCTGGCGAGACCTGAATTCGCCGCATTTGGATTGAGAACGAGAATGGGAACCGCCGAAAGGACGTTGCTCAGCCCACAGATTGCCTGCGCGCCAACGTCAACTGTATGTCCGCCGTTGAGCATGCCCATGAAGGTGGTCTGCACGCGGTCGGTGATGTTTACCTGAACGTATGGGGTGGCAGCGATATCTTGCGCAGTGCATACGGTTGTACTGCTCAAGCATGCCTGCATCGAGGAAAAGCTGCCGGGGAAAGCAACTTGAACCTCCGTTCCGGCGTGATTGGCTTGCAGTCCAGACGATGTGTAGCCGTTGAAGGCCGCATACTGACAGGGGGTAAACCCGCTGTTTGGGACTTTGTTTTTACCGCTATCACTTGAGCCGGAGCACTGGAAGCTAGTCCCTATCCAATTCTCCGGCGGCGGCGTGGCTCCCGCGGCCACAGAAAGCATATTCATTGCGCCGGCGGTACACGCCGCATCGGCTGCGGTTTGCGCGGACTGTCGATGAAACCATAAGTTGGCGCCATCTACCACAAATCCCATACTGCCGATCAAGAACAGTCCCATCGCTAGTACAAGGAACACCGCGGCCTGGCCGCTTTCACGCGACTGGCGCTTGTTCTTTCGGGATGTGTTACGCATCAACATTCTTTGTTATTCAGAACATGATTCGGCCGGCAGAATTCGCGGAGACATTGACTTTCGGCCAACCGAGTCCGAACAGCGGCTGGTAGGGATAATTCACCCTCACCTGAACGCCGCTTCCCGGATTGTTACTCCCATCGGGATAACAGACGTAAATATTCATGGTCGAGGTGCTATGCAGCGAAAGGGCTGCATAGGTCTGGACCGTGCTAACCACGGAACTGGTTCCTGAGTCTGAGCTCGAACAGGCCCCCCAGGACGTGCTGGTCTTTGTAGCGCCGGTAGGCCCAGAAGGATTGTTCCCGCTTGCGCCATGCACAATCGCATAGCGCACACCCTCTTTTGCCGCATCCGCAAGTACTGAGTACGTATAAACGAACATAGTCAATTCCAACATGCCAACCAGCAGCACTACCAGGATCACAATCGTCAGCGCGAACTCCACCGCGGCCTGACCGCGTTGCAATTCACATCGGCATTGCTTCCCTGCCCACGACATCATGACCCCATGGCTCTCATTTCCGCGTGACGCGCAAAAGTACAGCTCACGGCGCCGCCCTTGGAGCTGCAAGTTGGAAAACTCGCCACAATCAAATTGAACGGCGTCGCGGGAACGAGAGTATTGAACTTGTAACTCACGTCGACGCGGTTCAGAGCGAAGCCCGGGTAGGTCTTCCACTCCGGGTCGGGATCGGGGGGAGGAAAAGTACCACCAGTTCCGGAAGTCTGGCAAGTCGAAGTCGGTGGCGATACGTTGCTGCTTCCTAAATTCAGGGAGCAAATTTGAACTTGTAAGGTCCCTGCGTTTAACGCACCCAACTCTGCAGAAATCAGAGAGCTAACTGTAGTTGCCGGAGAACCGGTAGCCGTGGGAAGCGAAGTATTCGACGGAGTCGAAGACCCTTGGATGGCGTATTCGATTCCGTTGCGCGTGGCCGAGGTCAAGTTCAAGGTGACCAGTAGAAAGTAACCGACATTAACCGCGTTCAGGATCAATAGAAGTAGCAGAGGGATCATGAGAGTCGTCTCGACCAGGCTCTGACCCCGACTGTTTCTTGCCAATGAACTCTTACGCATACGCATTGCGGCTACCCTTCACTCCTGCGCGCTGACGCGCTAGCGAACTTCGCACACTATTTACGCGATCCGCATGGCGGCGCGGAACACTTTGGCGGCCTCAAGGGTCCCGGGGTCGTCGCGCAATTGCGGAGTCGCCAGAACACCTTCTGCCTCTTGCAACTCAAGTTCCTCTTCCCGCGCTTCAGCGACTTCCAATTGGTTCAACAGACGATGCAGATAGCAGCGGCTGATTCCCAGTTCTTTGGCTGCTTTTAATTTGTTGCCCTTGTGGGCGGCGAGCGCGGCGCGAACCAGTTCGCGCTTGAACCCCTTCAGCGCTTCGTGGAAGGACCCCCGGGGCAATTCGTCAGAGATGCTTAATCCCTGCAGTTCGGGCGGCAGGTCGTCGATGCCGAGCCGCTCGTGACCGTTTCCAAGCACCACACTGCGCTCAATCACATTCTGCAGCTCGCGTACATTTCCCGGCCATGAATGCCGCGCCAGCGCGCCCAGGAATCCAGGGGTCATGCTGCGGCATTGCTTTTTGTGGAGTTTGGCGAACATCCGTAGAAAATATTCGGCCAGCAGCGGGATGTCCTCAGCACGATCGCGCAAGGAAGGCATCACTACCTTGACCACGGAGATCCGGAAATAAAGATCTTCGCGGAAACTGCCTTCGCGCACCATCTGCTCAAGATTCCGGTTCGTGGCGCAAATCACGCGCACATCGATGGGGTGAGAAAGGTTCGACCCTAACCGCGAAACCGTGCGTTCCTGCAATGCGCGCAGCAGTTTGGCTTGAAGAGGAAGAGCCAGGTCTCCGATTTCATCGATGAAAATCGTGCCGCTATTGGCTTCTTCGAAGCGCCCGCGCCGTGCCTGATTGGCGCCGGTGAACGCGCCCCGCTCGTGACCAAAAAGCTCGTCATCGATCAGCGACTCCGGAAACGAGCATACGGAAAACGCTACAAACGGTTTGTTCGCACGCAGGCTGAGTTCATGAATCGCTTTGGCGACTAAACCCTTTCCAGTCCCACTCTCGCCGGTGACGAGAACGGTGGTGAAAACGTCGGCCACTTTATGAACGACCTCGATTACGCGGTCCATGGCCGCGCTGTTTCCCAGCAGGCCGTCAACTCGCCTCACGCCCAGCATCTGCTGGGCAGCAGCCAGCTCGCGCGTCATTGCCGTGCGGCGGCAGGCGCGGTTGATGGCAAACCGCAGCTCTTGGACGTCGAGCGGCTGTTCGAGAAAATCTACCGCCCCGTCGCGAAACAACTGCAGGGCAGAAGCGACGTGGTTGCTCCATCCGAAAGTAATGATTGGCGGCGCGAAGGGCAGCTCGGAAGCGCTCCGCAACAAGTATCGTTGCGCCTTCTCCTCCACCTCGAGGTTCAACAGAATCGCATCGATGTCGCTGTTACCGATTTCAACGACAGCCTGCTGCGGCGCAAAAACCTGCCGAATGCTGAAGCCGGATTCGCCGAGGACTTCCTGCAGGACGTTGCCGAAGGCCTCATCCGAATCTACCAGCAGCACACGTTTCAATCTTTCCCCAATGCTTGGGCTTCCCAAAAAACAGACCCCTTTCCCGCATTGCTACGCTACTCACCGCGCACACGAATACGTCGTGGCGGAGGATACGCGGTGTAACCGGACGAGCTGTGCTTTTTCAGCGGAGCAGGAAACCTGGTTCCGAGACTTGGGTTTTTCCAAGTACTCTGAAAGCTTTCGGCGAGAATAATACAGAGGAAACTGCGGAGCAATAGAAGCCAGAAATTAAACAGTGGAAACTAGATGGAAAACACCGCCGAAACTCTCTCACTAGTGCATAGGTCAGTGTAAACCTTTGCGCACACTAGTTTCAGAAGTGTGTAGCGAATTTTATCGGCGTCGCCGAATGATCAGAAGCTGAAACCTCCTGTACTCTCCGCCAGTGCCCAACCTGCTCGCTGTGGAACCGTGATTGCACAACGCTTCAGCAGCCTATCTCTTCGCCGCGAGTGATGTGACCCTGCTAACTGAAACGAAACCGAGCTCATCGTCACCCGTTGCGTCCACCGGAGTGTATGGGGACGATCTGGGGAATTTCGGACCAGGCTTTTTCGGCTGGATCCGGGCAGGAACGTCCTTCGTCGCCGTACTCACGCTGGCACTGGTCGGCATGCAGTTTGTTTTCACTATGCTCCAGCCGGATCTCAATGACCCGGACATCTGGTGGCACATGCGGAATGCGCAATCTCTGGTGCAGCAGCATCACTTCCCGCGGCAAGACATGTATTCCTTCACCGCCGCCGGCCAGCCCTGGATAAATACGGAGTGGCTCAGCGAAATTCCGTTTTACTTTGCCTATCGGGCTTTTGGACTCTCAGGCCTCAAAGCGCTGACGTTTGTGCTGCCATCGCTAATCATTCTTCTTCTGCTTTATCTTTGTTTTCAGGAGAGCCGTAATTTCAAGGCTTCGATCGCAGTTTGCGCCTTCTCCAGTTTTCTGGCGAAAGTTTCGTACGGTCCGCGAACCATTCTTTTTGGCTACATCTTCCTGGTTCTTTTATTGATTGTTCTTCAGCGTTTTCGACTGCGCGGAAGTGCTCCGCTTTGGCTGGTGCCGTTACTGTTTTGCGTTTGGGCGAATGCGCACGGCTCATGGGCAATCGGATTGATCTTGTTTTTTCTAATAGCAATTGCCGGACTGGTTGGCGGTTCGTGGGGGCGTATTGAATCCACTCGCTGGACGACTTCTCAGATGCGGCAGCTCGCGTTCACCGGAGCGGCGTCGGTTGCTGCTTTGTTCATCAATCCGTTCGGATGGCGCCTGGTTTATTACCCGTTCGATTTGGCATTCAAGCAGAAATTGAACATCGCCCACGTGGCGGAGTGGGTCCCGCTGGACTTCCAGGACGCGCGCGGGACCTTTGTGTTTGCCCTCATTGTGGGCTTGTTCCTGGCGGCCTTGCTGCGAAAATGCAAATGGAATTTGGGCGAAATCCTAATGCTGCTGTTTGCGCTGCACACGGCGGTCACACACATCCGCTTTCTGGCTTTGCTAGGAATCGTCGCGGCGCCGTTAGCAGCGAAGCTGCTCGATTTTTTCCCGCCGTATCGTGCTGCGTTAGACACTCCACGAGTGAATGCGGCTCTCGTTCTAGTCATGATTGGCCTAATGGCGTACTCTTGGCCGCATGACGCGCAGATCCAGAAGTCCATTGCGGAAACGTACCCGACGCAAGCAGTTTCCTATTTGAAGGCTCGCTCCGTGCAGGGCGACGTGTTGAATTTCTATCTTTGGGGTGGATACCTGGAATGGAACGATCCTAACATCAAAGTCTTCGTGGATAGCCGCGTCGATATATTTGAATATGCCGGGGTGTTACAGAATTATCTGCAACTGCTTGGTTCCGACACGCTGGTGCGACAGCTAAATGCGATCCTGCAAAAATATGACATCCGCTACGTTCTTTTCCCGCCTGGAAACAGCGCAAATTCGAATTTGGCAGGCAGCGGATTTATTTATCTCCTCCAACACGATCCGAACTGGACAGTCGCTTATCAGGACAAGGTATGCGTTCTGATGGAGCGGAAAGCTCCGGCGGGAGAATCATTCAGCACGCAAGCCAGCGGATCTCAATCCACGCAAGCTGCACACTAGCTTCGATCCCAAGATGTTGCAGGCTTGGACCAGCGATCACTTATTTCCGACAACCTCAGTCAAGCAATGGGCGCTATAGGAGACCTGATCCTCGGTCATTTCGGGGAAAAGCGGCAGGCCCAGCACCTGTTCGCAAGCGCGTTCCGTGAACGGTAGACTTCCGGGCGTCTGTTCGAGATAAGAAAATGCTTCCTGCAGGTGAACCGGCTTGGGATAGTGCACTGCAGTCTGGACTCCGAGTTTCTCCAACTCCGCTCGGACCTTGTCCCGGTTCTCTACATAAGCGACAAACAAATGGTAGACGCACTCGGTGTCCGCCGGGTCGTCAAGAAGGCGCAAGTTCGCGTCCTGTAACAAGCGGCGATAAAGTGCAGCGAAGGCCTGCCGCTTTGCGGTCCATTGCTCGAGGTACTTCATTTTTACATTCAGGACCGCGGCCTGAAATCCGTCCATGCGATAGTTGTAGCCGACATATTTGTGCAGATAGCGCGTGCTCTCGCCGTGAGAGCGTAACGACCGTGCCATTGATGCAACGTCATCATCGTTAGTAGTTAATGCTCCGCCTTCACCGTACGCGCCCAGATTTTTGCCCGGATAGAAACTGAACGCCGCAGCGCGCCCGAATCCGCCGACCCGCTTCCCAGCATATCTGGCCCCATGGGCTTGGCAAGCGTCTTCAATGACCAGCAGACGATGACGTTTCGCGATTTCCATAAGCGAATCCATATCGGCAGGTCTACCGTAGAGGTGGACAGGGATAATGGCCCGCGTGCGCTTGGTGATCGCAGCTTCAATCCGCTCCGGGTCGATGTTAGCGGTCGCGCGATCAATATCCACAAAGACGGGGGTTGCGTCGGTATAAGCGATCGCTTCCGCCGTGGCGATGAAAGTATTGGCAGTTGTAATGACTTCATCCCCGGTTCCGATGCCGGCCGTGAGCAACGGCAGGTGCAATGCGCTGGTGCCGGAATTCAGCGCGACGCAGTGCTTCACGCCGCAGTATTTCGCGAATGCTTGCTCGAAACGCTCAACTTCTTCCCCGAGAATGAAAGTCGCGTTCTGGGACACGCGGTCGAGGGCTTCGAGAATTTCGTCCCGCAGCATCCCGTACTGAGCCTTTAAATCGAAATACGGGACTGTTGCCTTGACCGTTTTCACCCAGACCTCCGCCTTCACGTGTTCCTACTCATGGTAACGGAAGATTCAGCGACCTACATAGTTCACGCAAACGAGACTATGCGTGAATTGCGGCAAGTTTGTGAAATTCCATCACAGCAGCCAAACTCAGTGTTATTGACTATATTCACCTGGAAAATCAGCACCGCAGAACGCTATTCGCGCACCGTCCATGCAGACCTTGGAGGGATTGGCGAGCCGCTTGCTAATCTTAAATCTTCAAATCCATGTTTCTAGCCGTGGTGTGAATGGCTGAACCGGACATTCACCGTCTACGGATATCGCCTTATGTCTAATAGTCAGGTTTTGGACCCTCCAGAGATCGAGTCGCCGTTTGAAATAAGACGCAGTGCGGAGAAAACTGGTCGCAGGCCGCGCCGACCTCATGCGGAGCAGATGTGGGCAGCCCTTATTTTCACAATCTCGCTGCTGTATCTGTTCTTGTTCAGGCGCTACTCGGCCATGGACCTCGATGAAGGCATTGTTTTGCAGGGAGCGGAACGAATCCTGCACGGCCAAGTGCCGTACCGGGATTTTTTTATGTTTTACACGCCCGGATCGGTCTACATCGTCGCTATGCTATTCAAAGTCTTCGGAGATTCACTGAACGTAGCTCGCGCCGGCATCGCAATATCCGGATCAGGATGCACCGTCGTTACATATCTTCTGTCTCGCCGCGTATGCTCTCGCAATATCGCGCTGGTGGCGGCGGGATTATCTATTACAAACAGCGTGGCATACCGGTTTCTGGTACTGCATAACTGGTTCGCCACCTCTTTTGCGTGCCTCACAATTTATGCCGTCGTCCGGCTGTGGGAATCGGAAAAACCTGCGTGGGCTCTCGCCACCGGGTCACTTGCAGCACTCACGACTCTAATCGAGCAATCCAAAGGCGCGGGACTTTGTCTTGGGCTGGCGATTGGCTACTTGATCCTGCGAATTTTTGCCCGGAAAGACTTCCTACGGCGATCGCATATCACGCTTCTCGCAGTTGGATTTCTCTTACCTTGGTTTCTAACCTTCCTCTACTTTGGGTGGAAGCACAGCATAGTAAGCATGCTGCAGGATTGGCTATGGCCGTTGCACCACTACGCGAAATCAAATCGGGTTTTCTATGGTTACCAGAACTGGCCTGAGGGCGCTCGCGACAAGATTTTCTACACCGGCGCGATCTGGGTCAGGATTGTAAAGTATGTTGCTATCTCCCCCGGCTTCATCGTGCCATTCCTACCCTTGGCCGCGGTTGCGTGGCTTGTGTACGAAACTATCCGCGCAGGAAATATGAGGTCCAGTTCATGTAGCAGCGATTATTACATTCTTGTGAGCGCGGCTTCGTCGGGGCTCCTGCTGTCAATTTTGATGGTGCGCGCAGACATTACTCACTTTATGTATCTGGCGCCGACATGGTACGTAGTCCTTGCCTGGATCCTGGGCTCGCGCGACCTTCGCTCACCAGTGTTGCACAAAATGCGACCGTTCTTGATCGTTTATGTCTGCATCGCGTTCGGGCTGATGAATTTCGCGCTGGTTCTCGGCGTGAACGGCGCCCGCAACCACAGCCACACCCGCCGTGGCATCGTTGTGACATCGCAGAACGACACGGTGATCGATTACGTTCAGGCCCACGTCGCTGCGGGAGATAACCTCCTCGTGTACCCCTACTTGCCGCTTTACAACTACTTGACCGAAACGCTCAGCCCGGCACCTCTGGATTTTTTTCAGGCGGGAATGAATACACCGCAGCAGGCTCAGGAGATCATCAATTCTCTGAAATCAGATAAACCTCGCGCAGTGCTGTTCGAACCTGGTTTTGCCGAGAAAGTCGCAAGCACTTGGCCTAACACGCCGCTCACTGCTGTCGTCGCTGACCCGGTTGCAGACTTCATCGTACGCAACTACCGTATCTGCGCGGCGTTGACTACGACTTCGGATTCGCGTTTCCAGTTTATGGTGCGGGAGGGCGAGAGCTGCGACTGAACGACGAGAGTGCTCGTTTGATCAGATGTAAACAGAAGTATTCAGCGTTTAAAACAATTCACGCCAAGAGTTTTCACCAGCAAGATTCTTCCCGGTTTTCCACTCAGAATATCCGGAAGATGCAGGGCCAGCTAAGGTGATTGTTTTCAAGGGAAGGTCTTTGAAGCTCCGACGAACTTTACATCTGACCAGGGTTTGGTCATTCAGATGCCTTCAGATTCGCAGTACTACCTTCGCGCCCTTAACTGGGATGAGAAATCAAAATCGAGGAGAACAATTAAATGATCACGTTTGCTCTGAACGCACTCGGCCGTTTGCATCGGGATGAAAGTGGCCAAGGGTTGGTGGAATATCTACTGGTCTTGGCCCTGGTTGCGTTTGCTGCTACCGCGGGCATGTCAACCCTCTCCAGCAGTTTGAACAGTGCGTTCACTCAGATCGGCTCCGTGTTGGGCACCTACATTCATTAAAGGCAGTTAGTAGTTTCTGATTTTGCGCGCATGATCGCATGCACCGCCATCCGCGGCGTAGAGTCGTGCCGGATCGAAGCGGGAGATGGGTATTTTAGGGAGGAATCTGTGACGAACTTTCTTGTGAGCCTGTTAATGCGCTTGCATCGCGACGAGGCTGGACAGGGTCTAGTCGAATACCTTTTGGTTCTGGCGCTGGTTGCGTTCGCGGCCACGGCCGGGATGCATAGTGTGGCGAACACGATCAATAGTGCGTTCACTCAGATCGGGAGCGTCCTCGGCCAGTACATCAAGCCGTCTTGATCCGCGCTCAACGCATTTGAGGACGCTTTAGTTTGGGCGCTCCTCCGTAGTCAACCGCATCGCGAGTTTATTGGGACCACTTGCCTGAATCCGAGCGTACGCAGGGAGGAGATCCGGTGATGAATCCTCTAGCGTGCCGGGGCCAGGTGTCGATTTTTGCCATGACTCTCAACAAAGACGAGGTCATGCGACCGCTGCGATAAACGTTCTTTTGGAGGTGAGTATGGGCCTGCAACGATTAATGACGGCGTTCGTAGTTGCGGCAGCTCTCGCCGGCGGCATTACATTTCTTTTCTACCGGCGATTGAGCAGGACTTCGCAAAGTCCGCGGTCAACGATCCAGGTTGTGGTGGCAGCGAGAGATTTGCCGGTCGGCGTAACTCTGTCTTCGAAAGACGTAACCGTCCTCGACTGGTTCAGCGATACTTTGCCTGCGGGCGCATTTACCAAACCTGAGGCGATTCTTGGACGTCCATTACTGTATCCTCTCGTGGCGAAACAGCCGGTTCTGGAGCGGGATATGGGAGTCGAGGGGGCGGGTGTCGGACTCGCCGGCAAGATACCAGAAGGCATGCGGGCAACAGCAGTCAAATCCAACGAGATTTCTGGAGTTGCCGGTTTTTTGTACCCCGGTTCGCACGTCGACATGCTGGTGACCTTCACGCCTTCCAGCGGCAATGTACCGATGACCAAGACGGTTCTTCAGAACGTGCAAGTTTTGACGGCCGGTCAGACTATTGAACCTGATCCTCAAGGCAAGCCGCACACAGTGAATGTTGTGACCGTGTTGGTCACTCCCGAGGATTCACAGAAACTGCAGCTCGCCGGTGCACAGGGCAACATTCAGTTCGTGCTGCGCAGCGGCGCGGACCAGAAGCAGGCGGAAATACTGCCGACACGCCTGGACCAACTTTTTCCGAGCGACAAACCACCAATAGTGATGGCGCGGCAGGTGAAGCGCTTGCACCCGGCGCCGGCAGCTCCCATGTACATGCTCGAAGTCATCCAGGGAACCAAGCGTTCCGTACAGAAATTCGATAATTAGGATTCCATAGTCCAAACCTAATGAAAGTCTTCAAGCGGCGACCAATGAGGAGCTTGCTTCTCACCATAGTTCTGATGGCCTTGCTGGCGGTGCTTCCGGCAGCAGCCCAGTCCGAAGGGCAAGCCTTGCATGTATTCGTAGGCAAATCGGTCGTGATCAACATGCAGGCGCCGGTTTCCAGAATACTTTCCAGCAATCCTGAGGTGATCGATACCCTGGCAACCTCGCCTACGCAGGTCGTAGTAGAAGGCAAAGCGGCCGGCGTCAGCAGCCTGATTTTGTGGGACTCCAGCGGACACTCCCAGATCCTGGATGTCACGGTCGATGTGAACATCTCGCATTTGCGCACCGCGATTGAACAGACTTATCCGGGGCAGCAGATCAATATTCAAACCGATGGGGCGCACTTGATCCTCACCGGGATCGTGTCCGACTCAAAGATTTCGGAAGACGTAGGAAAAATGGCGACCTCCTATTCTGCCGGAGTAGTTAATTCTCTGGCGATTGCCCCCGTGCACGAGCAGCAGATTTTGTTGCAGGTGAAGTTCGCAGAAGTGGACCGTACAAAACTGCAGCAGTTTGGCATCAACCTCATAAGCACCGGCGCAGCGAATACTCCGGGCACCGTCACCACTCAGGAATTCGGCCCGCCTTCAAATACCGGCCAGCTTTCGAACTCTATCGGCGCAAGTAAGACGGGCTTTACTACCTCTCTTCAGCTCAGCAACCTGCTGAACATATTCCTCTTTCGCCCCGACCTGAACTTGGGAGCGACGATTCAAGACCTCGAAAGCAGGTCGGTGCTGCAGATTTTGGCCGAACCCAACCTGCTGGCGTTGAACGGGCAAAAAGCAAACTTCCTGGCCGGCGGCGAGTTCCCTTTCCCCGTTGTGCAAAGCGGGGTGAATGTGGGTGCAGTGACGATTCAATTCCGACCGTTTGGAGTCAAGCTGGACTTTACCGCTTACATCGGTCCGGACCGGGTGATTCGAATGCACATAGTCCCAGAAGTGAGCACGTTGGATTTTACTCAAGCGGTCACAGTTTCTGGCGTTTCGGTTCCTGCAATCTCCACCCGGCGCGCCGAGACCGAGATTGAGTTAAAAGACGGGCAATCGTTTGGCATTGCGGGGCTGCTCGACAATCGTGCACAGGTTCAGCTCAGCAAAATTCCAGGCATTGGCGACATACCAATTCTTGGAAACCTGTTTCGTTCGCGGTCAATCAACCGCAGCGATAGCGAACTCCTGGTAATGGTAACGCCGCGAATCGTCGATCCGGTGCAAATGAGTGGGCCGCCGCCCGTGCCGCCCGCAAATCCAATCAAATTCCTGGATAACTCGCGATACGATCACGCTCTGCCACCGAGTATGGCCACTGCGAACAAAACGCAACCTCAGCAACCATCGAGTGCGAAATGAATCCGCTGTCACTCAAAGAAGCGCTCAATATCTCCCCGCGAGAAAACTTCTCGAACACCGACCCTCTTTCTGTGGTAGGCATTTGCCTCGACGAAGAGACTTGGACAGTGCTGAAATCATTCGCTGCGTCCGCGCCGCTGATCCGGCTACGCTCTCATTTGTCCGAGTATCGGGTGCAGGAATCGGATCCAGGAACCGAGTGGATGGGCGGTCCGGCACCCGACATTTGCATTGTGGATTTCGACCATGACCGCCGCAAGGCCGCTTTGGCCGCGGAGAACATTCATGGGGCCTCGCCCGATACCGCTATTTTCGCGGTCTCTGCCGATGCCCAGCCTGACTTGATCATTCAAGCCATGCGCAGTGGCTGCAGCGAGTATCTGCTGAAGCCCATGGGGAGGGAACAGCTTCTGAATGCGGTGGCGCGGGTTGGCGGACGCAGGAAAGAACGCGCGCAACCGTTCCGCGCACAAGTGCTGGCCTTCATGGGCGCCAAGGGTGGATGCGGCGTGACCAGTGTAGTTACGCAGCTTGGGGTGCTACTGGCAAATTCGTTTTCCAGGCGGACGCTCATTGTCGATCTTCACCCAGATTGCGGCGACGCCGCTTTGTATCTCGGACTTACCCGACATCGCTATCACTTCTTTGAATTGATGGAAAACACGGACCGTTTAGACGCGGAACTGCTTCAGAGTTTCCTGGCTCGACATTCCAGCGGACTGGATCTGCTTCCAGCGCCCGAGGGCAACGATGGTCCACGGAGGATCTTACCTGGCGCAGTCGTCCAGACCTTCGATTTCTTGCGCATGCGTTATGACTACATTCTCGTGGACATGCCTCCGGGATTAAGTGACGAGAACCTGGAAATGGTGCGCCACTGTGATCAATTTCATATGGTGGCAGTGGCGGAGGTATCGGCCCTTCGTAACGTGGTCCGGCAGTTCAACTATTTGACTCGCAAAGAAATTCCGCCGGAGAGGTTCCGGGTAGTACTGAATCGTCACCAAAAGCGCTCGCTGATCACCGATGGCGAAATTGAAAAGACACTTGGCCAAAAAATTTTCTGGAAGATTCCGAATCAGTACGCCCATATCGTCAAAGCCATAAATGGCGGCGAGCCGATTGCGCAACTTTCAACGTCAGAAGTTGCCAAGAGTCTGACGGACTTGGCAGTGCACCTTGGAGCGAAACCCACGGCAAGCGACAAGAAAAAAGACAATACTGGCTTTCGCGGGCTTTTTGGGCAGGTAAGTTAAGAAGGATGTATGGGCGAATTTAACTCGATTTCATCGCAACTCGGAGCTGCAAACGCCGTACCGGCCTCCGAACTCAAGCGGACAGGTCTCAGCTTCAAGGAATATCAAGAACTGAAGTCCAGCGTTCACCGCGACCTTATCAGCAGGGTCGATCTGGAACGCGTCGCCAACCAGCGCGACGACCACACCCGCGGCCAAGTGCTGTCGGTGATCCAAGATCTGGTTGCGAACCTGAAAACTCCGCTTAGCGGTCGTGAGCGGGAGCGCCTCGCGCTGGAGGTGCTGGACGAGGTCTTCGGCCTGGGTCCGTTAGAGCCGGTGCTCCAAGACCCCGCAGTGAGTGACATCCTGGTGAATGGTCCCCGGCAGGTTTACGTGGAGCGCGGGGGAATCCTTGAAGAGAGCAACATCATGTTCAAGGACAACGCGCACCTGATGAACATCATTGACAAAATCGTCTCAGCAGTGGGGAGGCGTGTGGACGAATCTTCGCCAATGGTGGATGCGCGTCTTGCAGACGGTTCCCGCGTCAACGTGATCATTCCGCCACTCGCAATCGATGGCCCGCATATCTCAATCCGCCGCTTCGGTCATATTCCAATCACTGAAGACGATCTGCTTAGGAACCAAACTCTGACAAAACCTATGCTCGAGCTGCTGCGCGCGGCAGTGAAGGCGCGAATCAACGTTGTGATTTCGGGCGGGACCGGGGCCGGCAAAACCACGCTGCTAAACGTTCTTTCCGGATACATCTCTGAGAAGGAGAGGATTGTAACCATTGAAGATTCCGCCGAATTGCAACTCAAACAGCGACACTGCGTGCGCTTGGAGACCCGACCGGCAAACATCGAAGGCAGTGGTTCTATCATGCAGCGGCAATTAGTGATCAACAGCCTGCGCATGCGGCCCGACCGCATAGTGGTGGGCGAAGTCCGCGGCGAGGAAGCGCTCGACATGCTGCAGGCCATGAATACCGGTCACGATGGCTCGATGACCACAGTTCACGCCAACAGCCCGCGCGATGCAATTGCGCGTATTGAAACTATGGCCCTTATGGCCAACTTGAATCTGCCAGAAAAGGCGGTTCGCCGGCAGATTGCGTCAGCCGTCCAGCTAATTGTTCAGATTGCCCGCTTTACCGATGGCTCGCGTCGGGTAACCCATGTGACCGAAATTAGCGGCATGGAAGATGATGTGGTGAGTTTGCAGGACGTTTTTGTGTTTGATAAGCAGGGTATTTCCCCGGATGGCCGCGTAATGGGCGCATTCACGGCGACGGGTGTTCGGCCCAATTTCTCAGAGCGATTGAATGCCTCGGGAATCAGTGTTCTTGCGTCGTGGTTTGAGCATTCGCACAGCGTTAATTAGAGGAAAAAAGAATGCCATCGTTCTTATTTTTCGTGCTGCTGTTGACCGTCACCTTCGCCGTTATCTTTTATTTCGTAAAACCTACGAAGACGGAGATAGCCGTCCAGCGCCAGTTGCAGACCATCAGGGTCGCGCACGAGGACGCAGGGGAAGCACCGATAACGATTCTGAAAGAGGAGGGCTATAGCCCAAATCCAGCGATAAGCGAAATCGTCCGGCAAGTCCCTGGCGCAAAGGAAACTCTGGATCTCATCGGACAGGCGGGTCGGGTGTGGTCGGTAGGCGCCTTCATGGGAATTGTCGGATTTTCCATGCTGGTTACTGCGTCCATCACTTCCTTTTTCTTACCCAACGTCCTTCCACTCCTGGTAGCGGTGATAGTCGGCTGCCTTCCGTATGTTTATCTTCTGATTTTGCGTGAGAGGCGACTGCGGCGCTGCGATCAACTTTTGCCAGAAGCGATCGATCTTATGGCCCGCGGATTGCGTGCCGGTCACGCGTTGCCGGCAGTATTGGAAATGGTGGGAGACGAAGTCGTCGAGCCACTCGGTGCAGAGTTCCAAAGCTTGCATGAAGAGCAGACCCTGGGTCTGCCGTTGCGCGAAGCAGTTATGAACATGGTCAGTCGTGTCCCACGCGACGATATGCGGTTCCTTGCTACTGCCATTCTTTTGCAGAAGGAAACCGGCGGCAATCTGGCAGTGATCCTGGACAAGACTGCAGTTGTGGCGCGCGAGCGCGAACGACTGCGCGGGCAACTGAGGATTTATACCGCACAGGGCCGGATCACCGGCTGGATCCTTTGCGTCATGCCTTTCCTAATGTTCGGTTTGTTGAGCATGCTCAACTGGAACACAGAAAAGGTTCTATTCACGGATCATCTAGGCAAGGTCGCGGTCTACATTGGGGTGGGCTTCATGGCTTGCGGGATCCTGGCGATCCGGCACATTGTGAATGTAAAGGTCTAACAGATGACATTTATCATTCTGGGCATTTGCTTGTTCATCGGGTTTCTCTTCCTGTTCCTATTGCTTATGCCGCGTCCATCGGCAGCAGGAGCATTACTGGAACAGGTTACCCGAACGAGCCGAGTCGCGGACAATATCCCGGCCTGGCGCGCTGCCCTGAATGTTGACTATCTGGCGAAACCGTTCACCATTGTCCGCCGACTCTTCTCGCCCGAGCCTGACCCTGATCTCGTGCGTCGCCTGTCGCTGGCCGGATATCGAAAACCGGCCCACGCAGACGTTTTCCTCGGCGTGCGACTTGCGATTCCGGCAATTCTGGGTTTAGCGGTCGCCCTTTTTGTTCCGACCACAACGATCTTGTTTTTCCTGATGGCTGTCGTGCTCGGCTTTTTCATTCCTGATTTCTGGTTGTCTAGCGCGATCACCCGCCGGCGCCAGAAGATCAAGCTTAGCCTTCCGGATGGGTTGGATTTTCTTGCTATTTGCCTCGAGGCTGGTCTTGGGCTGGACCAAGGCATTGTTCGGATGGGAACTGAGTTGCGCGTGAGCCATCCCGAGCTGAGCGAAGAATTCGTGCAAATCAATTTTGAGCAGCGGGCCGGAGTCGCGCGCGTTCAGGCGTGGAGGTCCTTCGCGGACCGCGTGGATCTCGAAAGCGTGCGTTCATTTGTTGCAATGCTAGTTCAGACGGAGCGGTTCGGCACGCCCATCTCGAAGTCTCTTGGAATGTTTTCCGACGCGATGCGAACCGCGCGGCGGCAAAAGGCTGAAGAGCTGGCAGCGAAGACGACCATCAAGCTGGTTTTCCCGCTGGTGTTTTTCATTTTCCCGAGTATGGGAATTGCGGTCATGCTGCCGTCGTTTATCTCGATCGTGCGTAGCCTGGAAAATTCCTTTAAGTAAGGAACAGCATTCTCAATTGTTCGGAAGTTAACTTTAAACGGAGGTGAGGTAATGGACAGCGTAACTTTAATTCGTGTGGTCTCGGCTGCGATGGTGGTGGTGATATTTTTCACGCTGGTTTACAGAATGAAGAAAAAAGCACCTCGTTAACTGCAAACATTTTGACCCTCGGAAAGGGCACGTATGTTCAGTAAGCAGCGGCACGTGTTTGTCTACAACAAGACCAGGGAGACCTTCTTGGCCTTTCGTGTCGCCGTAGCCGACTCGATCATGGGCCGACTGGTGGGCCTGCTGGGAAAAAGGTCTCTCCCGCCGGACAGCGGCGTTTGGATAGTTCCATCGAACGCGGTACACACCATTGGAATGCTGTTTTCTTTCGATCTGGTTTTGATCGATAAGAACTTCAAAGTGGTGGGTCTGCGTGAGTTGGTGCGTCCATTCACCGTAACCTGGCCGAACCAGCATGCCGACAGTGTGCTCGAACTGCCGGCGCACTCGATATTCCGCAGCCGTACACAAATTGGTGACCAACTGCTTATTGAACGCTATGAAGCCCGGAAGCCGCTCCGGTCAGTCTCCTCCGATAAAACCGTTTCCCCTGACCAGGAGTGCGCGGATCTGAACGTCGACTTGGCGGCATCTCGACCACCGGTCGCCGTGGCTCCGCAACCTTCCTCCGCGGACCTATCCCGTTCGAGTTATATGGATACCGAGACTGGTTGATCAACCACTCCACATACCGCGGTCCTGCCGCCGCGGAACTAGCCTGCTTCCCTGCACTGTTTGGCTGAACTTATTCTGAGCTGAAATTAAATTCTGATCGCCTTTTCCGTGTGCTTTCGCTCGTACCAACAGGGCGAATATCCGAAATGCGGGAATAATGAGTTCACGCAGCGTTCCTGCTGCGGAGGCTGGAAGTCGTACTCAGTTTTGCCGTTTTTCTCCTGGATCGCGTAATAATATTGCACCGTCAGCGTCCCGTAGGGACTGCGACCTGTCAAGAGTTTGTAGCGCAAAAGCAAGTAGTCCGCGGCGTAGGCCAGAGCTGAGGCTGCGATCATGCTGGCCAAGAAGCTGGCCACGATTTTCTTCATTGCCGGGTCTTCCTCATTGACGAATATTCTTCATTGGCGATTCGCCCTGCTTCAATTTACAGTTAAGTGACAAATTTTATGGAGCGCATTGCATCCGATCTTTTAGCATTTTCAGTCATTTGAATTCATAAGCCGTCTACTTTTTCTTTTACTGAAGGAGTCTGAATGTTGAAGCGTTCGCGCCGAGCTGGAAATTTAGCATCATTTAATCATCCATTGAGCGCTATTGTACTTGCGCTGCTCGGTTGCGCTACGGCCTTCGCCCAACCACAGGAACTACGCTTTCAATTCGATCCTTCCACTACCAAGATAACGTTCACATTGGGTGACATCCTGCACACGGTTCGTGGTTCCTTCCGGCTCAAACAGGGGGATGTGAAATACAACGTTGGGACAAGGTCCATCGCGGGAACTCTAACCGTCGATGCCACTTCGGGTGAGAGCGGGAATCACAGCCGTGATCGCAAAATGCACAAGGAAATTCTGGAGAGCGCGCGGTATCCGGAAATCATCTTCCGCCCGGATCGTGTCGACGGTACGGTCGCGCCTCTTGGAACTTCAAGTGTGCAGGTGCACGGAATTTTTTCCATTCACGGGTCCGACCACGAACTGACGATGCCCGTCCGCGTGGAAGTCTTCCCGGACCACTGGATTGCAGACACCCATTTCACCATTCCTTACGTTAAATGGGGCATCAAGAACCCAAGCACGTTCGTGCTGCGCGTAAGCGAATCGGTTGAAATTGACGTTCATGCAACCGGCGCAAACCCTGTTGCCGGCAGCGCCCATTAGGGGATTGTGCCGGGCAAAGCGACGAACTCGGTCTGGACCTTTCCATTCGGGCTGATTGTATGCACAGCGAAACCCAGCTCACCTCCCCACGGCAGCCAGCTGGTGGATGGCGCTACGTGCCATGTGATGCCCTCGGTTTCGAAAACCCGCCCATTGTGCCAATGGCCCACCAGCATATGTTTAATGCCTAGTTGGCGCAGCGCCTTCATCTCTTGCGATCGATATGGCTCGCTGATTACCCAATAGGGCTTCGGATCAGGAAACCTTCCGTCGTGAAAAACGGGGATGTGCTGCACCCCGATAACAATCTTCTTAGCCCTGCGCTGTTCTTCTTGCAGGCCGTTGAGCCATGACAACATTCGCTCAGCTTCGTCTTCGGTCTCAGCCGGAAGCGGGGCCGGGGTTTTCGCTTCGTAAGTGTCGTAGTTGCCCAGGAGCTGTGAATCCATGACTACAAAGTTGACGAATTTGACCTGGAATTCGTAATAGTCCTTGCCGAATGCCTGGCGGTAACGCTCCACATCCTTGCTGTGAACGTCGTGATTTCCAGGCACGTAATAAAGAGGAGACTTCACCTTCTTAAGGATCGACTTAGCTTCATCCCAGGCTTGCGGGTTCTCTCCAATATCGCCGGAAAGAATGACCGCGTCCGGATGCCGATCATTGATCATCTTGACAACTTGGCGAAGGTTCTCCGCGGCACGTGGCGCGTGCTTATCTCCGAGATGCGTGTCGCTGATCTGTATAACCGAGACTTGGTCATTCCCATCGTCATTGCTATCGGCGTTGACATTCTGGGCCACAGCCTGCGAGACCAGAGCTAGCGCGCTAATGAGAGCTATGGCAAAATGGGTCCTTATTTCCATAAAGTTGTAGAGGCGGCGCCGGCTCGGCAGGTTGTTCGGCTGTGACTCGCTTATCCCATTTCCTATTGTCTGGCTAGTCTTTTTGCATTATTGATGCAATTCCCATCGGCAGCTACATTCGTCAAGACCCGGGCTTCGATAAGTTATCGGATTATCATTGTAGAGCCATGACGACAGCACCTAGCATTTCGCCAGTTTCGATCAAGAAAGGCCGTTGGAAGAAGATTACCGCGGCAATTCTCACGGCGGTATTCGTGCTTTGGGTTGGACTTGTCACCTTTATCTGGCGTGCCATGCACAAATCACCAGAAGAATTCGCACGGGTGATGTCCCATATGCCATGGGAAATATTCCTGGTGGTCCCTTTTGAAACGCTGTGGACTCGGGCCCGCGCTGGCAGCTTGAATATCGGCGACTCTGCACCGGACTTTTCTCTGGTGAAGCTGGACAAGACCGCTACCATTCATCTCTCTGAGGTCAACAAAGCGCAGCCGGTAGTCATGGTATTCGGCAGCTATACTTGACCACCATTCCGGCGGGAGGTTCCCGCCCTCAACAAACTTTACGATCAGTATGGAAATCAGGTCGCTTTCCTGGTTGTGTACATCACCGAGGCACACCCCAGTGACGTCTGGCAAATGGAGAGCAACATAAAGGATAAGGTCGTCTTTGCGACTCCGAAGAACGAAGAAGAACGCGCGTTCATCGCCGGAGCGTGTGTGCGCAAGCTAGGCATCAGGTTCCCAGCCGTGCTCGATGAATTCGGCAACTCGACGGAGAATGCCTATACCGGCTGGCCGGACCGGATTTACTTGATCGATCAGAACGGGCACGTCGCCTACAAGAGCAAGCCCGGCCCATTCGGGTTTAAGGCTCAGGAACTGGCTGCTGCCCTCGCCAAACTACCAAAGTCGCGCTCCGCCGAGAATTTCGACCCCGTTCAGAAGTGAAGACGCTGTCGCGCCATTTGTCCTTTTGCCAATTCTTTCGGTTACGCCAAACACCCGCCCGCCAATCGGTCGAGACATAATCCGCGCCAATTCGCGATGTGCAGTTTAGAATCATCAATCGTCCCGGACAATATAAATGACTGAGCGCAGATGGTGGTTAGTTCTTGTTTTGCTTGTGTGGTTGAGCATTTTGAACGCCTCCGGTAGTCTCAGTCCCCCCAGCAAAGACGCAGAAAACTCGTCCGACTGGTATGTGCTGGATACCTTATCTACGAGCACTCCACTGCAGAACGGCATTGAATTACGTAGTGGGCAGGCAGTGATGCGAATCTTGGCCTTGCGTGACGATGTCATACGAATTCGTATCTCGCGCGATGGCACCTTGCCCGAGGATGCGTCATGGGCCGTATTGTCGTCAGCTCGTCAAAACCAGGTCGACGTTATAAATGAATCCGACGCGGACGCAGTTGGGTTTCGGACAAAGCTCGTCCGCGTGCGCGTTGACAAGCAGAGTCTGCGGCTGTCGCTTACTGATTTGAATGGAAATATTCTCCAGGAGGACGCCGCAGGTTGGCCGCTGGAGTTTCATGATAAAGAATTCCGAATCTACAAGCACATGCCCGTCGATGAACATTACTTCGGCTTGGGCGACAAAGTCGGCCCACTCGACCGCCGAGGTCAGTCGTTCATTCTTTGGAATACAGACGCCTATAATTTTCAGGAATCTACTGATCCTATCTACAAAAGCATTCCCTTCTTCTTGAGCATTCGCGCAGGACGAGCCTTGGGCGTGCTGTTGGACAACACTTGGCGGAGCTCATTCGATTTTGGTAAACAAATTGAAAATGTTTACTCATTCGGCGCTGAGAACGGCGCGATTGATTATTACCTTCTATATGGTCCCGGCGCGAAACATGTGCTTAGCGATTACGCATGGTTGACCGGATCGGTGCCATTGCCGCCTCTGTGGTCGCTGGGCTACCAACAATCGCGCTACAGTTACGAGACTGAATCCCAATTACGGTCAGTTGCCGACCGGCTCCGAAAGGACCGGATTCCCGCAGACGCCTTATATCTGGATATCGACTACCAGAAACAGAATCGGCCCTTCACCGTCGACCCGGAGAAATTTCCTAATTTTGTGGCGATGCTGCAGGACTTAAAGAAACAAAATTTCCACGTTGTGGGGATCACCGATCTTCACATAGCCGACCTTCCCGGCGCAGGCTACGCTCCTTATGATTCGGGCATAGCGGGTGACGAATTTGTGAAAAATCCTGACGGTTCGATCTTTGTTGGACGAGTGTGGCCAGGTCCCTCAGTATTTCCGGACTTTACAAGGCAAAGCACACGGGAATGGTGGGGAAGTCTGTACAAATCGTTGGTTTCTGATGGCGTGTCGGGTTTCTGGAACGACATGAACGAACCATCGGTTTTCGACACGCCCAACAAGACGATGCCTGATGACGTTCAACATCGAATCGATGAGCCCGGTTTCGAGAAACGGACCGCTTCCCACCGAGAGATCCACGATGTGTATGGCATGGAAAACTCGCGTGCCACTTATGAGGGTCTGCTGAAGATTTCTCCGGATCAACGCCCATTTGTTCTTACGCGCGCGAGTTACGCTGGCGGCCAACGTTACGCTGCTACCTGGACAGGTGATGACAGCAGTACATGGAACCATCTGCGGCTCACAACGCCAATGTTGCTGAACTTGGGCTTGAGTGGTTTTGGGCTGGCCGGCGCAGATGTTGGCGGATTCATTGGCACGCCCTCGCCAGAGTTGCTCACTCGGTGGATGGAACTCGGAGCATTCCAGCCCATCGACCGAAATCATTCCGAGAAGATCGCTGGGCACAAAGAACCTTGGGTTGACGGACCGGTGCAAGAAGGCATTCGGCGGCACTACATAGAAGAGCGCTACAAGCTGATGCCCTATCTATATACGACCGCAGAAGAGATGTCGCGCACTGGCATTCCGATAATGCGGCCGCTTTTCCTGGAGTTCCCCAATGCGACTGCCGACGGCCACCCGCTCGATGTCGACGCCGGAAATGAATTCTTGGTAGGGCGCAGCCTGTTGGTAGCTCCCGCGCCGTTTCCTGAGCGGGGAGACGAATACAAAGTGTCGCTGCCGGCTGTGCGCTGGTACGACTATTGGACGGGACAGCTCATACAAACTCCTAGACTGGTTACTAATAAGAACGCAACCTCATCCGATGCCCTGGTCGATGCGATTCCAGAGCATCCGGCGCTGAAAGACTTGCCAGTATTTGTTCGTGAGGGGTCCATTTTGCCTTTGCAGCCGCTCACCCAAAGTACGAACGAGATCCCGCAGGGACCGCTGATGGTTCGCGTGTATCCAGGCAACGATTGCCAAGGGTCACTTTACCAAGATGACGGCAACACCATGGCGTACACTCGCGGTGAATTCCTCCGTCTGAAATTTTCCTGCGAGCAGACCGCAAGCTCGATTAAGCTTCGGATCGGGCAGCGTGAGGGTAGCTATAGACCGTGGTGGAAGGAAATCCAGGTCGAAGTGTATGGGTGGAACTCCAGTTCCTCTCGCGTCACGGGGGACAACATGCTGGTTATCAAGTCACTGCTTGATCGCAGCCGCCAGATGGTTTCTTTCACCGTTCCAGATAATGTTGCCGGAGAGCATCTGGAGATCAGTTCCCAGCGTTAGCATAACCACCCCGGTAGTCCTTAAGAACGCTGCCTCACCGCCAACTGACCTCTATGATGGACTTGCATTCTGTTACTCGGGTCGGAAGGGCCCGAAGCGCTATGTCCGCATCTACCATCCGTGCCCGATGAGGAAGCTGTTATGGCCCTTAGAAGCCGCTTTCGCCCGAACTGCTTTCGGTCAAACTACGGAGCATATCAATGAGGCGGACATTCGCGATATGTGATTTCGTTTTGCTTTCATTGCTATTTGCGACGGGTTCGCCCCTTCAAGCGCAGAACCAAGCCCAGCGTGGAATTGCGATCACTATCGATGATCTTCCCGCAGCCAGCGCGAATTCGATGACGGGCAGCGAAATCATCGAAATGACAACCAAGCTGCTGGGAACTTTGCGCGATCAAAAAGTCCCCGCCGTGGGCTTCGTAAACGAGCGCCGACTTTACAAGTTTGGCGAAGTAGATGACCGCATCAAAGCGCTGAGCATGTGGCTGGACTACGGGTTCGAACTCGGCAACCACACGTTCGGCCACGCGTCTTTGAACCGCGTCAGCTTGAAAGAGTGGGAAGAGGAAATCATCCGAGGCGAGACGGTCACTCGGATGTTGCTGGCACAGCATAACATGAAGCTGCGCTTTTTCCGGCACCCGTACCTCGATACCGGCCGTGATCTTGAAACCCGGCGCCAGGCTGAAGCTTTTCTCGTGGACCGCGGTTATCATATTGCGCCGGTCACCATGGATGCGTGGGACTGGATGTATGCCGGCGTGTACGACGACGCTCGCCGACGCGGCGATACGGCGCTAGAGCAACAGCTCGTCAGTTCATATCTTTCTTATACGAGCGCGGTTTTCGATTACTACGAAAAGTTCTCCAGGGATCTGATCGGGTACGAACCGAAGCAAATCATACTTTTGCATGCGAATTGGCTGGAAGCAGACCACATTGGCGAGTTATTGGATTTGCTCCGCAAGCGCGGCTATCAATTCGTTACGCTGCAGGATGCGCTCAGCGACTCCGCCTACAGCTTGCCGGACGAATACGTCGGGGAAGAAGGTACCAGCTGGATTGACCACTGGGCGATAACGCGCGGGCATCCGCCACAAAATACTCCGGTCTTTCCACAATGGGTGATCGACAAATCAAAGGCGCTGCCACACCGACCGACGCAACCATAGCGGTTCTGGACCACAAGGAGGTATGAGATGAAAACCACGTTGCATGGCGCTTCAAGATCGAGCTCAGGGTTGAAGATTGCAGGAGAAATACACTTAATATCACCTCTGATAGCACCCTACCCTCATCGTCCACGACGTCTCATCTGGGGCCAAAAGCCAATGTACCCGGGCGTTCTGCGTTCACTTACTATGCGGGCGCGATCTTTTTCGTTACAACATCGTTCGTTCTGACATTTGCGCTGCAACGTTTCTTTCCCGCGATTTGTCCGCACTCCGGTGAAAGATTGCCACTGAATGTCTAGAATCTCGCAACTCGCTTGCCGGGGGCGAGCCGATGAAACCATTTCCGCCGATCAACAGGATTCGCATCGGAGAGTGGATGGGAGTCTATCGATATCGCACATTGTAGCGGTTGGTCGGCATTAGGGAAGGTTCCCCCGTCACTCAGGCTGAATTACGGCGTCTATGAATTGCTCGCCGAAGAGCGGTGCACTTATACTCTCTGCAACGGAAATTTCCGAATCCGGGCGTTCTTTCTAATAATCCAACTGGTTGAGTATGCGGCACCGCATCGATGTTTAGGCGCAAGACTCGGACAGCGGCTGCCCAGATAAAAGGTGCCCGAGCATGACAGAGAACGTAAGTTCAAAGGTAATTCCGCACGTGCCGGAAGAAGGCGTGTTGAAAGCTGTCTCCAGGCGCAACTTCATTAAAGGCGTCATTACCAGCGGCGTGGCTGTCTCCTCCGCGAGTTATCTTTTTCGCGCCTCCTCGATTCTGCAGGGCCAGCCGTTGCCTGCCGGCGTGGGTGAGCGCCTCATCACTCTCAACGTTAACGGTCAGCAGCGGCACGTCGATGTCATGAAGCAAGAGACGCTGGCATGGACGCTGCGTTACAAGCTGGGACTGACAGGCACCAAGCTCGGCTGTGACCGTGCTGAATGCGGATCCTGCAGCGTTCTTATCGACGACATTCCGCACTACTCGTGTTCGGTGCTCACGCACACGGTACGTGGCCGGAAGGTTTTGACGATCGAAGGTCTGGCAGCCAACGACGGAACCTTGCATCCGGTGCAGCAGGGTGTCATCGACGAACAGGGATTTCAGTGCGCGTTCTGCATGCCTGGCTTCATCATGACCGCGGTCGGATTCTTGAAAACGAATCCCAATCCCACGCGCCAGGAGCTGGCGCACGGTGTCTCGGGAAATCTCTGCCGCTGCCAGGATTACGACAAGATTCTGACGGCGTTGATGCGCGGGGCCGAGAATATGCGGAGGTCGCCGCTTGGATAATGATAATAAACTCGTGGATAAAGAGAACTCCGTAGACCGCACCAAGACTGCGGAGCGCACTTACGGCGCCGGGTACAAGCTGATTGGCAAGAACTACGAGACCCCTGACCTCTATGCGAAAGTCACGGGCAATGCAAAGTACGCTGAGGACTTTCGTGCGGAAGGCATGCTGTTCTGCAAACTGCTGCTCAGTCCAATGCCGCATGCGCGAGTAAGACGCATCGATGCGAAAGCAGCGCTGACAATGCCCGGTGTCAAAGCCATTCTCACTGCGGACGATCTTCCTGCGCCTGCCGACACCCTCACCGACAATGGCACAGTGATCAAGGCCAGCAAGTGGGGCGAGCGCGGTCTCACCATGGAGCCGGTTTATCAG
>Ga0102924_1001380_pt1 | contig 28285 bp, 36 predicted proteins | sample PaiPotPPM11metaG_FD_80116 | JGI IMG/M metagenome (GOLD analysis project Ga0102924, IMG submission 80116) | Iron sulfur acid spring bacterial and archeal communities from Banff, Canada, to study Microbial Dark Matter (Phase II) - Paint Pots PPM... ... | reverse complement strand
GGGGTGGGTTGCGCGTCAGACACTGGTCTTCCAAAGCTCCTGGAAAGCGTCGAGGATCTTGTTTCGCACCGTGCCCACCAGCTTCATCGAGATGTCCGCTTCCTTCACGGAGATCATCGTTCCGTGGATGTCGTCGATGGCGCCGGCGGCGAGCGCCTGCGTCTTCTGGGAGGCCACGTAGTCGGCCTGGTTGGCCTCATGGATCGCGTCGCCGAGGAGGCTCTCGAACGACAGGCCTCCCGCTCCGGCGGCCTCGCCTGCCTGCGTCGCCGATGCGGTGCCCTCGATGGGGCGGATCCCCTCGGGCGCGGCGAACGGCAGGTTGTCGACGCGGACGATGCTCATGGCTACTGACCGATCTTGAGCGCGGAGCGTGCCATCGCCTTGAGCGATTCGATCGACGTTACGCCGGCTTCGTACGCGCGCGACGCCGTCATGAGGTTGACCATTTCTGTCACCACGTTGACATTCGGATACTGGACGTAACCCTGCGCGTTGGCGTCCGGGTGGCCGGGGTCGTACACCATCTCCCCTGGCGTCGTGTCGGGGCGGACGCCTGCGAGTTCCACCTCGCGAACGTTCCGCAGCACGGGGTCGAAGCTGTCCGGAGCCACCGGATGCGCGACGAAAACCGGGTCGAGGCGCTGGTAGGGCTGCCCGTCGGCCCCCTTCGTGGTTCGTGCGTTCGCGAGGTTGCTCGCGATCACGTTCATGCGTCCTCGCTCGGCGGTGAGCCCCGAGGCCGCGACTTCCATCGCGCTGAATACGCCGCTCACGGCATCTGAACGACTCATCCTGTCCTCCCGTCGTTCACGGCCCATTCCAGGCCGGAGAGCTGGCCCTGCACCAGCGAAGCGATCGTGTCGTACCGGAGTTGATTCGTTGCGATTTTCACGGCTTCTCGGTCCAGGCTCACGGCGTTTCCGTCGTTGCCTGTGGCCTGGGCCGAGGCGTCTTGAACAACCTTCCAGCTCTCCTCGCCCACCGAGGAGTGCGAAGGTCCGATGTGGCCCGCCTCGGTCGTTTCGAGCGCCGCGTGAAGCGCGCCCTCGAAAGCGCCGGTGCGCTGCAGATCGAGGGGTCGAAAACCGGGCGTGTCTGCATGTGCGAGATTGGCCGTGAGGAGGTTGTGACGGGCGAGGTGGTAATCCAGGCTCCCTCGCAGCGCGTCGATCGAATCGAGGATTCGCATCTCGGTCTCCGGGTGCTCCCTCATCACATCGCGTGCCAATGTTCGGTCGTGCGCTGGCCCGTGCATTGCTCCGGACGACGGTGACCGCCCCGATGCGCGGCCGCTCTGCGCCGCCGCGTGCAAGGCCCGAGGAGGCTCTTACGTGATCAAGCTGACGCGCCTGAACAACCACGTGGTCGCCATCAATCCCGATCACATCGGCTGGGTCGACGCCACGCCCGATACGACGCTGTTTCTGATCGGGGGCGAGAAGATCATCGTCCGCGAGACGCTCGATGAGCTGATCGGCTGCGTGATCGAGTACAGGCGGCAGGTCCGCATGACGGAGCCATGCGCCGACCCGCTGGAGGTCATCGAGGGCGATCCGCCGCGCGTCACGACGATCCCGATCGCGAGGAAGGGCAGCGAGAGGCCCCCGGGCTCGATGCGCCCGAGAGGAGGTACGTTATGAAGATCGGACCGATCCTCGGGATGATCGTCGCGCTGTTCGCGATCCTTGTGGGCAACGCGCTCGAAGGGGGGCACATGTCCTCCATCGTCGGCGGTCCGGCGGCCCTCATCGTCGTCGGCGGCACCATCGGCGCGGTCCTCGTACAGTTTCCGCTGGGCACCGTGATGGGAGCGCTCAGGGCGGTGGGGATGACCTTCAAGAGCCAGGCTGGAGACGCCGCGAAGCTCGTCGACGAGATCGTCGATTATGCGAACCGCGCGCGACGCGACGGCATCCTCGCCCTCGAGAAGGTGGCCGGGAGCGCCTCGGATCCCTTCCTCTCCAAGGCGCTGCTCATGGCCATCGACGGCGCCGACTCGACCTCGCTCCGCCAGACGATGGAGATCGGCATCGGCCAGTACGAAGAGCACGGCGAGGACGCCGCGAAGGTGTACGAGGCCATGGGCGGATACAGCCCGACCGTCGGGATCATCGGCGCGGTGCTCGGGCTCATTCACGTCATGAGCAACCTGAGCGACATCAACGCCGTAGGACACGGCATCGCGGCGGCCTTCGTGGCGACGATTTACGGCGTCGCCGTCGCGAACATCATCTTTCTGCCGCTCGGCGGCCGCATCAAGATGGCGGTCCGCGACGGCGTTCAGCGCATGGAGCTCATGCTGGCCGGCGTGCTGGCCATCCAGGAGGGCATGAACCCGAAGCTCGTTCGCGAGCGCCTCGGCGAGTTCGTCCACAACAAGGATCACAAGAAGAAGAACGAGGCCGGCGCCCTCAACGAAGCGCGCGCCGCGTGATCGCTCATGCGCAAAAAAAAGCACCCGGAGCACGTGAACCACGAGCGCTGGCTCGTGAGCTACGCCGACTTCATCACCCTCCTCTTCGCGTTCTTCGTCGTCATGTTTGCCGTCTCGCAGGTCGACTCCAAGCGCCTTGGCCGCTTTACCGAGGCCTTCTCCAAGGCCGTGGGCATCACCCTGATGCCGCTCCAGGGCGAGAGCCTGATGAACGGCGGCAAGGTCCCCGACGAATCGTCGAACTCCGCCGGGGATCAGCCCTCGGTCGCGGAGCTTGACGGGCTCCGGAACGCGCTCATCAAGATGGCGCAGATGAACAACGCCCTGCAGGGGCTCCAGATCATCCAGCACCGGCACGAGCTCGTCTTGAGGCTTCCGGAGAGCGTCCTCTTCGACACGGGCGACGCCAGGGTGAAAGACGCCAGCATCTCGACGCTCAAGGCGATCGCCCCCGAGCTTCGCGAGCGCAGCGTCGAAGTGCGGGTCGAGGGACACACCGACAACCGCCCGATCAGCACGGGTCGTTTTCGGTCGAACTGGGAGCTATCGACGAGCCGGGCCATCGCCGTGATGGTCGTCCTGTCGAACGAAGGGATCTCCAACGCTCGCCTTTCGGTCGCCGGGTATGGCGAGTTTCGTCCGGTCGGACCGAACGGCACCGAGGACGGTCGCAAGCAGAACCGGCGGGTCGACCTGGTCGTCACAATGCTGAAGCCCCCGGAAGCGCCGGCTTCGGAAGAACCGGGTGGCGACAGCCCGGCGGCACCCCCTGCCGACTCGGCGCCGACCCCCCCGTCTCCGCCTTCTCCTGCCCCCTCGGCGCCGGCTGCCTCGACGGCCCCCGCGGCCGCGGAGCATGCGCGATGAATCCGATGCGCTGGCTGGTTGGCGCCTGCGTCGCGCTCCTCTCGCTCTTCGTCGCAGCGCCGGCGGGCGCCCAGCAATATCTCATCGGCGGAGGAGCCAGCCTTTCGTCGGGTCTCGAGGGCGGGGGATCCGTCGGCCCGAGGCTCACACGGACCCGGCTGCGCCTGGGCGGCGACTTGCGCATCGACGAGTCGCCCGACGACATCCTCGAGTTCGGCCTCCTCGCAGAGCTCCAGCCGCACAGCGCGTTCGGGGCCGACCTTCGCTACGCGCGCGCCGCGGGTGACCATTTCCGCGTCGACCTCGGAGTCATGGGGATCCTGGCGCCCTCGTCCCTCTACGGCATCTGCTCGAGCCTCGTCTACCGCCTGCCCATCTCGAAGAAAGCGCAGATCGAGCTGGGGCCGGAGGGGGACTTCTTCTTTCTGGGCACGGACTTGCCCGACGGCGTCGTGATTTGGCAAATACGCCTTCAAGGAGGCATTCGTGTCGATCTGTAGGAGGGTTGCCCTCATCGGGGCTGGCCTTCTCTTCCTGGGTCTCGCCTTCGAGTGCGCTCCCGGCACCGATTGCATCCGGTTCAGCGATTGCGCCGACGGGCTGACGTGCGCCAACGGCCAGTGTGTCGCCCCACCCGGAGCCGGAGGCGATGCCGGCGTTGAAGGCGGGGCCGACGCCGCTACGGAAGGCGCCGCAGCGGACACCGGCGTCGTCGCCGACACGGGCTCCGGATCCGCCGCGGACGGCGGCGATGCGGCCGGCGACGCTGCCGGCGACGCGTGCGCTCCATGCGGCGACGCTGCCGTCCAGGCGGACGGCGCGGCCGATGCCGCCTCGGACGCGACGGCCGAGTGACGCCCCCGTCAGAGAGATGACGTCCGTAGTCTATGAGCGTCGCTGAGGCGCGGGGCGGAACGTGAACCCCACGCCTGATCGTGAACGTGCAACGTCCAGTAGACGAGCACGTTCACGTCATGGCACCGAACTCGCAGTAATCCTCTCCCGATGTTCCGATCGCTGAATGTCGCCGCGACGGGGATGGCGGCGCAAGAGACGCAGCTCGACACCATCTCGAACAACCTGGCAAACGCGAACACGTCTGGCTACAAGCGCCAGGACGCGCAGTTCGAGGATCTCCTTTACCAGGACCAGCGCGCCGCAGCTCAGAACGCCGACGGCACGGTGGCCCCGACGGGAACGCAGATCGGAACGGGCGTGCGCGTGGTCGCGACCACCCGATCGTTCGCGCAGGGCTCGATCAACCAGACGGGCAACCCCCTCGACCTCGCCGTCGAGGGCAACGGCTTCTTCGCCGTCACCCGCACGGACGGATCCATCGGCTACACCCGCGCGGGTTCCTTCCAGCTCGACGCCCAGGGACGCATCACGACCGCGGATGGCTTCCCGCTCGAGCCGCCGATCACGGTCCCCACGAACGCGACGGCGGTGACCGTCGCGGCCGACGGTACGGTCAGCGTCACGCAGCCCGGATCCACCGCGCCGAACAACGTCGGGCAGATCCAGCTGACGACGTTCCCCAATCCGTCCGGACTCTCCGCCGACGGGCACAACCTCTTCGCGGTGACTGCCGCCAGCGGCGAAGCCATGACCGGCGCTCCGGCCGCCGAGGGTCGCGGGACGCTGATGCAGGGAGCTCTCGAGGGCTCGAACGTCGACGTGGTGAACGAGATGGTGGCGCTCATCCGCGCCCAGCGCGCATACGAGATCAACTCCAAAGTGATTTCCGCCGCGGACGAGATGCTTCGCAACGCGACCCAGAACCAATGATCCGTCGCCCTCTCCTCGCCTTCCTCGCCGCGGTCCTCGCTACCCGCGTTCCTTCCGCCGCGGCCGCACCTCGCCAGGTGACCATCGCGAGCACGCGGGTGCACGTCGGCGATGTCGTGCCGGACGCCGACCCGGCGATCGCGTCGCTCGATCTCGGGCCAGCGCCCGTCGCCGGGGGAACGCGCCTCGTGACGCGCGACGAGATTGTCGCCGCGATCGACGCGCGCCAGCTCCCTGCGCCTCGCGTTGTCCCGCAGGCGGTGCGCGTCGTGCGCAAGATCAGGCGCCTCGAACCCTCCGAGGTCGACGCGCTGGTGCGCGGCGCGATCGCCGCCAAGTCGCTGCACAACGGGGTCTCGATCGAGCGCGTGCACCTGGATCACGCGGTCGACGTCGCCGACGGGTGGACGCAGGTCGAAGTCGACGCGCCGCGCGCTCCGAAGAAGGCCGGGTCGTTCTCGACGACCGCGATCGTGTCCTTCCTCAATGCCGACCACGAGCCGCTCGCCCGCCTGTCGGTTCCCGTCTCGTTCGCGATTTCGGCCGAGGGCGCGCTCTTCGACGCTCCGCGAGGCGCGTCGCTCACGCTCGTCGTCCGCCGTTCGTTCGTCGAGGTTCGCGTCCCCGCCGCGGCGTCCGTCGACGCCGACGTGGGGGACACGCTCCCCGTGCAGGTTCGCCTCTCCGGCCGCGTCATGCGCGCGCGCCTCGTCTCGAAGGACGAGGCCGTCGCCGTGGAGGCGCCGCGATGACGCGCAACGCCGTCCTCGTCGCGACGCTTCTCGCGGCGTCGTCCGTCCCCGCTTGCGCTCCTCGTCACGTGCAGCCCTTCACGCCGCGCGAGCGCATCTACGGCGCGGGCAAGTACGCCCAGGCGGAGGCCTCTGCCAAGCCCACGACGGGCTCTCTCTTCAGCGACGCGACGCCCGGCTTCCTCGAGGACACCCGCGCCAAGCGCGTGGGCGACTTCGTCGTCGTCCAGATCGACGAGAACGCCAACGCCCAGGGCGACTCGACGACGAACCTGAGCAGGGACGGAAGCGCCAGCGCCGGCATAAACTCGCTCCTCGGCATCGTCCCTGCACTTCAGCGCGCCTACCCCGGCATGGACCCGACGAAGCTCTTCGACATCTTCAACAAGTCCGGCTTCGCCGGCGCCGGGACCACGGAGCGCAAAGGCCAGCTCACGGGCACGCTGGCGCTCCGCATCGTCAAGGAGATGCCGAACGGCGACCTCTTCGTCGAGGGCACCAAAGTCGTCCTCATCAACAACGAGGAGTACCACCTCTATCTCTCGGGGCTCGTTCGGCCTACCGACATCGCGCAGGACAACTCCGTCTCGTCCACGAGGATCGCCGACGCGCAAATCGAGTTCACCGGGCGCGGCGACCTCGCCGACCAGCAGCGCAAAGGGTGGCTGGGGCGGCTGCTCGACACCCTCAATCCCCTCTGAGGTTTCTGTCCGTGCGCAAGGTCCTCTTCCTCCTCTGCATCGTCCTCGCGAGCGTCGACCTCTGGGCGCCGGACGCGCGCGCAGAGCGCCTGCGCGACCTCGCCGACGTGGCCGGGGCGCGCGACAACCAGCTCGTCGGCTTCGGGCTCGTCACGGGCCTGGCCGGCACGGGCGACGATCTCACCGTGCCGGTCGCACAGCAGGCGGTCCTGTCGCTCTTGCGCAGGCTCGGCGTACAGGTCGATCCGCAGCAGTACATGATGCAGCAGTTCCGCCTGCGGAACGTCGCCGCCGTGACGGTGACCGCCAATCTTCCGCCGTTCGCTAAGGCGGGGACCAAGATCGACGTCACGGTCTCGTCCCTCGGAAACGCGCGGAGCCTCTCCGGCGGGGTCCTCCTCCAGACGCTCCTCAAGGGCGCCGATCAGCGCACGTACGCCGTCGCGCAGGGCAACCTCCTGGTCGGTGGCTTCGAGGCGCACGGCGCGACTGGAAGCACGATCAAGAGCGGAACACCGACCGCGGGCCGCGTCCCGGAGGGCGCTCTCGTCGAGCGCGAGGTGCCGACGTCGATCGTCGCCGACGGCGCCGTCCGCCTCGAGCTGCGTACGCCGGGGTTCTCGGTGGCATCGCACATCGTCGACGCGGTGAACAAGAAGTTCAACGGCGCCGCGAACGCGATCGACGGCGGCGCCGTCGCGGTGCGGATTCCTCAGGACTACGGCGCTCGCGTCGTCGACTTCGTGGCGGCCCTCGAGGAAGTCGAGGTCGCCCCCGTGCGCCGCGCGCGCGTTGTCATCAACGAGCGCACCGGGACGATCGTCGCCGGCGGCGACGTTCGCCTGGCGCCGGTGGCAGTCGTCCACGGCAGCCTGACCATCGTCGTCAAGGAGACGCCCACGACCTCCCAGCCGAACGCCTTCGCGCAGGGCACGACGGTCACGACTCCCCATACCGACATCGAGACGAGCGAGGGCAATCGGTCGATGGTCTACGTGCCGGCCGCGCCGACCCTGTCGGAGGTCGCCGCGGCGCTCAGTCAGCTGGGGCTGTCCCCGCGTGAAATGGCCAGCGTATTGCAAGCGCTCCGAGGCGCAGGAGCTTTGGAAGCCGAGGTCTTGGTCGAATGAGCACCCCCCTTGCCCGAGTCGATGGCATCGCGCACACCGCGCCGAAGACCGATCGCACGGAGAAGCTGCACCACGCGGCCAAGGAGCTCGAGTCGCTGTTCGTCAAGCAGCTGCTCACGGCGGCCAAGATGGGCGGCGAGGCGAAGGGCGGGTATGCCGAGATGAGCATCGACGCGCTCGCCTCCGGCGTCGAGAAGGCTGGTGGTCTGGGCCTCGCCCAGCGCATCGAGCAAGCGCTCTCGCCGTCCGCCCTACACGTCGCGCACACACCCGCCACGGCGGGCCATGTCGCTCTCAATCCCGCTGCCCAGACTCCGGCCGCTGCCGTGACGCTGGGCGTGGCGGCGGCGCATGCCACACTCAAGGGCGAAGGCCCTGCGGCAGCGCCTAAAGGTTTCGCCCCGGCCGCCGTTAGTGCCTACCTGAGGCAAGGACACTGATGCGAATCAACGACCTCTATGGAAAGCTGAACGAACGCGCGGTGGAATCGAGCGGCAAGGGCGCCGCGACCGGCGCTACGTCCAAGAGCGGGGGAGCCGACGCAGGCTCCGCCCCCGCGCAGGGCGTGGGCGGCGAGAAGGTCACCCTGTCGGACGAGGCGCAGAAGCTCGCCGACAAGGCGGCGGCATCCGCCGAGGCCGACAAGGTCGGCAAGCTGCGCGAGGCCATCCAGAACGGAACGTTCAAGGTGGACCCGCAAGCCATCGCCAAACGGATCGTCGAGGGAGGGTAAGCCCGCATGGTAGAGGATACGCTCGGAGAGCTTCGCAAGCTCCTCGAGGAGGAGCGCGAAGCGATCCTACGGCTCGACGGAGCGCGTGTCCTCGACATGGCGGGGCGCAAGCACGCCATCGTCGCCCGCCTTCGGGACGCGAGCGGCGGGCTCTCGCCGGAGGCGGCGCGGTCGCTCCCCGAGCTCGTCGCGGCGCTGCGCCACAACGGCATCCTGCTCGCGCACGCGCGCGATGTGTTGCGCGACGCCATCGCCGCCGCGCGCGCCGAGCCGGCTGCCCTCTCATCCGTCACCCGTCCCGCCGCCGTCCGCGCTCCCCTCGCGGGCGTGACCGCGCGGCGCGCCCTCTCGGTGCGAGGCTGACATGAGTTCCCTCTCCGCGCTGCTTGGCGTGATGGGCGAGTCGCTCTCGGCGCAGCAGGAAGCGCTCGACGTCACCGGGCAAAACGTCGCGAACGTCAACACGCCCGGATACGTGAAGAGGACCGCCATCCTCGAGTCGATGGCGACCATGCCCGGCACGGACGGCGGAGTCGACGTCGCTACGATCCAGCGCGCCTTCAACTCGTTCACGTACGGGCAGGTCAACGAGGAGCACGGTCTGCAGGGAGCGGCCGACTCGCGCAGCGGCGCGCTGGCCGAGGCGCAGGCCACCATCGCCCCGCAGGGCGGCGGCGCGATCAGCGATCAGCTGACCGCGTTCTTCTCGTCGCTCGACGCCCTCTCTTCGAATCCGAGCGATACGTCGGCGCGTTCCAACGTGCTCGCGCAGGCGACGCAGCTCGCGCAGACCATCTCGAGCACCGCGAACGGCCTCGCTCAGCAGCAGCAGTCGATGTTGACGCAGGCGCAGGGAATCACGGGCGAGGTCAACTCGGACCTGTCGCAGATCGCGCGGCTCAACGCGAGCATCGCGCAGGCGCAGGGCCAGGGAGACAACGCGCCCGACCTGCGCGACAAGCGAGACTCCCTGGTCACCGACGTCGCCGACAAGATCGGCGCCAAGGTCCTGCAGGACCCGTCCGGAAGCGTGACGCTCTTCGCCGCCGGAACGACCCTCGTCAACGGTAGCCAGGCCGCGACGCTCGGCGTGACCGTCGACTCCAGCGGGGCCCTCAAGTTCACCGCCACGCGTGGGAGCGGCCCCGCGGACGACATCACCGCGGGCGTTACGCAAGGATCGCTCGGCGGCATACGCGAGGCGCGCGACACCGACATCGCGCAGACCGCGTCCCAGCTCGACCAGTTTGCGTACGACCTCGCGAACACCGTCAACTCCGTCCACAAGACCGGCTACGGCCTCGACGGAAACACCGGGCGCAACCTCTTCGCAGCGCCGTCGCAGGTCGCCGGCGCGGCCGCGAACTTCGCCGTCGATCCATCGATGGCCGGCCACCCAGACTTCGTCGGCGCCGCCGCCTCGGCGACGGACGTCCCCGGCGGCAACGACGTTGCGGTCGCCCTCTCGCAGGTCGCAACGCAGAAGATCGGCGCTGGCGGTACCCCGGCGCAAAGCTTTGCGAGCATCGCCGCGCAGCTCGGCTCCGCCAAGTCCGCAGCCGACACCGAATCGGCGACGCGCGCCGACACCGTCACGCAGGCCGAGAACTTGAACAGCAGCGCGAGCGGCGTCTCGCTGAACGAAGAAATGACGAACCTGACGCGCTTCCAGCAGGCGTTCCAGGCGTCGACGCAGGTCCTCCAGATCGCCAACGGTCTGATGAGCACCGTCCTCAACATGACGACGCCGACGGCCTGAGGGAGAGACCATGCGAGTCACCGACGCGATGCGCATCAACACGGCCCTGCAGGCCGAGAACAACGTCTCGCTGCAAATGTCGAAGGTCTCGCAGATGGCCTCCTCGGGCCTACGGGTTTCGGCGCCATCGGACGATCCCGCGGCCTACGCCTCGATCACCGAGCGCGCTGCGCAGATGGGCGTCATTCAGGGGCGGAGCAGCGCCGCCTCGCGCGCCGCCGAAGACCTCAACCTCGCCGAGAGCACGCTCGACTCCGCGGACAACATCCTCGTGCAGATCCGGCAGATCGCCGTCGAACAGGCGAACGGCACACAGGACGCGACGTCGCGCGCCAACGCTTCCGCACAGGTCGCCTCCCTGCGCCAGCAGCTCCTCGCGCTCGCCAACACCCAGGGAAGCAACGGCTACCTCTTCGGCGGCACGAAGACCGCGACGCCGCCGTTCGATTCTAGCGGCGTCTTCTCCGGCAACGGAAACCTCACGCACGTCGAGATCGCCGACGGCGTCCTTGCCGTCTCGAACGCGAGCGGCGCGAACGCGTTCACCTCGGCCGGAGGCGAGGACGTCTTCGCCGACGTGCAGAACCTCGTGACGGCGCTGTCGAACAACGATGTCTCGGGCGTCCAGGCGTCGCTGACGACGCTGGACGCGTCGCGAGCGCAGGTCGACTCTGCGCGCATCGACGCCGGGCTGAGCGCGCAGCGCCTCACGGCCGCGGGTACCGTGATGAGTAGCGCCCTCACGCAGCTTCAGGTCGCGCAGACCTCCGAGCAAGACGCCGACGCTCCGACGACGCTCTCGAACCTTCAAGAGACGCAGACGGCCTTCGAGGAGTCCCTTCAGGTCACCAAACAGATCTTGTCCGTATCACTCGCGACGGCGAACATAGGATGAGGGGCGAGGTTGCCCCGAGGCCAGCATGCTGATCTTACAGCGACGGGTCGGAGAGCGAATCGTCGTGAGCGGCGGGGTCGAGATCACCGTCACCGCCGTCACGCGCCGCGGAGTGCGCCTGGCGGTCAGCGCGCCGCCCGGCGTGAGTGTCCTCCGCGGTGAGGTTCACGACGCCATCGCGCAGGCGAACGCGCGGGCCGCGGGGTCTACTGAGGTGTTCATCGAGGACGATTCGGAGGAATCGGACAGCGAAGGGGAGGGTGCGTGATTCGCTTAGTAGGTACGCGTTTCGGGGAGATCGAGGTCGACGAGTCGCGCGCCGTCGCTTTTCCGCGAGGGCTCATCGGATTCGCGGAGGCCCGGCGGTTCGCGCTGCTCGAGCCGCGCGGGCGGACCTCCGTCGCCTGGCTTCAGTCGCTCGACGCACCCGAGCTCGCGTTCCCCGTGATGGACGGATCCAGCTTCGGCCAGGGCTACCCCGAGCCGACTCCGACGCAGCTGGCGCACGACGCCGGGCTGGCCACCACCGGGGACGTGGCCGTTCTCGTCGTCGTCGCAGCGCGCAACCGCACGGGCCTCGTCGCCAACCTGCTCGCGCCGCTCGTCATCGACCTCGAGAACCGCGTGGGCGCGCAGGTCGTGCTGGACTACCGCCGGTACTCCGCAGCCGCTCCGGTAGGAGCGCCCGGCTAACAAGGCAGTCAAGGTCTTCGCGAAACCGCCGTTCCTCGGGACGAGGCACTCCCCGCGAGTGTTGGATCCCGATGGGTATCGCGCAGCGACATAGCGAGGTCACGCCGTTCGCTCCTGTGACGGAGCTCCACCCGGTCTCCGACCACCCGCAGGCCGGCGAGTCCGCAGGCGGCAGTCTGGTGTCATCGCTCGGGGCGCTGCAGGCGATAGAGGACGACATTGTCGGCGTCCTCGTGGAGGCGCAAGCCATCCTGGAGTCCCTCGAGACGCACCACGTACACGACGACGCCGGCTTCCGGTCCTTCGCCGAGATGGAATCGCGGCTGGTGCACCCGTCGTCGATGCTCCACGCGATGCGCCTCGCGGTCCCACGCGCGTTGTTCGAGCGGTCGAAGGGTCGTCGCAAGCGCGGCGCGGCGGGCGGGCGCCCCGAAGGAGGCGATCGTGCGCGCCGTCTCAGCGGGCTCGCCGCGCTCTCGCAGTCGCTCGTCAGCTTGCGGTCGATGGACGATCGACTCCACAACCTGGCCGACTCCGCGCGCTTTGCGCTCGACGACGTCGAGGCGAGCCAGCTCTACGAGGAGTGCGGCTACGCCTCCGTCGAGGAGTTCATCGAACGCGCGCTCGCGCCGAGCCCTGTCCTCGCCAGCATCTTTGCCCTGATCGCCGACCAGGAGCCGCCGGCCGCGGCCCAGGCGCCGGGGGAGGCTTTCGCGCGGATGTCTGGCTCCCACGCGATCCCCGGCGTGCCGTCGTCGGAGTCGCTCGTCGACCTCAATGACGTGTCCCTCCTGGAAGCGCAGGCGGGGAATGATCTGCTCTCGGGAGGCGCCGATACGCCAGGAGAGTCGGCCGAAACGCCGGCCGCTGCTGCGGCGCCCGCTCGGTCGCAAGGGCGCGGACTCGTCGTCGTCTCGACGATCCTCGCGCTCGTCGCGGCCGTGGCGGGTGCCGCTGCGGGGATCTTCCTTCCATAGGGGTCGAGGTCGCGGGTCGAGGTCGAGGTCGGGGGAAGGCGCATTTCTCTCCCCGTCTTCCCGTGATCTCGTCTATCTCGGCTGTCCTCTCCTGCGATCACCCGCGATGAAGACGATCATCCTCGGCGACAACGCCGACGTGCTGCCGACGCTGCCCGACTCGTTCGCGCGCCTCGTCTACGTGGACCCGCCGTTCAACACGGGGCGCGTGCAGAAGCGCGATCGCATGCGCGTGGCCGCGGCGCAGGGGGACGGGGAGCGCACCGGCTTCGGCGGGCGGCGCTACGACGTCGAGCGCGTCGACAGCGGCGCGTACGACGATTCGTTCGACGACTTCGAGAGCTTCCTCATGCCGCGCGTAGAGGCCGGGATGCGCTGCCTCACGCCCGACGGCTCGCTCTTCGTTCACCTCGACTGCCGCGAGGTCCATTACATCAAAGTGGCGCTCGACCGCTTGCTCGGGCGCGCGCGCTTCATCAACGAGATCATCTGGGCGTACGACTACGGCGGACGGCCGAAGAACCGCTGGCCGGCCAAGCACGACACGATCCTCTGGTACGCGCTCGATCCGGCGAACTACGTCTTCAACTACGACGAGATCGACCGCATCCCCTACATGGCGCCGGGCCTGGTCTCGCCCGAGAAGGCGGAGCGCGGGAAAACGCCGACCGACGTGTGGTGGCACACGATCGTGCCGACGAACGGCCGCGAGAAGACCGGTTACCCCACGCAGAAGCCCCTCGGCGTCGTCAGCCGAATCGTGAAAGTCCACTCGCGACCGTGCGACGTCGTCCTCGACTTCTTCGCGGGCAGCGGCACCACGGGCGAAGCGGCGGCGCGCAGCGGGCGCGGGTTCGTCCTGGTCGACAACAACCGCGAAGCCGTCGACATCGCCGCCGCTCGCCTCGCGGAGTTCTCGCCGGAGTGCGTGGGGTTTGGCGCTCAGCTCACTCCGTGACGCTTTATCTTGTCGAGGAAGGTACGCAGTGGCATCCCAAGGAGCTTCGCGGCGCGAGTCTTGTTGCCGCCCGTGGCCTCCAGGGCCGCCTGGATGCGCTCGCGTTCGAACGATCGCGTCGCTCGGCGAGCGACATGCGGTCACGGGCTGCGGCTGCACGAAGGGCACCGCCTCGGCCGACGAGTGGAAGGAGCCCGCCAGCCCGGAGGTCAGCAGCTCCGGATCTACGGCACCCCCCTCGGCGACGGCAGCTACGTACTCCATGAGGTTCTTCAACTCGCGGACGTTGCCCGGCCAGTCGTGCTCGTGGAGCCGCGCTCTCGCGCGCTCGGTGATCGAGAGCGGCGTCCGCCCTGCGCTCCGTCGCGCGTCGTCCAGGAAGCGCTGCGCCAGGACCGCAAGCTCGCGCTGTCGCGCGCGCAGCGGCCGGATGTGCACGACGCCCGCGCTGAGCCGGTAGTAGAGATCCTGTCGAAACCGGCCAGCCGTAACTTCGGAGAGGAGGTTCCTGTGCGTGGCCGATAAGACGCGGACGTCGACCGCAATTTCGCGTATCGACCCCAGCCTGCACGCGGCGATTCTCGAGCACGCGAAGAAGCTTCGCCTGAACGGTGACCGAAAGATCGCCGATCTCGTCGAGGAAGATCGTGCCCCCCTGCGCGATCTCGAAGAGTCCGGGCTTTGCCGTTACGGCGCCCGAGAACGCGCCGCGCTCGTAGCCAAAGAGTTCGCTCTCGGCGATGGTCTCCGGGAGGGCCGCGCAGTTGATACTGACCATCGGCCCTTCGCGTCGCGTCGACCAAGCATGCAGCGCGCGGGCGGCGAGCTCCTTGCCCGTTCCGGTTTCGCCCATCATGAGGACCGAGAGGTGGCTGGCGGCCAAGCGCTCGAGCAGCGCGTACGCGTGGTGCATGCACGGATCTTCCAGGACGACGCTCACGCCATCGAGATCGAAGACACGCCCGGCGAATGCCTGCAGCGCTCCCCGCGACGGTCGACCGGTCATCGTGGTCCTCCCGCGCTCAGGCACCGATACTCCTGCAGTCACCGGCGTGCGTGCGTGGTTCATTGGCGGTTCCGGTACGCACGACACGCGCCAGAGTGGGCGCCGCGGAACCGCGCGAGATCGCGTGCGCCGTCTTCTGCTCGCGTGCCCGCCCCCGCCCGATGGACGCTATGGGTCGCAGGCGCGACCCATTTGGCCGCGGCCAGCAACCTTCGATGTCACTGGGGAGGCGGCGGGAAGCCTTGCACCGCCACGACGTGCCCGCCGACGTTGCCGCGCCGCCGAAACGAACGCTCCGGCGGACGGCCATCCGGAAAGCACGTAGGTTCGCATGCCGGTTACGTCGGCCGCGACCCGGTGGGGGGGCAGAATAATTTTAGGGTGGCCTACGGCCGAGCGCGAGTCGCGTGCGGATTCGTTCATAGAATCCTCGGGCGCCGGCCAATAAGGAGCATGCTCAAGCTCACTTTGGAAGCCCCTGCCCCTCCTTTCCTGCCCGGTTCCCTTGCCCTTTGCGCGATCCTCGCGGCGTGCGGCGGCAGCACGCTCGTCATCGGCGACACCGACGGCGGCGACGCCGGCGGGGCGGCCTCGTCGAGCTCCGGCGGAAGCGGCGGCTCGAGCTCCGGTGCCGCGAGCTCCACCTCGAGTGGGGCCAACGGGTCGACGTCGAGCTCCGGCGCGAGCTCTTCGTCGAGTGGCGCCACCGGTTCCACGTCGAGCTCGGGCGTCTCCGGCTCGAGTTCCTCGGGCGCAACCGGTTCGAGCTCCGGTGGGCCCAGCTCCGGTTCGAGCTCCGGTGGGCCCAGCTCCAGCTCGAGCTCCGGCTCCCCCACGTGCGTGGACCCGGCTGGGTCCTGCTGCTGCGAGGGGGACATCCAGATGGCGCCTAGCTGCGACGCGAACGGTGCGCCCGTCTGCCCCATGGGTTACGGTCTCTACACCGGTCTGCAGTGCTCCTGTCCGCCGGGCGGCAACGGCCCCTGTTGCGGCGCGACGTCCAGCAGCTCGGGCAGCACGGACGCGTCGCCGGGCAACGACTGCCTCGCGCAGGGCGGCACCTGCCAGTCGAGCGGAACCATCTGCGATTCCGAGATCCCGACGACGGTTTGCGGCGATCCGAGCATGTGGATCTGCTGCGTGAGCGCGAACTCGGGCTCGACCTCGAGCGGCGGCGGTTCGGGCTCGACGTCCTCGAGCGGCTCGAGCTCCGGCGGCGTCGCCTGCGAGTCGTCGACGGGCGGTATGTGCGGCGGGACCACCGGCTGCGTCTGCGCCCCCGGCCTTAGCTGCTCCGGCGCCACCCGGACGACCGCGGGGACGTGCCAGTAAATTTCCGCCTATCCGCGCGTCGCCTTCAGCGTGTTCGCTGCGAAGCCTGCCGCGGCGTCGCACCGCTTCGCGAGCTCGTTCACGTCGACCTCGTTGAGCGAGGTGTACCGCCCGATCTCGCGCACCTGCTCGACGAGCGCGGCGTGGTTCGACAGTGAGTGCGCGCGGACGGCGCCGGGGGTCGCGAGGCGTGCGAAGGCCGTCGCGCGGTGGAGAAGCAGCGCGTCCTTCGGCATCGGCGCGCTCGCCTCGATGGCGTCGGCGATCTCCTTGGGCAAGAGGTGCCGCCGGAGGAGCCTCGCGCCGATGGTGCGCGTCGTCGCGCCGTACCGCTTTGCCTCGAGCTCGTCGCGCGCGGCAGCGGCCCTCGCCGTCCACGGCCCCTGCGACTGCACCGTGCGGCGCCAGACCTCGACGTAGCCGGCGCCGTCGACGGCGAGGCACGCGAGCGAGCCAACCTCGCACAGGAGGCCGCACAGGAAGGGCAGGCTGGGCATCACGCCCGGAATGCGCTGCGTGATTGTCGCGGCGATCGACCCGGAGACGGCGCTCGTTCCCTGCAAGTCGATCGACACTTCGTCGCGTGTCGCGAACGTCGCGAGGAGCGCCATCGCCCCGGCCATCGTGCGCAGGGCGTCGAGCCCGATGTTGACGAGGGCCTGGCGGAGCTCGCGAACGGGCGTCGCGGCGCTCGGGCGAAAGGCGGCGCTGTTGGCGACACGGAGCACCTGCGTGGCTAGGGCGGGGTCGGTCGCTACGGCGGTGGCGATGGCGTCGAGCGGCGCGGTCTCGTCGTTTGCCAGGGCCATCAGGCGCTGCGCGGTGGCCGGAAAAGGACAGATGTCCATCACCCGATCGAGCAACTCGTCTGCTCCGGGGATGCGACGCTCGAAGTCGTCCATACTTTGGAGAATAGCAGTGGGGCGCGACGGGAATGCGATTTCCGCTCCCGGTCAGAAGCTCCCGGTCACGACGAGAGGCACGACGAGAGGCACGACGAGAGGCACGACGAGAGGCACGACGAGAGGGACCGCGGCCGGGAGCGGGCCGGGTACCATCCCCATCCCACTCGCTGCGACGGCGCCGAGTCCCGCACCTCCTCCGCCTCCTCCGAACCTCAGCGCTCCCGTAGGCAACGTGAGGACCTGTAGCTCGCCCACCGCGCTCCCCCCCACCGCCTGCTTCGCGGCGCCCCACCAGTCGTGGAACGCCACGCCCAGGAGAAGGCCGGCGGCGATGTTGCCGCCGATGACGAGCGTGTGCGCCAGCCACCCCGTCTGGAGCGATTGGTCCGCGGCGCTCTCCGCCAGGAGCTCCCGCGCGCGCGAGAGCGCGATGCACGGGTCTCCGAGCCGACCGCCGACGGTGGTCGCCTGCAGGCGCGCGTCTAGGGCGGGCGCGTTGGACAGGACGACCGGAGGATGCACGAGCAGCAAGGCGGGGATGAAGACGCTCATCGCCGCGCCGGTGATGTACTCGATGCGATCGTTCCCCTCCGTTACGGCGGCGAGCCCGGCCTGGCCGACGAGCAACCCGGTGCCGGCGGTCATCCAGGCCCAGTACCAGACGCGCGTGTGGCGGGCGTCGGCGTCCATCGCGGCGGCGACGGCGAGCGTCCGCTGGGCGCAGGTCTCCTCCGGCGAAGGGGCTTTCGCCTCCGGCGTTCCCTCCGCCTTTGCTAGCCCCGCCGCGGCCAGGAGTGCCGCGCTCGCGAGCAGTGCGTGCAGTCGCTTCACGCGCGCACCGTCCCCCCGCGCGACGTCAAGTGCGTCTGGAGCAACGCGAGCCCCTCGCGCGCGGCCTCCGAGCGCACCAGAGGGTCCAGCGACGAGAGGAGCCCGCGGCGGTCTCGCTCCAACCAGCCGGGCTGCGACCGGAGCTGCTCGGTCGCGACGAGTGCGCCGAGCGCTCGTGCGAACGTCGCGTCCGGGCGCGTAGACGTGGCCGCGCCTTCGGTGGCGGCCGAGAGGTGACCGCGAGCCTCGGCGATCGCGCGTTCGGCGAGGATGGCGAGCGCCGGACCGGAGACCGACGCGCGCCTGTGGACGAAGAGCTCGCGCACGGCGCGGCCGAGCGCCGAGTGGACCTCTGCGGTCGGGAGGCGGGCAAGCGCGCGCAGGGCCAGCGTGCGGCCGGCGCGGGTCGCGACCAACGCGAGCGCCGAATCGGCCCAGGCGAAGGCCGGCGTCGAGCGCGTACAGGTCGCAACGTCGGTGAGGGGCGTTTGCGAGAGGAAGCGCGCGACGGCGTCGGCGAAGGGCTCGGCATCGAACGCGAGGGGCGAGAGTTCGAGGAGCGTGCGGCGCGTCGCGTTCACGCGCACGCGGCGAAGCTCGGGCCACGCGCGCAGTCGCGCCGGCGGATCCTCGCCGAGGAACGTGCGCGATCCGAGCCACCAGGAGACGGTGGTGTCGGTGCGCGCGACCTCGAGCACGCGCGCGAACCAGGAGTGGCGCGAGAGCGCGTCGCGGACGCTCGCCGGGGCGGGAACGGCGTCGATCGCTGCGGCCGCGAGCGCGAGGATGCGGGCGGCGGACGATCGGCGCAAAGGTGCATCGAACATCGGGTTCGCGGCCTGCAGGAGGTCGTGCAGCGCAGCGGAGAGCGCCCACTCGGCGGCGCTGGGCGGGTCGGCCCGGTCGACGGGCGCGAGCAGGCGGATGCGGGCGATGCGGGCGCGTTCGACGCGATCGGCGAGGTTCGGGTCGGCGGGCGCTCGATCGTTCGCAGGGCGACGGTCCTGCTCCGGACCGAGCGCGAGCGAGGCGCGGGCGCCGATGGCGTGCCCCGGCTGCAGCGGTCCGCCGAGGACGAGAGGCGCCATGACGCCGACGAAGAGGCGCTCTGCGATCCCATGTAGGTCTACGGCCACGGATCAGGGCTCCTCGGTCGTCGGCGGGGGCTCGACGCCGCGCAGGGGCAAGAGTCCGATCGACGTGACCCGGAGGTCGATCGGGGTCTCTGCGAGCGCCGCGTCGACCTCGGCGGTGGTGGTGACCTCCCAGGAGGGCGCGGCGAGCAGCGACGTCTCTAGGGGGACGAAGGCGCTCTCGTCGACCGCGACGGCGTTGGCGTCGCTGCCGACGAAAAGGACCTTGGACGGCGGCGCTCCGAGCGCGCGCGCCAGCACCTCGGGGGCGACCGCCGGCAGCACCTCGTGACCGGCGGGCAAGTAGAGGTTGGGGTGGACCTCGACGAAGAACGTCCCCAGCGGAATGGCCTCGATGCCCGCCGCGAGCCGCAGGAAGACGCCGCGTGTCGTGATCGCGAGGCGCGCCCCGGCGAGCGTCGGCTGCGGGAGGGCGTACGCGAGGCGGCGCAGGAGCGGGACTTGCTCGTTGTCTATCCACGTCGCGGTCACGTTGCGCCACGGGCGCGTGGAGGGCGTGACGCGCAGCGGCACGCGGACCATCTCCGGCTGCGCGACGCTCCGCGCGACGGCGGCGTCGGCACCCTTCGCGCGCAACTCGACGCGCGCGAACGCCGTGAGGGAGCCCATCGGGGGCAGCTTCGCGATCTCCCACGGCTCGCCGCCCCGCCCGCGCACGAGGACGAGGCCCGCCGTATCGAACACCGGACAGGCGCGCAGCTCGACGGGGTGGCGGTACCCCGTCTCGACGGCAACCCCCGGTCCGGCCGGGACGAAGGACGTGATGCCGGGCGTCGTCTGCAGGAGAGGGCGCATGCGGACGGGGACTTCGGGCAGGCGGAAGATCCACCGGCGCACGGGCGCGTCGTCGAACGCGCTCTCGGGCGCCCATTCGGCGACGCATACCTCGCCATCGACGTGGGATCGGACCAGGTAATGCACGAGCGCAGGTCCGAGCCCCTGTTCGGCGACGACGAGGCGCACTCCGGGCTCCGCGCCGGCCGACGGGTCCTCCTGCGGCATGAGGCGCAAGAGCAGGCGCCGCAGGTCGATGCTCCGTTCGAGCTCGTAGGTTTGCGAGAAGCGCTCGTGGTAAAGAGCGATGGCGGCGTCGGTCGCCAGGAGCTGTGTCGCGTCGTACCCGAATGGGGCGCCGGCGTCCCGGTACTGCACGAAGTGGCGCGACGTTCCGGTGAGGGTGAAACCGCCGACGAGACGCGCCGTTTCCGCGACGCGGTCCATGCGGTCGCTCGATTCGGCTGCGAACTGGAGTGTGATCTCGCGCGTTCCGAGACGAGACTGCACCACGTTCATCGCGAGGCTGGGCATCAGGTCCTCGAGCGAGCGCTCGCGCGTGTACACCGCGAGGAGCGCGACGAGCCGGTCGATCGAGGGCAGGAGGACGAGCCCCTTCGCGCCCAGCGCAACGCCTTTCGCATCGAGGCCGAGCCCGGGTGTGTGGAGGCGAGTCTGATGAAGCGCGATGCGTTCGAGCACGGAGGCCGTGTGCGACGATATCCCGATCCGGACGAATCGCCCCCAAGTCGAGAAAGAAAACGGGGCGGCGCTTTTGGTCACACCCCGCAAAGGTTGCGGCCGCGGAGAACCGCGGCTCCGGCGCAAGTGTTCGATTTGTGACCCGAGCGGGAGAAACACGGCAGAGGTACACGAATTGCTTCGGGCCGGACAGATCCGCGACGGGTGCCTCGTGACGACGGACGGGGCGAGTATCGACCCCGTCGTGCGTATCAAAGAGACAGAAGCCCAATGGCATCCATCAAGGGGAAGGCTACACCCCCCGACAGCGGCGAGTCGGCTGCGCAAGCGCGTCCGAACTCCTACACGCGCTTCAAGTCGCCGCTGCGGACTGGCGTGCTGTCCGGGGACGACCGCGGACCCTCGTCCACCCTGCCGCCGCCGCCGTTCGGCAGCGAGGCGGAGGTCCCCGGTCTCGAGTGGTGGCTCAATGCCCACATGGACCTCGCGTCGGAGTTGCTATGGCTGGAGCAGTTGCTCGAGGCGATGCCCGAGGGGGGCGCGCACCTCGGGACGATGCGCCGGCTCGTTTCTCATGTAGAGGCCGTGCGGGACGCGCTTTACGAGCTGTACTGCGACGCTGCGGATGGCCGAATGGGGGTCCTTCTCGGGGCGGGCGGCGTCCTCGAGACGCGGGTGCGTCTCAGTTACGCGTGGTGCAGGCGCGTCGTCGGCGCGTTGGCTTCCGTCGCGAGTGGACTTCGATCGCGCGGCGAGGCGGGCCCGGACTGGGCGGCGACCAAGTCCGCCTTCCGTGACGCGGACAGACTGTATCCGCCCGGGGCGGACGAGCTGCGCGCGGGGGCGCGCTCGCTCGCCATCGACTTCGGCAGCCCCATCGAGCCGCTGCGCAACCTGCCGCACGACCTGGAACAGCTGCTCGCTTCCTCCGAGGAGCTCCGGTCGACGCTGGCCAAGCGCTTCGGTTAGCCGTCCGATCCATACTGGCGCCTGAGGGCTGAAGGCCCATGGGTGAGGGCTCCGGACTATGGAGTCAGGCAGGAGCAACAGGCGGGCGGACGCGGTATGTTGCGCCTGCTTTGGCTGGGTCGCGCCGACCGATCACGTTTCGACCACGCCCCGGCGCAGCCGGAGACGTTCCGTCCGTGCAGCTCTTGGCCCCGCTCGTGGGCGTCGTTTGCGCGTGCATTGCCAGTGGAATGCTGGAGTGCTCGTCGCCCGAGCCGCTGACGCCGACGCAGAGCCGTGGGGCGCACCTCTACGGGCGCATGTGTTCCGTTTGCCACGCGCCGTCGGGCGACGGGTACGCCGCCGACCAGGCGCCGGCGCTCGCCCATCCGGACTTCCTCGCGACGGTGAGCGACGACTATCTTCGGACGGCGATCGCCAACGGGCGCGCGGGCACGACGATGTCGGCCTGGTCGAACGTACGAGGGGGGCCGCTGTCGGCGGCGGACGTCGACGCGGTGGTCGCGTTTGTACGGTCGTGGCAGTTCCGGCCGCGCGCCCAGCTCGACGAAGGGCCGAGGACCGGCGACAAGGCACGCGGCGCCGAGGCCTTCGAGCGCGAGTGCGTGAGGTGCCACGGCGCGAGCGGGACCGGAGGGCCGAACGTGCACATCGGGGGGCGGGACCTTCTGGCCAGCGCCAGCGATGGGTTCTTGCGTTACGCCATCGTCCACGGGCGTCCCGGGACGGCGATGCCCGCGTTCGGTGTATCGCTCGGCGAGGGGGCGATCGAAGACGTCGTCGCGCTCCTGCGAAGCTGGCAGACGACCGCCCCCCCGGGGCCACGTCCGCAGCCGGTGCGTCTGCCGCCGCTCCCCCTCGGGCCGGTCCCGCTCAACCCGCGCGGTCCCGAGCCGGAGGCGTTCGTGCCGTACGGTACGGGCGCGGGGACGACGCGGGCCGACGTGATCAAGGCGCAGCTCGACCGGGGCGCGCGGATGGCGCTCCTCGATGCGCGCGCGCCCTCGGACTACATGCGCGAGCACATCGCCGGCGCGGTCAGTGTTCCCTTCTATGGTCCCGAGCCGTACTTCTCGGCGCTGCCGCGCGATGCATGGCTCGTTTGCTACTGCGCATGCCCGCACGCGGAGTCCGGGCAGCTCGCGCAGAAGCTGGTCGGGAAGGGCTTCACCAAGGTCACGGTGCTCGACGAGGGGCTCGGCGTTTGGCGCATGCGGAAGTACCCGACGCAGACCGGCGTAGATCCTTAGACGGCGCCGCTCCAGACGCGCACCGCGCCCAGGACGGCCGCAGCGACCGTCTCGGTGCGGAGTGCGAGCGGCCCGAGCGACACGACGTGCCAACTGCTCGCGCGAGCCAGCTCGACTTCCTGGTCCTCCAGTCCTCCTTCGGGTCCGCACGCGAACGCGAGAGGGACGCCCCCGGCGAGCGCCGCGAAGAGCACGGGCCCGAGGGCGTCGGTCGCGCGCTCCCACAGGCAGAAGCGCTCTGCGTCGGGCTCGATCCGAGCGAGAGCCTCCGCCCATGGGCAGGGTGCGTCGATGTGCGGCGCATCGCTCCGGCCGCACTGGCGGGCCGCCTCCTGCGCGATGCGCGCCCACCGCGCCTGTCGCTCGATGGCGCGCGCCGCGTCCAGCTTGACGACGCTTCGGCGCGTGGTCGCCACGACGATGCGCGTGGCCCCCAGCTCCGTCGCGTCGCGGACGACGGCGTCGCACTTGTCTCCCTTGGCGAGGCCCTGCACGAACGTGACCGCGCGCGCCTGCTGGCGGGCGCCCTCGCGGACGGGGCCGAAGCGAACCGTGAGGGCTTCCTCGTCGGCCCACACGGTGACCGCGTCCGCCTCGCTGCCGCTGGCCGGGTCGAACGCGATGAAGGCGTCGCCGCCGCGCAGACGTAGGACGCGGACGAGATAATGGGCCAGCCCGCCGGTGAGCCGCTGCTCTCCTTCGGCGAGCCGTGGGACGGGCGCGCGGATCACGCGGGACCCGACTTCGCGCCCTTGAAGTCGCCACGCCGGAAGACGATCGCGATCCACTCCCCATTGCGCCGCGTCTCCTCTTCGGTGAGTCTCTGCCCGGCGTATCGCTCCCGCACCTCCGCCAGCTGCGCGGGGGCGACGCCGGGCGCGAGCAGGCCGCTCAGGACGAGCAGACCTCCGCGAGCTACGCGCGCCGCGAGGGGCGCCGCGATCTCTACGAGCGTCCGGTGTTCGATGTTCGCGACGACGACCGGGAACGACTCGGCGATCGACGCGACGGGCGTCTCGTCGACTGCCAGGAGATCCAGCGCTCCGTTGCGCTGCGCGTTTTCGTGCGTGACGGCGACCGCGTCGGGGTCGACGTCGATCGCGCGCGCGCGGGAGGCGCCTAGCTTCAGAGCCACGAGCGAGAGGATTCCGCTGCCGCACCCCACGTCGAGGACGGCGGCTCCCTGGAGCTGCGCCGCGCGGTCGGCGAGCACCTGAGCGACGAGGCTGGTCGTCTCGTGGAGGCCAGTTCCGAACGCGCGCCCCGGCTCGAGGACGACGACCTCGTCTCCCCGCGCAGGCGCGGAGCGCCACGGCGGACACACGGTGACTCCCTTGCAGATGCGGAACGGCTCGAAGTGTTTCTTCCATTCGTCCCGCCAGCCGTCGCCGACGACTTCTTCGACGCGCGGCGACCAGTCCGCCGGGAGCTCTCCGATCGCCGCCTCGGCGGCGCCTTTCGTCTCGAAGCTCGCGGCGAGGGTGACGCGACCGGCCGCGCCGCGCACGAGGGTGCTCGCGTCGCGCTGCTCCACTCCGAGCGCCCCGATCTCGAAGAGCAGCGCGCCGGCCTCGTCGGCGTCGGCCTCGCTGACGTCGATCGCCACGTATGGATAGCGCGCTTCGGTCTCCATCACTTGCCTTTGCTGAACGCTCCACCGGCCGCGAGCGCGCCCAGGACGATGCCGGCGATGCCGATCACGCCTCCGCCGACGACGACGGGGATGACCCACTTGGACTCGGGGTCGGGCACGGGGATGCGAAATGGGGCGTCGGCGTCGCCGCTCGACGCGAGGGGGACGCCGTTCTTGTCCTTCGCGAGCAGGTAGTATGAGACGAAGGGCGGGCGGATCGCGCTCGCGGGGAAGATCGCCCGAACGGCTCCCGTGCCGGGCTCGTACTGCGTGGTCTCCTCGCTGAACTTGCCCGACGTTCCGGAGCGGAAGAATAGCCTCACGCTGGTCACGCGGTGGTCGGGATCATCCACCTGGGCGCCCAGCACGAGGCGCGAGTTGGCCTCGGCCTCGGTCGGGGACTTGTGGCGGAGCGCCACGGCCTTGAGCGCCGTCTGGTCCGTGAGCAGCCCGGGGCGCCCCTCGGCCTCCCACTTCGAGCGCACGGCCGCGAAGAAGTCGCGAAAACGCGGAGACTCCGTCTTCGGCAGCTCGTAGGCCGACTGCAGACAGAGAAGGGCGCGAACGAAGCTCTCGGCCTCTTCGTTGTCACCGAGCGTGATGTGATCGAGGGCGAGCAGGCGGTACGTCTCGATCTTCTGTTCCTTGGTCATGTTGGGACGGACGAGCGCTCCGGACAGGGTCTGGATGGACTCTTCGTACCGCTGGTCCTCGAAGAGATCGCGTCCGCGCTGGATGAGGTCCAGTCCGCCCGCGCTGGAGGCGCCTGCGCCACCGGCTCCGCCGCTTCCGCCGGGCCGCGTTTGTGCGAGAGCCATCGGCGCGAACGACGCGAGCACGAGAACGGCGACCCAGCGAGCCGAGGAGGGACGCATGCCAGCTAGGTTAGCGGGAAGACGTCGGCACGGGCGACCCTTGATCTCGATCACGCGGCGAACACGAGCTCGTCGCCCTCGGGGACGACGTCGAGAGGCGCGAGCCGCTCTCCGGCGCACGGCCCGAGGACGCACCGGCCGTCTCGCGGCCGATACAGCGCGCCGTGCTGGTTGCAGAGCAGGTACTCCCCGTCGTCACTCATCGGAGAGCTCGCGCCCAGGTCGAGTGGCAACGCGCGATGCCGGCACTGGTTGGCGTACGCGCGCCACTCGCCGTCGACGCGTCCCACCAGGGCGCTTCCCCGGCTCAAGGCGACGCGGACGAAGCGCCCGCGGGCGATGTCCTCTCGCTGGACTGCGGTGAGGATGACGCGTGTGGTCATCGGGAGGGCCATCCTTTGCCGGCGTAGTACCGGCGCATCGCCGGAACGCTCCTCAGCAACGCGCGCGCCCCTTCGCCGCGCGGCACGGGCTCGCCCTCGTCGAGGACGAGGGCCGTCAACCGGCCACCGTACACGCACCCGGTGTCGAGCCCCGTCGCCCACGGATGCAGCTGCGGCTCGGGGCGCGCGTTGTGGCCGAAGACGACGTGCGGCGGACCTTCGTAGAGCGATCCCCAGAGCGGGCCGTCGTCCGGCTCGTCGCTCCATCGCCCGCGGCTCTTCATCGTGCGCATCGTGAGCAGCGCCTCGGCCGGGGTGCGGTCGATCGCAAGGCCGGGGACGACGCCCGCGTGAACGACGCGCGCCCCGTGCGCCGGCAGGTCGAGCCAGAGCGGCATCGCCTCGAGCAGTCGCCAATCGTCCTCCGAGAGGGTGCCGGCGATGCGCTCGTGCTCCTGACCAGTGGGCTTGCCCCGGCGCGCGGCGAGGAGCTTGTCGTCATGGTTGCCGCGTACGGCGCGGGCGTCCAGCCGGCGAACGAGCTCGAGCGCACCCACCGAGTCCGGTCCTCGAGCGACCAGGTCCCCGGCGAGGACGAGCTGATCGGAGCCCTTGGAAAAACGGATCTGCTCGAGCAGCTCTTGCAGTTCGCTTGTGCACCCGTGCACGTCACCGACGACTATCGTCCGCACAGATCCCGATCAAAGCACACCGACTTCGAGTCAGCGAGAATCAGGCCTCTCCAGCGTCGAGCTTGGCTCGTTTCGGGATCACGACCGTGCCCTTTTCGGTCACGAAGAAGCGCTGCCGATCCGCCTCTCGATCGAAGCCGATGACCGTGCCCGACGGGATCTCGACGTCCTTGTCGATGATGGCGCGGCGAATCTTCGCGTGGCGGCCGACCCGTACGCGCTCGAAGAGGACGCTCTCCTCTACCTCGCTGAACGAGTTGACGCGGCAGCCGACGCCGAGCACGCTGCGGTGAATCCGGCCGCCGGAGATGATGCAACCGTGGCTGACCATCGAGTCGGTCGCGATCCCCACGCGCGCCTGCGCCTCGTCGCGGAAGACGAACTTGGCGGGGGGGTCGTGGGTCGCGCCCGTCCGGATCGGCCACCGGAAATTGTACATGTTGAACTGCGGGTGGATCTCGATGAGATCCATCTGGGCTTCCCAGTAGGCGTCGACCGTTCCCACGTCGCGCCAGTAACCGCGGTTCCCGGGGTCCTCGCCCGGCACGACGTTCGTCGCGAAGTCGTAGGCGAAGACGGTGGCGCCCTTCTTCACGAGCCTGGGCAGGATGTCCCGCCCGAAATCGTGGTGGCTCTCCTCGAGGTGCTCGTCCTCGGCGAGCTCGCGCGTGAGCACGTTCGACTGGAAGATGTAGTTGCCCATGGAGGCGAGGCACATCCCGGGACGCCCCGGCATCGCCGGCGGGTTCTCGACCTTCTCGTGGAACGCGGCGATGCGGCCCCCGTCTCCCACCTCGAGCACGCCGAACTCGCGTGCCTCCTCGCGCGGAACGGGGATGGCCGCGACCGTCGAGTCGGCGCGCTTCTCCTGGTGGAAGGCGAGCATCTGACGCACGTCCATCTTGTAGACGTGGTCGCTCCCGAAGATGCAGACGAGCTCGGGTTTCTCGTCGTCGATGACGTGCTTGCATTGCCACACCGCGTCCGCCGATCCGCGATACCAGGTCTTGCCGGTGCGCTGCTGCGCGGGGATGGCCTCGATGAATTGGTCGAGGATAGGCGCGAGGCGCCAATTGCGTGCGATGTGCTCTTCGAGCGACGCGCTCTTGTATTGCGTGAGCACCTTGATGCGTGACAGGCCGGAGTTGACGAAGTTCGACAGAACAATGTCGATCATCCGGTAACGCCCGCCGAAAGGGACGGCGGGCTTCGCACGATCGAGCGTGAGCGGGTAGAGCCGCTTTCCCTCGCCCCCGGCGAGGACCATCACCAGCACCTGAGCGGTGTCCACGTGGAGATCCATACGAACTGACCTCTTGACCTGACCTTCTTGGAGTTCGGCTGAGGGAGACTAAGGTTTGACGAACTTGAGGACGAAGCGGTCGCTCGTTCCGCGGCGCTCGCCCGCTTCGCGCGGTGAGTCACTCCAGTCGCGCTCGTCGGCGGGGTTGCGCAAGAAGTCGGCCGTGGCGACGTGGTGGAACCCGGCCCGCTCGACCTCGTGGATGACGGAGAGCTCGCTGATTCGGTGGAGCGTCTTCACGTCAGCCGTGCCGTGACCGGGAGGAGCGCTGTGGTCGACGATCACGTACTCGCCGCCGCGCTTTAGCGCGTCGAACACGGTCTTGTTCATCTTGTCCCGGTCGACGCCCATCCACACGGTGTCGTGATAGAAGAGTACGCTGACCACGGCGTCCAGGTTTTTCGCATCCGGCGGCAGCGGCGCGTCGAACTCGCGATCCACCCGAACGACGTTGGCCATCATGGGTCTCGCGAGACGCTCCGCCCAGGGCTTGTCGGCGAACTTCATGATGAACGCGCTGTTCTGGCCCCATACCTTGCCCTTCGCGCCGACGGCGCGGGCAAGGAGCTCGGTCGTATAGCCGCCGCCCGCCCCGAGCTCCGCCACGCGCATCCCCGGTTTGAGCTCGAGAAACGCCAGCAACTCGCCGGGGCGGCGGCCGGCATCGAGCTTCTTGTCCGCTTCCGTGCGATCGGCAGCGTCGACGATCGCCTGCATGGTCGCGGGGACGGGGAGGCGCACGACCTGCGGTCGCATGGACTCCGGAGGTCGCGGGACCATGGCGGG
>Ga0102924_1001377_pt1 | contig 28315 bp, 26 predicted proteins | sample PaiPotPPM11metaG_FD_80116 | JGI IMG/M metagenome (GOLD analysis project Ga0102924, IMG submission 80116) | Iron sulfur acid spring bacterial and archeal communities from Banff, Canada, to study Microbial Dark Matter (Phase II) - Paint Pots PPM... ... | reverse complement strand
GAGGGGGATGTGATTCTGACGTTGGGGGCGGGGAGCGTTTCGCAGGCGGGAGCGATGCTGCTGGAGAAACTTCGGGGCTGAGGTTGCGCCCCGGCAGAAAAGCGAATCACAGAGGGCACAGAGAAAAAAGAGAGAGCACAGAGAGTTCGATTGGTATTCACACTTGTCGAGGGTGGCTTTGAGGAAAGTCAAGACCAGTGTGGGGTGAGTTGCTGAGTGGGTACGTCTGTGGTTTAGGTGTGGGCGGGCACTGGGCTGCGGGGTATGATGACGGTGGCGATTCCTCGCGACCTTTGCTCAGGGCCTTGCGATCAGGCAATCTTTTTTCGAACCGTGGCACGACGGCGCTGGATACGCCGGAGCAGGGTCGCGTGCAAACGGCGGGTCTAAAACGGAAGGCGGCGGTGACGGAGATGCCTTTGCGTCGCGACCCGGGTTACACGAACGACTTCTCGGACGACTACGGCGACGACCCAGAATTTGCGGGACGAGCGCGGCGGCCGGCGATTCGGGTGTCGTTCCGGGGGGGACTGCTGCCGAAGACGTTGTGGGGACGGATTGCGGCGGGTGTTGGGTTGATGGTGGTTGCGGGCGGGACGGTTGCGTCGGGGCTGGCGGTGCGGAGCTTCCTGTTGCACGATGAGCATTTCGTCGTGCCGAGTTCGGAGTCGATCGAGATTGCGGGGAACAGCCACCTGACGCGGGCACAACTACTGAGCGTGTTTGGCGAGGACGTGGACCGCAACGTGTTCGAGATTCCTTTGGCAGAGCGGCGGACCGAACTGGAGAGCCTGCCGTGGGTAGCTCATGCGACGGTGATGCGGCTGCTGCCGAACCGGGTGCGAGTGTCAATTGTGGAGCGGACGCCGGTGGCGTTTGTGCGGCAGGGCAGCCAGGTTGGATTAGTGGACGCGAGTGGCGTGTTGTTCGACATGCCGGGACCGGAGATGGAGGCGGGCTCGCCGGGTGCGGCGCCGGTTATTCCGCATTATTCGTTTCCGGTGCTGACGGGGATCTCGACGGGCGACCCGCTGTCGACGCGGTCGGCGCGGATGCAGATCTATCTTGGATTCCTTGCGGCGCTCGATGCAGGTGGGGAGAACATCTCGCATAAGGTAAGCGAAGTGGATGTGTCGAATCCTGAGGACGTCAAGGCGATCATTCCGGACGGGGGTGCGGGGCCGGACATCCTGGTGCATTTTGGCGAGGAGAAATATCTGGAGCGGTATCACGAGTACAAGGCGCATTTGCCGGAATGGCGCACGCAGTATCCCAAGCTGGCGTCGGTGGACATGCGCTATGAGCGGCAGGTGGTGCTGGATATGCAGCCAGGCACGGTGGTGCCAAGCGGGGATAGCGCTCCCGCGGGCGCGACGAACGATGCGACGGTTGCAGTGAAGCCGGCAGCGCCGGCGACAGTTGCGGCCGCGAAGAGTGTGGCTCAGAAGAATTTGGCGGCCAAGAAAAGGGCCGCATGGATCGCTAAGTTGAAGGGCAAGCCTGCGGGCAGTGCCTCGCAGGGGGCGCCGCGATGAATGCGAAGCAGGACAACCTGATTACGGTGCTCGATGCGGGGAGCAGCAAAGTCTGCGTGCTGGTGGCGGAGTTGCAGGACGGCGTGCTGCGATATCGGTCGCACGGCATCGAGGCGGCGCGCGGCATGCGCAAAGGGCTGATTGCGGAACTGGGCCCGGCAGCGGAGGCCATCAACAAGGCGGCTCTGGCGGCCGAACGCGGGGCACGCGAGGGGATTGAGACGGCGGTCGTCGGCATTGGCGGGACGCACGTGCGCGGCGTGAACAGCCGCGGCGGAATCTCGATGGGCAGCCGGATGCGGGAGATTACGCGCGAGGAAGTGCGGGCGGCGGTGGACCGGGCGCGCTCGGTAGCGCTGCCTCCGGATCGCGAAGTGCTGCACCTGTTGCCGCAGGAGTTCATCCTGGATGACCAGGCGGGGATTCATGACCCGATTGGAATGGTAGGGAACAAGCTGGAGGTGAACCTGCACCTGTCGACGTGTTCGGGTGGCGTGGCGCAGAGCGTGGTGACTTGCGCGAACCGAGCCGGGCTCGAAGTTCAGGACACGATCTACGAGGGGATTGCGGCGGCGGAGGCAGTGCTTTCCGCAGACGAGCGCGAGCTGGGTGTGTGCGTGGCTGACATCGGGTCGAGCACGACGGAGCTGGCGGTGTTCTTCGAAGGCTCGATTGCGCATACGGCGGTACTGCCAATCGGCGGCGACCACTTTACGAATGACCTTGCCGTGGGGTTGCATGTTTCCGTCGAAGAGGCGGAGGAGTTGAAGCGCAGGTACGGCCACTGCGTGGTGACGGCGGTGCCGCAGGGCAACGAGATTGAGGTGGGCGGGAATCTGGCGCTCGGATCGCAGGCCGGAGAAGGACAGCCGACGCGGTTGGTGCGGCAGCGGTTTCTGGCGGAAATTCTCGAGCCACGGGCACGGGAGCTGTTCACGATGCTGCGCGACAATTTGCGCCAGGGCGGCGTGCTGGAGGCACTGGGCGCGGGCTGCGTCCTGACCGGGGGCGGAGCGATGTTGGCCGGACTGCTGGACAACGCGGAGAGCTTGCTGCGGGTTCCGACGCGGGTTGGGATGCCGGTGCCGCTGTCGCGGATGCCGCCGGAACTGGCGCGGCCGGAGTTTTCGGTGGCGATCGGGATGCTGCTGTACACCCACCGGACCCAGGTCCGGCGCGCCAGCGAGGAGCAGGGGCTGCGGGCGAAGCTGAAGGCGATCTTCGCGGGAAGCTATTAGATAGAGTGCTTTTGCGGGGCTGCGCGAAGGGGGCATCAAAAGCGTAAACTCTTGTGTTTTGCTTCGGTTACCAAAGATTCGTAAGGCTGTCCGGGTGGGGCAGTAGTATTCAGCTTGCGGTGGTTTGGCGGGAGAGGAAGGACCTTGCGGTCCCTCTATAGCGGTCCGTTCCGCAAAGGCATAAGCTAATTTGCGACGGGGCGTCGACAGAATTGTTTGCGCCTGCGCAGTTGAGGGGTTAACCAAGCATCAGAATTTGTCGGGATTGCTGGCAAAAATAGGTTAAAACCCGGTATGTTGGGGGATGTTCTCCGAGATTCGCCGTCTGGAACCTGGCGCGTAAAACACAGCTGTATCTGGGAGTGCGATTGGAAACTAGCAAGCCACCGATGTCCTCGCGAACCAAGGTTGTGCTGACGCTCGCGCTGTTTGCGCCAGTCACCTTGATTATCCTGACCGGTTCGCGGCCCAGTGCGATGCTAGCCTATTTTGCGGGCAGGGCGAACGGACCCTGGGCGCAACTGGGGAATCGTGCGCTTACCTTCTCGCTGATTGCGGACTGTCTGGCGTGGATCACGTGCGTGGCCGCGTGTCTGTTGATTGGACGGTTGGCATACCGGTTGCGTGATCGAGTGCCCTTTGGTCTGACCGCTTCGATCCTGGGATTGGTTACGGTGTGCTTTGGACTGCAGCGGTTGCTGGGGTATGCGTTGTGGCTTCGGCTGGGCCGGCTCGGTCCGGACCTGGCAATCCTGCGTGCGGCCGCATCCGTGATTGTCGCGATGGGGGCGGCGGTGCTGTATCCCTATGCGCGGGACATGATCGCTGCGCTGACCGCGGCCAACAAAGAACATGAGAAGTTTGAAGTTGCGGCTGAGAGCAGCCTGGACGCTTTCTACATCCTGGAGAGCGTGCGCGACAACGCGAACAAGATAGTGGATTTCCGCTTCACCTATGCGAACGCAAACGGTGAGCAGAGACTCGGTATACCCCGTGCCAAACTGCTGGGCAAGAGTCTGACTGAAGTGCTGCCGTATGTAGTTACTGCCAATGTGCTGGAACGATTCAAGCAGGTGGTGGCGTCGAATGTCCCGTTTACCGACGAGCATGAGGTGATGCGGGAAGGGGAAGAGCCGTACTGGATTGTGATGCAGGTGGTGAAGCTGGGCGATGGAGTTGCGGTAACGAATCGCGATGTCACCGAAGAACGGGCCTACCTGCACCAGATCGCGAACCTGAACGAGTTTACGCAGTCGATGATTGAGAATGCGCCCTTCAGCATCATTGCGACCGACCCGGCGGGGACGGTGACCGCGATGAACCCGGCAGCGGAGAGCCTGACGTTCTACCGCAAGCACGAGTTGATCGGACAGCACTCCATGGTGATGCTGCACGATCCGGCGGAGATGAGCGCGCGCGCGGTGCAGTTGAGCAAGGACCTGAAAGAGCCGGTGCAGGCGGGATTCAACTCGCTGATCGCGAGGCCGCGACAGGGGCAGACGGACGAGCACGAGTGGACCTACGTGCGCAAGGATGGATCGCGGATATGGGTGAACCTGGCGATGACCGCGCTGAAGTCCGAAGGCGATAAGATCGCGGGCTATCTTGGCATTGCGTTCGACATCACGGAGCGGAAGAAACTGACGGAGTACGTGAACCACCTGGCGCACCACGACCAGTTGACCGGGCTGCCGAATCGCGTGCTGCTGGACGACCGGATGCGGCAGGCAATCCAGCGCGCGAAGCGCAACCGCTACAAGGTCGCGGTGATGATGGTGGACATCGACTACTTCAAGCGGATCAACGACTCGCTTGGCCACACGGCGGGTGATGCCCTGCTGGACGCGGTGGCGAAGAAGTTATGTACGGCAGTGCGGCAGACCGATACGGTGGCGCGCATGGGTGGCGACGAGTTTGTGATCGTGATGCCGGAGTTCCGCGATGAACGAGACGCGGTGCGATGTGCGGAGGCGATCATCCAGAAGGTTTCGACGCCGACGATGCTGGGCAACCGCGAGGTCAACGTTACGGTGAGCGTTGGGCTGTGCATCTTCCCGGATTGCGCGTCCGATGCGGACAGCCTGCTGAAGAACGCGGACGCGGCGCTGTACGAAGCGAAGGAAGGCGGGCGGAATTCGTTCCACGTCTTCAACCAGAGCATGGTAGTGGCGACCGCCGACAAGCTGGAGTTTGAGCACGACCTGCGGCACGCGTTGATCAACGGCGAACTGTCGCTGCACTATCAGCCGCAGGTATCGTGCATCACCGGCGAAGTGATTGGCGTGGAGGCGCTGCTGCGGTGGTTGCATCCGCGGCGGGGCATGATTCCGCCGGCACAGTTTATTCCACTGGCTGAGGCGACGGGATTGATTGTGCCGATCGGCGAGTGGGCGATTCGGACGGCCTGCCACGAGGGCAAGGAACTGCAGGACAGCCTGGGGCGCGAGCTGGTGATAGCGGTGAATCTTTCGCCACGACAATTCCGGCAACGGAACCTGTCGGCGTTGGTGGGGATGGCGTTGCGGGAATCGGGATTGCCGGCGCGAAGCCTGGAGATCGAGATCACGGAACAGACGCTGATGTCCAATTCGGCGAGCACGAATGAGACGCTGGTGCAGTTGCGCAAGCTGGGCGTGAAGATTGCGATTGATGATTTTGGGACGGGCTTCTCGAGCTTCTCGTATCTGCTGCAATACGAGGTGGACCGGCTGAAGATCGACCGCAGCTTCGTGAACAAGTCGGTCGAAGACCCGAATGCAGCGGCGATTGTGCGCGCGATCATCTCGATGGCGCACGGGTTGAACCTGAAGGTGGTGGCCGAGGGCGTGGAGACGAACGGCCAGCTGAACTTCCTGCTGCGGCGGAGATGTGATGAGGCTCAGGGCTTCTACTTCGGCAGACCAGTCCCGGCGGCGATGGTCCACGAGGCGGCACGGCTGATCGCAGTCCAGCGCGATACGGAGCCCGAGCGGGCGGCGGTTAACTTCTAATTCTTAAAGGGTGTTGTTGCGAAGTCTTAGTCGCCGCGGCGAGAATGATGCCCGGGGCTAAAGCCCGCTGTTATGGAGGCGGCTTACCGCGGGCTGAAGCCCGCTGCTAATCCGAGAAACAAAATACTGAGATTCTGACCCTCCGAGTCAGAATGACGGTTCCTAATCACTCAACAGCCTCTGAAGTCCGCGGCTAGTCCTCAGCGAGCAAAGTCTTTGCTGCGGATGAGGGCGACGACTGCGTCGAGCGTTTCGCCCCACTCTTTGACGGCGGCGTGTTGATCCAGCCCGAGTGCCTTCACGTACAGGCTAATTGCGTAGCCCTCCCGCGGACCTTCCAGGTCGATAAAGGCTGGGCGCAGGGTGCAGTCGAGCGCGGCCAGGGGCAGGTCGAGCGGAGTGGCGAGCCGAGTGAGTTTGCGGAGCATCTGCTCATGCTGGGGAAAGGACGCGAAGATGGAGCGATCGCGAAAGATGAGGTCGATGTAGCTCGCGAATCCGCTGGGGGCTTCGGCCGGGGTTATGTCGAGATTGAGTTGCAGATGCTCCAGTTCGTCGGGATCGAGTGTCCAGGCGTCGCACTTAGCAGTGAAGACGGGCGATCGGGCGGCATTGAGCGCGCGGAGGGCCTGCATCAGCGGCGGGTAGTGTTCGGCTTCGGGGACGGCGTCGAAGTCGTAGGGATTGGCGCGGAGGTCGACGAAGGCGGAGTGTCCGTCCGGATCTTTCCACGGGACGACGAGGATGGGATCCTCGGGGGAACATTCAACGGACCACTCGGCGAGCATAGTTCGATTATCTCAGGGTGGGGCGCGGTTCATGCGTGGGCGAGGATGAAGCGGAGGAGGGTGGTCTCCGCCCAGTAGCCGTCGTCGGCGTTGGTGGAGTCGGGCCTGGCGAGAAAGGCGCAGTGGCCGCCGTGTTCGGTTTCGAGGAACGTGATGTTCGGATTGGCCTGCACAGCAGCGCGGGTTTCGGGGGTGATGGTGACGAACGGATCGTCGAGCGAGTGGAGGATCAGGGTGGGAACGGCGATGTGGTCGACGACGCGGGCGGCAGCGGCACGGTAGTAGTAGTCGTCGGCGGAGAGGAAGCCGGAGTAGAGCGCGGTGATGCGGTCGTCGAACTCGCGCAAGGAGCGGATGCCGGTGGCGCGGTTGGGATCGAAAGCGCGGGGGAAGAAGCGCACTTTTCGGCGGAAGCGCTTGATGAGATTGCGGAGGAAGCGGCGTTCGTAGAGGCGGTTTTCGGGCCGATGCAAGGCGGTGGCAGAGGGGCCGAGGTCGATGGCAGGCGAGACGCCGACGACGGAACGGAGTGCGCGGGGGGCATTGGCGCCGAGTTCGCCGGCGAGTTTGAGGACAAGGTTGCCGCCCATGGAGTAGCCGACCAGTGCGATGCTTTCAAGGCGTTCGCGTTCCATGAAGAAGCGCATGACGGCGTCGACGTCGCCGGAAAGGCCGGAGTGATATAGCGTGGGGGAGAGGCGCTCGGTGCCGCCGCAGTTGCGCATGTTCATGCGGATGACGCTGGCACCGGCGCGCCAGAGCTTGTTGGCGTTGCCGACGATGTACTGCGAGTCTGACGAGCCTTCGAGGCCGTGGACCAGGATGACGGCGGGGCGCTGGCTGCGGACCTCGGCAGGCTGCCAGTGACAGACGCAGAGAACCTGGGTGGCGATCTGGGTGTCGCCGCCGGGCGAGACTTCGACGAGGTGCGACTCGGATGCAGGCAGATGGCTGGCACGTGGCAGAAAGTTGCCGGCGATGGTCTGGGCGTGGCCGTTGCGGAGGAAGCGCCGGGGTACGAATGGCTGGGATTGGAAGGGAGCGGGCGGGGCGGTTTCGCCAGCACCGATTGGCTGGTCGATGGCGGGAGCATCGCTCATCGCTTCCCTACCCTGTCGGCGCAGGCGGCCAGGAGCGCGACTGCGTTCAGCGCGCCGGTGGGGTCGTCCTCGTGCTTGAAGTAGACGAAGACGTCGCGGGTCTCGGCGAGCGCGGTGAATCGTTCGGCGAAGTTTGCGATGTCCTCGGGTGAGTATCCGCCGGTGCGGCGCAGGCGATAGCAGGCGTGGGTACGGGCGCACTGAACGTCGGGCGATTGCAGGTCATCGCTCTCGGCGATGCAGAGCGCGGCGTTGTGCAGGCGCAGGACCGCATAGATTTCCTCCGCAAACCAGGTCTCGTGGCGGAATTCGAACGCAACCATGGGGGCGGTGGGGCCAACCAGCGCGGGCGCGGAGAGGAAGTCGGCGAGCAGGGCCGAGTCGGCCTTGAAGTTCGGTGGAAGTTGGAAGAGCAGCGGGCCCAGTTTGCCGGCTGCGCGCATGGGTTCGAGCACGTCGACGAAGCGGCCGACGATCTCGTGGCAGTCGCGCAGGCGGCTGAAGTGAGTGATGCGCTGCGGAGCCTTGAAGCTGAAGCGGAAGCCGGCGGGCGTGGTGGCGATCCAGCCGGCGAGCGTCGTTGCGGTGGGGAAAGCGCGGAAGGTGTAGTTGACTTCGACCGAGTTCAGGCGCGATGCGAAGTGCTCCAGGAAGCGCTTGGCCGGCAGTTTCTCCGGATAGAAGGCGGGTTTCCAGAGGGGGTATGCCCAGCCGGAAGTTCCAGCGTAGATGCGTGGGGGAAAATTGGCGCTGACTTGAGGCGCGGTCGCGGCATCGGGCTCAGATGCGATGGACGACACCGGCGGCTGACGAGGTTTCGAGGAGCGGGGCAAGGTTGGACTCGGGAACAAGGCTCGTACGGCATCGAGCTGTCGATCGAGAGAATTTGGGGCGGCTAGTGGGGGTCGAACCCAAACGGGCCGTTGGGTATCAACAACTTACAGAAAACAAAACGCGCACAATGCGCAACATACGCACCATGCGCGTGGGACTTTCCCAAAACTTTCCCAATTTTACGTGGTCATTTTGAGGAATGCAAGAATGCTTGTCCGCTCGCTCGGGGCCAAGCGGCGTCCAGGTGTTGCCGTGATTTCTGGTGGTGCTGTGGCTGATAGTTTTACCTCTGCAATGGTGCGTGTTGAATTGGTTATGGTCAAGGCGGTTGGGGTGCGATGGGAGCATTTCAAGTAGAGCAAGGGCCGGTCCTCTTTCGACGTTCTCAGTTGTCGGACAATGTTTACGTTAGCATCAAACAGTTACCTTGTGTCTACAACTTTCTGCGGTCATCATGTTGTGTGAACGAAAAACGGACAGAATTGGTATCGGTACGATTGACACCTAGTGATCTAATCCGACTGAAAAGGGCCGCACACATCTTGTGGCCCGGAGCGGTCCTAACGCAATCGGGAATCATCTTGGGCTTGGCCCTTCGCGGAGCCGCGCCCGTTCTTGACACGCCCGAGCACCAACACCCGCCTAAAAAGAAGTAACCGTCTAGTCACTTAGACAAATATCCTTTGCATGTGCCTAAAGACATCTTGACAAGAATCAGGTTACGGAATACAACTAAAGTCACCGTAGAGTAATCAGACGAATTGAGGTGACAGCATGTTCAAGAAAGGGACGGTTGACCAGATACCCCGCCGTGAGCGCAAGCAAGATTTCAAATTTGCCAACGCCCGCGAGTGGCACCAACTAAAGAAAGGCATAGACGCCGGACTCAACCCGGCATCACGCAACAAACCGGCGGACGCCGTGTGGATAACCTTGACAGAGGATGACCTCGCGGCGCTTGGCATCAAAAACAGTTTGACCGTCTCCAGGTTCGTGCAAAAGTACCTCACGGACAACTCGCTCCCGTATAAGGTAAAGCGTGGCCGCCGGGCCGGTATCACAACGGTGGCCGTCCATGCGTAGCCGGGAAGTGCGGGAAGGAATACCCGCCGCGTCCGGTTGGTGGATCATCAAACCCCGGTGGGCGGACTGGCTTCTTACCAAGGCCGTGGATTTCTATTGCTGGCTTATGGAGAGAAAGCCCGTCCGCCCGCGCCGCTAGGGGATGGTGATGGTTTCGGTGATGTCCAAGCCGCCAGAACCGGCGGTTACGAAGAGGTATGATTGCGACCCGGACGGGATGGACGTAAAAGGACCGGAGTAGTAGAAGCCAATACTTCCCGTGCCCGCCTTGCCCGGCCCAGCCGTGCCGGTGGGCACGTAGAAGCAAGGGTATTGGCCGGATGTCACGGAGAACGACGTAAAGTTGGTGGGTGCTGTGAAGGTTTGGGGCGCTAGGGTGGACGCAAGCGTGACGCTAACCGAGTTGGCAATGGTGGAGTTATACGGGCCGGAGCCGCTAGGCGCGGAGCACGTGCCAACGTATAGAGTGCCAGAGTAGGCGGTGTTTTCTTGGATGGTGAAAGACGTTAGGTGCCCGTTCGACGTAAACGGCGTGTTTGATATTCCCACATATTGCGCGCCGTAGTCCGTGGTGGGCGTAGGCAACACGCCCTCTGTTTGGGTAGCCCCGGCGGTTAGTGTCATCGTGGCATAGCTCGGGTGGTAGTACGTCCCGCTGTTGTAATCTCCTGTGAACAAGACCGGAGCGGAAACGCTCGTGGCGCTCGTGTTGGCTGCGATAGGCCGCTGGAGAAATACGGGGTTGTACCACGCCTGTGGGTTGAAGGTGTTCGTATAGATGCTCGTCCACGGCCCGGCGGGCGTCGGACCCGCAACGATGTTCCAATTGGTTGTGCTGGATGTTCCCGTGACCGGCTGATACCAATTCGCCATAACGTAATAGTTGAACCCCGGCACAAAGATCTCATCCGAGGCGCTCACTTGGTTCGCCGCGGTGTACGTGGGGGTGCGGCACCCGCTAGCGTAGCTCCAATTGGATGGGTTCACATAGTCTGCCGGTGTGGGGCTTGCCGGGCCGCACCACCATTGCCACTTGTTCCCGGCCACCAACGCCGCAAGGGTGGCGCGCGGGGTTCGTATCTGCCAATTATGGCTGCTGTTGTTCCAATTGCCGTCCGTGCAATTCATGACCACGTAGGCGTTGAGTCCGTCTATTTGGTTGCCCGGCGTGTTATACCCGAGCGAGCCATCATCCGGGGCCGCCCGAACGAACGAGCACCACGATTGATTGGCCGTGTCCGCAAACATGGACACCCCGGCACCATCGGGCAAGCCGTTTGCGCCGAACGTTGCCGGGGCTTGGTGGTTGCTCCAGGAAGCCCCGTGGTTACATCCGTCCGCGATTACGTTGCCAAAGAACACGGACTGCGGAGTCGCGCCAACCGCATAGTGGTCCCGGTTGCCGAACATATAGAGGCAACCGCCCATCCCAAAGAGGCCGGATTCTTTATAGGAAAGGGCCACGCCGCCGGGTCCGTCCGTGCCGTTCGTGGTCGCTTGAGCGCCGTAACCGGAAAGGCTGTTTACCGCGGCCATCGTCATGGACGATTCGTTGGTGACCTTTAGTAGCGACATATTAGCGGACGCGCCGGGGCTTGTCGTGTCGTCCACCGCCAAGTAGGTGTTGCCGTCGCTTGAGAGAAAGTTGTATAGCGTGTCACCTACGTATGACGTGGACGTGGCGCTCCCCAACGAGGCGGAGGCAATGGGCGTCCGGGTGAGTGCGCCGGTAGTCGCAACGTTCTGCGGAGTGGATGACGTGCCCGCGGAGGTCACGTAGCAGGAATACGAGCTTGTTGGCACCAACCCCGTAACGATAGCCTCGTGTGTGGTAACCCCGGCTTGGACCCCGTTATCAATTGCTGCGATCCCCGCACAGTTGAGGTTGGAATCCGCCGCGCTTGAGGTTGTCCAAGTTGCCACAATCGTGGTGTCCGTCGGAGTGAACGTCAACCCGGAAATGGTGGTGCTACTCCCGCCCGCGGAAATGCTCACGAAGACCCCGGCCACGCACGAGTAGACACCCGCGCCCGTTGTCCATAGCGAGGGTGCGGTGCATGTACTCGGAACCGTACTCCCGCTACCAAGTGCCGGGGACGGCGCGGGTATCGTCACGGATGGGTCAAAACTGTCCAACGTCCAAGTGGACCCGGTTATTGCGGCAGAGCCGTAGTCTTGGAGGACGGTGTTGGAGAAGCTCTGTTTGAGATAGAGGTGGTAATAAAAGCCCGTGGGAGACGGGGCAACGTGCAAACCGGTTTGGAGCACCCCGGCGGTCACCGTGCCGCATACCTCGTTGGGGACAACTTGGGTAGACCCCACGCGGAAGCCGGACGGTGACATAGCCGCATTGACCGGGACAAGGCAAAACTTGGCCAACGGGATGGGGTTCTCAAAGCTGTCCCGGATGCTGCTAGCACTGAGGGCAACTTGGGCGTGTGCCGTCACCCCGCACGAACCAAGGGAAAAGACAAACCAAATAAAGGCGAGGATAGATGCAGGAAATTTATTACGCATTGGGGGACCCTTTCAAAGCTGTGGTTGGAGCCGATGACAACGCACCCGCCGGGAGTTTTCCGGCTGCGAGCAACACGGCAAATACGGCGTTAGAGATTGCGTCCTCTACGGACTGCCAAAGTGCGAACACGGACGCGGCTTGGAGGCTGATCGTTTCTTGCGCACCGGTGGCCGGGTCCGTCAATGTAACTGACATGGCCGCCGCGCCGATGGGAGCAAGCGGCGGCGTAGTCGTACACGCAAAGCCCGTCAACTGCAAGGACGAGATTTTGACCGGCTTTGCGATTGTGCCAACGGTAATCGGCGTAGTGAGCGTGTATGTGAGCATAAGTCTCCTAGTAAATCCGCTGCATCAAGGCGTAACTTCCGCCCAAGATGAACAAGTCTGTGCATAGCGAGTAGTCAACCGCTATTTGGATGGTGTGGCTTCCGGCACTCAAGCCGGTCAAGCTCGTGATGTATGTGAGCGGGCCGCCCGCTACCACGTCAAATGAAAGCGTGCAACCGGCTTGGACGGTCCCGTCAACGAGTGTGTATACGTTGATCCCCGCAAACGGCCCCGGCGTCTCCGTGCCCCAACCAATCGTTTCAAACAGGATGGCTGAAATGTTGAAGGTATCGGAGGTGCTTTCCGCGGTCACCGTCCAGCCCAACCCGGTGATGGCGCTTGGGGAGCTTGGCGGCGCGGTCCAATGAATATCCGTTGCCAATGAGCCGGAAGATGTCAACACGCGGGACGCCGTGGTCAACGCGGAGCCGTCCGAAAATAGAACCTTACTCGCGCTCAACGTGCCGGTAGATATGTTGCTCGCGTTCAAGTTCGTGACAGTCACCACGGACGCGTCCAGCGTCCCCGTAGTAATCATGTCCGCGGTAACGGCCCCGGCGGCGATCTTCGCGGAGGTGATGGCCCCGGCGGCAATCTCCGTTGCGGTAATCGTCCCGGCGGCTATCTTGGCCGCCGTAACCGAATTGGCAATTAGTTGACTCCCGGCCACCGTTTGCGCGGCCCAGGTTGTCCCGTCCGTCCCGTACATAATGCCCGTGGTTGAATTGAATACGAAAGATCCGGCAGGGTAAGACGTGCTCGGCAACGTGGGCAACGTTGTGACGGTTGTAGGTATGCCGACGATTGCAGCAAAGGCCGCCGCTTGGGCCGCCGCCGCTTGCGCGTACGAGATAGCGGTCTGCAAAGATGTACGTTGAACCGCAACAGCACCCCAAAGGTTGCCTAGATCCGTTTGGATGTTCGGCCACGGCCCGCTTGTGGTGCCGTCCGGCCACGTGGTGGCCCAATTTGAAGGCGCTCCGGCTGCAATCAACCCAACGCTTATGTTCGCAACGGAGGTGTCATACGCCGCGCTGGACACGCTCAACCCGGAGGCCGTGGTGTCCAACAAGGTTTTGGTTGCCAGCTCCGCCGCGTATTGCGACATAAGGGCGATCTTGTCCCCGTTGGTTAGGTGGTTCACGTCCTCCGCGGCGGTAATAGGCGAGGTGCTCGGAGCGAGGCTTATAGCGGTGCCGGTTTCGGTCCAATTTGAGTTAGGCATATACGGCCTCCACGGCGGCGTTGACGTTGGACATTGCGGCGGTGGGCGTCACAGCAAACGTATAGCTCCGGGCGGAGGCTCCAACGGAACTAACCGGCGCAATGTACCCGGTTGTGTTCGTTGGGTCCGTGCCCTCAAAGATAACCACGTTGAACGCGGACGGCTCGGGGAAGTTGGCGGGCCACGTCCAGGTGACGGTTACGTACACCGTGGCCGCAGACACGAGCACACCCCCGGATGTTGTAAGTCCCCCGGCGGCGGTTGAGCCGGAGCCGCCCGAGTACGTGCTCGATTGGCTCACCGTCACGATGGGCGGAGCCGGGTACGATGTGCCTCCAGGTGTGAAGGTGTACGGGACGCACGCGCTCAAGTCTTGCGGGGAGTTGGCGAAGGCGTTGAACGATTGGAACTTTAGGTAAATCGTCTTGCCAATCCAGCTTGAGTCATACGCGTACTTGAAGACGGAGTTGTCCAGCCGGAGGAATTGGCTGTTGGCCGGGTGGGCGCTTTCCGCCGTCCCCATAAGTCCCCGGCGGATGTACGTGTCCATTGTGTATTGGTCAACGCCAGAGATAGCGCAAGCGGAAAAGGCCAACAGCTCCCCGTCCACGTAACAAAGGGTGGTGGCGTTGTCCGCGTCCGTAGTCGTCCCCGCGATAAGGACCCCGCTATCCGATGCCAAGTTGACCACGAGGGCGCTTGCGGTGTCCGGGTCCGTGTGTGCGGGGAGTATCGCGTTTAGCGCGCCCAACCGGGCCGGGGAGTCTACCTTGCCGATGGGCAGATACTTGGTGCCGTCCGTGCTCGCGTAGACGTAGCAGCCACCCCACGCGCTGTTGGCACCCGCCGCGCCAATCCAAAGTTCGTTGCCGTTGTAGATTTTCAAGTCCAACGGCCCGTCAAAGAACACCACGGAACTGTCTCCGGGGTCCGCAAAGAGGTTGGGCTGTGCGGTCCCGGCACCAACGCCCTTGCCGTACGGGGTGGCATGGTTCACGCCGAGATAGTCCTCCGCCGTCCAATCAATCGTCCCGTTGGGGTTGTCCACTTTCTTGGTGATGCGGACGGGGAGGGCCGATATGCCTAGCGGATTGTTAGCCCCGGCGGCCCACATGGAGCTGGTAGTCAACGGCACAACGTCCATAGACTCCACGTTGGTGTACCGGTACGAGGTCGTAAACTCGTATGTGTTCCGTTGGTAGACGTTTCGTTTGACCCGGATGCTTGCGGCAAACACGGCGGCGGGCAACGTGGTGATAAAGTCCCACGCTTGTGGATCTTCGATGCGCGACCCGTACCTGTTGATTGCGGCTTGGTCGCTCTCCGGCGTTGGCTCGGGCGCGTATTGGTTGCCGCGGTTGTTCCAAGTAACCGTCACGGTGTTGTACGCGTCTTGCCAGGGTGCGGAGCTTGTCTTTACCGGGTCCGCGTTCTTGCCCTGCGCAATGAAGGCGTCATCGTCAAAGTACGCGGCGTACGCGGTTGGTGCCACCCAAATAACGCCGTTACCGGCCACGGAGGTGTCACCGTACGGTACGAGCTTCAACAGCCCTTCGGACATGAACGCCGCGCACTGTCCGGCCTCCAGCCACTTGCCGATGAGCGATGCCGCCGTGTCTTGCTTGTCAATCACGGGGCTGATAAAGAAGCCGTTGGCCGCAAACCAACTTGACGCGGTGCTGTCCTGAATCGGCGCGCCCGTTGCTAAGGCCGTGCCCCAAGTCCCCGCCGTGCTGTTGTCGATAGCACCGGCGGGGAATGGGACAGCCCCCGCACCCAACCCCCAAACCTTGTTGGTCAACACTTGGAGAATGCATTGGATTGGGTTGCAGTCCGCGATACCCGCGCCCCACCCGTCCGCCGTCATCACCTCGAATACGTTTTGCTGGACTTGCGCGTCGTATCCAAGGTCCATCGGCGTGTACGCCACGAAGGCAATACCGCTATACCCCAACGCCGCGCCGGGAAAGTTGGTATCTAAGAGCGGCAAGACGGACTGTCCAGGCGTCCCGGCGTACAGCTCAAAGTTGACACTCGTGGATGTGCCTTGCGGGAGTGCGGAGCTGTTGTCCAGCTTGTACGTGATGGAGACTTCCGCGTCCGTGTCTCCAGGCGCGAAGCTGTACGAGGCCGCCCGGTGGACGGTGACGACATACGAACCCGGCGAGCCGCTAACGCTGTACGAACCATAGTCAACGGAGTACGTGCCGGTAACGGTGGGTGTCCCGCTCACGAGTTGGAGCGGCTGTCCGTCCTTTGCTCCGGTGTAATAGCGGACGCCGCCGTCCGAGGCAAAGGGGATGTTGCCGTCTATGGCCACGTTCAACCCGGACGGGATGAGGGCAACCTCTTGCCGGGTGACCGTGGCGAGGGCGAAGCTGTAAAACAGGGTGACGGTTTGGCCGATGTTGGCAGAGGAAAAGGTGTATTGGTTGGTGGCCGGGTTGACGAAGTATTGACCGGCGGACAAGCTGGACCCGAAGGGCACGCGCAAGAACGATACGAGGTGCGTCCCGGACAAATTGGTGGGGACGTTGGCCCCAAGGTCGTTGAACGTTCCGCTATACGCGGTTGAGACGCCCACGCCCATGCCCGCCGTATAAGATCCGGCGTTGGTAGGTGTGTACGTCAAGCCGCTGGTAATGACGGTGCTTTCCACGGCCAACGCGTTTTGCAACCAACTTTGCCCGCTCCAAACATCCCCAATGCCGATGATGCCGGTTGCGCCGCCGTTGCAAAGAGCGGCTATCACGTCCGCGCTGTAAATATATTGGTTGCCGCCCTTGCCGCCTCCGAAACCCTTTCCGCCTCCGCCCGTGGTAATGAGCTGTGAGCTGAAACCGTCCAGCCACAAAATGGACTGTTGGACTTTGCCCCGGCCCATGACCACCGGCAAAGCGTAGCCTAAAACGCTTTGGTTGATCTTGACTTGGTTGATGCGGGTGGGCGCTTGTGTCTGCGGTCCAAAAATAGACATTAGAAACCACCTCCGCAATACTCGTCCTTCAACGTGAAGAATAGGCGGGTGGCCCGGCGAAACAGCGGCGTGCGCGTCCCGTGCGACCCGGAGACGCCGTGTCTTGCTTCCGCTTGGATGACAAACCCCGGCCACTCCAACACGAGCGCGCCGTGTGCATACGACAAGCCCAACTCATAGACCACCACGTCTCCAGGCGAGACGAGCGCCTCCGGTATTTCCCGCATGAACCGCCGGATAAAGTCCACGTATTCCGTGCTCACTTGGTGGAGGGCCACTTGGAGCGAGTAGTCCTTAGGCAACACAACCTCCGGGACGAGTTGGAGCGCCCGGAAGATCCCATAAAGAAGTTGGCCGCAATCCGTCCCGGCACCCTTCACGCATGAGTGCCCCCGGTATGGTGTACCAACCCATGTGAGGGCTTCTTTGACTACGGCGGCGCGTTGTTCCGTGGTGAGCATAACGTCCTTTAGAGCGCGTTGGATGGTGCGGGCACGAATGGCGTGCTTGGGAAACGCAGTTGGAAGTTGAGCGGCTCGGGCGTCCCGTTCGCGTGGTTGGTGGTCGCGCACATGGCCGCCGTCTTGTCACAGCCCTTGATGACTGCAAACGTGTCTCCAGGTGCAACCGGGAGAATCCACGGCACCACGAACGTTAGGACGCCGCTCGTATAACTCTTGACCGTGGCGGACAACCCGGCGTTTGCTCCGGTTAGGCACGTGGCAACGCCTTGGGCGAAGTACCCGTCCGGCTGCGTCAACGCTGTTACCGGCGTCAACGTGCGGTTGGTCCCGCTTGCCGCCGTGACCGTGACGGTGTAGTTGGCCGGGTCCAAAGTACAGTTCGTATCGCAAAAGCTCCACCCGCAATTGGCTTGCATCAACCGGCTTGGGACCTTCATGTTGCATAGGAAGAGCGGGTCCGCGCACTCGAATTTGAGTTGCAACCGGCCCAACCCCGGACTCTTTGTAATGGTGCCCACAAACTTGGTTTCCACTCCGGCTGATACGTCCCCGTACCCGCCGATGGGCATGTAAACCGTGTACACCCAAACTTGGGCGGCGTCGAAAAGGTGGTTTAGGGCGGCGTTGTGAATGGTGATAGCGAGGCCCGGATAAAGCGTTCCCGTTTGCGGCGCGCACATCAAGTCCATCGTGTTGGCGTTGACCTTCGTACCGGCTTCGCTTGTGATCTTGCCGCGGCTCCACGTCCCATACTGTGCGGCCTTGAATGTGGTTTGCGCGAGCGGCCATCCGGGCGTCAAGCCACCACCGCGGAAGGTGATGTCCCATTGGCCGGTGGTCGCGCAGAGCGTTTGCCCGGTGGGCAACTCAATGACGAAACAGTCCGCCCAAAGGCAATTGGGGTTGTTCTCCAGGAAGGTGATGAGGCTGGACGGCATTAGGCGCTTCATTTGCACACCTCATTCATCGGGCGGAGGCTATCCAAGACGGACCACGAGGATATTCCGAGTGAGTCATCTGTAAGCGCCCGGCGCGCGTCACTTGCCCCGTGCCGGTTGGTGCGACAACCGCACGTCCACATGGTTACCCCGGCGGCTCCCCAATTCTTCGGCTCGCACCCAAGCTCTACGGCGCGCATGAACAGCCCGTCATTGTAGGTAATTGGGGTCCTCATACAAACACGCTCGTAAACGCCACGCTGGAGGCGCTCCAAAGATAGCCGCCGCAATTCTTGTTGACGCGGGCAAGGCCCTTGATTGTGTCATCCGTGAACTGGCAGAGGTATTGGAAGTTGCCCTCCCACGTGATGGGGGCACCAATTGCCGGAGGCGTTGCGAACGTGGCCACGCCCGTGGCGGATGTTGCGGCGGCTGTTGGCACGCCGTCCACATATATTTGCGCGCCGCCCACGATGTTTTGGAGAATGTCCACGCCTATGTCTATGTTCCGGGCGTATTGAAATTGGGTTGACACCCCGTCCCCGGTCTGCCCCATCGGTGCCGCGGCTCCGGGCGTGACGTTTAGCAAGATCCCCGTATACGGGTCCCCGTTGGTTGGGTTTTGGACGGAGTTGTCGTTGGGGTCCGTGAACAGGAAGAAACCGCCGGAGCCGCAACACTTCATAAACAGGCCCAAGAATTGTTGGACGGTGGAGTACCGCACAGCCTCCCCACCGTCCACCATGTTGAGGTCCACCTCAAAGTCCCACGTTGCGTACGGCTGGAGGCTAATGGAGCTTGTCCCCCGTCCGCTCGCGCTCTTTTGCGTGAGCGTGTTGAAATGCGGCGTCTTGCCGAAACCTTTTTTTATGAGGCTCCACGGTATGTTCGCGTTCATTACGGGGTAGCTCATTTGTTCATCCTTCGGACAGCCGATTCAAAATGCCCTTGCAAAACGTCCGTGTGTTTGGCGAGGGCGTCCGACATCCCGTCACCGTCAATCGTGTTCACGTGGTAGGTGGGTGCGACGTGGACACTGTAGTGGTTGACCGGCGCACTTCCGCCGCTCGTGCTCAACCGGTCCATGAGCTGTTTCGGCAAGACGCCCTCTCCAGGCTCCAGCATGGCCGGTACGATGTCGCCACGGCCCACGCCGGGGACGATACCGCCATCGTGGAACGCCATCGCACCCGCAAAGGCCGCCGCCGCGAACACCGGACCCAACACGACGCCCGCCGGGCCGCCTATCTTCTCACCCGTCGCAAAGGCGCTCGTAGCCGCCGTGCGGGCGTTGGACAGCCGTTCCTTGTCTTGCTGCATCAGGATCATGAGGGAATTCTTTACCATTCCCGTCGCGGCCTCGTCTGCAAAGCTGTTGAGCATCTTGGACCAAGTCTCATGACCCATGATGGATTGAGTTAGTCCGTTCGCAATGGAATTCAGCGCGCGATTTTCAGAGGCCATAATCGTGGCGTTGCGAGCCTCCGTCGCCTTTTCCTTGATGGCGGTAACGGCGTCCTCGTGCTGTTGGTGCAGTTGCGTCTCTCGGTCCAAGATCGCTTGGAGTTTGTTGTCGTAGTCCCCCGCGCCATCGTCCAAGGCCGCAATCTCTTTCTGTATGGCCGTGCGCTTATAAGCGTACTCAGCGTCCGCCGCTTCGGATTCCTCCGCAACGCGCTGCGCGCTGGAGACGTGGCGCAAGCTATCCATCATGGTCGTGTGTTCTTTCGCTGCGGCCAACGCCATCATGCCCATTTTTTCGTCTTGGTCCGCCGCTTCGCGCGCGGCATCCACCTTGAGTTTGGATTCCTCTTGGGCCATTTGCCGGACGAGGTTGACCCGCTCGGTCGACAAGCTGCGGTACGCGCCGGTGTCCTCCATGCCCCGCGCTTCCTCTGCGGCCAACGCTTGGTCTATGACTGCGAGGCGCTCCGCGGAGCCTTGCTTGGTGGCGTCAATGCTGTTGCGCCAACTCCCCGCGATGTCCGTTTCCATTTGCTTGTTGGCCTCGCGGATGATGCGGCCTTCCTCGTCAACGCCCTTTTGCATCGCCTCCGCCAACAGCTTGGCTCGCTCGTCCGTATCCTTCCCCGTCTTTTTGTTGTAGTCCGCTTTGGCCGCGCCCTTGTCTGCGGCGTTCAACGTGGCAACCTGTTGCTGGATGTGGAGCTGTGCTTGGAGGGCCTCCACCAAAGTCTGTTGGCTCTTGGCCTCGTTCTCCGTGAACTCCCCGGTTACCTTGCTCATAAGACCGGCTTGCCGGAGGACTTCCGCCGCTTGCTCCGCCGCCGCGTAGTTGCCCTTTTTGCCGGAGGTGGGGTCCGCTTGGTTGTCCTTGAACTGTTTCATGGCGTCGTTGACTTTGACCGCTTGCGCCAACGTCCCGGTGAGCAAGCCGCCCGCCTCGTCCTTTTTGCCTTGCGACAAGAGAAGATCGTATTGAGATTGGAACGACTCCAACGCGCTCTTAGCTCCGGCGGACCCGATGCCGAAGGTGTACCAATGCCCGGCAACTTGGCCGAACGCCACGTCCGCGGCCTTGGCAACTTTCTCAAACTGGCTTGCCAGCTCGGACAAACTTTGCATGTCGATTAGCTTTAGCTCCGCGTGGAGCGCGCCTAGATGGTCGTCTTTTAGCTCGTCCGTCCGTTTCTCCGCTTGGAGTATCTTCTCGTCCATGCTGTTGAAAGCGTCGTTGACTGCAATTTTGAATTTGGCTTGGTCCTCCGTGAGCTTGACACCGGCCTCCCGGAGCTTGGCGAGGTGCTCCAAAAGCAACGTGGCTCCGAGGATGATTGCCAGGAATGGGAAGGCCGCCTCCATCGCAGCTCCCACCGGCCCCATGCTCGCAATGAACGTTGTCAGTCCGCGCGGTAAATGTACGCCAAACTCTTCCCCGAGCATCATGACGCCGTGGCGGGCTTCCGTCATACTCCCGCCCACCTCTTTGCCCATCGCATTGGACCCGGTGCTAATCTCCCCGAACGAGCCGCGGGCCGAGCGGGCGGCGTCCGCCATACCGCTTTGAAACGTGGCCGTTTTGGCTTGCAAGTCAACCGAAAGTACCCAAACTGGAGCGCCCATTTTGTCCCTATGCTTTCTTCATTGCGTCAAGGCCGTCACTAACGCCGGTGTAAAACTCTTCCAACACTTCGTCTTGGTGCTCGCGAGCCGCGTTCTCCGCCCAATGCTGCGCGGGCTGCGTAGGCGTCCCAAACTCTTGCATGAGGCCCCAAAAGGTGTTCTGACTTGGGCCAACTCGTACCGTCGTCCCTTCGTTGTTGACAACAGTTTGCCGGTGGATGTCCTCCGACAGCTCCCCGTACTCGTACGGGGCTTCCTCGCTCAACGCGTCCACAAGGATCTTGGCCGCGTTCATTTCTACCCGGCGGAGGAATTTGAAGACGGCGCGCTTGTTCCCCGTGGTGAACGCCTCTTCTAGCTCGTCCAGGCCCTCCAAGCCGGTGACAACTTGAATGTCTACGTCTGCCATTAGCGCGCCTTCCCGGATTTGTTGAGTGCCAGGAATACCCGCGCGGCGGTGTGCGCAACCGCGAGAGAACGGAAGCCGCGCCGGAAGATGCTCCGGTGCGTTCGCGTGTCTGTCGCCCACCAAAGTCCATTGCGGAAAATAAGTTTCAGCCGCATTACATCTCCGGGAACACCTCGCGGATAAGTCCGTCCGCGTCCTCAACTCCGTTTGCCGTCATTTGCTCCACCATCCGGGCGCGCGCCGCGAGTATCTGTTCTCTCGGCTGTCCGGCCATATCGACAAACGCCGCCGCAATGGCTTGCTTGGTGGAGCGCCTTAGCTTTCTCGCTTCCTCTTCCTCCGGGTCCCTTTCGTATCCCGCGAGAAAGTCAAACGGTGAAACGGCCTCGCTGTCCGCCGTGCGGTTGGCGTTGATAAGCGCCGAAGTGATTAGCGCCGCGTTGAACCGCCCTTGCCGTACTTCAATTGCCCGGCGCTCTTCCAACGCCTCCAACTGCGGCAACGTCAAGTCTTGAAACTCCGCCCAAGTCAATCCGTGGTCCCGGCGGCACAAGGCCCATACATCCGTCCAGGTGCGTGGCGCGTCCTCTAAAGAACGGCCACGCTCGGGCCGTTTGGGCTTGCCGTTCCGCCTTTGGCTTGGATCTTGGCGAGGTTCTCTTTGTACCGCGCGAGAAACCGGGGGAACGCCATCGCGCCCAACGCCTCCGTGAACTCTGCCGAGCTTTCCGGGCCGAGCGCGTCACACACGAGGCGGGCAATCTCTCCGGCTTTGTCCGCGTGGTGCTTGATGAGTCCGGCCTCCAAGACGGCGGGGATGTCCTTGTCCGGCAAGCCGAACCAATCCGCCGGGCTTTTCAAACCGCGCCCGATTTTTTCCTCTGCGATCACAACAGAGGACAAGGGAAACTCCACCGTATAGTCCACCCCGTCCACTTTCAAAGTGAGCGGTTGACGTACAGCAAGCTCTAATACTTTGCCCATCACAGCTCCATTTCAGGTTGGGGAGACGGGCCGCCGTGTGACAGCCCGCCTCGAATGAGAGAAGCCGCTTATTCGCCGGAGGGTGTGTCCGTGTACGGCCCGGTGATTTTGATTTTGACCGTGCCCACAACGGGCTTGTCATCGGGGAAGGTGTAGTCCGGGCCGCTGTTCAAAATGCCCGAGAACGCGCGCGACCAAGTGACTCCAGCCGGTGCCGACACTTTGAAGCTGGCAACGGTTCCCTTGGTGGCAATCAATGCCATCTGTCCGGGGTCGGACGGGTTGAAGTTGAACTTGACGGTTACCTCGCCGGAGTCCTCCAGGCCAACGCCGTACGTCTTTTGTGTCCCGGTGGTCAACATGCTTGTGGATTCGGGCGTGTCAATCTTGTTGCCGCCGGTGTCAATGGACAGACAGTCCACATCCACCGGGGTTGTGCCCGCGATAGTGAGTTTAGAGCCGTGGCCGATAAACATTTGGTACTCCCATTCGCGCGGAACGCCGCGCCCCGGTTAGAGTTTCGTTTATGGTGCGGTAATGACAAAGTGGAGCTTGAGCAACCACCGGTCCAACAGTCCTTTGGCGTCCCCGCTTGGCTTGTACGGGAAGTCCATGTCCATGTCCGTGCGGACGAAGAGCACCTTTGTGCCGTCCGGCAACGTGCCGAGAAACGGCTCCAACAACGCTTTGACCGCGAGGCCCCCGGCGTTTGACTCCGCCGGGTTGTGGCCATAGCAATCAAACTGGACATCCGCCTCCCGTACGCCAATAGGTCCGGAAAGATCCGTCTCGCGGAGGCCGCTTGATTGGTGGATGACCGTTGCCGGGAGCTTGTAGTCGCGCGGCAGGCTGTTCTGATACGCCGGTCCCGGTACGGCGGTGCTCGCGGTAATCAAGGCGATGAGTCCGTCAACGAGCATTAGTTTCCAGTCCTTTCCACGTGGCAATAAATCTCCGTCCACATATTGGCGCGCGGTGTGCGCGGGTCGCGCGAATAGTCCACGATGTAAAGCAAGTTCTCGACGTTGACGTACCCGCGGAGCGGTAACAAGGCGGCGTCCCCGGCGTGCATGACAATCATGTGGGTGGTTTCCACGGCTTGGAGCTGTGCTTGCTCCAACCGGCTCCCCGCGAGGTCCTCGATTCCGCACGCCACGCCGGTGGCGAGGACTGTAGCGCCGTCCGCGGCTAAGAGGCTCGCTTTGTACCGTAGTTCGTTTGCTGTGTGCGCGCGCATTGTTTCTCCCTAGAACCCGTAGACTCGGCCAACGCCTAACAGCGTCCGAATACCTAACGGCATTTCTTTGAGGTTCTCGCTCGTCACCGCGTCCGGGTGAGAGTAAAAGTGGATGACGAGTTGGCGGATGCCCTCCAGGTTGGCGCTTATGTCTAGCTGGAGGCCGGTGCTTGCCGGACCCGCCGTAAATGGAATGGTGACGGCGTTGTACCCGTCCGCGCGGAGCGTGCTTGGATAAATGACGCCGGGAGCGGGGACGATGACCGCGGGCAATTGACTCAAGCCCACGAGATACTCCGCCGGGTCCCAAGTCTGTGAGGTGCCGGTTTCGTCCAGGTACGTAATCGTGCCCACCGCGGACACCGGCGGCACCGGCAACCTGATTGCCTCATGCGGCCAAGGAAACCGAGAAAGGCTCAACACATAACCTTTGCTAACTAGACTCTTCCGCGTGACCGTCTCGGCAAACGCGCGAGCCGTGGGGATTAGCGACGTGATGAGCGCATCGTCCGCCGTGCTTGTCAAGCGGAGGCGGGCTTTTACCTCATCTAATGTGACCGGCTCCGCGGTTGGCGGCGTTACGATTTGCAGTGACATAAGAGTCCTCTAAGCCGTTGAACAAAAGCGCGGACGGGGCGTTCTCGTGGGGAGGGCCGGTCCCCGTCCGCTCTTTGCTGTTACTCCGTTACCCCCGCTAGTTATGCGAGGGAAATCGCCTGAATCGCTTCCGAACGGCGGACGCGACCGTCAACACGCTGATAGCCGAGAATGGTCAAAAGCCCTTGGATGGCCTTTGGCTGGTCAAGGATCTTGACGTTGACACCGGCTCCGCCACGGACGCCGATAACGTACCCGGCTTTGAAGTCCCCAAAGAGGATTGGGGTGTTGCCCGTGGTGGCGGCTGGCATGGAGGTGGAGTACGTGACCGGATACCCGTGGAGGGTGTCCACTCCGTTGACACGCGCAAAGACCGGCTCAAACAGGTTGGCCTGTTTCTGAGCCTTGCGGATGACGATGGAGGTTGCACGCGACATGAAGAAACGCGCGTTGGTGTGGTACACGGCGTTGAGGACGCCCTGTATATCGAACGTTGCGTCCAGAACAGCGTTGCCGAGGGTTGTCTCACCTTCGGACGATGCCGAAACGCCGGTGATGCCCGCGCCCACGTTGCCAAGCAAGCCCTGTGCCTGTCCGGTGCCGGAACCTGCTACGTAATTCGCTTCCTTGAGGATGGCGAGGGACAAGAGAATGTCCTGCGACATGAAGCTCTGGAAGATGTTTACGTCTTGCAACAGTTCCCAACTCGCGTCCTCTGCGTGTCCGATCATGAACGCGGAGAGGGTGAGCTGGTCAAGCGTGGGGTCCGTACCGGCAAAGCTGGTCGGGGTGGAGGTGGTGCTCTCCGCCTTGCTTGCCGCCGTACCGTGCGCGGTCTTGCGCGGGAGGCGGATGTCCGTGGTGGTCGGATAGACCGTTGCAATCGACTCCACGCCAATCTCCGGCGGGGCCAACTCAATGATCTGCTGCTCAACTACCACGGGGAGAATGAACGAGCCGGAGCCGCCCGAACCTTCATAGGCCGCCGCGCTTGCCCGCCGCGATGCCGGGAAGGCAAAGCCGCCCTCGCTGTCCAGGCCGAGAGTCATTGCCGCGCCGATGTTCTTACCGCGTGACTTGGCCCAAGCGGCAAAGTCCTTGCGGTATTCGGCGGTGAGCACGCGGGGCGCGTTCTCGTCCGCCACGTGGTTGGGGTTGGAGACGCCGGGCAGGATCATGCCGTTGGTGGCGCGAACGTTGGCGCGGAGCGTGCCCAACTCTTCCACGGCCTTGATTTGCGATTCCAACGCCTTGGCTTCGTTCATGGCGGTGGTCATGTTCTCGGTTTCGGCAGGGGTCAAGCTGTTCTGGCCCGCGGCTTCCGCTACGGTAAGGAAACTCTCGGCCCTGTCCAGCGCGGCGCTGTGCTGTGTTTTGAGGTCATGCAGTTTCATAGTGTCCCTTTTGGTCCTAGATTTTGCTGTGTCCCGTCTCACCGTCCCCGGTTAGGGGCAAGCCAACGGTACGGACCCGGCCCTTTTTAGCCGGGCGGCTACTAAAAGCGGTCTAAACTCTGTGGCGGGCAACCTCCACGGACGCGCGAGGCAAGCCAAACGCCGGAGCGGTTTCGGCGGCGGGCATCATGTCCCGGTAGAAGTCCCGCGGCGCTTGGATCTTGTCCGCAAAACCGTTGGCCATTGCGGCGTTGGCTGTGAACATGCGGCCTTCGCCAAACCGGTTTGCCACGAGGTCCGCCGTTGGCCGGTTGCCGCGCCCGGCGGCCACGGCGTCAATGAAGGATTGGTGTGTGGCCTCTAGCCGCGGCTGCATGTTGGTTTTTGCGTCTTCCGTCAAAGGCGCGTACGGGGAGAACTCCGTCTTGTAGTTGCCGGAGTACAGCTCCGTGATCTTTATGCCGTAATCGTCCAGCATCTTGCTCACATCGGCGTGCATCATGCGGACGCCCACGCTTCCAATCTCGCCGGACGGCGTGATGGTGATGTCGTTGGCTTGCGAGCCGAGCCAAAGGGCCGCGGATGCGCATTGCCCTTCCACCATCGTGGATACGGGCTTCACTTTGGCGAGCTGTGCGAGGACGGCTCCGGCCTCCGCGCACCCCATGACCTCGCCCCCAGGTGAGTCAATGGCGAGGACCACCCGCTTGACCGATGGGTCATTGGCGGCGGCTTCCGCGGCGTTGGCAATGGTCTGATAGTTGGAGCCGTACCAAGCTGGACCGTCATTGCTCAAGACGCCTTGAATTGGGATGACCGCTAACTTGTTCTCACCCTTGCCGAGCATGGACGGCTTGGCGGCTTCCCACTTGGTTGCCGTCTCGCCTTGCATGAGCGTGACGAGCGCGGCTAACGCGGCCTCCGGGCGGATGGCCCAAAGAGTTGCACCGTTCAAGCGGCTAAGAATTGACATGCGGTTATCCATTGGATTGTCCTTTGCAAAGCTGAATTAGGGCCGCGGTTGCCGCGTCCTGCGATTCGGTTGTGAAACGGTCTGCGGTTGTGCGGCGCATCTCCAGGTAAGCGAAAACCGCGTCCGCGGATGCGCCGGTCAAGTCCGTGATGTGCGCGCCGAACCCGGCGTAAAAGACGGCGGCGTCTTGCTTGCCCGCAATGAGCGCCTTATGCTCCCGGCGGATGATGGCCCCGGCCACGCGGCGCGGTAACTCTCCGGCCCCGCTTTGGTCCGTGGGCGTTGGGTCCGGCAACTGTGGGTCCGTGCCCGCCGTGCCGGTGCTCCCCGCCGGTTTGCTGAAATAGTCCAACCCGTCTTTCCGGTCCATGCCCTCCGCTTGCCGGGCCTCCGCGGGCTGTGCCCATCCGCCGGTAATCTTGGCGTTCCAATTGGCGATGCGCGCGGTTTCGTTGGCCTTGAGCAACGAGGAAAAATCATGCTTGGCGTAGTATTTGGCCGCCTCTTTTTTCGTCAAAAGATCCCGGTGGATGGTTTGCTCAATCCGGGTTGCCCACGGTAGCAACGTGTGCTTGGTGTAACTCTCAAAGAATTGTTCCGCGCTCGCGTAGGTGGAGCCTTTGGAGCCTTTGCCCATGCTCCCCAACAACACCTCCGGGTAGCGGAACGCGCGGGCCACGTCCGCAATCTGAAAGTTGCGGGCCTCCATGTATTGCGACTCTTGCGCCGTCAACCCGATACGCTTGGCGGTGAGGCCGCCCGAAAGAATCAAAGGCATCCACGCATTGCCGGAGCCGGAGTGGCGTTGCATGAAGGCTTCGCGGAGTTGCTTTTGCCCGGCGTCGTCAACGCCTTCCCCGTCACCTTCAACTTGGAGCACGATGTCCGACTGGACGCCGTGCGAGAATAGCCGGGCCGCTTGCTCTTCCGCAGCCAACAATAGGCCCACGGCCTCCCGCGCTAACAAGGTGATACCCGCGCCGTCCAGCCCGTTGCTCGCAAGGATCTGTCCGCGCCACACCTCCGCGTCCGAGAACATGCCCGACACGCCGGTCAACGGGTCCGTGTACGTCCATATCAACTCACGCCACCGGCGGGTCACATAACCGGCTTGGAGCGGCCAAACACTCTCCGCCGCGCCGGTATCGTCCAGGTTGATGAGGTTGAAGAAATTTCCTTGGAGCATCATGTCAAAAAGCATGTGCTCGCGTAGCTCCATCGGCGTCATCACCGCGTTGGGTGCCACGTTCAAAATCTGATAGACGTTGTGGTCGTACGCCTTGACATCACCGTCATTGGTCCGTTTGAACAACGGCAACTCCAACGCGGAAAGATCTTCCGATATGCCCCGCATACACGCGAGGACAGCCGAGCAACGCCGCGCCTTTTCCGGTGTGACAACTTGGCCGGTGTGCGTCTTGACGCCTAAGAGGAATTGCTCCATTCCCTTGATGTCACTAAGGGACACGCCGGTGGGCGCGCCGGACTCGTAATCCGCGCGCATCGGTGGCCGCTCGGGCTGTTCAAGATTCAAAAGCGTAAGGTTTGCCATGATTTTTATTTGCCTTCCCCGGTTGGAACTGTGAGGGCCTTGCGCACCAAGTCCGCCATGCTCTTGAG
>Ga0102924_1001376_pt1 | contig 28343 bp, 24 predicted proteins | sample PaiPotPPM11metaG_FD_80116 | JGI IMG/M metagenome (GOLD analysis project Ga0102924, IMG submission 80116) | Iron sulfur acid spring bacterial and archeal communities from Banff, Canada, to study Microbial Dark Matter (Phase II) - Paint Pots PPM... ... | reverse complement strand
GGCGTCGAATTCTTCGCCTTCCTGCGCGAGCGGCGGGAGTTGGTTCACTGAACCATCTGGTCATCACGGCCGACGATTTCGGCCTCAGCGAGCCCGTCAACGCCGCCGTCGAAGAGGCGCACCGGCGCGGCATATTGAGCGCCGCAAGTCTCATGGTCGGCGCTCCGGCCGCAGCCGACGCGGTCGAACGCGCCCGCCGCCTGCCAAAGCTCCGGGTCGGGCTTCACGTCGTCCTCGTCGATGGCGCCCCGGTGAGCGAGCGAGCGCACATACCGGCGCTAGTCGACCGTAACGGCTATCTGCGCAACGACCTTCCCCGCTACGGCGCCGCGCTGGCGCTGAGCCCAGCGGCACGGCGGCAGGCGGCGGTGGAGATCGCCGCGCAGTTCGAGGCGTTTCGCGCCACCGGGCTGCCGCTCGACCATGTCAATGCGCACCGGCATTTCCATCTGCATCCGGTCGTCGCCGCGTCGATCATGCGCATCGGGCGGCACTACGGCATGGCGGCACTGCGCGTCCCGGTCGAGCCCTGGCGCATCGTGGCGGCAATCGATCCGCAGACGTCGCGGCAGATCGGCCGCGTGACGAGCCCGTGGGCCTCCTGGCTGCGGCGGCACGCCCGGCGCGCCGGGTTGACCACCGCCGACGCCGTCTTCGGGTTGGCCTGGTCGGGCGCGATGACGGCAAGACGTCTCGCCGCCATCCTTGGCCGGCTCCCGTCGGGCATTGTGGAAATCTATCTGCACCCCGCCGAGCGGAACAGTTTCGCCGGCGCCGCGCCGGGCTATCGCTACGCCGAGGAATTCGCCGCTCTCTGCGACGCGGACTGCATCGCCGCGGCGCAGCGCTCGGGCTATGCGCTGGGCGGGTATGCGGACGCACGTCAACGATAGTCGGGTCGGGGCGCGCGGAGCGGCGCCGCCGCGACGCGAGGGCGAAATTGCCCGGCGCGTCGTTCCGGCCCGACGAGGCGGGCTCGCTCAGCGTTTCCGCCTGCCGTCCAGATAGCCGGCGGCGCGGAACCAATCGATCGCGTCGGCGAGCGCCTGCCGGTAGGGCCGCGCGCGGAAGCCGAGATCGCGCTCGGCCTTGGCCGCGGTGAAGAACATGTAGTGCTCCGCGAGGCGCAGCCCGTCCAGGGTCGTGAACGGCTCACGTCCGGTGAGCCAGGCCTTCGCCTCGGCGAGGTACGCCACCGGAATCACGACGGCGCGCGGGATGCGAAACCGCGGCGGGCGGCGCCCGGCCAGGCGCGCGACTTCGGCCAGCATGTCGGCGAGCACCACGTTCTCACCGCCGAGGATGTAGCGCTCGCCGATCACGCCGCGCCTCAACGCCGCCAGGTGGCCCTCGGCGACATCGTCGACATGAACGAAATTGAGGCCGGTATCGAGGAAGCCGGGCATGCGGCCGCGCGCCGCCTCCACGATAATCCGCCCGGTGGGCGTGGGCTTCACGTCCCGGGGTCCGATCGGCGTCGAGGGATTGACGATGACGGCGGGAAGCCGGTCGCGGCCGACCATGGCCTCGACCAGCCGTTCGGCGGCAATCTTGCTGCGCTTATAGGCGCCGATCCCCTCCTCGACCGACAACGGGACGCTTTCGTCTGCCGGGCTGCCGTCGGCGCGCAGCCCAAGCGTCGCTACGCTGCTCGTATAGACGATGCGCTCGACGCCGGCGCGCAGCGCCTCCTGCATCACGTGGCGCGTGCCCTCCAGATTGACGGCAAAGATCTCGCCGGGGTCGCGCGCCCAGAGGCGGTAGTCGGCCGCGACGTGAAACACGTGCCGGATGCCGGCCATGGCCGCGCGGACCGATTGAGCGTCGCGCAGGTCGCCGCCGACGAACTCAAGGTCGAGCCCGTCCAGGTGAAACCGTGGGCTGCCGGCCCGGACCAGCACCCGCGCGCGGGTTCCCTCGAGAGACAGCTTTCTCGCCACCGCCGAGCCGACGAACCCGGTGGCGCCGGTGACGAGGGTCTGTGCCGTGCCGCCCATGACGCATCCACAACCGCGAGCGGTAGCCAAGCACTTTCATGGCCGAAAGGCCATGTCCGCAGCGCATACGCGTGGACCGGAGCAAATTCGGCAATTCGCATATGCGGAGCGGTTGTGATAGAGTCCGAATCTGTCGGGGGTTGATCGCGCGAAGTCGGGTGACCGGCGCGAAGGGGGCGAAGGTTTTCATGACATCCCAATTCGATTGCGTCGGGGCAGCGCTCGCAGACGGGATGGTGAGTGACGGCGACGATAGGTACGAAGTCGCCAGTGCAGCAGTCGAAAATCAACGCCGCATCGTCATCGCTTTCGTGGGCATGGCCTTCGAGGCCAGAATTGCCGCCGGTCCCGGCGTGCTGGTTGTATGCCGAACCGCGGGAAGCGAACTCCCCGCTGTGGCGGAGAGCGCGGTCCGCCACGGCTACCGCGGCATGCTCAGCTTCGGGGTCGCCGGCGGTCTCGCCTCGCATTTGCGCGCCGGCGACTGGGTCGTCGCTTCCGCGGTGCGCGAATCGCAGACGGTGCGCGCCACCGACGCAGCCTGGTCGCGCCGGCTTCTCGACATGATCGACGATGCAGTCTGCGCCCCGGTCGTCGGCGTCGACACGCCGATCGCCGAACCGGCGAAGAAGCGGGAACTGCACCAAACGACCGGGGCCGCCGCGGTCGACATGGAATCGCACATCGTGGCGCGGGTCGCCGCCGCGCACCGGCTGGCGTTTGCGGCGGTACGGGTCATTGTCGACCCGGCCCATCGGCCGATTCCGCCGGCCGCCCTTCTCGGAATGCGCCCCGATGGCCGCGCCGATGTCTTGGCGATCTTGCGCGACCTCATGACGCGACCGTCGCAGCTCAGGCCGCTGGCCCGCGTCGCCGTCGATGCGCTCGCCGCCCGCGCCGCCATGCACCGCGTGCGCCGCCTGCTCGGACCGCATTTCGGGCTCGCCGACCTCGCCTAAGCCTTCGCCGGCGCAATAACCGACCGGGTCCCCGCTTTCGCGGGGACGAACGGGCGAGAGCAGCGGGCTCGAGCGCGCTGAGCGTGCTCTACATCTGCGAGATGAACTTCGTGCTCAGATAGGCCTGCAATCCTTCGATGCCGCCCTCGCTGCCGTAGCCCGATTCCTTGACGCCGCCGAACGGCGTTTCCGGCGTGGACACGGCGATCGAGTTCACGCCGACCATGCCGGACTGCAGCGCGTCCCCCATCATATTCGCGGTCTGCGCCGAACCGGTGAAGGTGTAGGCGGCGAGCCCGAAGGGCAGTGAATTGGCGCGTTCCACGACTTCGTCGAGGGTCTTGAACGTCACCACCGGCGCCACCGGTCCGAACGGCTCCTGCGTCATGATCTTGGAATCATCGGGCACGTCGGTGATCACCGTCGGCTCGAAGAAGTAGCCCTGGTTGCCGTGGCGCGTGCCGCCGGTGACGATCTTGCCGCCGCGGTCCTTGGCGTCGTTGACGAACGTCTCCATGGCATCGATGCGCCGCGCATTGGCGAGCGGCCCCATGGTGACGCCCTTTTCCAGGCCGTCGCCGAGTTTGAGCGACTTCGCGTACTCGGTGAACCGGGCGAGGAAGCGGCCATAGACCTGCTCCTGCACGTAGAACCGCGTCGGCGAGATGCACACCTGCCCGGCGTTTCGGTACTTGAATGCGGCGATGGTGTCGGCGGATTTTTCCGGATCGGCGTCGGCGAACACCACGACCGGCGAATGACCGCCAAGCTCCATGGTGGCGCGCTTCATTCCCTTCGCTGCAAGCACCGCGAGATGCTTGCCGACCGGAATCGACCCGGTGAACGAGATCTTGCGTACTTCGTCCTTGGCGATGAGGTGCTCGGAGATTTTAGCCGGCACGCCGAAGACGAGATTGAGCACGCCGGCCGGCAGCCCGGCGTCGGCGAAGCAGCGCACCACCTCCACGCAGGAGCCTGGGGTCTCCTCGGAGGCCTTGATGATGAGCGAGCAGCCGGCCGCGAGCGCCCCGCCGATCTTGCGCGCCGGCGTCAGCGTCGGGAAATTCCACGGCGTGAAGGCGGCGACAATGCCGACCGGCTCCTGCACCACGATCTGCCGCATCTTGCCGCGGCCGGGAACGACGCGGCCGTAGGCGCGGCGGCCCTCCTCGGCGTACCACTCGATGATGTCGGCGGACGTGATCACCTCGGCGCGCGCTTCGGGGTAGGTCTTGCCTTGCTCCTGCACCAGAACCTTGCTGATCGCATCGTGACGCTCGCGCATGAGGTCGGCGGCCTTGCGCATGATCTTGGCGCGATCGTAGGCCGAGGTCGCGCGCCACGCGGCAAAGCCTTTTTTCGCGGCTTCGAGCGCGCGGTCGAGATCGGCCGTGCTCGCATGCGGCAGATGCGCGAGCGGCTTTTCGGTTGCCGGGTTGATCACGTCCTCGCCGGCGCGGCCGTCGCCGTTGAGCCACTGGCCGTCGATGAAGAGTTCGAGCTTGGCGTACATGGGGTTCTCCTGGGGGTTTTCCTCGGCGTACTTGCGCTTGCGTGGGGGCTTTGCTCGCGCAGGGATTTAGCAGGTTTTCCGGCCGCGTTCACCCCTCCCGCTGATGCGGCAGCACCGGCGTCGAAGCGAAATAGCCGGCGTTTGCGGGCGAGGCGAAATTCAAGCCCTCTTTATGAGTTAAGCCGTGTTCACGGCATCGGGATCTCGCCGACGTCCTTCGGCACCTTGTAGCCGCGCTGTACGGCGGGGCGCTTGGCGATCGCCGTGTACCAGCGCTTCACGTTGGCATAGGCGCCAAGATCGACGGTCTGCCATTCGTAGCGCGAGACCCACGGCCAGATGGCGATGTCGGCGATCGAATAGTCGTCGGCGACGAAGTCGCGCCCGGCGAGCCGGCGGTCGAGCACGCCATAGAGCCGGTGCGCTTCCTTGAGGTAGCGCTCTTCGGCGTAAGGCGCCTTGCCTTTGTTGTATTTCACGAAATGATGCACCTGGCCGAACATCGGCCCCGGCCCGCCCATCTGCCACATCAGCCATTCGATCACGCGATAGCGTGGCTCGCCCGCCTTCGGCAGGAGGCGGCCGATCTGGTCGGCGAGATAGATGAGGATCGCGCCGGACTCCATCAGGCTCAGGCCGCTGTCGCGGTCGACGATCGCCGGAATGCGGTTGTTGGGACTGATCTGCAGGAATTCCGGCTTGAACTGCTCGTCCTTGCTGATGTCGACGCCGTGCGCCGTATACGGCAGTCCCAATTCTTCGAGGGCGATGGAAACCTTGCGGCCGTTGGGCGTGTTCCAGGTGTAGAGATCGATCACGGCATCGTTCCTTTTTATTCGCTTGCCGACTGAAAAATTATTTGTCTTGCGATTCACGCGTCGTCGTTCTCGGTCTTGAGCGCAACAGCGGCGAGCCTCGTCGCATGATCGCGGATATCCTTGGGCCACGCCTGTACCAGCCGGTTGAAGGTCGCGGCATCGCCGGCAAAGAGCGCGCGCGCGGCATCCTCGAAGCGCACGCGATTGCCCGCCATCGCCGACATGAAGCGGTAGGCAGCGTTCTGCGACGCGCGAATGCGGTCCTTGCCGGCGTTCGCGCGCATGGCGTGCTCCACGAGCTTGCGCAATGCGACCGACGCGCCGCCGGGCTGGCTCGCCAGCCAGTCCCAGTGACGCGGCAGCAGCGTCACCTCGTGCGCGACAACGCCGAGTTTCGGGCGGCCGGGACCGCGCGGCGCTTCGCTGGCGGATGGAGCCGAAGGGCCCGCTGCCGCGTGCCGCGACAGGCGCGGCGCTCCGGTGTCGCGCAGATCGATCTCGACCGGCTCGCTGGTCGCGGCATCGAAGATAAGAATGGGTTGGTGTTGGTGCCGCTTGGCGGCTTTCTGCGCCGCCAGCGCCACGCCGGCGAGGTCGCCCGAGGCGATGCAAACGTCGCCCTGGAAGGCGATCGCGGCAAGCTGTTTGGACACGATCGGATGCTCCGTTCTGCGATTTTGCCGGGAAATTATACCCGGATAAAATGGGAGTCAATATTACCCGGATGAAATAAGCATCCGGCATCCGCGGTGCCGCGAGGTGCGAGCTGCGCTACGCGACCTTCCTGCCCCACAGCCGCGCCGAGGCGATGTCGGCGCCCGCGCGGATCGATCCGAGCTTGAGCCAGACGACCGGCTCGATCACCCATTCGCGCCGGGTGAAGGTGCCGAAGCCGCAATCGGCCGAGGCGATGACCCGCTCGCGGTCGCCCACCGCCGCCACCGCCTCCTCGATCCGCCGCGCCACCACCTCGGGATGCTCGACGAAGTTGCTGGTGCTCTCGATGACGCCGGGAATGAGGATCATGTCGGCCGGCAGCGGCACGCGCTTGAGCGCCGCGTATTCGTGAGCGTGGCGCGGATTGGCGAACTCGATCGACAGCGCGCCGACCGCGGCCTGGTAGAGGGCGGGGAGGATTTTTTCGAGCGCGATGTCGTGGATATGCGGGCCTTCCCAATTGCCGTAGCAGACATGGAGCCGCACGCGCTCGCGCGGAATGCCGGCGATCGCGTCGTTGATCATGGCGACGTGCAGCTCGACCGCCTTGATGAAGTCGGCGTCCGACTTGTCGCGATAGAACAGGGTGCGGTCCATGGCGAGATCGGGCGCATCGATCTGCAGGATCAGGCCGGCCTGATGGATCGCCAGGTATTCGTTCTTCATCTCGCGGGCGATGGCCGCAAGATAGGCCTCGTGCGTGGCGTAATGGGCGTTGAGCATGGTCGAGGCGATGATGCCCGGCGAAGGCGCGGTCATGAACGCCTCGGCGAACGCCTTGTCTTCGCCGGCGATGCGCTGGAAGCGGGCGATCTCGCGCTCGATCGCCGAGGTGTCGTGATAGTGCAGTTCGCGTTGCGCCTGCGGCGCGTTCTGCTGCCGGCTGACGCTCGGAAAACGATGCGCGAGGTATTGCGCCAGCTCCGGGAATTCCTCGAACTCGCGCCCGCGGCGGCGCTTGGATTCGCCGCCGAAGCCCGACATGCGTTGCGGCACATAGGTCTGGAAGCCGACGCGCTGTTGCTCGCCGTCGTTGCCGATGTCGATACCGGCCTCCTTTTGCTTGGCGACCACATGGCGCACCGCCTCTTCCATCGCGGCGTCCAGTTGCGCCTTGTCGTAGCTTTCGCCGGCCTCGCGCCGCACCAGAAGCTCGCTCAGCGTCGCGCTGCGCGGCAGGCTGCCGACATGCGTGGTCAGGATGCGCTCGCGGCTTGAAATCATCACGGGGCTCCCGCTGGCGTCTCGTCGATTGCGCCCTCTCTTAGCGCACTTCGCGCGCCCTGCCAGCGCCATTGCCGGCGAATTTCCGCGTCGGCATAATGCGTTGCGTGAGCGACGCGTGGCGAGCGGCCGCAGAGCCGGGCACGCCCCAAAGAGGAACGCCGCAATGAATATCGCTCAACCGACCTTGGCGCCGGCCGCGCCCGTTGACGCGATCCCGCGCGACTACAATTTCGCGGCCGCGATCCTCGAACACAATCTGGACGCTGGGCGGGGCGAGAAAATCGCCTATATCGATCCGCGCGGGAGCTGGACCTATCGCGATCTTGCCGGGCGGGTCGACAGCTTCGGCCGCGCGCTGCGCGCGCTCGACATCCGCCGCGAGGAGCGCATTCTCATCTGCCTTCTCGACAGCATCGATTGGCCGACCGCCTTCCTCGGCGCGATCAAGGCCGGCGTGGTCCCGGTTCCCGTCAACACGCTGCTGACCGAGGATGATTACCGCTTCATGCTCGAGGACAGCCGAGCCCGGCTTCTGGTGGTGTCGGAGGAGCTTTACCCGAAATTCGCCAAGGCGATCGGCGCCTGCGCCAACCTCGCCCATGTCGTGGTCTCCGGAGCGAACGGGCACGGTCATCAGCGCTTCGAGGAATTGCTGGCCGGCGGCGGCCCGGCCATGACGGCGGCGCCAACGGTCCGCGACGACATATGCTTCTGGCTGTACACTTCCGGCTCGACCGGCAAGCCGAAGGCGGCGGTGCATACGCATGCCGACCTCGCGCTCACCGACGAGCTCTACGCCAAGCCGTTCCTCGGCATCGGCGAGACCGACGTCTGCTACTCGGTCGCAAAACTGTTCTTCGCCTATGGGCTCGGCAACGCGCTCACCTTCCCGATGGCGGCCGGAGCGACGACCATCCTGCTGCCCGACCGGCCGACGCCGGAGCTGGTGGCGGCGATTCTGAAGAAGCACCAGGTCACGGTGCTTTATGCGGTGCCGACGTTCTACGCCGCCTTTCTTGCCAGCCCGCAGGCCCCGGAGCGCGGCGAAACGCGATTACGCCGCTGCGTATCGGCCGGCGAAGCGCTCCCCGCCGACGTCGGCCGGCGCTGGAGCGAGCGCTACGGCGCCGACATTCTCGACGGCATCGGCTCGACCGAGATGCTGCACATCTACGTCTCGAACCGCGCCGGCGAGGTGAAATACGGCACCACCGGCAAGCCGGTGCCCGGCTACGACGTCCGCCTGGTCGACGACGACGGCCGCGTGGTCGAGAAGCGCGGCGAGATGGGCGAGCTGCAGGTGCGCGGGCCGACCAGCGCGATGCTGTACTGGAACAACCGCGAGCAATCGCGCGCGACCTTTCTCGGCGAATGGACGCGCTCGGGCGACAAGTACCTCGAGGACGACGAGGGCTACTACGTCTACTGCGGCCGCCGCGACGACATGCTCAAGGTCGGCGGCATCTACGTCTCGCCGTTCGAGGTCGAGGCGGCGCTGCAAAGCCATCCCGAGGTGCTCGAGGCCGCGGTCGTCGGCTGGCCCGACGAGGACACGCTGATCAAGCCGAAGGCGTTCGTGGTGCTGAAATCGCCGGACAAGGGCGATGACGCTCTGGCGCAGGCGCTCAAGGACCACTGCCGGCAGAAGCTCGCGGTCTTCAAGTATCCGCGCTGGCTTGAATTCCGCCGCGAGCTGCCGAAGACCGCAACCGGCAAGATCCAGCGCTTCAAGCTGCGGGCGGAGGCCGGCGGCCCTCCGGGCTAAGCTGCATTTCCGCCACCTGGAGATGCTCGGTGCCGCCGCCGGCGGAAGCTCGATGTCAAGGCGAAACCCGCCTTCTTAGCGGAAACACGGCGCGACCTCCTCGCACATGAGCTGCAGCGAGCGCATGACTTTTTCATTGTCGAGCAGACCTCCGCAATTGAGCTCCGCCAGGACGCCATTGAGGCCAAGCTTGCCGGTCAAATACTTGAGGCGCATCGCCACCGATGCTGGAGTTCCGGTAATCACTTTATCGCGCAGCGCATCTTCATAGCTGATGGTCTGCAACGCCTGGCCGCGCTCGGCGCGTTCCTCGCCCGCGTCCACGCCGGGCCTCTTCGCCGCGCCCTCGAGTTGCAGTCCGAGCGTCCGATAGAACTGCATGATTGATGGCTCGGGGTCCGCTCGTGCCGACGCTTCCGTCTCTGCAACATAGATCGGGACTCGCAAATAAACCTCGCCTTGCCCAGCATGGCCGGCCGACTGATAGGCCTCGCGATAGGCCGCTATGCTGGGCCCCAGTTCTTCGAACGTACCGAGGCGGACGGCAACGAAGATGGGCAAGCCCATGGCGCCGATCGCCCGATAGGTGTCTGCGCTCGTCGCTGCGATGCGCAACGGCGGATATGGCGTCTGCAACGGCCTCGGGACGATTGTGACATTGTGAAACCTGTGAAACTTCCCCTCGAAGGAGAAGCGTTCCTCAGCCCAGCAACGCTTGAGGATTTCGAGCACTTCGGCGAAGCGCTCGCGGCTCTCGCCGTAGGGTATGCCATAGGCCTCGTAGGTGTGGGGAAAGCCGCTGCGGCCCACACCGAAAACAAGTCGTCCACGGCTGATGTGATCAAGCGTTGCGACTTCCTCCGCCAAGCGCAATGGATGGCACAGCGGCAGCACCTGCACCGCAATGCCAATTTTCATGCGGCGGGTCTGCGAAGCGATGGCACTGGCGATCAACAGCGGAGCGGACGCGACCGATCGCTCCGGGAGGAAGTGCAATTCCGCGATCCAGATGACGTCGAGACCCCAACGCTCAGCCGCGTCCACCTGGACGAAGGATTGCGTGAATGCCTCTGCATCCGTCACCCCTGCGTAGCGCGGAAACTCGTGAAAGACACCGAACTCGAACGACATGCTGCCTCCCCCCGCGGCGCTATCGCGAACGGCTGTCCTTCGCGAAATCATATCCGCTGGTCACGATGGCGCCAATCCGTACCGGGCTGGCGTGACGACGATGGCTGCGGATTCGGCGGATGGCAGCTCAAGTCGGCATTTCGCAACACAGCAAGCCCGCGCCTCGATCTATTCTCCAACGGTGGTTCCGCATCCTGCTTCAAGGCGCCAGCGTCAGCGCCGTCAGTTCTTTCCGGGCCGTACCGAAGGTGCCGAGCTGATAGACCGACGCGCCGGCCGGCGAGAACGTGAACGACGGGAATGGCTCCGCCAGCATCTTGTTCAAATATCTTTCCGTTCCGACACCGATCGTCACATGCGGATTGAACCGTTTGCCTGCGGCCATCTCGACGAAGTGGGTGACGTACTCAATCAGCGATTTTTGAATGTCGCGTCCGCCTGCCTCGCTGAAGAATGCCGCCGGGGTCCCGGTCTTCACAGTGTAGGGCTTGACGGCCGTGATGAGGTCATCTTGCAGCCGATGCAGGTCGTCGGTCGGTTCGACCACAATTCCCGCGAGGCCGAATGGCGGATCGGGGATGTAGTAATATTTGAACGCCTTGAGCATCCATGCCGTGGGCTTTTCCTTGACCACAATCGCGTTCGCCGCCGCAAATATCTTGTCGAGGTCGTCCGTGCGGACAAACTGCTGCAAGACACTGACGTGCGGGTGGTGCGTCTCATCCAGTGCAAAGCCTTTGGGGAAAGACTTGAGCAGACGGGCGTTGGCGTCTTTAGCGTGCTGAACCATCGTCGCGTCGGGTTCGAGTGCGATGTCGATCGCCGTCACCGGATTTTGTTGCGCGAAGGCTCCTTGGGTAAACGCGAGAGCCGGCACTGCCGCCATGCCCGCAACCAGCGTGCGGCGATCCAAGCCGAATGATGTTGTCCTTCGTTCCATTGCGCCACCTCTCTCTAATCCGCGGCCATGCTCATGAAATCGGGCGTACGCCCAACGGCCACCATCCAAGACCATCAATGAAGGTGCCGGATGTTATCGTGTGGAATAGCCGCTCGCTATGGAGCCATCACGCGCGAGACAGAGGCTCGCGGGCGGCTACTCACATGTCTGCCTTGGGTCAGGGATCGGCCGCTGCTACCGATCTTGCCTGCCGGTTCATGTCTGCTTCGCCCGAAAGACCGATAAGACTGGGCTGGACAGCATAGAACGATTTGCGAACAAGATAGCGGATGCTATCCCTTTTCCCCGCCTTGGCGGTGGCAATTGGGTGGCAATTTTCGCCCGAACGCTTTAATAACGCCCGTAAAGCCGCGGTAGCTCAGCCGGTAGAGCAACGCATTCGTAATGCGTGGGTCGGAGGTTCGAATCCTCTCCGCGGCACCAATAAAATCAAAGACTTAGCGTCAAAAAATCGCTGGCGAAGAAGTCAGAAAATCAAACTAGGGACACGGCCGGGTGCACAGAACACGGTTTCGGTGCACAGCAGCCGAAATAGGCGTTCTGTGGGGGCAGATTGCTTGCCTGATAACCTTGCAGGACTGCGGTGCGCAGCTGGTCAAAGACCTTAAGGTGAAAGGAGAAGACGGTAACAATGAACCTTGAGACGCTGAATGAGGCCGACGAGAACCTGCTGGCCGCGCATTGGCCGAGACGGTGCTGGCGCGATCACCCGCACGCCTAAGTGGCGGACGTTCCCCAAGTAGCGACGTGCCGACAAAAGCAACTTAATCGAAGAGAGTGATTTCCTTCAAGGGCGGGAAATATCCTGAAAGCACCATTTGCTGGCCACCAGCGTCTTCCACCACGGCGTGCTGGACAATGCCCGATGCAATGTTGGTTATGCTCAGATTCGTCACGCCATTGGGATCAAACTTAAACATCTTAAACAAATTGCCCCTTTGGTACACGTAGCCGTCATCGAGTTGCAGCGGCATCGCACCTCCGACAATTTGCCGTCGCGTCGGCTGCATCGAGATGATCCCAACGGGGTAGTTGATTGAAAAAACCCGCCGCGGCTTGCCAACCGGCGAACGCCAGTCCTTAAAACTCTGCAGCTCGTTGGCCGCCAGTGCGTGACTAAGGGCCGTTTGCCCGTTCGGCATGTCTGCGACCGTCAACTGATAGAGGTAAATGCCATCAATCGGGACTTGCGAATTGTCCCGGACAAAATCTTTCGTCCATTGGTCGCACGCGACTAATGAAATGGTTTCGGGAATGCGCATCAGCACGAGCCTAGCGACGTCACTTCCGGATTTCGCGTGCTTTCGCGCGTTGGCGCAGGCATCCTCAAACTTATCGAAGAGATTCTTGCTTTCGTTAGGATGGAATGGCGCAAGCATGAATACTTGATAGGAGAGATGAGCGTTGCTGTACGGCCCGAACTGCGGCGGCAAGCCGAGCACGGCAGTCGACCAAGCGTTGCCAAACCGCTGCAATTGCCCGCGCGGCGGCGGATTAGCGATCAGATCGGGCAACGCACCACGCAACGCCTCCCAATCCGCCTTTGATGGATAGGAGGATGCGATGGCGCCGAGATAGGCGCCGTTGCGGCCATATTGACTTAACGCGTCCATAAACGCTGTTTCGGTGCGGCTGGCTTCCGCATTGAAGAACTGTTCATGAGCGGAGGTGCCATAGCTTTTCAAAGACATGTCGATGCGTGCGGCGTCTGGCATTGAGAGGACGGCGTCGAATCCAGCGGCAGCGACCTTTGTTGGACGGATGGTCTGCACCGGTCTTCTGAACAGATTGACGCCTAGAAGCTCGAACATTGATCCGCGACGGTTGTTCAGATCGTTGCTTTTGATTTTGCCGACGTGATCCGTAACCCACGGATGATCGATCACGCTCAAGCCCTCGACGGCATCACCCAGCAAGAAGAGCTGATTTACGGCAAGCGCATCTTTACGCTGCCAAAGGGATTGCAGGGGCGCCGCACCGGCGTTCAGCCACGCCGCGCCGAACGCACTCTCCAGCGCCGCGAAACGCCGGTTGATTTCAGCGGGAGCGGCGTTCAGATGCGCCGTTTGCCGGTTAGCTGTGTAGTCCTGGGCCATACATGAGTCGAAGCCTGATTCAAGAGAACGTCTTCCCGGTCTACGCCGTCGCGCTCGGGTTTCGGCTTGGCACAACCATCGTCATCGATGCCAGAACGTGTCCTTCCGGCGTGACGAAGGCGAGCAGATTCCATCCCTAATCGCAACGATCGAACCTTATCAGGTCGCTGTCACCATTCGCATTTTATGAGTGTCGGCGAGTGTGCGCCCCCTCTCTTCCGTCGATTTTACGCGCTACAGGGTATTCTGGGGTTCGGGATAGGTTTGCCACTGAAGATTGGTATGCTCTGCAGGGGGTGGGCGTCCAGCAGTGCGTGGCGACCAGTCGTGGTTCCTTGCCAAACCCGGAACCTTGCTGCCGGACGGAACGCCCGTTTGATGCCCGAGAAACGCCCCACCTGCCCTTTTAGGGTGGGGTGCTACCCAAAGGGGGCAGAGGGCAAACCGCACCCACGGGCGTCCCTAGCGGTTTGAAAGGCATTGGGGTTTTCGGGCAGTTCCCTGCTCCTTAACGGGCAACTCGCGGCAGCAGGCGGCCGAACGGCCACGCCCCCTCAGGTCTCCATTTCGAACACCGCCTCGGCGGCAATGCCTCGGCGGTGGCGGTCGCTCAGGGCGGCGTATTCCTCGAACGGCAACCAATCGGCACCCGTGGTCTCGCAGACCTGTACGTGCCCTTTGCGGGTCCGGCACCAGTCGGCCAGGGCCAGGTAATCCACCTCATTGTAGCGATAGAGTTTGCCCGCCACGGTGTAAGGCGGATCGACATGCCAGTGCGCGGCGACGTTGGGCGCGTTGTGCCACGAGCCGTGCACGATCTTCCAAGCGCGGATTTTCTCAATCTGAGTGGCGACGCGCAACCTGATCGTATGCGACCAAAAACTGGCGCGGTGGCGAGGCTGGCGCGCCCAGTTCGAACGTCTGACGGCGGGTTGGGCGAGGCCATGATTGAACCAAAATCCGATCAGCCATTTCGCTTCCTGACAAACTCGCTGCGGCAGTTCATCGACGCTGTCGATAGCGACAGGCAGGCGCATGATGTCCTTGGGCGCTGAGCGTTGCAGGAATTTCCACACGCCATAGATCGTCGGGTCGCGTTCGATCAACGTGACTTGTTTAGGCTCCCAGTAGCAACTGTATCCCGCCGATCCGCCGAACGGTTCAATGACGTGATCGCGCTGCGGCGGGCCAAGTCTTTTAGCTAAGTTGTGCTTACCGCCATACATCAGAAAGAGCGGTTTCATCGTCTACGGCGAGCGGTCAGTTGGGTGCGCAGCGCGCGGGCTGCCTTGGCGTAGCGTTGCGAGGAAATGTGGCTGACCGCTTTCAGACTGCGAATGTGGGCGAGCACCACGTCGGGCCCGTACAAGTCGAGCAACGCCAGCAACACAGTCGCACCCGGTTCGGCGAGCGTCGGGGTCGGCGTCTGCGAACGCGGTCGGCGGTCGTCTGCATTGAGTACGGCGGCAACCCGCAACGCCTCCCGTAAACTGAGATTCGCAACGCGTTGGAAATGTTGCGGCGGCAGGTTGGCAAGGCGCAGATAACCGCTGGCGCTGCTCGGGGAAAATTCCAGTTTGGAGCGGTTTTTGTGCAGCCAGCGCACCCAATTGCCGTAACCGACAAGGCGCTGAATGCGCAGCAACCATTGCCCGGTTTCGACTGCATAGCGCACCGATTCGCCAGCGGCACGGCGGGCGGCCAGATAGCATTGGTTGGCCTTGGCAATGCAGGTCGCCAACTCAACGGAAGGGTCAACTGTCGGCATTGCTGGGCGAGGTCGCGGGCGGTCGAGTGTCTGGTCAAAGGCAACGGTGCGGTCAAGCATGGGGGCACTCCAAATCAGCAACAAAACATATTTAGCCTAAGGGTGAACGGCTGTCCATTCGGGTGTTTGCTTTGACTGCACCTAGCGGTGGCGGGTAGGATCAAGGCGGGAGGTCGGAATGGAGCTTACGCCTGAGGAAGTAGCATACCTTCGCAAACATGGCTATGCGCCATCTGACGTATTTGACGGTTCGAGCAGTTGCTTTGTGTCAACGCGGGAAGGTTTGAGGGATACGCGCCCATGACGACGAAGATTGAGGCTAATGAACGCACCATCGGGATATTTTCAGCGAGCTGTATCAGTTCGAGATTCCACCTTATCAGCGGCCGTATGCTTGGGAGGAGGAGCAGACTCGCGAACTTCTCAGCGACCTTTTAGACGCCATGGACAATCGTGATGCAAGCGGCGGTCTATACTTCCTCGGCAGCATTGTACTTGTCAAACTTCCAACCGAAGCTCAGGCGAGAGTAATCGATGGCCAGCAACGGCTGACAACACTAACGATTTTGTTGAGCGTGTTGCGCGACCTAACGACAGATTTGGAACTTAAAATCGAACGGCGTTCATACGTTTATCAAAAGGCGAGCGCGGATAAAGGGCTAAAAGACCGCTACCGCCTTCTCTTGCGTGAGCGAGACCGACCATTTTTCCTAAAGTACGTCCAGGCTTCCGGTGCAACGGACAATCTGCCCGACGTTACGAAGCTCGAAGGTAGCCAGAAGCGCATTGCCGAGAACGCGAACGTTCTGCGCACCCAATTGGAGGAGGTACCAGAGGACCGGCGCAACGCTCTGATCGCATTTTTAATCCAGCATTGTTATCTGGTCGTTGTCGCCGTTCCGACAGCGGAAGCTGCTCGTAGAATTTTCACCGTTCTCAATGCCCGCGGCCTCGATCTAACTCCCACCGATATTCTCAAGGCCGCCTTGCTTGAACGCGCGGGCACTGCCCTTGAGACTTCTCTAGCGAACCGATGGGAGCAAGTAGAGCAGGCATTAGGTCGTGAGAGAATGGTCGAGCTGTTCGGCCACATCAGAATGATGTATGAGCGTGAAAAGCCGCGATTGGCGCTAGAAGCAGGGTTTCCGAAATTTGTGCCGCCGTTTACAGGGGATGCTCATGCCTTCATCTCCAATGTCCTTGAACCGCTCGCGGATGCATGGCTTCTGCTCACCGATACGGCGCGCGTGCAAAAGCATTTTGGAAGTGAGGCAGCCAAGGCTGTGCGTGCGCTTGACCGAATAGACAACAAGGATTGGTTACCCCCTGCGTTGCTTCGGATATGGAAGTGGGAGCACGACGAAAGCTCGGCGATTGCTGGGTTTCTGATCGCGCTTGAACGATTAGCATATCTTCTCTTTGTCACACGCGCGGGTGTTAACGACAGGATCGCGCGTTTTTCTGCCGTGATGGACGAGTTCCAGCCCCGGGAGGGGAAAGAGAATCCGGCCGCCGGCCTGAGTCTTTCCGATTCGGAGCAACAGCAATTTGTTCGCGTTCTATCGGGGCCGCTGTACCAGATCAGTCGAGTTTGCAAACCTGTGATGCAACGGTTGGACGAGGCGCTGTCCAGTGGTGGCGCGAGTTATGACGAACTTGTCTCGATCGAGCACGTCCTTCCTCAAACCGTCGATGACGGTAGTGAATGGGCACTTTTGTTCCCGGATGAGCAGGAGCGGTCTGACTGGACCCACCGGTTGGCGAATCTCGTCTTTTTGACACACAGGATAAATACGCGCGCGTCCAATTGGGATTTCGAGCGAAAGAAAAAGGAATACTTCGCGTCAACCGACGGATCATCGCCTTTCGTTATCACGCAGGGGGTCCTGCAAGCCGAAAAATGGACACCTGAACATCTGTGCGTTAGGCAAAAGCAGTTGGTAGAGAAAATATGTGAGGTCTGGCAACTAAACGCGGTGGATGTTGGGGAAGAGCTAATTAGCACGATGCCACAAAAAGGCACTTGGCAGTTCACAGATGCTAAGATCATCGACGCCAAGCGAGAAAAAATGATGCAAGCGTTGGGTCAAAGGGATGGACTGACGCTGAATAAAAAGGGCGCGCTGTGTTGGACACACGATAAGGCCTTTCGCGCCGTCTGTACTGTATCAAAGCGATATGCGAGGCGGGCCGCCCCCTACTGGTACGGATACTCCGCTGAGTGGCGAAAATTTCTCTCGGAGTGTCAGAAATCGTTTTTGGTATTCGGCTGTGTGGATCGTAGCAGTGCCTATGCAGTCCCCGCCGCTGAGCTTGAGAAAATAATTGATGATCTTCACCGGACGCCGGACAGACATTGGCACGTCGATTTGGACGAGAACGAGACAGGAGGTCTCGATCTGGTCCCTGAAAGTGGTCCGCGGATTCCGCTCAACAACTATGAACTGAAATGGGCTGAGTAGTAGTCAGAGGCGAACAATGGTCGCGTACTTAATCCGAACGTGGGGGCTTTCCTTTTCGCGATCGCGTCCGGGACGAGCGGCCCGCTAGGGGCATGCGGCCGCTGTTCCCATAAACGGATCCCCCGGCCAATGGCCGGGGGATTTACACAAACGAAAAAGCCCGTCAAATCTTAGACGCCGGTTTCATTGCCAACCATGGGATACTCCCGTTTTTGAGCTTTGAGCTACGCCCGGGTTTAACGAAAACTTGAGCCTTCAGCGCCCTACAGTCAAGGGGGCCAGAATGCGATAATCAAAAGCCTGAACTCGCGGCTTACAGTCCTCCAACCTCGCGACCTCCCTCAGGGTCCCCTGGCTCAACCGTTCGGTCTTCCAATTTGTTCCGTCCTCGGTGAATTTTACGTTAACCTCCTGATCGCCCCCGAGAAGGTTCTCAAATTGAACTTGAAGCAACTGCGTGTAGCGCCTGGGTGTAAACGCGTTTGGTTCCGCCTCCGCTTGCACCCACCTTTCCATTTTGTAATCAACTTTACATGATCCATCTTTTTTGATTACGCATTTAATTGGGCGTTCAATCGAGGACTCAAACACCTGAGATGAACCAACCGGCCTCCCATCTATCCTAACGACCACGAGTCGATTGGGGGGACAATCTGGCGGTGGAGACGTGATGTCAGTTATTCCTAGTGACGAAGTATAATTAGTCTCGACATCATCTAAGTAGCTTCGGACCACGGTCTCGTTGAGGGAAGTGATCTGATATTTCTTTTCCCCCGGGTGAAATTGCATTATCTGGACCTTATACACAGTACAGCATAATGTTCAAGCTCCTTAATTCTCTCAACAATATAATCGATGTGTCTTCCGGTTCGTCTTTTGAACAGGTTGCGGGCCCTCGCATCGAAGGCTTCAGTGTGCGGCTCCGGCGGAAGCTGGTAAATATAAACAACAATTCCCAATAGGATGAATAGCCCAAGATCCGCCACCCACGACGCGAAGACGGCGCCGAAGTGTGTGCTAGGGTTCTGACCTAACTTGAACCAATAGAATACGCCCGTCACTGCCACTAAAAAAACTACCAACGCAAGAATCGCCGCGATGCGCCGATCAGCGCCGTGGACCCAACGCCAAGTGCTCAGAAACACTTCTTTAGCTCGTTTCATCGAGATAATTATATCTTTGATTTTGCGGTGAGGCAACTCTAGGTTCAGTCACCATCCTCGGCACGATCAGCACGTCATCAAGCGCATCCTCGACCATTCGCACTGATCGATGAGCTGATCGAGCGCGGCGGACGGGCATCTTGCTTGTAATCCATAGGGGCCTCCGCTGGCAACAATAAGCCGGAAGGTGATTCGCACGTTGCCCTACTTGGCGAGAGGGTCTCGGCCAACGGACCAGGATGGTGCTGCTGCATGTTAAGGAGGCATCGGCAGCTGTCGCGGTTGTTTCGGTCACTCAGCGACTTGACCGCGCGGTGGATGCGAACAAACACCGAGGAGAAAGGGCGCGAGTCGGGAGGGGTAGTGCCGACCGTGCGCCCCCCTTCCCCACCGCACACGAGCGGAAGCGGCAGGGAAACTTTGGATCGTCATCTAGGCACGTTGTTGTGCCAAAAACTTTCACGTTCCTCCTTGTTCTGACGTATTTCCTGCTCCTTAGCTCCTTGGGTGTGAAAGCGAGCAATACGCTCGCGCTCGGCGGCGAGTTCGGCATGGCGGCGTGCTTGGACTTCGGGATCGGCCCAATGTGCGCCAGCGTGCAGCGGCACAGGCATGGATTGCGCATAATCGACGGAGAACGTCGACGGCGTTGGCCAAACTTCACGTCCCGTGCCCCAATCGCGCAAGCGCACGCTTTCGAGCAAACTCGGTGTGTCGCGTGTGAAACCGTCCAGACCACGCGCCATCAGCTCAGGTTCACCGAGGTGCGGCGACCCGCCCGGATCGCTCAGATGCAATGCACGGCACTTCTGCTGAAAGGCGGCGAGCTTCGCGAATACTTAAACAATCTGCCTGACGGCGTCCGGATATGCGTCGGTCAACTCTTGCGCCAATTCCTCGCCTTCGAGTTTTAGCTCGTCGTAGCGGGAGAGGTAAGCGTCACGCTGTTCCTGCGAGAGAGCTCGGCACCCTCGCTCGTCACAAAATATCCTCCGAATATAGGCGTAGAGCCTCCGATGGCGAGGGGAGAGTTTCCTGTGCGCAACGCTGAGCGTCTTTGCCTCGCGCACTTTTGGGTGGCCTTTGCGGCGTTCGCCGCCGCTGCCGTGCTCGGCGCCTGGCAGATGTGGGTCCGCAGTCCGTTGGGCGCACACATCGGCACGCCCGAAGACTACTACATGTCGGTGACCGCCCACGGCGTCGCCATGGCCTACGTGCTGACGACCTTCTTTATCATGGGGTTCGGGTATTTCGTCGCGGTCACGTCGCTTGATCGCCCGCTACCCGGCAAAGCCTGGGCCTGGGGCGGCTTCGTCGCGGCGGTCATCGGCGTGGTGACGGTGGTGATCACGATCGCGGCGGGCAAGGCCGCGGTCCTTTTCACCTTCTATCCGCCGCTGACGGCCAGCCCCTGGTTTTATATCGGCCTGGTTCTGGTCGTCGCCGCGTCCTGGGTGTGGTGCGTGCTGATGCTGCTGGCGATGACCCAATGGAAGCGCCAGCATCCCGGAAAGCCGGTGCCGCTGGCGATGTTCGCAACCGTTGCGAATGCCGTCATGTGGCTGTGGACTACGGCGGGCGTCGCCGTCGAGCTGGTGTATCAGGTCATCCCGGCGGCGTTCGGCTGGGTGCAGACAATCGATGTCGGTCTGGCGCGCACGCTGTTCTCTTGGACGCTGCATGCCATTGTCTATTTCTGGCTCATCCCGGCATACATCGCCTTCTATACCATGGTGCCGCGTGCAGCCGGCGGGCGGCTCTATAGCGACACCATGGGGCGCATTACCTTCATTTTGTTTCTCATTTACAGTCTGCCTGTGGGCATGCATCACCTGTTGATGGATCCCGAGCACGGCGACGGCACGAAGTTCATTCAGGTATTCCTGACCGCATTCGTCTCGGTGCCGACCTTGCTTACGATATTTACGATCACCGCATCGTTGGAAATTGCCGGTCGGCTGCGCGGCGGGCGCGGCGTATTTGGTTGGATCGCCGCGCTGCCATGGGAACGGCCGATGGTTCTCGCCACCGGGCTTGCCTTTGTCATGCTCGGCTTCGGCGGCTTCGGCGGATTGATCAACATGGCGTACGGCATGAACGCCATGATTCACAATACGTCATGGGTCACAGCGCATTTTCATCTTATTTTCGGCGGCTCCGTGGTGATCATGTATTTCGCCATCGCCTACGAAATCTGGCCGCGGCTTACCGGCCGCGCCTACGCTTCGCTGGAGCCGTTGCGGGTGCAGCTCTGGCTCTGGTTCCTTGGCATGATGGTGATGACGCTGCCCTGGCATTGTCTGGGACTTCAGGGGCAATGGCGCCGCGTCGCCAACTTCAACTATGACAACCCGATCATTGCCGGTTGGGGTCCGCTGGTCCTCGTCTCGGTGGGCGGCGGCTTGGTCCTGCTGGTCTCGGCGCTCTTGTTCCTGCGCAATCTCGCCGTGCTGCACCGCGGTCTTCCGGCGGCTGCACCGCGGCCTCTCTACGCGCTCGCGGTGCATCCGCCGCAGCAAGTGCCCGCAGCGTTGAACGGCTTCGGCCTCTGGAACGTACTGGTCCTCGTTCTGATGCTGCTCGCCTACGGCTATCCGTTGGCCCAGTTTGTCATCGCTCCGTCGCCGAGCGCGATGGTCCACCGGATCCAATAGACACCAGTCATGGCCGATCCTGCTGATCCACGCATTCTCGACCGGTCCTGGCGCAGCTGGGCGATTCTCACCGTCATTGCCATTGTGCTGACCGGGGCCTTGCTCGGCGTGCTGATCATTCCTGTCGTGCAAGGAAGGAGTGCCGGCATCGATACCTACACCGCCATCTGCCGGGCGCTCGGCATCCTTCCGGGCTCGCCGGCCGAGCCGCAGGTCGTCAGCCGGAACCCGCCGACGCCGGTTTCGCAGGTGGTGTGGACACCGGACGTACTGCAGATTCTCGCGGACGCCAGGCCCGAACGCGGCCGCGCCAAAGTATTGGAGGTGTGCGCGGCCTGCCATGGCGAAAACGGCGTGTCAGTTTCTCCTGACATCCCAAATCTCGCGGGACAATCGGGCGCGGCCATCTACAAGCAGCTGCATGACTATCGCAGCGGCAGCCGCAGCAACCAGTCCATGACCGGTATTGCCAAGGCGCTCGACGAAAGCGTGATCGCCGATGTCGCCGCCTACTACGCCGGCCAGCCGATGCGAAATCCCAATCCGCTGACGCTTGGCGCGTCCGACGTGGCAGTTCGATTGATCGAACTGGGCGATCCGAGCCGCAACATTCCGCCTTGCTCGGCTTGCCATCGCCGCGGTTCCGGGGGCCCGATCGAAACACCGGTGCTTTCGGAGCAGCAGGAAGGATACATCGTCGCACAGCTCAAGATGTACGCCTCTGGCGAGCGGCGCAACGACGTCTATGGCCGGATGCGGGCGATTGCCTCAAAGCTGAAGGACAGTGAAGTCAAGGAGCTGTCGGCCTACTATCGCGCGGGACTGAGATGAGGGTTCTTACGCCGCCGCAAGGACCGGCTCACTAGTGGAGCGGATTTGACATTCGCTACCCACCGGGCCGCTAGCTCGTGAAGCGAATGTCAAATCCAAAGCTCCACTAGCACTGATATTTGCTAGTGGTCCTTTTGATTCTAACATTCGCATGAGGGCATGCGGAGGCGGGATGCGAATGTTAGAATCGGACCACGAGCGGTGAAGTGTCGGTTGAGCGTTCGGCATCCCGACGGCGCTGGTCCATCACCGAACACTCCTTCCACGGCATCAACGCCTCCCGCCAGATGGCGAAAAGTGTTACTCCTGTGTCCGGTACGGTCTGTGCCGCGATGCGGCGGGCGCTGGCTCAATGCCAAGCGCCGCCGACATAGTCTTTCTGATCGCGACCGCGGCCTCCAAGGCCCCAGCCCATGTGATCAAACTGCTGGCAAACGGAGGCAGATGACGTACGAAATCTTTTCGCACGTAGTAGAGTTGGTTTGAGGTCAAGCCGCAGTTTTGCGGCTCGGCCGGATGAGCACTTCCGCCGGAATTCCAAGGCGCTCGTTCAAGCGCCGTATCATTGCGATCGATAGCCCCCGCTTCCGGTTCAGCACCTCGGCGATCCGCGTGCGCGTACCGATGATCTCTTCGAGGTCACGGCGCGTCAGTCCTTGCTGCTCCATGCGGAACTTGATTGCCTCGATCGGATCAGGGGGGTCTATCGGATAGTGCTCTTCCTCATACGCCTCGATCAGCGTCACCAGCACATCCAATCGATCGCCGTCACGGGTGCCCGCCTTGGCCCCCCACAGCCGCTCGACCTCCTTGAGGGCCGCCGCATGGTCGCGCTTCGATCGAAGCGGCCTTACCTCATCCGCCATGTCGCACCTTCTTCACATCGATCCTGTCGTAGTCTTTATGGGTACCGAGCCACTTGATCCAGACTATGCTTTTGTCGAAGTCTACGGCCACGACCAAGCGGTAGTCATTCCCTTTGATGTTGAACACGATACGACCAGCCGACACGATGCTGGCGGTCGCGTAGCTGCGCTTGACATCCGCGGCACTCGACCACCGCGCCTTTTTCACTTCATGGAACCAGGCATCCAATGCAGCCTTCAAGGCGGGTTGGTCTCTGTGGCCAGCGCGTGCTTCGACGAACTCTCGCAAGCTTCGCCGAGCAATGATCCGCATGGTGACGGCTTATCATGTGCCCAAATTGGGCGCAACTGCGAGCGTCCGGCGATGACCATCAAGCGCAGCCGGCATAGTTCCTCAGCGCAAAACTGCGAGTATCGTGAGGATTGATCGCCGCGCGCACCCACACCCCGCGCATCCAGTGACGAAAGGAGACGACCTTGCCCCTCATGTCCGGAAAGCGTGCCTTCCTGGAGTTGCTCAAGCAGGAGGGCGTCGACATCATCTTCGGCAATCCGGGCACCACCGAATTGCCGCTGATGGACGCGCTCGCGACCGAGAACGACCTGCGCTACGTGCTCGCGCTGCAGGAGGCGGTCGTCGTCGGCATGGCCGACGGCTATGCGCAGGCGTCCGGCCGGCTCGCGGTCGTCAACCTGCACGTCACGCCCGGGCTCGGCAACGCCATGGGCATGCTCTACGACGCGCAGAAGGCGGGGAGCCCGATCCTCGTCACCGCCGGCCAGCACGACCTCGACTTCAACGCCACCGAGCCGATCCTGTGGGCCGACCTGCCGACACTGGCGCGGCCGCTGGTGAAATGGGCGGCGGAAGTGCAGCGGCTCGCCGACCTGCCGCGGCTCGTGCATCGCGCGGCAAAGACGGCGCTGGCGCCGCCGACCGGCCCGGTGTTCCTGTCGCTGCCCGGCGACATCCTCAAGGCCGAGGGCGAGATCGACCTGTCGGCGCCGACGCGCGTGCCGGTGCGGCTGCGCGGCGATGCGGCAGCGGTCGCGGAAGCCGCTGCGGTGCTGGCGCAGGCGAAGCGGCCGCTGATCTTCGCCGGCGACGCTGTGGCGCACAGCCGCGCCCATGCCGAGCTGGTCGAGCTTGCGGAGACGCTGGGCGCGCCGGTCTACGCCGAGATCGTTCCCAGCACCGCGTCGTTTCCGGCGTCGCATCCGCTGTTCCGCGGCGCCATGACCCGGATGCAGGAGCCGATCCGAAAAGTTCTCGAGCAGTATGACGTGCTGTTTTCGGTCGGCGGCGACCTGTTCACGCTGTCGCTGCCGTCCGCGATCGATCCGATGCCGGACGATCTCACGCTGGTCCACCTCGACAACGACCCGTGGGAACTCGGCAAGAACTATCCGCCGAAAGTCGCGATCCTCGGCGACCCGAAGGCCACCTTGCCGGAAATCACCAAGGCGCTGCGCGAGCGCATGACCGCCGGCGAACGCGCCGCGGCGCGCGAACGGCTCGACGCCGCCAAGGCGGCGACGCTCGCCGAGCGCGAGGCGCTTATGGCCAAGGCGCACGCCAGGGCGAACGACACGCCGCTGCAGCCCTTGTCCCTGCTTGCTGCGATCGGCGGGATGCTGCCGAACGACGCCGTCGTGATCGACGAGACGATATCGTCGGGGCCGGGCCTGCGCTCGCTCCTGCGCAGCGACGATCCGCAGAGCTTTTATGGCCTGCGCGGCGGCGGCATCGGCTGGGGCCTGCCGGCCGCGCTCGGCGTCAAGCTCGCGCTGCCCGAGCGCCCGGTGGTGGCGCTCGTCGGCGACGGCAGCGCCATGTACACCTGCCAGGCGTTGTGGACCGCGGCGCACGACCACATCGCCGTCGTCTTCGTCATCCTCAACAACACGTCCTATCGCATCCTCAAGCAGCGCCTGCGTGCCCAGCACGGCGCCGCCGCGCAGGTCGACCGCTATGTCGGCATGGAGCTGGTCGATCCGCCGATCGATTACATCGGCCTTGCGCGCTCGCTCGGAGTCGCGGCCGAGCGCGCCACCACCGTTCACGAGGCCACCGACCTCGTCGCGCGCGGACTGAAGAGCGGCGCGCCGCTGCTGATCGATGTGCCGATCGACCGCGCCTTGCGATGAGAAATCTCAGCGCCCGGTCGCAAGCCTCAGAGGCATGTCGGCGAAGACCTTGTACTGCTGGGTCTTCGGCTTGGCCTTGTCTTCGGCGTTGAGATATTCGAGCGAGCTTTTGCCGAGGCAAGCCGCCGGCAGGACCATGACGCGGATGAAGCGGGTCGGCCGATCGGCGGCGGCCTGGGCGAACACCGGCTCCGGCCCGTTCTCGTACCAGGCGCCGCCCGGCCCGTAGGAGGTCGAGCGGCCGTGGGTGTCGATGCGGATGCCGCCTTCGATCAGGCAGCGGATGCCCGGCCCCTGATGCCGATGCAGATAGGCACAGCCTCCCGGCGGGAACGCGACGCTGTCGCCGCGCAGGAGCAGCGGCCCTTGCGGCAGGGTGTCGAGACGCGCTGCAAGCTTTTCGCGGGAGGCGATGCCCGCGCCGGTGCCGGCGACGACGCCGCCGGTCTCGGCTGCCCCCAGCTCCCAGCGCCAGACGGTCGCGCCCTCGCCGCCCGCTTTGAACGTCGCCGCATCTTCGCCGCTCCAGGCCTCGCCGTCGCGCAACGCGCGATCGCCGGCGGCGATCGAGCCGTGCAACACGAACGCCAAGCGCGGCCGCGCCGGCAGCGACAAGGCGGCGCCATCCGCCAGCACGTCTTCACAGAGCCGTAGTACCGGCGGCATAGGCTTTTCCTTTCGCGCGGTGCGCGCCGCCCGATTGTCCGCATGGATCCGCGCTGGCGCAACGGGATTTACACGCCGTGTCGGCCGTTGCTAAATCGCGGCCGAGACGAAGCAAGAATAACTGCCGCGAAGCACGGCGGATGGGAGGAACGATGCAGCGGGAGGCGCCGCCATTCCGCGCCGACCACGTCGGCAGCCTGCTGCGGCCGGCGGCGCTCAAGGAGGCGCGGGCGAAGCACGAGCGCCGCGAGATCACCGCCGGCGCGCTGCGCGCGGTCGAGGACCGCGAGATCGAGAAGGCGATCGGAAAACCGGAGGAGGTCGGGCTCAAGCTCGCCACTGACGGCGAGCTGCGCCGCTCCTGGTGGCAGTTCGATTTCCTCAAGGGACTCGACGGCGTCGAGCTCTATCAGGTCGGCGACGGCATCGTCTTCCACGGCGTCAAGACCAAGCCCGAGAGCGTGCGCGTGACCGGCCGCGTCGGCTTCTCCGCACATCCGCACATCGACGATTTCCGCTTCGTCAAGAAGCACGCGCGGGTGATGCCGAAAATGACCGTGCCGGCGCCCAATGTGCTGCATTTCCGCCAGGGCCGCCGCGCGATCAGCAAGGACGCCTATCCCGATCTCGACGCTTTTTTCGATGACGTGGCCGACGCCTACCGCCAGGCGCTGCGCGCGTTCTACGACGCCGGCTGCCGCTATCTGCAGCTCGACGACACCACCTGGTCGATGATGTGCGACGAGCGCGAGCTTGCGCATTCGCGCGAGCGCGGCGATGCGCCGGAAAAGCTGCCGGCCGCCTATGCGCGCATGATCAATCGCGCGCTCGCCGGCAGGCCCGCGGACATGACGGTCACCATGCATTCGTGCCGCGGCAATTTCCGCTCCACCTGGATCGCGGAGGGCGGCTACGAGCCTATGGCCGAGACGCTGTTCAACGAGGTCGAGATCGACGGCTATTTCCTCGAATACGACACCGACCGCGCCGGCGGTTTCGAGCCGCTGCGGTTCTTTCCCAAAGGCAAGAAGCAGCTCGTGCTCGGCCTCGTCACCTCGAAGAGCGGCACGCTGGAGAAGAAGGACGAGATCAAGCGCCGCATCGAGGAGGCGACGCGATACGTCGGTCTCGACCAGCTCTGCCTGTCGCCGCAATGCGGCTTCGCCTCCACCGAGGAAGGCAACGTTTTGTCGGAGGAGGAGCAATGGGCGAAGCTGCGCATGATCGTCGAATTGGCCGACGAGGTTTGGCGATGACATTCGCCGCTTGCGCCCGCCGCGACCCCTGCTGAGAGACGACGACGGCAAGCGGAAGAGGAAACAGGAAAGAAAAGGAATGCAACGCACCCAACCTCCGTTCCGCGCCGATCATGTCGGCAGCCTCTTGCGCCCCGCCGCCTTGAAGAAAGCGCGCGAGCGCCGCGCCAACGGCGAGATCGCCGCCGATGCGCTGAAGGAAGTGGAAGACCGCGAGATCGGCGCGATCATCGCCAAGCAGGAGGAGGCCGGCCTGCAATCCATCACGGACGGCGAGTTCCGCCGCTCCTGGTGGCATCTCGACTTTCTCTGGGGGCTCGACGGCGTCGAGCGCCACCAGATGAACAGCGGCATCGCCTTTGCCGCCGTGACCACGCGCAATGAGGGCGTGCGCGTCAGCGGCAAGCTCGGCTTTTCCGGCCATCCGATGCTCGAGCATTTCAAATTCCTCAAGCAGCACACACAGCGCACATCCCGGCGCCCTCGGCGATCTACGGCCGGCCGGTGGCGACGCCGATCGACAAGGCGGTATATCCGAAGCTCGACGTGTTCTTCCACGACCTCGGCCAGACCTACAAGAAAGCGGTGCGCGCCTTCTACGATGCCGGCTGCCGCTACCTGCAGCTCGACGAAGTGTTCATCGCCATGCTGTGCGACAAGAAATACCGCCAGCAGATGCGCGACCGCGGCGACGATCCCGACTATCTCGGCACGCTCTACGGCGACCTCATCAACACCGCGATCGCGGATGCGCCGCCCGACATGACGGTCACCATGCATCTGTGCCGCGGCAACTACAAATCGACCTTCATGGGCGCCGGCGGTTACGATGCGGTGCAGGAAATCCTGTTCGACCGGATCAAGGTGCGCGGCTATTTCATGGAATACGATACCGCGCGCGCCGGCGGCTTCGCGCCGCTGCGGCGCCTGCCGCCGGATCGCTTCGCGGTGCTCGGCCTGGTGACGACAAAGACCGGCGCGCTCGAATCGAAAGACGTCATCAGGCGCCGCCTCGAGGAGGCCGCGCGGTTCGCCGACATCGACCGGCTTTGTCTGTCGCCGCAGTGCGGCTTTGCCTCGACCGAGGAGGGCAATATCCTGGCCGAGGCGGAGGAGTGGGCGAAGCTCCGGATGATCGTCGAGGTCGCCGAGGAGGTGTGGAGCTGACGTGCTACCTCCCCCGCTTTGCGGGGGCGGGGACCGCGCGGAGCGCGGTGGAGGGGGTTCGGCTCGCACCGAAGGAAGCGGGTCACTTACCCCCCCACCGGCTCGCTTCGCTCGCCACCTCCCCCGCTCCGCGGGAGAGGAAAAGTGAATGTGAGGGAAAACCGGAAATGCCAGGCAT
>Ga0102924_1001371_pt1 | contig 28405 bp, 28 predicted proteins | sample PaiPotPPM11metaG_FD_80116 | JGI IMG/M metagenome (GOLD analysis project Ga0102924, IMG submission 80116) | Iron sulfur acid spring bacterial and archeal communities from Banff, Canada, to study Microbial Dark Matter (Phase II) - Paint Pots PPM... ... | reverse complement strand
CCGCCGCTGGCTGCGATAGCCTGCTCCAGCGGCATTTGCACCGACGAGCTCTTCGACGGCAGCGTTACGGGCGTCCGCAAGATCGTCTCGGCGACCAGTGCGGCGAGTCCGTTTTGCTTCATCGTCTGGCGATCGAGACCGGCGGACACGACGATCGCGACGCCAACCAACGTTGAACTCGGATCGGGCTGGCGTACGATGATGCCGCCGCCGGTCGCGCGCTCGACGGTGGGTGCCGGCGGATCGGCAGCGCGGGCCGCCAGCGGCGCCGTCAACGCTACGATCAACGCGGCCGTAAGAACCGAACGCACCTTCACGATGCGGGTCCTTTCGGCGTAACGGTGATGAGTCGAACGGTTACGGGCCTGCCGAGATATTTGCGAACCACTTCCGAGACGTACTCGGGACTGAGGTCGCGAGCGTTGCGCACGTATTCACCACTTTCGTCGCCGGGAGCATATGTCGGCCGCCCTTCGGCCGCGTACCAGCCCAAGTTATCGGCGAGTTGCGCAGGCGTTTGCGTATCGGATGCAATGTGATAGAGAAAGGCTTCGCGAGCCGCCGCGAACGCTTGCGCATCGAGCGGATTGCTCAGTTTGGAAAGCGCGCCGAGAACCGCTTCGGCCGCCTTCGTGCGGTCGCCGCCGCCGATCGTCACGAGCATGACGCCGGGGTCGTGGAGCGTGATGAACTGACCCGCGACGTAGGCGTCGGCGTTGCTCGAGTCGAGTTGACGGGTAACGACGCCGGTTTCATCGCGGAAGAGATAGTCGGCGACGAAATCTAACGCGGTAGCGGCCTTCTCGTCGGCAATCGGCGGCCCAACCCATGCCATACCAACACCCTGCACCTCCCCGGTGACGGTCGTCGAACCCGTAGCAGCGGAGAGCGCCGAATCCAACGGTGCGTCCATCGCGCCTTGACCGCCGTCCGTTACGGCGCTAATAGACGAAGCATCGACGTTGCCGCTCATCGCCAGCAGCGCATTGCCCGAGCGAAATGCGCGCTTGGCGAACGTTCCAACGCCATCGGGTGAGACGCGTGCGATGTCGGCGACCGAATCGGGCAACGGCGCGTAGTGCGCCGGGCCCGAAACGAAAACTTGCTTGAACAACAGATCGTGGAGCGTTTCGTCAACCGAATAGCGCTGTTGCACCGCGAGCACCGCAGCATCGCGCTGCGCCGTTTTGACGGCCGCATCGCCGATTGCGGGAGCGAAATACGCCGCCGTCATCGCCGCCAGCACGCGCCGCGTCGACGCGGACGGGATCACCGCATCGATGCCGACGATGTCGGGATAGACGCTGATATTCAACTCCCCGCCCACGCTGCGCACCAGTTCGAGCAGCGATTTGCCGCCGGCCAACGGCGCGACGGCAGCGGAAGTCGCCGCGAGCCGCGCGATTCCCGGCGTCGCGTTATCGTAACCCGCGGCCGGCGCGCGAAACCAGAGAGCGACGGCGGCGATGCCGATCGTGGGATTCGGGGCGAGCACGTACGAACCGCCGCGCGGCAAATCGCCGCGTTGTTGCGCACCATCGCTGGCGTTACACGGCGTTGCAAAAAGCAGCGATGCCCACACGAGCATCGCCGCCGCGCCGATCCGCCGAAGCCTCATGCGGGTTCCGGCGAGATTGTGGGCGGTAATCGCGTGGGTTTCTCAGACGCGCGCTTGGGTTCTTCAGACGAGGGTCGTTCGCTCTCGCTCTCTTGGCGTGCGGTGGCTTCGACGGCGGCGCGATCGTACGGACGCCCTTTCAGAATTGAAATGACTTCTTCGGCGTCGACCGTTTCGTATTCGAGCAACGATGCGACCATCCGCTCGACTTTGTCCCAGTTCTTCTGCAGCACGTCCTTGCCGTCGCTGTAGCACGTTTCGATGATCTTACGAACTTGCGCGTCGATCTTGCTGGCAATCTCTTCGGAGTAGTTGCGTTCGTCGCCGAAGTCTCGTCCCAAGAAGACTTGATGCGCGCCGCGACCGTACTGAATCGGACCGAGATCGCTCATCCCGTACTGCGTGACCATGCGGCGCGCGAGTTCCGTCGCCTGTTCGAAATCGTTGCTCGCGCCGGTGGTTACGTCGCCAAACTTGATCTCTTCTGAAAGCCGCCCACCGAGCGCGCGTGTGATTTGCGCCAGCAGCTCTTCGCGCGTGACGCTGTGGCGATCGTCTTCCGGAAGCGACCACGTGATGCCGAGGGCCATACCGCGCGGGATGATCGTCACCTTGTGGACCGGATCGGCTTTCTCGAGCAAGCCGCCAAGAATCGCGTGACCCGACTCGTGGTAGGCCGTGACTTCCTTCTCTTTTTGCGACATTGCCAGCGATTTGCGTTCGGGACCGACCATGACGCGATCGATGGCTTCGTCGCAATCAATCATCTCGATAACGCTCTTGTTGCGGCGAGCGGCGAGCAGTGCCGCCTCGTTGAGCACGTTCTCGAGGTCGGCACCGGAGAATCCCGGCGTGCGCTTGGCAAGCGTTCGCAACGACACCGCTTTTCCGAGCGGCTTGTTGCGTGCGTGCACTTCGAGAATCTTTTCGCGTCCCTTGAAGTCGGCCCGATCGACCACCACCTGACGGTCGAATCGTCCCGGCCGCAGCAGCGCCGGATCGAGCACGTCGGCCCGATTGGTCGCGGCGATCAGAATGACGCCGGTGTTTTGGTCGAAGCCATCCATCTCGACGAGCAACTGGTTGAGCGTTTGTTCGCGCTCGTCGTGGCCGCCGCCCAGACCCGCACCGCGTTGACGGCCGACCGCGTCGATCTCGTCGATGAAGACGATGCAGGGCGCCGATTTCTTGGCTTGATCGAACAAGTCGCGCACGCGCGATGCGCCCACGCCGACGAACATTTCGACGAAATCGGATCCCGATATCGAAAGAAACGGAACGCCGGCTTCACCGGCGATAGCGCGAGCGAGCAGCGTCTTGCCGGTACCGGGCGGCCCGAGCAGCAGCACGCCCTTGGGAATGCGCGCGCCGAGCGACTGGTATTTCTTGGGATACTTCAGGAAGTCGACGATCTCGGCCAACTCTTCTTTGGCCTCGTCCACGCCCGCGACGTCGGCAAACGTCACCTTCGGCCGGTTCTCGGATAACATCTTCGCGCGCGAACGCCCGAACGAGAGAGCTTGGCTTCCACCGCTCTGCGCTTGACGCAATATAAAGAAGAGCAGCAACACCATCAGCGCCATCGGCGCAAGCGAAATCAGTCCGGTAAAGAGCCCCGCATTCGAGGGCTGCTCGAAACTGATCGCCCCGCTCTTGACCTTGCGATAGACTTCATCCACGAACGTTTGGTCGACGTTCGGAACGGCGACGGTGTACTTGACGCCGTTGGTGAGTTCGCCGTTGGCCGAGAGTCCGATGGCGTGGAACGACTGAACTTGCCCTACTTCAAGCTTCTGATAAAACGCGCCGTAGTCCAGGCGCGTGGCGCTTTCGCTGGGCTGCACGAAGCGCTCGACGAGAATAAAGACGGCAACGACTGCCGCGATTATGAGAACGATCGACCGGAGATTCTTGCTCACGTTGGCTTTCTGCGAGACACGCTCGGGTAGTCTTGGGCCCTGTGCCGCTTCGTTTCCTTTTAACACCCCGGCCCTACGGGCCGGTTTCCTGGGGAACCGCTGAAGAAGTCAGTGGTTCTTTATTATACCCGCCACTTTGCCGGAGCGTATTTCTAAATGAACGCCCGGCTTCATCCAAAAGCTACCGGTACCGCCGGATTCGAGCGCGCGGACGGCGGCCTCCACATGGGTAAAAGCGATGTCGCGCAACTCGACCTGCTCGGCCAAGCAGGCACGCACGCGGCGGCGTAACTCCGCCCGTTCGGGCGCGCCGGCCTCGTCGGACGAGATCGTCGCGGCACGCGCTACCGCCTCGTCGAGCCCGGGGAAGACCGGACGCAGCGCTTCGAGCGCATTGCGCACCGCGTTACGGTGCTTCGTCAGGTCGGCATTTGTCGCATCGACGGCATACGGCAAGGCGCGCGAGTGGCAAAAGCCACGCAGCGTTTCGGCGTCGACGCGCAGCAACGGTCGAGCGAGCGCGACGCTTTCCCCTAACCAACGCCGCGCCGGCATCCCGCTAAAACCTTCGGGGCCGGCGCCGCGAAAGAGCGCGAGCAGAACGGTTTCGGTTTGATCTTCGGCGTGGTGCGCGGTTGCAACCACATCGCATGCACGATGACGAGCATGTTCGTAGAGCGCGGCGTAGCGGCGCTCGCGCAGCGACGACTCGTTGCCGTCCGTTTTCTCGAGCACAACGATCTCGAAATCCATGCCGCACGCGGCCGCCACCGCAGCAACGACGCATTCGTCTTGTCGGGCAGCATCACGCACGCCGTGATTGACATAGGCAAGCCGCAGCGACAGTTGCATCGATTTTGCCACTGCGTGCAGCGCGGCGGCGAGTGCGACCGAATCCGGGCCGGCGCTGCATGCGACGAGCACGCGTTCGCCCGCATGGATTGCGCCGCTGTGGACGATCGCGCGCTCGGCGTCGCGCTCCGGACGCGCGCCCCTCACGCGCGCCTTGCGTTCATCGCCGAACGCGGCGGGCGATTTCACGCTCGACATCGCGCTTGGCGACGTCGGCGCGTTTGTCCCACAGCTTCTTGCCGCGAGCCAGCCCAATCTGCACTTTTGCCATCCCGCGCGTGAAATACAGCCGCAGCGGCACGATCGTCAAGCCTTTTTCGCCGACGCGGCTTTGCAAACGCACGATCTGTTCGCGATGCAGCAGCAGTTTTCGCGGCCGATTCGGATCGACGTTTGAAAAACTGCCTTGTTTGTAGTTGGGAACGTGCATGCCCAGCAGCCAGGCTTCGCCGTCGCGAAAGCGGGCGTAGGCCTCGTTGAGGCTAACGCCGCCGGCCCGGATGGATTTCACCTCGGTTCCGGTCAACGCCAAACCGGCCTCGAGCGATTCGAGAATTTCGTACTCGTGGCGCGCGCGCCGATTGTCGATGGCCGGCGATGCGTCGCGTTTCTCGCGCGCGTTTTTCGCCGCGCGCTCCTGTTTGGATTTCACAACGTTGGATTGCGCCGGTCGGCGGCAGCCTCGAGCGATCCGCGCGATACGACGTGGCCCTCACCCCGCACGAGCACCGTGCCATTCGCATCGCGGACCGTCGCTTCGACGCCGAGGACGTTGCGCCGCTGCCAGATCACGCGGCCGCGAACTTCTAGCGGCACCGCCAGCGGCACCGGTTGACGAAAGCGCACGTTAACGCTGGCGGTGACGCCGCGATGACCCGCAAATCCGGCCGCGTGCGCCATCGCCTCGTCGATGAGTGCCATGACGATGCCGCCGTGCGCAATTCCGCGCCAGCCTTGATACTGCGGTGCCAGCGTCACGCCCGCGCGAACGCCATCACCGTCGCGCTCGGGTTCGAAATGTACGTGCATGCCGACCGGATTCTCCGGTCCGCACGCAAAGCAGTTGCCGTCGTCGAACGGAACGTCGCTCATCGTCCCGCTCCCAATCGATCCGCCAAATATTCCGGAAGCCGCGCTTTGCGAATTTTCGCTTGCACGTCCGCAATCGGGTACGGATAGCGGACCCAGCGGACGTTGGCACACTCGGGCTCGAAGAACACGAGGCAGGCTTCGGGGTTGAGATCGCGCGGCTGCCCGACGCTGCCCACGTCGACAATGTAGCGTTTCTCGCTTTCGAGCGTCAACTCACCGCCGTACTGCATGTGTTTGTGACCGATCGTTCCGTCCGCATCGCGCACCCAGTACTGCGCGATGTGGGTGTGGCCCACAAACACCAATGGCGCGTCGGTGCGATCGAACGCGCGCGCGGCGGCACGTTTGTCGAGGATATATTCGAAGTAGTGCACCGGGGCGCCGTGCACCATCAGAAACTCGGGCAATCGCAACTCGTACGACAACGAGTTCAGCCATTGCCGGCTCTCCTCGTCGAGCACCGTCTGCGTCCATTCGATTGCGCTACGCGCCGCTTCGTTGAAAAATTCGGTACCGTAATTCTCGAGTGCGGCTAGATCGTGATTGCCCAACACCGCGTGGCGCGTCGCATCGCGCAACAAATGCACGCACTCATTGGGATTCGCGCCGTAGCCGACCATGTCGCCCAAACACGCCAGCGCATCGGTCGCTTGTACCTGCGCGAGCGCTCGCTGGAGCGACTCCAGATTGCCGTGCACGTCGGAAACCATCGCGTATCTCACGCGGTCGCCTCGGCGAGCACGTCGCGCAGCGCGGAGGAAAACGCCCGGCGCATCGGCTCGGTTCCGACGCTCACGCGCACGTAACGGTCGAGCGGCGGCGCGCCCGGCTTGCGAATCCACACGCCGGCGCACAACAGATCGTCCATGACGCGGGTTGCACGGGCGGGCGACTGCATGTCGATGCACACGAAGTTGGTGAACGACTCGATGTAGCCGCATCCGAGCTCGGACGCAAGCGTATAGTAATCGTTGCGTGCGCGCGCAGTCTCGGCAACGACGCGCTCGCGAAATGCATCGTCGCCGAGCGAAGCCAGCGCGCCGATCTGCGCGTTGCGGTTGATCCCATAGTGCAGCCGGATTTTTTGAAACGTACGGACGTTCGCGGCGGCCGTTAACGCATATCCGATGCGCGCGCCCGCCATGCCGTAGGCTTTCGAAAACGTTCGCAGGCGCAATAAACGCTCTTCGAAGTGCGGCGGCAGTAGTTCGTCGGGAGCCACGAAGTCGGCGTACGCTTCGTCGAGCAACAGCAACGTGTCGTCGGGAAGGGAGTGATAAAAGCGCGTCATCTCGTCGCGTCCGATGAAACGGCCACTCGGATTGTCGGGATTGGCAACGTACAACAGCGACGGTCGCGAGCGCTGCGCGAGATCGAGGAGTGACGACAAATCGAGCGTGCCGTCGGGCAAGTAGTCGGCCAACGCAAGGCGCGCGCCGTATCCGATCGCGTGGTAGTTCAACGTCGGATACGTGCCGCGCGTGGTGATGATGGTACCACCCGGCGGAACGAACGCACGAACAGCCAATCCCATCACATCGTCGATCCCCGATCCGACGACGATCTGTGCGGGTTCACACGCGTGCTTGCGCGCCAGTGCGTCGCGCAAATCGAGCGATTCCGGATCGCCGTACCAGCCCAGCCGATCGAGTTGCTCGCGCATCGCTGCCAGCGCTGTGGGTGAGGGTCCGAAGGGACTCTCATTTGCGCCTAGCCGTACGAGATCGCGCAGACCACGCTCGCGCATGAGTTGCTCGGGTCCGATAAAGGGCGTAGTCGCGGGAATCGCGTCGATTGCGGGAGTGGGGCGAACCATGGTTCCTTCTACGTCTGGAAAAGGTGAACGGTTACAATCGTGCCCGTCGGCCACTCTTCGTCGGATTCATTCATCACGACGTAACCGTCGGCGCGCGCCGTGAGGCTGACCGAAAACGAGCGCAGAGGCAGAGGATGCGCCACCGGCGTGCCGCCATCATGCCTCAGTGCCACCGGAAGGTACCACGTCCAGCCGGCGCGGCTGCGCAACGGCGCTCCGAGTCGTGCGTTGGCGGTGTGCGACGGCGGCAGCGCGCCGACCAGCGCCGCGACGATCGGCGCCGCGATCGCCTGCAGCACGACGAGCGCCGACGTCGGATTGCCGGGAAGGCCGAGAATCGGCTTGCCGCGATGCGCACCGAGCAGCAACGGTTTTCCGGGTTTCACGCGCACGCCGTGCACGACGATTCCGGGATCGCGGAGAGATTCCACCGCGGCCGGCAATGCGTCGCGCGCACCCACCGACGAGCCGCCGCTTACTGCGACGGCGTCGCATTCGTCGAGCGCGTGTGCGAGCGCCGCGACGAAGGCAGCGCGTTCGTCGGAAAGCCGCGGGTAATGTCGCGGCTGTGCGCCCATCGCTTGCAACAAGGCCGCAATTGCGTAGCGATTCGAATCGCGCACCTGGCCCGCCAGTGGTTGCTGCGCCGCATCGACTAACTCGTCGCCGCTAGAAAATACGGCAACGACCGGTTTACGATAGACGTCGACGTTCGTGATTCCAAGCGAAGCCAAAAGGCCCGCCTGCGGCGCACCAATCCGCGCACCGGGCTCGAGCAACCTTTCGCCGGCGCGCATGTCGGCCGCGCGCTCGAAAGCGTTCGTTCCTGATTCGTACGCGCTCGCGACGTGCAGCGCCGTTCCTTCGACGACGGCTTCTTCGATTGGAACGACGGTGTCGGCGCCTTCCGGCAACACGCCGCCGGTCGGTATCGGCGCGGCGTAACCAGCACCACGAAGAGGATCGGGTATTTCGCCCATGCGCACGTCGCGCACGATGGTAAAGGTTCCCGGAGTTTCGGACGCCGCGAGCGCGTAACCGTCCATCGCCGAGCGCGGCGCGTTGGGATAATCCGCATCGGCAACAACGCCTTGCGCGAGCACGCGCGCGTGCGCTTGCGCGAGCGGTACGCGTTCGACCGCTGGCGGCGCGATGCGCACGCGCGAGAAGTATGCAATCAGCGCCTGCTCCGGTGCGAGCAGTCGCTCCGGCTCAAAACGTACCTCGCGAGCCGGCGGGCTCTGCGGTAGGAGTGCCTTCGCAGGCTGCGTAATGGCGCGCTTCTCCATGCTCGATATTGCCGTTGTTCGACGGGATCCGGATCGCGTTCGGCGCTCGGCACGTCGCCGCGGGCTCGATCCGGCGTTCGTCGACGACGTTCTGCGCTACGACGCGGAGTACCGCTCCGCGCTGGCGACGGCCGAACGCGCTAAGGCCGAAAAGAACCGGTTGTCTGCGGAAATCGGTCGCGCTGCCGACAAAGCAGCCGCGTCGCGCGAGTTGCGTCCCGAACTTGAAACGCTCTCCGCAACGATCGCGCGCGAGGAAGAGCGGGCGCGGGCGCTTTCGCCCGATCAGCCGGACTCACCGCTGCGTGCACTGCTCGAACAGTCGCCGAATTTGCTCGACGGTTCCGTACCCGACGGCAGCGACGAACGCGATAACCGGCAAATCCGCTCCTGGCGCGAACCGGAACAATTCGACTTTGCCGCGCGCGCACATTGGGAAATCGGCGAAAGTCTCGGCATCCTCGATTTCGAACGCGCGGCCAAACTCTCGGGCAGCCGGTTTGCGCTGTTGCGCGGTCGCGGCGCACGTCTCTCGCGCGCGCTCGCGCAGTTCTTTCTCGATCGCGCAGCCGCCGCCGGCTACGAAGAGATCGCGCCGCCGCTGCTGGTTAGCCGCACGACGATGTGGTCTACGGGACAGTTGAGCAAGTTTGCCGATGCGATGTTCGCCGATCCCGATGCCGGCCTTTACCTCATTCCGACGGCGGAAGTGCCGCTGACCGCGCTGCACGGCGACGAAATACTTTCGCTGGAATCGTTGCCGCTGCGATACACCGCATATACGCCGTGCTTCCGCAAAGAAGCGGGTGCCGCCGGAAGAGACACGCGCGGTTTGATTCGCCTGCATCAATTCGAAAAAGTCGAGCTGGTGTGGTTGACGGCGCCCGAAGACTCGTTCGATGCGCTGGAGCGGCTGACCGGCGATGCGGAATCGTTGCTGCAGGCCCTCGAGCTTCCGTACCGGATCGTCGAACTCTGCGCCGGCGACACGAGTTTCAACTCCGCGAAGACCTACGACCTCGAAGTGTGGTTTCCACAGGCGCGCGCGTATCGCGAGATCAGTTCGTGTTCGAACTGTACCGACTTTCAGGCGCGGCGCGCCGGCATTCGCTTCCGTCGCACGCCGAAGAGCAAGCCGGAGTTCGTGCACACACTCAACGGATCGGGCTTGGCGATCGGACGTACGCTGGCGGCGTTACTCGAAAACCATCAACGCGCCGACGGCACCGTCGAAATTCCGCGCGCTTTGCAACCCTATACCGGCTTCGACGTCCTTTCGACGTAATCGGCCAGCGCGTCCACCGCTCGCGAATGCTCGCGCACGGTCGCGCCGGCTGGAAAATACGCCTCAACCCGCACGCGCGTTCGTCCATCGTCCAGCGACTGCAGCGCGCAACGCACGCGCTCGTTGTTGACCAGTCCGAATGCCGCTTCGATCGTCCCGGCCGCGCGATCGCTCGTGCCTATGTAGGCGCCGAGCACCGTTTCGATCCCGTGCAGCACGCAATCGAAGGCCGCGTCGTATCCTAGGTCGAGGTCGCATTCACGATGTGGCCGCAAACCGACGGAGCGGCGATCCTTGGCGAGATTCAACCAACGCGCAATAAAACTCATCGCAACGCCACGACGCCGATCGCTATGCCGAGGAGCGCGATCCCCAGCAGCGCGCTAGCCGGAATCCAGTTTTCGGGACGCCGTGAGAACGCGACCGTATACGCGGCCTTCAGGATATTGTTCGACGCGGTCGCGATGACGATCGCCAGCGCCGCAGTCGCCAGTCCCAACTTCGCAATGCCGCCTTGCGCCAAGCCGAGCACGAACGGGTCGATGTCGGTGACGCCGACGACCGCGGCCAAACCGAAGACGCCCGTGCTGCCAAGATGCGTTTGGACGAATGCGGTGATCGCCGATATCGCGACCATTAAAACGGCGAAGATCAGCGCCGTTCCGAGTTGCAGCGGATTCGGCGCAGCGCCGCGCGCATCGCTGCGCGAGCCGGCCCGCGCACGCCACCATGCGAACAGCAGCAACAACGCGCTGGGGATCAGCATGGGTGCGATGAGTGCGCGCGCCAGCACCGAACTGAAGATCGAGCATACCGCAAGCACCCGCACGAACATCACGCCGGTCGCGGCGACGATCGCCGACTCGAGTTCGGCCGACATACCTTCGTCGCGTGCGCGGCGCGCCAGCACAACCGTCGTTGCAGTCGACGAATAGAGACCACCGAGGATCGATGCGAGCAAGACGCCACGATGCGGAAAGACGTAGGTCTGCAGCAAATAACTCGCGTACGAAATTGCCGAAACCGCGACGACCGCGAGCCAAACACCAAACGGGGTCACCGTCGTGTACGGAATCGGCGGCCGACCGGCTAGCAGCGGCAACACCACGCCGACGAGGATTAAGAACTGACCGGCGGTGACGATTTCCTCGCTCGGAACGCGACGTGCCAAATCGTGCAAGAAACGTTTGCCGCGAAGCAGCAGCACCGCTCCGACTGCAATCGTCACGCAAATCCACAGCGGCTGCGTTAGCGCAACGGGACCGAGCGCGTACGCCAGTACGTTGCAGAGCGGAACGATGAAGCCGCGATCCGACGGATCCTCGCCGCGGTGCGCACGCCGCACGTACGCATACGTCCAAGCGCCGACGACCAGCAGTCCGGCTAAGAACGCCGCGCCGTGCGGCTCGAGCAGGTAGAGCGCGGCGCCGGTGAGCGCCAGTAACGGGAAGGTGCGAACGCCGCCGGGTCGCGACTGTTCGTCGGCATAGAACTCCTCGAAGGCAAATCCGAAAAACAGCGACAGGCCCAACAGGAGCGCGAACTGTCCGGCTCCGATGCTGGTAGTGCCGGTCACGAAAGTTCTCGGATTAACTCCAACAACTCTTGACGATCGAGGTAACGAATGTGTCCGTGTTCGCGGCGCAGGATGTTGCGCGATTCCAACTCGGCGATCGCGCGCGCCGCGACTTCCTTGACCGTCCCGGCGGCCGCTGCAATTTGCGATTGCGTCACGGTTGCCAAGGCTGAATTGGCCGCCGCCAGGCCTTGTTCGGGCATCGAGTACGGCACCAAAACGCGCGCGATGCGCGCCAGAATCGGCAGCGCTCCCTGCGCGGTGAGGGTATCGTTCATCTGGCGCAAGCGCTGCGCGATAACGACGCCGAGCGCGTTGGACAGCTGCGGATACCGTGATGCCACGTCAGCGACGACCGTCCACGGCAGTTTGACGATTTGCGCCGTCTTTGAAAACACGACGATGCGCGCGTTCGAAAGCCCGCGATCGAAGTATTCGGCGACACCGAACAGTTCGAGCGGCAGAATTTCGTAAAGAATGCGCTCACGATCGGTTTCGTGGCCTTTGGCGCGCACGACGATGCCTTCCGTAACGACGCCGATGAACGGCCACTCGGAATTCTCGGCCACGAGCGTTTGGCCGCGACGGCCGGTTTGTGGAATTGCCGAGGCGGCAAGCTCGTTGAAAACTGGTTCGTTGAGTCCGGTGAATGCGACGCACCCGGCTAAAAGCTGTGCGAGCGGATTGCGTTCCCCCTCGCGCCCCTCGCGCGGCGTCAACGAAACGCGCCACATCCCGCGGGCAACGCGTCGCGTCTCGATGATGTAACGCTCGGGATGTTCCTGCACGACCCGCGCCGACAATCCGCGAGGCTCGTGCTCGGTAATGAACGTCAGCGAACCGCCTGACGGCAGACGCTCCAGTGCTTTTTGCACGACGGTCGGACGGTCCCAAGCCGGCAGGCCGCGAAGATCGATTTCGGAAGGGCTGGTCACGCCCGTCACGTTCTCGCCAAGCAAAGCGCTCTACTCCCTAGACGAAGCACCTGAGAGGACTCGAGAGCATGGTACGATTTCCGGTTTTTCGCGCTGCGACCTTGGTGGCGCTACTGAGCGTTTCCGCCGCGGCACTGCCGCTCGCGGCACCTGCCGACACCACCGGCGCCGCGACCGAGTATCACTACTCGACGGCGATAACTACAGTCTACGGATCGCAGTATCCGATTGCCGGTCATCTCGATCTCGAGGTGTTCCCGGCTGGAAACTTGCGCGGCTACTACCATAATGCCTACCAAAAGGCGTTCATTCAGGTCGTCGGCGGCCGCGATGGAAACTACATTTGGTTCGACATCGGTCCGAGTCCGGTCGACCTGGGTTTGGGAATTGGCACGGGCGAGCGTTTGCACATCGTCGGCACGATGAACTCCGACGGATCGTTCAAAGGCCAAGCATACCCGCAATATGTAACCTCGGTTAACGGGCCGATGGTGACTGCCGATGCGGCCCACCCAACGTACGGCGCATCGGCGCTGACGTCACCGACCGATCAGGGAACGAATCAGCAGCAATACATCTTTGCCGCAAAACCGGTCGAACCCAGCTCCGAAGATTACCAACAACCCACGACGCCGTAACGCCGTCCTGCGAGTGTCGACACTAGGAAGCCGGTTTTACCGACTTCCAGAGTTTGTCGGGCGCGGGCGGCAAGCTATCCATGTGCTTGAGGAAGAGCGCGAGTTGCCAGCGTTGTTCGTCGCTGAGCGTCGCACCGAACGACGGCATTCCGGTGAAGCGGATGCCGTGCGTTACTTTCCAGTACGTGACGCCGTCAGGATCGTCTTCGACGCCGTCCTTGGCGAGTTGTGGCGCGCGCTGATAGAGTCCACGCGCGACATTCGATGGTGCTGCGTCGGCGGCGCCGTGACAGACGGCGCAGTTTTGGCCGTACAGTTTGATACCCGCTTCGAGGTTGGCGTCGTTGAGCGCAACCGGGGTCGGCGTCGTCGGCGCATCGCGCCGCAGCGTTGCCGCGAGCGACGTGCGCGCCGCCCAGCGTTCGATGCCCGGCGGACGGGCGTCGGCGTTGGCAGGCATTAAGCCGGCCTCGATACCAGTATAGATCACGATCAGCCCGAGCACGACGACACCCACCGCGCCGATGACAATTCCACGAATCATGCGGCGTCTATTAGACGGCACGCAGTAATCGCCCGTCGGCGGCGAGTAGTGCTTCAGGGTCGTGCGTACGCACGAGGGAGGTGGGCATATGTCTCGATTTGCCGCGGCCGCGCTGGCCGCAGCCGTATTCACCGGATGTTCGGGAAGCGCCGGCGTTTTGCAGATCGCCGGAAACGGTTTGGCCGCTCCAGCCGTGCACAAATCGGTTCCGGTCGTCGGCGGCTGCGCGATCTTTCCCGCGAACAATCCGTGGAATACCGATATCTCGCAGTATCCGGTGGACCCGCACTCGGCTCAGTACATCGCCTCGATTCCCGGAAATCTGCACCCCGACTTCGGCCATGAGTCGTACTACGGTATTCCGTTTAACATCGTGCCGGCCAGCCAACCCGGCGTGCCGGTAAGCTTTCTCTACAAAAAGCAAAGCGATCCCGGCCCGTATCCGATTCCGCCCAACGCGCAGATCGAAGGCGGCAAGCACGCAAACGGAGATCGACACGTCTTGGTGTTGCAGCAAGGCGCCTGCAAACTCTACGAAATGTGGGATGCGTATCCTAAGGACGGCGGCAAGAGTTGGCATGCCGGCTCGGGCGCGATTTTTCCGCTCAACACCAACAAACTGCGTCCCAACGGTTGGACGTCAGCCGATGCCGCCGGGCTGCCGATTCTTCCCGCACTGATAAAATGCGGCGAAGTGCAAGCCGGCCACATCGATCACGCGCTGCGCTTCACCGTACAGAGCACGCAAGCGGGCTACATCCATCCGGCAACGCATTTTGCGAGCAATAGTCAAAATCCAGATCTTCCGCCGATGGGCTTGCGCGTGCGCCTGAAAGCGTCGTTCAATATCTCGGGCTTCAATAGCACTTCGCAAATCATTCTTACCGCGATGAAGACCTACGGCATGTTCGTAGCCGACAACGGATCCAACTGGTATTTTCAAGGCGAAGGCGGCAGCGCCGCTACGTGCTGGAACAATAACGAACTCGATCAACTCAAGAATGTTCCCGGCACGGCGTTTGAAGTCGTGCAAACCGGGAAGATACTTCGCAAAACCGGACCATGAGCATTAAAGTCTACGGCATCAACCATATCGCCATCGAGGTCGACGACATCGAGCGCGCCGTAGCATTTTACCAGGACGTTTTCAATCTCGAAAAACTCAACGAAGGCGAGGGCGATGCATTTTTCAAAATCGGCGAACATCAATTTCTGGCAATGTTCGAGCGGCGGCGCGGTTCGGATCGAACCGAGAGCGTCCGTCACTTCGGTTTAATCGTTCGCGACGAGAAGCAACTCGCCGAAGTGCGCGAAAAAGTCACGGAGAAGTACGGCCTTACGCTGTTTCCGCATTTTCGGTGTGATTTCACGGATCCGTTCGGTAACCGCATTCAAGTCGTGGACCTCCACGACGAGTCGCTGGTTTGGCTGTTGCCGTATCAAGAGGTGCACGAGGCCGGCGTCACGTTTTCGTAGCGCCGTTACATCGCCTTGCCGTCGAACGTTTCAGCATCGAGTGCGTCGAGAAAGCGTTGGAGCGCGGCAGCTCGCTGCGCTCCGATGCGTTGGGCTGCGCGCGTTATCAGGTGCGGCGGTATATCACGCGCGAAACTCCGCAACGTCCATCGGAAAGCCGGCATCGCGCACGACGGACCAAAGCCTGTCGCACGTACGCTCCTCCGTCGCTTAGACGTCGACGTGTTCGGGGCGAAATCCCAATCCAACCAAACGTGCAGGGATGCGTGCGAGGAATGGCAGGTACCGCGAGAGTGCGCGCAGCAGGCCCAGTAGCGGTGACCGCCCGTTGGAGAGTACGCGGCCGATCACCCGCTCACCGAGAAAGACCTGCACTGTTTGCGTAATTCGCGCTGGCAACTCGCGCCGACGTTGCACGCGCTGCAAATCATCTAACGAGACGTTTCCATCGCGCAGAGCTGAAGCAAGAATGTTCGCTGCAGCGATTGCGTCTTGGATCGCCAGGTTGATGCCGACGCCGCCGATCGGCGACATCGCGTGCGCGGCATCGCCGATGCAGAGCAAGCCCGCGCGATACCATCGCCGCAGCCGATTGACGCGCACCGTCAGTAACCGAATGTCCTCCCAACGCTGCAACTCGCCGACGCGCGATCCGAGGAACGGCACCATCGCGCGTATCTGTTCGCGAAATGCTTCCAGACCTTTCGCTTTGACTTGGGCGAGCGTGCCCTTGGGGATGACGTAAGCGCACTGCCAATATTCGCCGCGATCTATGAGCGCCAGAATCCTTCCGTCGCGAATGTAGCCGAACGTATCGTGGGGATCGTCAGGTGACGTCGTCAGCCGAAGCCACAGCACGTCCATCGGTGCGCCGACCTCTTCGATTGCAAGGTCCGCGCACGCACGCGCCATCGACTCGCGTCCGTCGGCGCCAACCGTAAGCGCGGCGCGAATCTCGAGCGGCCCGTCAGGCGTCTGCGCTCGCACGCCGGCAACGCGTTCGCCATCCCATAACAAATCTTCCACTCGCGCTTGCATCCGCAAATCGAAGGTGGGAAACGCATGCGCCTTCTCGGCCAGGAAGTTGAGAAAATCCCATTGCGGCATGAACGCGAGAAATTTGCACCGGGTGGGCAGATGCGTGAAGTCGGCCACCGTCACGACCGTGTCGCCCACGCGACCGGAGAGCCGATCGGCGCGTTGATGCGGACGCTGCAGAAACTCCTCGAGCACGCCGAGTTCGGCCATTACGTCGAGCGTTGAGGGATGGATCGTATCGCCGCGAAAGTCACGCAAGAAGTCGGCGTGCTTTTCCAGCACGACGACGCGCACGCCGGACCGTGCCAGCAGCAATGCCAGCATCATACCGGCGGGACCGCCGCCCACTATGCAACATTGCGTTTGAAGCGCGTTCATCGGATGCGAACAGCTAACGTTCGAACATGCGGTAACGAACGTACTCGGCTTCGCGCTTTTCCACCAACGCCGTGCACGCGGCGGCGACGTCGTCAAGAAAATTCTCGAGCGTCTTGTTGCCTGCCCCGGCGGCGACCGATGCGTCGAGGAAACGTCCGAACAGACTGAGCGGCACGTCGTACGCGCCGCCGAGCCAGAGTATCGCGCCGCTGGTGCCCATCGTGTCCACGCCGATTGCGCCGTTGAACGTTGGAAACGATTCTGGATGGCGCGCCGCGCGAAATGTTAGTTCGACCGCCTCACCGCCCTCCCGCGCTTCACCCACCGTCATCGCAATCGGCACGGCGACGTAGCCGAAGTCCGCAAGATGCAGATCGCCAAGCGACAGATGCAGCGCGAAACCTCGCCAGTTGCCCTCTTGCGCGGCGATCGCGCGCAAAATCTCGTTGAGCGCACGAAACGTTGGGACCGGCGGAATTTTGAGGTTGCGCTGCAATCGAACGTCCGACACGCCGCCCTCTTTCGGCAGAGCAGCCGCGGCCGCCCGGCAGCAGCCGCACTGGGCAAAGCAGGTATTAGGCATGGCTAATAGTATTTTTAGGCGTGCCTATTAAAGCCTGGTGGACGGTCCTGGCCGCTCTCGGGTGCTTGTTCGTGGGGCCGCTTTGCGGGCAGGCGTGGGCAATCCCGTTGTTCGCGCATCAGTATGGGGTGACGTGCCAAAAGTGCCATACCGTCATCCCGCAGCTCAACGCGTTCGGCGCAGCGTTCATGGCGAACGGGCATCGAATAGAGGGCGTGCCGCCGGGACCGGCCGTGCCGATTTCGGCGCGCGTGAATCTCGTCGATTCCAGCGCATTTCAAGGAGGTGGACCCGACGGTACCGGGCTTCCCAAAGCGATTGTTGACGAAATCGAACTGTTCACCGCCGGGCTGATCGGAGGACGCGCGGACTTCTTCGTCGAGCAGTACGTCGTCGACGGCGGCGAACCGGGCTCGTTACGCGATGCGTGGGTCGAGGAACGCTTCAATCCCTGGAACGCGCACGTTCCGCTCGCAGTCCAGGTTGGACAGTTCACGCTGCCCCTTCCCGTCGATCCGGAAACGTTTCGCGAGACATACCAACACTACACGCTCTACGATCAAACCGTCGGCGTAAATCCGTTCAACTTCTTCGATCCCAAAGACGGAGCGAAACTTGCGATCGGCAACGTATTGCGCGGCACGAGCTTGCAATTATTTGCCGGACCTGGCCACGATCGACAAAGCGCGTCGCCGACGATCGGCACCGACGTCATGGGCTACGCGCAAGACGTCGCCGGACCGTTTACCGCTAGCATCTATCATTACGAAGGTCAGCGCCCCGACGGGACGACGCTACTCGACCGATTCCAGCGTACCGGCTACGGCTTCACGTTGGTGCAGGGCAAATGGACGAGCGAATCGGTGATTCAAACCGGGTTCGATTCGAGTTGTTCTCCGAACGTCGGCTGTGCATCGAGCGGCGGTTTCACACAATTGCGCTACGCGTTTGGGCCGCGCTTCTACGCGCTGGGACGCTACGAAGGCACGAGCGACTCGATGGGTAGTTTCTCACGCGACGGCGTCATGCTGTTGGGATACCGGCCAACGCACAATTCGAGTCTGACCGTCGAGGACGTCATTGCGCACACTGCGCAGACGAACAACACGATGAATCTACAACTGACGATGGGCTACTGATGAGCATCCGACGCATGGCCCTAGCACTCGGGATCGGGCTGGCGATGTTGCCGGCGGTGCAGCCGGCGCTGCGGCGCGAAATTGATGCCGCGGCCTCGAAAGCGGACTTCAGCGTCAACCACATTTACGTCGAGCGTGTGAGCGGTAGCGTTCCGATCGCGGGCGGAACGGTCGTGCTTCCCGGCGGGTTGGCCATCCCGACCGAGGTCACGGCGACCCTCGACGCGTCGCGCATCAGAACCGGCGACGACGATCGCGACGCGTCGCTCCAAGGTCCGGACTGGTTCGACGTCAAGCACTTCCCGACGTGGACGTTCGAAAGTACGCAGATCACGCCGTCGTCGCCGACGGCATTTGCGATGGAGGGCTTGCTCACGATCCGTGGCGTCAGCCAAAACGAACGCCTCGACGTAACCGTGGCAGGCTCGCCGGAACATCCGGTCTTTCACGCAACCGGAACGATCGATCGCCACGCATTTGGAATGCCGGTTACGCGGCTCGATCCCGTTATCGGGAACCCGGTTAGCGTTACGCTCGATATCGTCTTGAAATAGCGCGGCGGGCCGGCGCGGGTTCGCGTCGAACGTTTTCCGTCGTTATGCGGGAAATACCATGATCGGCATGGCTCATGCAGTGCTGCAGGTCGGACTGTGCAGCGCAATCGCGCGTCAGCGGCCCGAAACGGTCGTAACGGCACAGGTGAGGCTGGTCGATCGCCGCAACACGCCGCGATTCGATCGCCAATTCCGGTTCGAGCGCGGCGACGACGACAATCCAAAAGTGCTCGAGTTCGACGCGCCTCAAGGAACGTATCGTCTCGACGTCACCGTTCCGAAATACGGCTGCGCGTCGTCGCAATATCTCACCTTTATTTCCGAACTCGATCGCAGCATTGACGTGCTGCTGAGCGCCGGACGGACTGCGCGAACCGAGCCGCTACTGATAGACGGAGCATCTCCACAGTCGTTTTCGTACGTTCAGCCGACCTTCGTGCTGCTGGATAAAAATGCAACGGCATGCAACAAGCCCGTCGGTGAGACCGTTCCGTTTCAGGTCGACGTCGAGAACGACCAAGATGCGTACTATGCGTCGCTGTATGCCGATCCGTCGCTAGCGGCACGTCAGCCTCTGCAACTGGCGCTTCGGCTGCGCACGCCGACACACCAATACCACTACGTACGAGTCCCGATTCCGTTTCCGATGCCCTGGGCAGGATGGCCGAGCAACGTCCGCTTCGACGTGACGCAGGACGAAATCGATGGACTGGCAAGCCAGCCCGTCGATACGCTCCTCTGCCTGCACTTATGGGAGACCAAAGTCTACTTCTGAGAGGTAAGTGAAGCATGCCACTTCATCGGCAGGCCCATGCGTCCCAGCGTTGCGACGAGGATACGTTTGCAACCCGAGCGATGGACCGAACGATTCCCAAACACCGCGTTCCCACACACGGACTGCGACCGGACGTTGCGTTTCAGTTGGTCGCCGACGAACTGATGCTCGACGGAAACGCCCGGCAAAATCTCGCGACGTTCTGTCAAACGTGGTTCGACGACGGGATTCACAAACTGATGGATCTCAGCCTCGACAAGAACATGATCGACAAGGACGAGTATCCGGCAACGGCGGAGATCGAGAACCGCTGCGTGCACGTTCTCGCGCATCTGTGGAACTCGCCTGCGGCCGCCACGACGATCGGATGTTCGACGACAGGGTCGAGTGAAGCGGCGATGCTGGCGGGACTCGCACTCAAGTGGAAGTGGCGTAAGGCGCGAGCACGCACCGGCAAGCCGAGCGACAAACCGAATCTCATCACCGGACCGGTGCAAGTATGCTGGCACAAATTTGCACGCTATTTCGACGTCGAATTGCGCGAGGTACCGTTGGAACGCGATCGCCTGATGCTGACGCCGGACGAAGTGCTCAAACGCGCCGACGAGAACACGATCGGCGTCGTTCCGACGCTCGGCGTCACGTTCACGTGCCAATACGAACCCGTAGCTGAGATCGCCGCGGCGCTCGACCGGCTCGAAAGCGAGCAGGGGATCGACGTTCCGATTCACGTTGACGCGGCGTCGGGCGGATTCATCGCCCCGTTCGTGCAGCCCGACCTTCTCTGGGATTTTCGTTTGCCGCGCGTTCACTCGATCAACACGTCCGGGCATAAGTTCGGCCTCGCGCCGCTGGGCGTAGGATGGGTAATTTGGCGCGAAGCGCACGACCTGCCCGACGAGTTGGTCTTTCACGTCAACTACCTCGGCGGCGACATGCCGACGTTTGCATTGAACTTCTCGCGCCCAGGCGGACAAGTCGCCTGCCAATACTATTTGATGTTGCGACTGGGAATGGACGGCTATCGTTGGATCCACCAGGGCTGCTACGACGTCGCGCAGCATTTTGCGCGCCGAATAGAAAAACTCGGTCCGTTCCACGTGCTTTACGACGGCGACAGTCGCAGCGGCATACCAGCCGTCTCGTGGACGATGCGCCAAGACGCGCGCGCCGGATACTCGCTATTCGATCTCTCCGACCGCTTGCGCGCGCGCGGCTGGCAAATCGCAGCCTACACGATGGTACCGAATATCGAAGACATGGCCGTCATGCGGGTGCTCATACGCCACGGCTTCAGTCTCGACTTAGTCGAGGGGCTGCTGGCCGACATTCGGCGCTCTTTAGACTACTTCGAGTCGCATCCGGTGAGCCTGCCCATGACCGCCGAAGAAGGCTCCGCGCACAACCACCACGCGCATCAAAAAGTCGGCGCCCGCTGAAGCCGTGGAGCACCTGAGCGAACACCTGCGCGCAACGATCGCCGCGCCGGTCTATGCGCTTGCGTACGTCGTGGGAGCGACGGTCTTTTGGTGGGTGGCGCGGCGCCGCGGCGTGGCTACGCAAGGCATGGCGTGCATCCTCGGTGCGGGACTCGTCGGCGGTTTGACGGCCGCGAACCTTGCGCAACTCTTCGCAACCGGGTTGCCGGGAAAGAGCATCGAGGGAGGCATCCTCGGCGGCTGGCTCGGCGTCGTTTTGGCAAAGCGGTGGCTCGGGATGACACAACCGACCGGCGATCTTTTCGCGCTGGCGGTTCCGGCTGGGGAGGCGATCGGACGCATCGCGCGCTTTATCGGGGGCTGCTGCAGCGGTAGAGTCACGACGGTGGCCTGGGCGGTGCACGACCATGGCGCGTGGCGCCATCCGGCGCAGTTGTATTTAGCGCTTGCAGCGGTCGTCAGTTTCGCCGCGCTCGCATACGCAGAGCGGCGATTGCGATTGCCGCCAAACGCCTTGTTTTATTCCGGCGGCTTGTTGTTTTGCGTGGATCGGTTCTTCGTAGAATTCTTCCGCGACGTCACGCCGCTGAGCGCCGGGTTGACGCTAGCGCAAGTCGGCTGTTGCGTCGGTGCGGCCGTATTCGCGTGGAAACTCGTCACTCTGCTCGAGGCTAGCGTCGGCGCGCGGGCCGCGACCGGGACTGCTTAAGACAGCGCGAACGGTGGAACCAGACTCAACAGGCGCAGGTCCGCCCAATCCGCCTCCAGCCGGAGCGATGTTTGGCGGCGTGATCGTTGGGCTCTTGATCGGCAGCACTGCACTGACGCTCGTCGTGCTCGGCGGGCTTTTCAGCATAATCAATGCCAATCGTACGCCGCTCTGGGGATTTGTCACCAGCTATGTTTTAGGCGCTGCGATCGGCGCGTGCGGAATCGTCCTCACGCGCCGGCGCGCAGGTTTCTGGAGCGGTCTCTTGATCGGTTCGGGGATTGGACTACTCGGTGGAACCACACTCTGCAACGCTGTGACGAGCGGCTTAGGCGCTCGTTGAAGCGGCGTGTTGTTCTGAAAGGACGATAAGCTCGTGGAACACGTCGGCACCGAGCGCGGCGCAAACATGGAAGGCTATGCCTTTACGTTTTGCAAAGCCGCATTTCTCGCCCTGCTCTTCGGCAAATACGCCGTGCTCGTGTTGTCGACGGCGGCAGTCGCGCTTTATTTATTAGCGTATGCGAACGGCGTTCGTGAGTGGCGCTGCTGGCTGAAGCCGCCATGGGTTGTTGTATTCTTCGCGCTAGTCGCAGCGGTGCAGGCATACTTTCTCTTTTTTCGCTCGCCCGGCTTTGTGATTTAGCGGCTACAACGCGGCGCGCGCGACCGTTCCTTCCAGAGCCCGCGCGCGAACCTTTGGGAAGAGGCGCGCCGCGCAGAACGGCATCCGCACGGGATCGTTCCCGGCGCCGGCAACGTGAACGCAACACTGCTCGAGACGCTCGGTAATCAGCGTGTCGGCGTCCATAAAATGCTTGATCGTGACGCGCTTTACGCGTTCGCCGACGAATCGCTCGCCACTACCCGGACGAAACGCGGCCGCCAACATCTGTGCGAAACCGCCGAAATCGCAGGCTTCACAGAGCGTGCGCAGGTGGCCCACGAGTTCGGGGCGCGAGAGCGTCATGGTTTCGGACATCACGCCCAGAAGTCCGCGACGCACTTCGCTCAACGAATCCGAAAACGAGATCGTGTTTCCGAAGAGCGAGAGGTTTTCCAACAGCGCGTCGCTGCCGACGATCGAGGCAAGACCGGTGAACGCGCCGGCCTGGTCCTTGATGAAATAGCCGATCGAACAGCAATCCGGATGGCTGCAAGGCAGCGCAATCAAGTCGCGTGCCAAGACGGCATGCGTCGACTGCGCTTCGATGCGTTGAAGCACCCCGGTCGTGGTGACGCGATGCATCGGATCGAGCGCCGGTGTACGTCCCGAAGCGAACAGCGGCTGAAACATGACGCCGCCGACGTACGGCGTGGCAAAAGCCGTATCGAGGACGCTGCCGACGTCGCCGGCGTTTGCCGCGGAAACCGTCATCGCGAGCGTCGTGAAAACGCGGCGCTGCGACAATCGCTCTATTACTTTGGCTTTCATGTCACGCAGATCGAGACCGCGAAGCTCCTGCTGCGCGGACGCCGAGGGACCGTCGTACTGCAAATAGATTTCGATCCGTCCGCGATGTGCCGCAATGAAGTCGGCAAACGCATCTTCGGCGGCCAGACGGGTGCCGTTGGTGTTGATGATGACGCGCGTAATCGGGAGCGCGATCAGGCACTCCAGTATTTCGACGATTTGCGGGTGTACCGTCGGCTCGCCGCCGCTCAACATCACGACGTCGAGGCGACCCTCCTCGCGTTGGATCGCCGTTTCGACCGCGTGACGAATTTCGTTCAGCGGCAGATATTGCGAGGCTGCCGGACTCGACGACGTAAAGCATGCCGGGCACGAGAGGTTGCATTGCATGGTGATGTCGAGCAAATAGATGCACGAATGCTGCAAATGAGTGGGCCCCAGACCGTGCTCGTATCCCATCGGCAGCGGGAAGACGTGCGCGGTATCCGGATTGATGACGCGCGTGGGGACGCGCCATTGCTGCAAGTATCGCCAGAGTTCGGCAGACTCTTCGTACAGCGACCACACGTCGCCGTGACCGCGCCGGCAGAACCGCCGCAAATAAACGCGCCCTTCCCGTTCCACGAGGTGGCCGTCGCAAATGTCGGTGGGGTATTCCGGGTCAAAATCCGCGATCTCGACGAAGCAGCGCGGACACACGCCACGCACGCTTTTGAGAATCGTGTAGTCGTGCAGCATGCCGATAGGCGATTGGCCCGCAGGCTGGTCGTCCCTTGTCCTCAGCCGACGATTCGCCATTGAGGAAGGTTCGCTGCAGCACTCGCCTGAATTTTGTGATGCGGAGGGTCGGTACGCGTGAAGGCGGACAGACGAACGCTCTTGATCCTGCTCGTAGTCGCGGCAACGTACGTTGTCGGCGCGGAGCTGGGTTTCACGCTGGCGTTCGCGACCAAGCAGGTAACGGCGGTGTGGCCGCCGACCGGGATCGCGCTTGCCGCGCTCTTGATTTTCGGATACCGCGTCTGGCCGGCAATTTGGATCGGAGCGTTCGTAAGCAACGCGCTCAGTTCCGAACCCGCGTGGACTGCCGCCGCAATCGCGACCGGAAACACCGTCGCTCCATTGGCAGGCGCCTTCCTTTTGCGGCGTTTCGGCGGATTCGATAACCGGCTCGAACGCATTCGCGACGTCGTGCTTCTCACGCTATTCGGCGCGATGATACCGATGACGATTTCGGCAACCAACGGCGTCGTCAATCTTGCGCTCGCGCACATCGTCGCGCGCTCGGCATTTGCGTCGGTGTGGCTCGTGTGGTGGTCGGGAGACGTTATCGGCGCGTTGCTGGTTACGCCGTTGCTGCTCGCCTGGGCATCGGAGCTGCGCCGGCAAACGCGCGGTGACGGCCGCCCGCTGGAACTCGGCGCCCTTGCGGTGGTCCTACTCGGCACGTCCTGGATGTCGTTCATTAGCGCCTTTCCTCTGCGCTTTTCGGTCTATCCCATCATCATCTGGGCGGCGTTGCGCTTCCGTCAGCGTGAGACGACGACCGCGATTGCCATCATTTCAGCGATTGCCGTTTGGGCGTCGGCGCACGGCTTTGGACCGTGGACGACCGGTTCGCTCGATTCGCGCCTGCTCCAATTGGACAGCTGGATTTCGGTTCTTGCCCTGACCGGACTCATTCTCGCCGCAGTTACAGCCGAACGTCGCGCCGCGCGCAGCGACTTGCAGGCGATGTTACGACAAGCGCGTCGCTCCGCCGAAACGCTTCAGACGGCATTTATTCCGGAGCGGCTGCCGCAACGCTTGGGATTGCAGTGTGACGTGATCTACATCGCCGCGGAGCGCGAGGCGCTCATCGGCGGGGATTGGTACGACGCGTTCGACTTACCCGACGGCCGCATCGCCTTTTCAGTCGGCGACGTCACCGGGCACGGACTCGACGCCGCGGTTATCGCCGCGCGTTTGCGCCAGAGTATTTTTGCGGCAGCGCTCGACAGCGACGATCCGGCTGAAATCCTCTCGAAAGCGGAACGCGCGATGCGCTCGGGTGATAGCGCGCCGGCAACCGCCGTCGTGGCGATTATCAGCAAAGATCTCTCCACGATGAGTTACGCCAGCGCCGGCCACCCGCCGCCGATTCTGGCCGGCCCGAACATCCCCGCACATTCGCTCGCCTACGGCGGCGTTCCGTTCGGCGTCGGCCTGCCGCTCGCGTCGCGAACCAATCACGTCGCGCTCGAGCGCGATGCCGTCGTGCTGTTCTATACCGATGGACTTACAGAGTTCAAACGCAACATCGATCGCGCCGAGTCGGCGGTATTGCGCGCGATGACCAACGTCGTCGTCGATCCAACCATCGATCAGCCGGCCTCGTTCATTCAACGCTCCGTCATGGGCACGGAGCCGCCAAGCGACGATACCGTGTTACTCGTCGCGCATTTGAGCGTTGCGTTGCGCAAGCGCTGGAAGTACGATTCCAGGAACTCTCTCGACGCCCATTCACTGCGCCGCGAGGTCATGCGCTTCATGCGCTTTCTCGCACCCAACGATCCCGAACTGTTCCGAACCGAACTGATCGTCGGCGAAGCGCTGGCAAACACCGTCGAGCACGCTCCTGGAGCGGTCAGCGTCGAGGTCGACTGGACGCGGTTGCGACCGGTGATCACCATTACCGACGACGGACCCGGGCTCGCGCAACTCGCGCAGGCGCTGCCGTCCGATCCGCTCAGCGAAAACGGGCGTGGCCTCTTCTTAATCGCGTCGCTCGCCGTCGACGTCCGAGTCGACGGTCAGCCGGGGTCGGGAACGCGCATGCGCATCGAGTTGCCGATTACGCGCTCCGAGCAACTTCCACGCTAGCGCTGCGGTAAGCGGCTACTCCGTGTCGACCGGCTCGTACGAGGGCGGCTGATGCAGGAAGTACGCGCGCGACCGCTGCGACGGAATGGGCGAAAATGCGCGCGGCGCCTGGTTGAAGTTGAAGAGTTTGCCGATCGAGGTCGCGCGCGCGTCGGTCGTGCCCAGCGAACCAAGTCCGAATGTGTCTTCGGTGAACTTCAGGACGCTGCCGAACTCGAATTGCGTGTGCGAGATTTCGCCGGCGGGAATGTACGGCGAAACGACGATCAGCGGAACGCGGAAGCCTAAACCGCCGGCATCGTCCATGAACGGCGGCGGCTCGTGGTCGTAAAAGCCGCCCCAGTCATCCCACACGATGATGATCGCGCACGAGTTCCAGTAACTGCTTTGACCGACCGCGTTCACGACTTGCGCGATCCAGGACGGACCTTCGTCGTGGCCCTTACCGTTGCCCGGGTGATCGGAGTCGGGCTGGTCGGGGATTACCCACGACACCGCAGCCAACTTGTTGTTCGTGATGTCGTTGAAAACGTTCGTCTGCGGAATCGAAATGTTGGTCGACCACTCGGGACCTTGGCGCACCGCCTGAATCGCGGCGAAAGCATTCCATAGCGCACCGACGCTGCCGGCCTTGTATGCCGGCGCGTAGTATTTCCACGAAACATGCTTGGCGTCGAGGAGATCGCGCAGCGTTCCGGTGGGATAGTTCCAGCACGGAAACGGACCCTTCGCGCGCTGATACTGCCCGCTCGTCGTGATGAGCGACGTCTTGGTTCCCGGCGGCGCGTCGCATCCCCACGGCGATCCAAGCGGCGTATCGATGACGCTGTGCGTCGAATCGATGGCCGTCGCACCGGCGATCAGATCCTGGTGAGCCGTAAAACTGCCGCTGCCTTGCGTTTGAAACATGTGATCCGCGAGCGCATACTGCTGCGCTAAAGTCCAGTATGGCTTGATGTCATTGGGATCGACGTACATGTACGGGTACGTGCCAACCTTCTGTTTGCTGTGAATGAAATCCGACAGGTCGAAGCCGTCCATCTTCCCACCGTCGTAGTCGGTCAGGTACGTCTTGTAATCGTGATTGACGTCGAGCGTTCCCAAAACGTGCTTCGTGAGCGGCACCGTTCTACCGTCGTGTGTCTTTCCGCTCGTCGCGCCGTCGGCACCGGGGAACGTCGCAAAGAGATTATCGAACGAACGATTCTCTTGCACGAGCACGATGATGTGGTCGATCGGCGCCGTATGCTTATGGCCCTGAGGACGATCGGTTACGAACGAAGCACTACGATCCGCCGGCGAGAGTTGAGAACCGTCGCCGGAGCAGCCGGCAACGAGGCTGGCAACCGCTAGCCAGACGACAAAATGCGTGCTGCGCAAAGCGCTCATGAAATCTCCTTGCAAGGTGCGCAACGATGCTTCCTGGCACCATACGGCACTCCTGCCGAAGATTATCCCGCGTAAAAAAACGGCTAAGGAGTGCAGAGCGTCAGGAGCGATTGAACTGCGGCAGGATTGTCTGGAACATCCTTCGCGCGAACGTACTCTGCGAGATAACCGCGGTCCGAAACGGCGAGAACGATATCTTCGTGCACCGTTGTGAGCGATACTTTCGAATACGTCGCGTCTTGCGTTCCGTTACAGATCTTGACGCGCGTTGACGGTTGCACCGAACCTTTGGAGCTCGCGCCGGCGACCATTCCCTGGTGGATGGCCTGATCGAGCGCGTCCAGATCTTTGGAAGAGAGACCCGGCAAATCGATGTGCCCCGAGACGATCACGCCGCGCCGATTGGGATCCACCCACATCTTGTCGGCTTTAAAGCCGCCCGAGGCCATCGACGTGCTGCGCGACTGCCATCCGGCCGGCGGCGTTAAGGTCGCTGGAACGGGCGTCGCGGACGCCGTCGGTACCGGCGAGGTCGTCGGCACCGGTGAAACGTGCGCGGTTGGGCTCGAAGCATCGGGAGATGCGATCGCCATGGTGTTTTCCGGAATTTGCACGCGCGTTACGGTGAAGCCCATGTGGCCGAGTAACGCCGGTACGCCGTCGGCTCCTAGTAAGTGCGCTGCGCCGACTGAAACGAACGACGTTCCCGGCTGTTTCAAGCGCACTGCGAGTGCATTTGCCCAAGCCTTGTTGCGGTCGGTGAGCATCTTTTTACCGAATGCACTTTGGGAAGCGTCGTTCGTTCGCACGAGGGTCGCGAGATCGTCCTCATTACCGCTTACCCAGGCCTTGACGATAGCATCGAGTTTTGCGACGTCCGTTTGCGGCTTTAGATTTTTCAATTGGTATTCGAGCAGTATGACCTGATCCGTCTCGGGCATATCGGCCAGAATATGCGCCTGCAGATCGAACGTCTCAAAACCGTAGACGGGTTTGCCGGCTGCGACGAATTCCTTGCGAACCTGCACGTCGACGCCGCTGCCCGACGAATAACCCGATTGCATCGCGGGCCCCAACGAAAGAAT
>Ga0102924_1001370_pt1 | contig 28459 bp, 25 predicted proteins | sample PaiPotPPM11metaG_FD_80116 | JGI IMG/M metagenome (GOLD analysis project Ga0102924, IMG submission 80116) | Iron sulfur acid spring bacterial and archeal communities from Banff, Canada, to study Microbial Dark Matter (Phase II) - Paint Pots PPM... ... | reverse complement strand
GTCCCCCCGGAGCAGCACCGTCGGCCAGGCGGGCCACGCCGTCGACCAGCTCGGGGGTGTAGGTGGACCCGCCCCCGATCACGGCCAGCTTCATCCGAACGCCCTCACTTCCGCGCCGCTGCGCGCCACGTGGCAGGCGGCCTCGTGCTCCGGCCCGAGCTCGGTGAGCTCCGGCGTCACCTGGTGGCACTCGTCGATGGCCAGCGGGCAGCGCCAGCGGAACCGGCACCCGGGCGCGGGGTCGATGACCCGGGGCGGCTCGCCCCGGTCGGTCTCCGCCCCGACGTTGAGCGGCGCGCGCGGATCGGGCACCGCCGACAGCAGGAGCTGGGTGTAGGGGTGCTTCGGGTGGGCCAGCACCTCCTCGGTCGGGCCCTGCTCGGCCACCCGGCCGGCGTACATGATGATCAGCCGGTCCGCGACGTAGCGGGCGCTGGCGATGTCGTGGGTGATGTACAGGATCGACACGCCCTGCTCGTCGCGGAGCTGGGCCATGAGGTTGAGCAGGCCGATCCGGATCGAGACGTCCAGCATGGAGACCGGCTCGTCGGCCAGGATGAGCTTCGGCCGCAGCGCCAGCGCCTGGGCGAACCCGACCCGCTGCCGCTGGCCGCCGCTCAGCTCGTGCGGGAACCGCTGCAGCACCTCGGCGGCCGGGGTGAGCCCCACGGCCTCGAACACGCGCTCGGCCTCTTCGTGGCGCTCCGCGGCCGACAGCTCGCCGCGGTGCAGCTTGAGGCAGCGCAGCACGCCGTGCGACACCCGGAACACCGGGTTGATCGAGGCGAACGGGTCCTGGAAGACCATCGGCACCTCGCCCCGGTAGCGCAGCACGTCCTGGCGGGAGCGGAGCGCGGACAGCGGGTGACCCTGGAAGTAGATCTCGCCGCCGGTCGGCTTGTAGAGCTTGGCCAGCAGCCGGGCGACCGTGCTCTTGCCGCTGCCGCTCTCTCCGGCCAGCGCGACGATCTGCCGCTCGCCGACCTCCAGGCTGACGCCGTCCACGGCGTGCAGCATGTGCCGCGAAAACATCGACCCGATGCGGAAGTGCTTGGTCAGCCCTTCGGTCCGGAGCATGGACCCGGAGCCGGCCGGGTCGGCCCGGTCCTGCGTGCGCGCGGCCGGGTCACTCATCGCGGGCCTCCCCGTCGGCGTGCAGGAAGCAGCGGACCAGGGTGCCGTCCACCGGGTACAGCTCGGGGGACTCCTCCCGGCACCTGGTCATGACCTTCGGGCAGCGCGGGGCGAACCGGCAGCCCGGCGGGGGGCTGGCCAGGTTCGGCGGGCTGCCGGGAATGCCGGTCAGGTGCGTCCGGGGGCCGCGGATCGAGGGGAAGGCCTCCATCAGCCCGATGCTGTAGGGGTGCAGCGGGTGGTCGAACACCTGCCGGGTGGGGCCGTACTCCGCGACGCGGCCCGCGTACATCACCATCAGGCGGTCGGAGAAGTGGCTGACCAGCGACATGTCATGGGTCACGAAGATCACGGCGAAGCCGAGTTGCTCCTGCAGCTCCTTGATCTGGACCATGAGCGAGCGCTGCGCCACCACGTCCAGCGCGGACGTCGGCTCGTCCATGATCACTAGATCGGGGGTGAGCAGCATGGCCATCGCGATCATGGAGCGCTGGCGCATGCCGCCCGACAGCTGGTGCGGGTAGCTCTTCAGGTGCACCGGGTCGATGCCGACCATCCGGAGCACCTCCTGCGACCGCTCGGCGACCTGCGCCTTGGCCGTCACGCCGTGCGCCCGCATCGCGTCGGAGAACTGGGCGGCGATCGTCTTCACCGGGTTGAGCGCGTTCATCGCACTCTGCATGACTACCGACAGGTCCTTCCAGCGGATCGTGGCCATCTGCTTGTCGGTGAGCCCCACCATGTTCCGGCCCTTGAAGACCACGCTGCCGTCGGTGATGCTGGCCGGGGGCACCAGGAGCTGGGCGACCGCGAACAGCAGCGTGGACTTGCCGCAGCCGGACTCGCCGACGATGCCGATGAACTCGCCCGGGTCGAGGTCGAAGCTGACCCCGTCCACGGCGCGCACGGTGCCGCGTTCCATGGCGTACTCGACCGACAGGTCGCGCACGGTCAACACCGCTCCGTTCATCTCCCCGGCGGCCGGCCGGCCCCGGACGTCGCTATCTGGCACGCTGGCCACGGTTGCCTCGCATGCTCCGGACCGGCCGCAGGGCCGGGTTCCCGATCTCGTCGAACGCGTAGTTGAGCAGCGCGAACGCCGCGCCCAGGGCGACGATGCACAGGCCGGGCACGATGATCCACAGCGCCTGGCCGGTCTGGAACGCCTCGTTGTTCTCGGCCCAGTAGAGCATGGTGCCCCAGCTCGTCACGTTCGGGTCGCCGAGCCCGATGAACTGGAGGCTGGAGGAGAACAGCACCGCGTACAGCGCGTTGGTCAGGAAGCTCGCCACGAGCAGCGAGGTCATCGTGGGAATGATCTCGACCACGATGATGTAGAGCGAGCGCTCCCCGCGGACCCGCGCCGCCTCCAGGAAATCGCGGCTGCGGAGCGACAGGGCCTGGGCCCGGAGCTGGCGCGCCGTGTACGACCAGGAGATGAGCGTGATGACCGCGATCATCACGGTGGTGCCCGCGCCGTGCAGGTAACTGCCGATGATGATCAGGAGCGGGAACGCCGGGATGACCAGCAGCACGTCGGTGAGCAGGTTGAGCACTCCGTCCCAGGCCCCGCCGAGGTAGGCGGCGGCCACGCCGATCAGCGTCGCGATGAACGTCGTGCCGACCCCGACTCCGAGCGCGATCAGCAGAACCGGGCGGGTACCCCACACCACCTGCGCGAACAAGTCCTGGCCGAACGCGGTGGTGCCCAGCAGGTGCTGCAGGGACGGGCCGAGGGCCCGCGGGTAGATCTCGGCCTCCGGGTTGTCGTGCGCGATCACCCCCGGGAACGCCGCCACCAGGCAGAACAGCAGCAGCAGCAGCGTGCCGGCGGTGGCCTTCCGGTTCGAGGTCACGGCGCGGGACAGGCGCCGCAGCGACCGGGCGCCGGCTATCCCGCCGGTGCTCGGCGGCAGCCCGCCGGCCGGCGCCATCAGGGCCGGGCCCGGCAGGCCGGGCTCGTCGGCTCCGCCAGTGGCGCCGGGGCCGGGCGCGCGGAGGGTCGCCATCGCTACCTCGCCCCCCTCGTTCTCGGGTCGAGTATGGCCGTCGCGATGTCCGAGATCAGGATCGCGACCAGCACGGTCGCGGTGATCAGCAGGAACAGCGCCTGCTCCAGCGGGTAGTCGTTGTTGTTGACCGCCTGGAGCAGCAGGTAGCCGACGCCCTGGTAGTTGAAGACCTCCTCGATCAGGATCGCCCCGCCGACCACGAACCCGAGCGACATGGCGAACCCGGTGAGGTTGGGCAGGATCGCGTTCCGCGCCGCGTAGTCGAGCATGATGCGATAGCCGGGCAGGCCCTTGGCCCGGGCCATCCGCACGTAGTCCTCGGCCAGCGTGGTGATCATGGTGTTGCGCATGGTGAGGATCCAGGTCCCGATCGTGGTGATCAGCAGCGTGAACGCGGGCAGGATCGCGTGCTGGAGGACGTTGCCGATGAACGTCACGTTGAACCCCGGCGTGAGCGTGACGTTATAGCTGAAGAAGTACGGCAGCCAGTGCAGCTTGACGCCGAACACCAGGATCAGGATGAGCCCGATCCAGAAGTAGGGGATCACCGTCATGATCACGAAGATCGGCGGCATGATGCTGTCCAGCCGGCCGCCGCGCCGCCAGGCCCCGACGATCCCGATGCCGGTGCCCAGCACGAAGGCCAGGATCGTGGTCAGCCCGACCAGGCCCAGGGTCCACGGGACCGCGTCGAGCACGATGCGCGCCACCGACGTCCCGGGCTGGGTGGTCAGCGAGCTGCCGAACCGGCCCCGGGCCACGTTGCCGAGGTAGCTGACGTACTCCGCCGCGATGTTCTGGTGTCCGCCGACGCCGAACTCGGCCTCCATCACCTTGAGCGCCTGGGGGCTGATCGCGCCCCTGGACTTGCCGATCGCCGCGAGGGCCGGGTTGCCCGGCATCAGCCGCGGCAGGAAGAAGTTGAGCGTGAGGGCCGCCCACAAGGTCACGACGAAGAAACCCAGGCGGCGCAGCACGAACCTCATGTGGCGCTCTCCAGCTCGGTCACGCTTCCGACTCTCACCAGATCGTTCCTCCCAACGCCAGCCCAGGGAAGCCCCCGGCCGGCCCGCGGTGCCGCGCGGGCCGGCCGGGGAGCGGTCCCTACTTGGCCGGCTTGAGGTGCAGCATGAGCTGACCCCAGTCCGGGTAGTTGTAGGCGGCCGGCTGGGCGTAGGGGTTACCGGGGGTCGGCCAGCCGGAGAAGCTGCCGGTGTCGTACTGGAACCAGTCGACCTGCTCGGTGACCGGGATCACCGGGACGTCCGCGAGCATGACCTTCTGGAGCTGGTCGACGATCGAGTGCTGCGTCGCGGAACTGGTGGTCGTGGCGTACTCGTTGATCAGCGCGTCGACGGCCGGGTCGCTGAACCGCTCGAAGTTCGATCCCGCGGCCGTGCCGATCGGCGCGGAGTTGGGCGAGTACAGCCACTGCCGCAGCTCGTAGTAGGGTGACGGCCCGCCGGTCTCGGCGTAGTACCCGAGATCGAACTTGCCGGTCTGGATGTAGGTCTCGTAGGTGGTCTGGGCCAGGTTCTCCGGCGTGATCTGGATCCCGATCGCGTGCAAGCTCTGCTGGATGGTCTGCACCGCGGCCACCCAGTCGGAGAACCCGCCGTTATTGACGATGTTGAACGACAGCGGCTGCCCGGACGGGCTCTGGAAGATGCCGTTCGAGCCGCGCTTGAACCCGGCGTGCTCCAGGATCGAGATCGCCTTGGACGGGCTGTAGGCGTAGTCGTTGCCGTACGCGGCCGCCTGCGAGCTGTCCATCCAGCTCGAGAACGTGGGGGTCACGATCCCGCTCTGGTTCGCGGGCGGCTCGTAGCCGTACTCGCCGATCGTGGAGGCCTTGGCCCGGTCGATCCCGTAGGCGATGGCCTGCCGCACGGCCACGTTCTTCAGCAGCGGGTTGGTCAGGTTGAGGAACATGCTGACGTTCGCCACCGGCGGGAACCAGTAGTGGTAGTTCGGGCTCCGGTCCAGGTAGAACTTCTGGATGCTCGGGATGAACTGGCTGCCCCACTGCGCCTGCCCGTTGGCCAGGTAGGTGTTGGCCGTGTCGTTGGTCAGGAACGCCGGGTAGTTCACCGTGCCCACCTTGGGCTCACCGGGCTGCCAGTAGTGCGGGTTGGCCGCGTACTTGATGTTCTGCGCGGTGCATGAGCTGCTGCTCACCGTGAACGCGCCGGTGCCGACCGGGTTCTTGTCCGGGTAGGTCACCGGGTTGGAGATCTTCGACCAGACCTTCTGGTCCACGATCCCGATCTGGTCGGCGATGTAGTAGAAGTAGGGCACGGCCGCGGTCTTGAACGTCATGACCACCTGGTCGGACCCCGACTGGGCGACGCTGGACAGCACCGACCAGACCGAGTTGATGTCGAGCGTCTTGAACTTCTTCAGCATGTCAAACGTGAAGACCACGTCGGCGGCGGTCAGCGGGTCCCCGTTGGAGAACTTGACCCCGTGCCGGATCGTGAACGTGATCTGCCTGTTGCCGTCGGCCCAGGTCCAGCCGGTGGCCAGCCAGGGCGTCGGCTGGCCGCTGCGCAGCGTGTTGACGAACACCAGCGGTTCGTAGACCGGCCCCAGCGAGTAGGGGACATAGGTCAGGTTGAACGGGTTGAAGTCGCAGGTCCAGGTCCCGCCGCTCTCGTTGTCGATGGTCAGCGCGCCGGTCGCGCCGGTCGACGTGCCGCCGCCTGACGACCCTGAGCCGCTGCTGCAGGCGGCCGCCAGCGCGCCCGCCGCGATGAGGATCCCGATTGTCTTAAGGCGTCTCATTGCTTGGCCCTCCGAGGAGTTGAAATGGTTGGCCGTCGGGTCCGGCCGCGCCATCGGACCCGGCCCAGCCCTGCGCGGCGTCCACGGCCATGGCCACCGCGCCGAGCAGCGGCGCGTCGTAGGGGAAATGCGCGACCACGAGTTCGGGCGGGAACGGGGTGCCCACCTGCAGCGCGTGCTGCAGCGGCGGCCTGATCCGCGCCCAGGAGCGGACGATCCCGCCGCCGACCGCGATCCGGGCCGGGTTGACCAGGATCGCGAGGTTCACCAGGTGAAAAGCGAGCTCGTGGACGAACTCGTCGATCAGGCCGTCCAGCTCGCGGTCACCGGAGCCGGCCGCGAAGACGTCCGCCGCCGTGAGCTGCCGCCCGAGCCGGTCCCCGTCGGCGGCTCGCTCGGCCAGCGCCTGCCCGCTGACCATGTGCTCGAGCATCGCGCGCTCGCCCGCGGCCAGGCCGACGTCGGCCACCGAGCGCAGGTTGTAGCCGATTTCCCCGGCCGCGCCGTTCACGCCGGCCACGACCTGGCCGCCGATGACGACCGCGGCGGCCAGCCCGGTGCCGAGGTTCAGGTAGACCGCGGGGTCGCAGCCGGCCAGCACGCCCCAGCGGGCCTCGGCCTGGGCGGCGGCCTTGGCGTCGTTGGCCATCCGGATCTGCGCCCCGGCGAACGCCGCGCGCAGCTTGCGGCCCATGGCCAGCCGGTCCCAGCCGTCGATGGCCGGGGCGAGCTCGACCCGGTCCTCGAACGGGATCCCGAACGTGGATACCCCGACGGCCACGAGCTGGCGGCCCGGGGCCGCCTCGGCCAGCAGGTCCCGGCAGACCTGAATGCCCCGGCCGAAGCTGGCCTCGGCCCCCAGCGCGCCGCCGTTGTCCACGGTCGTCGAGGCGAGCTGGTTTCCGGCCAGGTCGCACACGGCTGCGGCGATCTTGGTGCCGCCGTAGTCGAGCCCGACCACGACCGGGGGAGCTGTCACGATAGAAACCACCAGTTCGAGGAGGCGCCGCGTCGGCCCGCTGCCGTAAGATAGTTAGGACAGTATCCTAACTATTCGGGGAGACCCAGACCCGTATCCGAACTGTGACCGCGTTTTCGCCAGGATGGGTAGACAGGACCGGTCGTATGGCCAGGTTGGCACAGCTGGAGGACGACTAGCTTGGACATGATCTCGTTCGGCTCGGTCTTCCTCGAGCTGGTCTTCGGGCACGTGCCGAAGCTGCCCCAGCCTGGCGAGGAGGTATTCACCGAGGACTTCGCGGTCTCCTGCGGCGGGGCGGTCAGCAGCGCCAGCGCGGCCGCGGGCGCCGGGGCGCAAGCGGGGCTGTGCACCGTCCTCGGCGACGACCTCGGCTCGCGGGTCGTGATCGAGCACTGCACCCGGCGGGGCGTGGACCTGACCCCGTCGCTGCGGGTCCGCCACCGGTCGGCCGGGATCACGGTCGTGCTGAACTTCGACGGCGACCGGGCCTTCGTCACGAACGTCCCCGCCCAGGCGCGGCGCGGGCGGCCGGAGATCGACCGCTGGCGTGCCGTGCTGCGCAGCACCCGGCCCCGCTGGTGTTACCTGCACGCGGGCCACGGCGTGCCCGACTTCCTGCGCGAAGCCCGCGAGCTGGGCAGCAAGATCGCGCTTGACGTCTCGCTGGGGGACGAGCGGCACCGGGACGTGGTCATCGACTGCATCCGGCTGGCCGATGTCTTCATCCCCAACGAGGCCGAACTGCAGCGGCTGACCGAGACCGACGCGACCGGGCCCGCGGTGGCGGCCGCGGCCGCCTGGGGCACGCCGCTGGTGGTGAAGCGGGGCGCGGCCGGCGCCCTGGTCATCAGCCCGGACGGGATGACCGAGGTCGCCGCCGGCGTCCGGCGGGTCCGGGTCAGGGACCTGACCGGCGCGGGCGACGCCTTCGCCGGGGCCATGATCGCCGCCCTGGTGCGCGGGTCGCCGCTGACCGAGGCCGTGGTGGCGGCCAACGCGGCCGGCTCGGAGGCCGTGGGCCGGCTGGGCGCGGTGGGCGAGGTCGAGGTGGCCGGCATCAGCACGGCCGGCCAGACCCTCGGCGCCAAGTTCATTGACCGGATCGCCGCCAGCCAGGTGACCAGCACCGGGGTGACCAGGACAGAAACGGAGCCGGACCAGTGAAGCTTGCGATTCTCGGCGGGGGCGGGGTGCGCATGCCGGCGTTCGTCCGCGCGGTGCTGGCCAGCCGACCCGATACGTTCAAAGAAATTTGCTTGTTCGAACCGGACGCCGGGCGCCGCGACACCATCTGCCGGCTGGCGGCCGAGATCGCCGTGGCTCTCGGCCACCCGGGCGTGGTCACCGTCACGGCCGACGCCGCCGAGGCGTTCACCGGCGCGGACTACGTGTTCTCCGCGATCCGCGTGGGCGGTGACCGCGGGCGGGTGATCGACGAGCAGGTCGCGCTGCAGCGCGGCATCGTGGGCCAGGAGACGACCGGCGCGGGCGGCTGCGCGATGGCGCTGCGCACGATCCCGGTCGTGCTGTCCTACTGCGAGCTGCTCAGCCGCTGCGCGCCGGACGCGGTCCTGATCAACTTCACGAACCCGGCCGGCCTGATCACGCAGGCCATCTCCGCGCAGGGCCGGGTGCGGGCGGTCGGCGTCTGCGACACCCCGGGCGGCACCGTGGAGCGGCTGGCCGCGTTCCTCGGCGCCGCCGCCGGCACGTACTCCGCCGCGTACGGCGGGCTGAACCATCTGGGCTGGATCAGCTCGCTGCGGGTCGGCGGGCAGGAGCGGATGGACGAGCTGCTGTCCCGGTTCGAGGAGCTGCGCGCCTTCGACCACCGGTTCGCGGCCTTCGACCCCGCGGAGGTGCGCCGGGTCGGCGCGATACCCACCGAGTACGTCTACTACTTCTACGACGCCCGGCGTTACCTGGACGAGGTGGCCCGGGCCGGCACCAGCCGCGGCCAGGACGTGCTGCGGCTGGGCACCGAGCTGCTCGCCGCCCTGGAGCAGGCGTTCGCCGAGGGCGGCGTGGCGGCCGCGTGGTCGGCCTACGACACGCTGCTCGGCGTGCGCCGCGACACCTATATGCGCACCGACATGGAGGGCGACAGCGGGCAGGGCGAGGCCCGCGCCCGCCGGGCCGCGCGGCCCGCGCCGGCGCTGGCGCAGGCGCAGGTCGGCGGGTACGAAGGGCTGGCGCTGCGGGTGATCGACGGCCTGTCCGGGCAGGCCCCGCGCGAGCTGATCGTGAACGTCAGGAACGGGAGCAGCCTGGACTTCCTGCCCCCGGAGGACGTCGTGGAGGTGCCGGCCCGGGTCACGCCCGACGGCGTGGCACCGGTCGCGGCGGGTGGGCTGCCCCGGTCCAGCCAGGCCCTGATCACGCAAGTCAAAGAGTATGAACGGGGGGTGGTCGAGGCGGCCATGACCGGCGACGCGGGCCTGGCGGCGGTCGCGCTGGCCCAGCACCCCCTCGTGCCGGGCATCACCGCCGCCCGGGAGCTGATCTCGCAGTACCGCAGCGCGCACGGGGATCACCTTGCCTACCTGCGATAGTTATTGGCGGGCGGAGGACGGGCGGCCGTCCGATGATGACGGAACCGATGATGACGAGGAGGTGGCCGTGACCGAGCCGGCTGACGTCGAGCTACCCAGCGCGCCGGCGCCGGGCGGTCAGCACGGCGGCCAGGCGGCCCGCCCGCAGCTCATCCGGGCCCTGAACGAGCAGCTTTTGCTCAGCCACATCCGCCAGGTCGGACCCTGCTCGCGGGCCGACCTGGCGCGCATGTCCGGCCTGTCCAAGCCCACCGTCTCCCAGGCGCTGGCCAACGTGGAGCGCTCCGGCCTGGTCCGGATCGCGGGGCAGCGCACCGGCGTGCCCGGGCGCTCGGCCCGGCTCTACGAGATCCGCCCGGACGCCGGGTTCGTGCTCGGGCTGGATATCGGGCACCACTACCTGCGCGGCGCGCTGGCCGACCTGACCGGGGAGATCCGCTCGAAGCATTCCTCGCGCACCCGGGCCTCGAGCGTGCGCGGCCGGGTGGCCGAGCTGATCCGGCTGGCCGACACGCTGTGCGCGGACGCCGGGGTGGCCAGGAAGGCCATCACCCAGACCGTGATCGGCAGCCCGGGCGTCTACGACCCGCGGCGCGGGGCCATGGCCCTGACCGGCGGCCTGGCCGGGCTGAGCCGGCCGGCGGTCCTGGACGGGTTGCGGGAGGCGTTCGGGCCCGACCTGGTGCTGGAGAACGACGTGGACGCCGCGGCCCTGGCCGAGCAGGCGCGCGGGCACGGCCGGGAGTTCAGCAGCTTCGCGTTCGTCTGGATCGGCTCCGGCATCGGGCTCGGCCTGGTGCTCGACGGCCGGCTGCACCGCGGGGCGCACGGCGTGGCGGGCGAGATCGCGTACATGCCGATCTCCGAGGGGCAGGGCGCCGACGAGCAGGACGCGCGGCGCCGCGGCATGCTCGAGGCGGCGGGCTCCGCGCCGGCCGTGGTCCGCGCGGCGCGGCGGGCGGGCATGCGCGGGCCGGTCTCGGCGCTGCGCGTGTTCGAGGCCGCGGCCCGGGGCGACGAACGGGCGGCGGCGGTGGTCGCCGCGGAGGCGCGGCTGGTGGCCAAGGCGATCAGCGCCGTGGTGACCGTGGTCGACCCGGAACTCGTGGTCCTCGGCGGCGGCATCGGCCAGGCGCCGGGGTTCGCGGCCGCCGTCACCGCGGAGCTGCGTCAGCTCGCTCCGGTGCTGCCCGAGGTGCGGGTCAGCGCGCTGGGCACCGACGTGGTGGTGGACGGCTGCCTGGCCGCGGGCGCCGAGCTGGCCTGGACCCGGCTGATCCGGCTTACGGCCGAGGCGGGCTGAACCAGGCGCCCGACTCGCCGCGCCAGAGCATGATCACCGCGCCCAGTCCGGCCAGCCAGACCAGGATGTTGAAGATCAGCCCGAGGCCGGCGTGCGGGCGGGCCAGCGACAGCAGCAGGAACAGGGTGTTCAGGCCGAAGAACACCGTCCCGGTGATCCGCGCGTAGTTGTGGCCGCTCGCGCTGGCCCGGGCCATCCACAGCCACAGGCCGATCGAGATGAGCCCGACCACGATGCCGATCGCGACCGCCTCTACCTCCAGCGAGTGCACCTGGCTCGCGCTGTAGCTCGGGTCCGCCTTCTGGATCGCCGACTTGACGCTGCCGATCGTGGTCAGGCCCACGATGAGCTCGATCAGGCTCAGGGCCGCTCCGGCGTACATGAGCCGGACCGCGGTCTGCACCGAGTTGGGGATCGGCGGCCGCTGGGGCTCGGGCATTCCTCCCGAGGTCGGGTACGGCTGATACATCGGAGCTCCCTTAGCGCGCTACCGAGGGCTGGTGTGACGGCTGCCCCTCGGGGGCAGTTTATGTGGACCCGCAGCACCCGACAGTATCGGACCGGGCGCCTGCCGGGGACGGGCGTTTGTCAGCGAGTTGCCCGGCATGGCCATGAGCGGGACGGGGCACGGGTAGGATCACCCGAGCTGAGGAGGGCTGATGCCCGGAGGCGGAGAATCCGGACATACGGAGATCAGGCGCCAGCCGGAGCGCCGCTGGGCTTAGGAGCGCGAGGCCCCGGTTTGGCTGACGTGTAACTGAAGTTTTGTGGTTTCATTGCCGGACTCATGTCACGTTCGCGGCGAGAGGTTGAGTCGAGTGGAGACAGCGCGTTCTGAGGACGCGGCCAGGAACGACGCGGACCAGATTCGCGGCGACCGGCAGATCCAGTGCGACGTCCTCGTGGCGCTGGCCGAGTGCCAGAATCACCGGAAATGGTTCGCGGACTTCGCCCGGCCGTACCTCGGGGAGCACCCGATCGAGATCGGCACCGGGCTCGGCGACTACGCGCTGGAATGGATCCCCACGGTCGAGAAGTACACGGCCACCGACGCGGACCCCGCTCTCCTCGCGGAACTGAAGAAGCACATGACCGCCTACCCGAGCGTCACGGTGCGCCAGCTGCTGCTGCCCACCGACGAGCGGGGCGACCACTCGTGCCTGGTCTCCTACAACGTGCTCGAGCACATCGACGACCACGTCGGGGCCCTGCAGAGCATGGCCAGGCTGGTCCGGCCCGAGGGCTACATCGTGCTGGTGTGCCCGGCGTTCCCGTTCGCGATGAGCCCGGTCGACGTGGCCACCGGGCACGTGCGCCGGTACACCAAGCGGTCCATGCGCAAGGCGCTGACCGACGCCGGGCTCGAGGTCGTCTCGGTCCGCTACGCGAACTCGCTGGGGCTGGTCTGCTATTACGCGTTCACCAGCCTGCTGAAGAAGCAGCCGTCCACGGGCGGGACGATGGCCTTCTACGACCGCCTGGTCGTGCCCGTCGTGCGGCTGCTCGAGCGGGCCATCGGCGACCGGCCCCCGTTCGGGCAGTCCGTGGTGGCGGTCGCGCGGGTCAAGGAAGACGCCGAGACCGTCGAGTAGCGGTCATCGCCAGCCCGGCCGGTACACCGACACGTGATCGGCCCGGTCGCGGAACACGAACCCGGTCTGCGTCAGGTACCGGGTGACCGCCGGACTCGTGCCCCAGTCCAGCACCCACCCGATGTTCAGGCCGCGGACCGCACGCCGCGCCGCGGCCAGCCGGGCCGCGGACACGTGGCCGCCGTTCTGGACCGCGACCAGCCCGAGGTAGAACGCGTCCCGCTCGAACCACCGGGTGGTCGCGCGCGGCACCCACGAGGTGTAGGAGATCGCCCGCGGGTGATCGTCCGCCGTGGCCACCAGGAACGCCGGCCTCGCGGTCGCCGACCCGTAGATCGGGATCCCGCCCCGCAGGCCGAACGGCACGTCCAGCACGGTCGAGCCGGAGTGGTCGGCGGCGATCTGGCGGTCCACCGCGGGCAGGGCGGTGGGCATCAGCCCGCGCAGCGGGCTCGCCGTCCAGCCCGCCTCGACGATCGCGAGCACGGCCAGCACGGCCAGGGCCGGCCGGGAGTGCGCGGCGAGCCAGTCCACGCCGATGCCGGCCAGGACCGCGGCCCCGACCAGCCCGAGCAGGGCCAGGCGGTCGGCCTCGCGCAGCGCGGACAGCCCCGGCACGTGGACCAGCCAGGTGTACGGCATGAGCAGGGACACCCGCGCGCCGTTCCAGCGCGTGGCCAGCGGCACGTACACGCTCGACCCGAGCACCAGCGTCGGGCCGAGGGCCAGCACCGCGCCGCCCAGCCAGAGCAGGGTGAGTTGCTTGGTGCTGCGCCGGCGCCACGACACGACCAGCCCGAGCAGGGCCAGGGCGGTGAGCACCAGGCCGAACGTGGCCACCGTCTCCGCGGAGACGCGGTACCGGTAGAGCGACGTCAGCGCGTGCAGCGGGAGGTGGAAATGGTCGATCTGGGGCGACGGGGCGAACAGGCCGGGAAGCCCCGCGCCGTAGGCTTCGTAGGTGCTGGCCAGCTTGGCCGGGCTGACGCTCGCGCCGCCCGAGGCGGCCTGCTGGATCATGGCCGCGAGCTGCGGGCTCGCCACCACGACCGCCGCGGCCGCGCCCGGGATCAGCGCCCGTAGCCCGGCGGGGTGCCGGAGCAGCCAGGGCACCAGGGCCGCCGCGGCGAGCAGCGCGGCCATCACCGCCGACTCCTGGTTGACCAGGACACAGGCCCCCAGGACCACGCCCAGAATCACGCCCTGGCGCAGGCCCGGCAGGCGGGGGGGCGCGGCCGGCCCCTGCGTCGCGCCGGCCACGGCCCGGCGCAGCCGGACCGCGGCCTCCAGGGCCATCGGCAGGAACAGCGTGCCCAGCGCGATGTTGAGGTGGAACCAGACCTGCCAGGACACCATGGAGGACAGGCCGAACAGCGCCCCGGCGGCGATCGCGCCGGGGGCGCGGCACCACAGCCGGGCGGCCCGGAACGTCACGTAGCACAGCAGGCCCGGCAGCGCGATGGTCAGCAGGCAGTACGAGGTGACCGGGCCGAAGGCCACCGTCACCGGGGTCATGATCAGCCCGGCCAGCGGCATGGTGGTGTCGAAGCCGAGCTGGATGCCGACCGGCGCGGCCATCTGCCGGGTGAAGAACGGGTTGCCCAGGTGGACGACCTGGTGCGCGATCCACCAGAGGTCCCACACATAACCGGCTATGTCGCGCACCGCGGGCAGCCGGTGCCCGGTCAGGTAGCTGGCGCTGGGCCAGGTCGCGGCCACCCCGGCCGCGAGGTAGACCACGAGCAGGGCCAGGTGGCGGACGACCGGCCGGGAGGTGAGGCCCGGCGGCGCCGCGCGCTCGGGCGGGCCATCGGCCGCAGTGGCGGGCCTGGCTTCCGGCGCCGGCGCCGGCCCCGCGCCGGGCCCCGCGTCCGGCTCCGGCCCCGCGTCCAGATCGCTCCTGTCCACAGTTCCCCAGAGGAAGAGAATGAGTAGGCCCGGCGCAGCAGGTCCCCCTGGCCGGCCGACCGGCCGGTTCGCACGCGCTGGGGGTTGGTCACCGAAGGTAAGCCCCGGCGCACCGGTTAGAGTCCTTCGGGTGGCACTCGGGGAGGAGACTACCCTACGCTTGCCGTCGGCCCGGATGCTCCGGTGGGAGCTGTTCGCCGTCTTCGCGATATCGCTCGGGGCCAGCGGCGTAAACGCCCTGCTCAACCTCATCGGGTCGCTGCTGTCCCGGCAGTCGCTGGGCAGCCAGCAGGCGCTGCTGGTCGGGCCGCTGGCCACCAACGACTGGCTGGACCTGGTCCTGCAGCTGGCCGGCATCGCCGAGGCGCTCACCCCGGTCGTCCTGGTGTTCTACCTCATGGCCCGGTCGGGGGAGGGGCCGTCGGACATGGGCCTGGACACCAGCCAGCCCGGCCGGGACGGCGCGCGCGGCGCGGCGCTCGCCGCGGTGATCGGCGGGGCGGGCCTTGGCCTCTACCTGACCGCGTTCCACCTGGGCATCAGCCTGAACGTGGTGCCCGAGTCGCTGCCCGCGGTCTGGTGGCGGATACCGGTCCTGATCCTGTCCGCGGCGCACGACGGGATCCTCGAGGAAGTCCTGGTCATCGGGTACCTGCTGCGCAGGCTGGACCAGCTGGGCTGGACGCCGTGGAAGGCCATCGTGTTCAGCGCGGTCCTGCGCGGCTCCTACCACTTGTACCAGGGCTTCGGCGGGTTCATCGGGAACGCGGTCATGGGCGTGATCTTCGGCTTCCTCTACCGGCGCTGGGGCCGGGTCACGCCGCTGATCATCGCCCACACGCTGATCGACGCGACCACGTTCGTCGGCTACGCGGCGCTAGTCGGCCGCGTGTCCTGGATCCCTAAATAGGGCGGCCCAGGCCGTCCAGGACCAGCGCGCCGGGGAGGCGGGTGAGCGCCTCGCCGGGGAGGGTCAGCTTGGAACGCCGCACGCCGCTGCCCACGATGACCCGCGGGGCCGCGGCCACCGCCGCGTCCACGTAAACCGGCCAGGCCGCCGGGACGCCGATCGGGGTGATGCCGCCGTACTCCATCCCGGTCTCCTCGACCGCGAGGTCCATGGCCGCGAACGACGCCTTGCGCACGTCAAGCTGGCGGCGCGCCACGCCGTTGACGTCAGTCCTCGTCGTGGCCAGCACCACGCAGGCCGCGAACCTGACCGCGCCGTCGCGACGGCCGGCCACCACCACGCAGTTGGCCGACTCGGCCAGCGGGACGTCGTACCGCGCGCAGAACGCCGCGGTGTCCGCGAGCCCGGGATCGATCTCCGCCACGCCCACGTCATCCGCGGGCAGCTTGCCGTCCAGGGCCGCGAGCGCCGCGGCGACCGGCGGGGCCAGCAGGTCGGGCCGGTCGAGGGCCGGTACCGCGTCGAGGCGGCCGATGCGCATGTTCACGTCCGCGAGTCTAGAGACCGCGGCCGGACAACGGAATTGACCTGATATGCGTCGGACATGCAGGAGGGGAACCGGGGCCCGCCGGTCATCAACGGGCAGAGGAGGGCGCAAGTGAAGCGTTCAGCATTCGTACGGGCGGTGTCGGCCGCGGGCGGCGCCGCGGTGGTGGCCGCGCTGGGAGTGGCCGGCGGCAGCGCCGCCGGCGCCAGCACGCACCCCGCCAGGCACGCCGGCGCGGCCGGGGCCGGCGCGGGGACGGTCTACGTCACCCATGTCAACGGGGCGAGCGCGCCCGTCAATCCCAAACTGCACACGGTGACGCCGATCAAGGACGGGGCGGCTCGGCCGGACATCAACGTGGGCCCGTGGCCGCAGTCCCTGGCCGTCACGCCCAACGGGGCGACGGTCTACGTGGCCAGCAGTGGCGCCGAGACCCCCAACGACAAGGTCACGCCGATCGATACGGCCACGAACAAGGCGGGCCCGGCGATCAAGGTCGGCGAGTATCCCATCGCGGTCGTGGTCACGCCCAACGGGCGGACCGCCTACGTGGCGAACGAGAGCTCCAGCTCGGTGACCCCGATCGACACCAGCACCAACCAGCCGGGCCCGGCCATCAAGACCGGCTCGCAGCCGTACCTGCTCGCGGTTACCCCGGACAGCAAGACGGTGTACGTCGTCGACGGCAACTTCGTCACCCCGATCGCCACGGCGACCAATAAGGCGGGCACCCCGATCAAGGTCGCCAACGATCCCCGGGCCATCGCGATCACGCCCAACGGCACGACCGTCTACGTCGCCAGCCAGCACGCGCTCACCCCGATCACCGTGGCCACCAACCACGCGGGTAAGCCGATCCCCGAGTCAAACGACTCGGCGGTCATCGCGATCACGCCCGACAGTAAGACCGTCTACGTCTCCAACGAGGTGACGGAGACGATCACCCCCGTCTCCACGGCCACCAACACCAACGGCCAGCCGATCAACATCCACGGAAGCGCGAACTCGCTCGCGATCACGCCGAACGGGAAGACCCTCTACGCGGTCCTCGACAGCGGAAGCCCCGAAGAGGACAGCGCCGTGGTCCCGATCCAGACCGCCACCAACAAGCCGGGGAAGCCGATCACCGTGGGCTACTCGGCCGAAGCCATCGCGATCACGCCGAACGGTGATGACGCCTACGTCGTCAACTACTACACCCCGCAGTTCGAGTCGGGAACGGTAAGCGAGATCGATACGGCCACGAACAAGGTCACCGAGACGATCGCCGTCTCGCCCTTCCCCTACGCGATCGTGATCGCGCCGTAGTAGCACCGGGCCTGGCCCGCGCGTCTATCACCCGGCGCGCGGGCTGCGGCCCGCCGGGCGGCGAAGCGGATCGTCGTTCCGCCGGTCCGGCTCCGGCCTGGTCCGCGGTCGCCGCCGCGGCTATCGTGCCTGGCATGCCGGTGAGCAAAGCCGCGATACGCGACGAGCTCGGCCGCCGCCTAGCCGAGTTCGCGCCGCCCGGGGAGCAATTGCAAGGACTGTTCGTGGACGAGCGCGGGCAGATCCCGTTCGCGGATTCGACCGGTACCCCGGTCTACGTCCTGCTCACGACCAACTACGTGCTCTTCGTGGGGATCAAGAGGTTCAGCAACACGCCGACTCGCACCCTGGGTACTGTGCCGCGTCAGGCGATCCGCTTCGGTCCGCCGGACCACGGCATCATGCACTTCTCGGTCCGGGCGCAGATGCAGGACCAGCAGGGGCGGTCCCACCGGATCCGGTTCAGTATCCAGCAGAAGTGGCGTGCCGAGGCGACCGCGCTGACCGCCGCCGCGAGCGGATCACAGCCCGGGTAGCGAACCATCGCCAGTTCACCACCCGCCCGCGCGGCTCCGGCGCCAGAGTGACGGGTGCGACCGGCGAGGTTGGTGAGCGAGGGGAGCCCGCTCCCGTATTGTTCGGGACATGTCGTCATGTGAACCACCAGACGAGCAGATCGCCAGCTCAGGCATGATGGCGCGCGGCGCCACGCTGGCCGGGCTGCAGCAGGCGATGTCGGCGGGGTCCCTGACGTCGGCCGGGCTGACCGCGTTTTACCTGGACCGGATCGAGCGGCTCAACCCGGAGCTGCACGCGGTGATCACGGTCAGCCCCGCGGCCCTGACCGAGGCCCGGGGCTGCGACCAGCAGCGGGCCAGCGGAGCGGAGGCCGGCCCGCTGGCGGGCATTCCGGTGCTGGTCAAGGACAACATCGCGGCCGCCGGGCTGCCGGCGACCGCCGGCTCGCCCGCCCTGGCCGACACCGAGTCCGGCGACGCGTTCCTGGTCGCCGGGCTGCGGGCGGCCGGAGCCGTGATCCTCGGCAAGGCGAACCTGTCCGAGTGGGCCAACATCCGCTCGACGCACTCCAGCAGCGGCTGGAGCACGCTCGGCGGCCAGACGGCGAACCCGCACGGCGCCGGGCGCAACCCGTCCGGCTCGAGTTCGGGCTCCGCGGCCGCGGTCGCCGCGGGCCTGGCCCCGGTCGGGATCGGCACCGAGACCGACGGGTCGATCCTGAGCCCGGCCAGCGCCTGCGGCGTGGTCGGGCTGAAGCCGACCGTCGGCCTGGTCAGCCGGGGCGGCATCGTGCCGATCTCCGCGGTGCAGGACACCGCGGGCCCGATGGCCAGCTGCGTCGCCGACGCCGCGGCGCTGCTCACCGCGCTGGCCGGGCCGGACCCGGCCGACCCGGCGACCACGCGGGCGCCGGCCCGGGCCGCCGACTACACGGCGTTCCTGGACCCGTTGGCGCTGCGCGGCGCACGGCTGGGCGTCTGGCGCGAAGCCTCGAAGGACCTGGTCCCGGCGGGCACCGCCCTGCTCGACGCGGCGGTCGCGCGGCTGCGCTCGTGCGGCGCCGAGGTCATCGACCAAGTGCCGCTGCCCGGCATGGAGCAGATGAAGGACGCGGAACTGGCCGCGCTCACGCACGAGTTCAAGCACGACCTGAACGCCTACCTGGCCGCGCTGCCCGGCCGGCATCCGATGACGCTGGCCGAGCTGATCGACTTCAACCTCCGCCATGCCGACCGCGTGCTGGCCCACTTCGGCCAGGAGCTCTTCGAGTGGGCGGAGGGCACGAGCGGCGACCTCCGCGACGCCAGCTACACCTCGGCGCGCGGCGAGGCGGACCGGCTGGCGCGCACGGCGCTGGACGGAGCGCTCAGCGGGGACCTCGGCGGGGCCGGCGGCGGCGCCCTGGACGCGGTCGTCGCGCTGAGCAGCGGCCCGGCCTGGCTGACCGATCACGTCCTCGGCGACTGCGACCGGGGGATGTCCACCTCCGGGCCGGCCGCCGTGTGCGGCTACCCGTCGATCTCGGTCCCGGCGGGTCAGGTCTCCGGCCTCCCGGTCGGGCTGACGTTCATGGGCCCGGCCTGGAGCGAGCCCCGGCTGCTCGCCCTGGCTTTCGCCTTCGAGCAGGCCGCGGGCCTGCGCGAACGCCCCCCCGTGGCGCAGCGATAGCCTGGCGGCTATGGATTCCTGGCGCCGCCCGAGCGTTCCCGACCTGCCCGGACGTGGTCCGGAGCCGATGATCTCCGATCCGCTCAGCGGGGAGCTCACGGTGGCGGCGGCCGGGCCGGCCGCGACCATGTACGCCTGCGGGATCACGCCGTACGACGCCACGCACATCGGCCACGCGGCTACCTTCGTCGCCTGGGACCTGCTCGTCCGGGCCTGGCGGGACGCCGGGCACGAGGTCCGCTACGTGCAGAACGTGACCGACGTGGACGACCCGCTGCTCGAGCGCGCCACCCGGGACGGGGAGGACTGGCGCGAGCTGGCCGACCGGGAGATCGCCCTGTTCCGCGGCGATATGGAAGCCCTGCGGGTGATTCCGCCCGACAGCTACGTCGGGGCGGTCGAGGCGCTGCCGGTCATCGAACGGCTCACCGAGCGGCTCGCCCGGCACGGGGCGCTCTACGAACTGGACGGCGACGTTTACCAGGCCCGGTCGGCCGACCCGTCGTTCGGAACGGTCTCCGGGTTTGATCTCGCCACGATGACCGCGTTGTTCGCCGAGCGCGGCGGCGACCCCGGGCGGGCCGGGAAGAAAGACCCGCTCGACCCCCTGGTCTGGCTGGCGGCGCGGCCCGGCGAGCCTTCGTGGCCGTCCGCTTTCGGGCGCGGCCGCCCCGGCTGGCACGTGGAGTGCTCGGCCATCGCTACCGAGTACCTGGGGGATACGTTCGACGTCCAGGCCGGCGGCAACGACCTGACGTTCCCGCACCACGAGATGAGCGCCTCGCACGCGCGGGTGGCGTTCGGCGGCCCGTCGGGCCCGGCCGGGCCGATCTTCGCCCGCCGGTACGTGTACGCGGGCATGGTGCGGCTGGGCGGGGAGAAGATGTCCAAGTCGCTCGGCAACCTGGTGTTCGTGTCCCGGCTGCTGGCCGCGGGGACCGACCCCATGGTGATCCGGCTCGCAATCCTCGCGCACCACTACCGGGCGGACTGGGACTGGACCGACGAGGGTCTCACGGCCGCCCGGGACCGCCTGGCCCGCTGGCGTTCGGCGCTGGTGGCGGCCTCGGCGGGCGATGGGTCAGCGCAGGACGTGCTCGGCGCGGTCCGCGAGCGGCTGGCCGACGACCTGGACGCCCCCGGGGCGCTGGCCGCGGTCGACCGCTGGGCCGACGCCGTCCTCGCCGATCCCGGGTCCGCCGGCGGCGCCGCGCTCGCCCGCGACACGGTCGACGCGCTACTCGGCGTGGCCCTCTAGCCCGGCCAGGGTGAGTGTCGCGCCTGGCCAGACTGACGGTGATCTCAGCGGGTAACATCTCAGGCGGCCAGCAGCCGGCAGAAAGCAACTAGGTGTGAGCGGAACCACTCCCAGCGGGACGATCGCGAGCCCGGACTCGGGTGAGCCGAGCGGAGACTCCGCGACTCCCGGAGCGGCGCCAGGCGGGTTCGTGCTCACCCCGATGGCCCTGGTCATCGGGGCCGCCACCCTGCTGGCCCTGGGGCTGCGTTTCTACCAGCTCTCCCGCCCGGGCTACCTGCTGGGCGTCAACGAGTACGACGACGGGCCCTACTTCGGCAGCGCCGTGCGCCTCATCAACGGCGCGCTGCCCTACCGCGACTTCCTGATCGTGCAGCCCCCCGGGATCACCCTGCTGATGTTGCCGTTCGCGCTGATCAGCAAAGTGACCGGGACGGCCTGGGGCATGGCCCTGGGGCGGATCATGACCTCGATCATCGGCGCGGCCAGCGTGACCCTGGTCGGCCTGCTGGTACGCCACCGCGGCCTCCTCGCCGTGGTCGTCTCCTGCGGGATCTGCGCGATCTACCCCGACGCCATCCAGGCGGCCAAGACCGTGCTGGTCGAGCCCTGGCTGGTGCTGTTCTGCCTGATCGGGGCGCTGGCCGTGTTCGACCGCGACCACCTGGCCCGCAGCGGGCGGCGGATCTTCTGGGGCGGCGTGGCGTTCGGCTTCGCGGGCGCCGTCGAGCCCTGGGCCATCTTCCCCGTGCTCGTGGTCGCCGCGCTGTGCCTGCGCCATCCGCCGCGGCTGATCCGCTACGTGGCCGGGGTCGCGGCCGGCTTCCTCGTCCCGGTCGTGCCGTTCGCCGCCCTGGCCCCGGGCAAGTTCTACGAGGCCACGATCATCGCGCAGATCGGCGGCCGGGCCAACGCGAGCCGGGTCGCGCTCTGGCCCCGCCTGCAGGCCCTGACCGGGCTGGCCGACCTGACCCGCTCCACCCACCTCATCGACGCGCTGGCCACCTTGCTGATCGTGGGCTTCGTGCTCGGCGGCATCGGGCTCGGGATCCTGCTGACCCGGCGCCTGCCGCCCGCCCTGGAGGAGTTCGCGCTGGGTTCGGGCGCGCTGGTGCTGGGCGCCTTCCTGTGGTCCGTGCAGTTCCACTACCACTTCGGGGCGTTCCTGGCGCCGTTCCTCGGGATGGCCGTCGGGCTCACGGCGGCCACGCTGCTGCCCGAGCCCGGCTCGGCGACCGCCCACGACGGGCTATTCCCGCCCGCGCTGCGCTGGGGCGCGGCCGGCGTGGCGGCGGTGGTGATCCTGGTCATGGCCGGCTACCAGTACGGCTGGGAGCGCGCCCAGGTCGCCCACCTGCCCGTGTCCGTGACCGACAAGGCGCAGCGGCTGATCCCGCCGGGCGCCTGCCTGCTCGCGGACGAGATGTCGTTCGCCGTGATGGCCAACCGGCTGACGTCGGATGTGCCCGGCTGCTCGCTGCTCCTGGACGCCACCGGCACCAACTACGCGTTCTCGCACGGGCGCGATCCCGAGACCGGCGCCGCCCGCTACGCGAAGGTGGACGCGGTGTGGACGTACGCCTTCGACCACGCCCAGTACGTGTGGCTGTCGGGCCTGAACCCGCACCGGGTGGCCTGGACGCCGCAGCTCGTGCGCTACTTCCACAGCCACTTCACCCGCATCATGCGCGCGGGCTACGCCGGTTCCCTGTACCGGCGGGACGGCCTGAAGCCCGCCCGCTGACCGACCCGGCTTCCTCGCCGGGCAGCAGGACGGCGGCCAGGATGCGCCGGGTCCGGCCGGGCGCGGGCGGGTTGGCCATGCGGGGCTGGAGCACGCGCGCGAGCTCGCGCCGCACCTGGGCGAACTCGGCGTCGTCGAGCCACATCCCGGCCAGGAAGTAGGTGACCTGGTCATGCAGCAGGTCAATGTCGCCGCGGGCCAGGTAGCGGTCGAAGTCGCCGAGCAGCCCGGCGACGTAGGCCATGAAGGCCTGGCGGTGGTCCTCGGCGCTCATCGTCTCGACTTCGTCCAGCCCGATGCTGGCCGCGCTCAGCCGCAGCACGTAGGTGCGCTCGACGGCGCCGCGCACCCGGCGCTCGGCCACCACCATCAGGACCCCGGCGTCGACCAGGCGCGCCACGTGCCGGTACAGGCTGGTCGGCGGCACGTCGGCCAGCTCTTCGCGCAGGCTGGTCGTGGTCAGCGCGCGGTCGCCGAGAAACGCCTGCACGATCCGCAGGCGGACCGGGTGCAGCAGCAGATCAGCCGAGGTCACAGCAGCCACCGTAGCACTTGAACCCAACAATGGTATTGTTCCCGAAAATGGTGCTAATCGAGAGAGCGGTGGCAGTGACGTGGAGCGCATCGAGAAATTCGTGACCGAGCAGCTGGCCGCCTGGGAGGTCCCGGGGTGCGCCGTGGCCGCCGTCCGGGACGGGGCCGTGGTCCTGGCCGCCGGATGGGGGCGGCGCGACGTCGAGGCGGACCTGCCGGTCACCCCGGACACGCTGTTCGCCATCGGGTCCACCACCAAGGCGTTCACGGTGGCCACGGTGGGGGCGCTGGTGGATGACGGCCTGCTCGGGTGGGAGCGACCGCTCCGCGACTACGTGCCGGACGTGCGGCTGCACGACCCCGCGGTGACCGAGCGGCTGACCGTGACCGACCTGCTGGCCCACCGGTCCGGGCTGCCCCGCCACGACCTGTCCTGGATCGGTCACCCGGACCGCTCCCGCGCCGAGGTGGTCCGCCGGCTGCGGCATCTGCCGCTCAGCCGCGACCTGCGCCAGGCGTTCCAGTACTGCAACCTCGGCTACCTGGCCGCCGGGCACGTGGTCGACGTGCTGGCCGGCACCCCGTGGGAGGACTACCTGCGCTCCCGGCTGCTGACCCCGCTCGGCATGGGCCGGTCGAACCTGTCCGCCGACGACCTGCTCGCCGACCCCGACCATGCCACCGCCTACGAACGCCGCCAGGGCGTGGTCCGGCCGGTGCCCGCCCGGCCGGTGACGGCCCTGGCGCCGGCCGGGGCGATCAACTCCTCGGCCGCCGACATGGCTCGCTGGCTGCTGGCCCAGCTCGGCGGGGGGCAGGTCGACGGCCAGGCCGTGATGTCGCCCGGCACCGTGGAGCGCCAGCACCGGCCGCACACGCTGATCCCGGAGGACCGCAGCTTTCCCGCGTCCACCCGGTACGCCTACGGGCTCGGATGGATGATCGGCCGGTACCGCGAGCACCGGCTCGCCGAGCACGGCGGCGGCATCGACGGGTTCATAACCGAGTGCATGCTGCTGCCCGACGATGGCATCGGCGTGGCCGTGATGACCAACACCTCGTCCAGCGCCATGGCGCCAGTCGTCGCCTACCGGGTGCTCGACGAGTTGCTCGGCCTCGAGCCCCTCGACTGGTTCGCGGACTACAAGCCTCGTTTCGACGCGGCCATGGGCGGGATCGGGGCGGCCCGCGAGGCCCGCCGCGCCGTCCCCGACGCCCCCCTGCCCCGGCCGCTCGCGGCCTACGCCGGCGACTACCGGCACCCGGGCTACGGCACCCTCACGATCAGCCTCGACGGGGGCACCCTGCGGCCGGCCCTCGGCACGATGGACCTGACCCTTGCGCACCGCCACTACGAGACGTTCGACCTCGAATGGCACGAGCTCGGCGACCAGCCCCATGCGCTCCCGCTGATGTTCCTGTCGGACCCGGACGGTGACATCACGGCGCTCACCGTTCCCTTCGAGCCGTCGGTCGGGCCGCTGCGGTTCGACCGGCTGCCTGACGCCCGGGCGCAGGACCCGGAGGTGCTGCGCCGGCTGTGCGGAACCTACGCCATGGGCCCGATCGAGATCGTGGTGGGCCTGAAGGGCGACCGGACGCTGACCGTCACCGCGCCCGGTACCCCGGCCCTGGACCTGAAGCCCGGACGGGGCCTGCGCTTCGAGGTCCAGGGTCAGCCCGGCGTTACCGCCGAGTTCGAGCTGGACGAGACCGGCGAGGTCGCCCGGCTGGTGGCCCAGCCGCTCGGGGTATTCCTCCCCAGGTGACTGGAGACCCTTGCGAACATCGCGGCGTTCGCTGCCACGAAAGTTGGCCAGCCTGAGGTAGCAAGGATGCTAGCAACTCTGCGCCAGCCTGCCTCATCAGGGCAATCAAGCTTAAACGGATCAGTACACTGGTGATGAGCCGGGCGCGGCGCCGGCGGTCATCCGCGGGGCGGATCCGGGGAACAGGCGGTGCAGCTGATAGTCGATCACGGCCTGGGCCTGCTCGGGCGAGGAGTGGCCGCCGAGGACGCTGTGGCCCAGGCCGGCCGACATGGTCATCATGCTGAGGGCTTCGAGGTCCGGGTCCAGGCCGGCGGGCGTGTCGCCGGCGGCCTGGGCGGTTCGCAGCTGAGCGGCGATCACGTCGATCACCGCGGCTGAGTTCCGGGTCAGGGGGCCTATGGCCAGCGCCGGGTCGGTCAGCGAGAGCGCGAAGTAGGCCGTGTAGAGGACGGTGAACGTGCGGCTCTCGTCGTCGGCGGGCAGCCCCTCGGTCAGGATGGCGGCGATGACGTCGCGCGGGCGGGCTGGATTATCTGCCTGCCTGGTCTGCCTGATCCGGGCCATGACCCGCGCGCTGAACTGGGTGGCCAGGTGCTGCATGGCGCCCAGCAGGAGCTCCTCCTTGGTGCCGAAGTAGTACTGGACCAGCCGCAGTGACACGCCGGCTTCGGCCGCGACCTCGCGCATCCCGGTGGCGTGCAGCCCGCGGGTGGCGGCCGTGCGCAGCAGCGCGTCCGCGATCTGCCGTCGGCGTTCTTCGTGATCGACCCGTTTGGGCACCGGCTCACCGTACCCCTGGCTGCTGGCCTGCTTCTTAAATGATACGCTCGTATCATATAGATGCGAGGCGAAGCCAGGAGGAGGCAGGACATGCCCAGGCTCAAGCTCAGGCACATCACCGGTGCAGCCGGGCTGGCGCACGAGGGCGCGGTCGGATCGTGGGTGAGCGATGCGGCGCGGGAGAAGTTCATGGCCGCCTACGAACGGGCCTTCGCGCGGTGGCCGCAGCCCCACGAGGAGTTCGATATCGAGACGGCGACCACCACCACGCGGGTGCACGCCTACCGGCCGCACCCCGCCGGAGATCCGGTCGTGCTGCTGCACAGCGCCGGGTCCAACGCGTCGGGCTGGCACCCGCACGTGGCGGCGCTGGCCGAGGTCGGCCCGGTGTACGGAATCGACATGCCGGGCGACGCGAACGCCAGCGCCGGGCGGGCCCCGATCACTCCGCCGCTGGCCCGCGCCGCCTGGCTGGACGAAGTGCTCGCCCAGCTCAGCGACCACCCGGCGCACCTGGTCGGGCAGTCTTACGGCGGCTGGGTGGCCATGAACCAGGCAATCCGCGCGCCCGGGCGGGTCGCCTCGATCACGCTGCTCGACCCGGCCGGTCTCACCAGGCTCGACGCCCGCTTCTGGTGGTGGATGACCATCAGCGGCCTGGCCAGCCTGACCCCGAGGCCGCTGCGCCGGCCGCTCGCCCGGTGGCTGGACCTCCCGGGCCTGCTGGAGCCGGAGCAGATGACGCTCATGTGGGCCGCCATGCGCGGCTACCACGCCGAGCCCAAGTTCCCCCGCGTCCTGGCCGACGACGAACTCCGCGCGATCGACGTGCCGGTCCTGCTGGTCACCGGCGCGCGCAGCGCCCTTATCACCCCCGCGGAGGCCCGCGACCGGGCCAGCCACATGCCGAACGCGCAGGTCGCCATCGTCCCAGGCAGCCACGGCGGCTTCAACCGGATCGACGAGCTGAACGACCGGATCGCCGCCTTCATCAAAGCGCAGGCCACCGGGCAGCAGGCGGCTCAGCCGGCCCGCGGCTGAATGTCAAACCGTTTATCCGCGGCTGGGGGACCGCGCCAGTTGTGCACAGGCGCGGCGGTAACCCGGTCGTGGCGGGCGGGCCGCCGGGCTGAGCCTGGCGGCATGACGAACAAACAGCCCGCGGGTGAGCAGACCCCGCGCACGAAGGTTCAGCGTGCCGAGCCGGCGTTAGGCCGGGACACGCCCCGGGTCAGGGTGACTTCGGTGGCCGGCGTCCTGGCCGTCGTCCCGCACCTGCTCGGGTTCCATCCCAGCCAGAGCATGGTCGTGGTCGGCCTGGACGGGCCGCGCGGCCGGGTCAAGCTGGGATTCCGCTACGACCTGCCCGATCCGCCGGACCCGGCCCGGGCCCGCGCGCTCGCCGAGCACGCGGCGGGCGTGCTGCGCCAGCGGCGCGTCGTGGCGGCCATCGCCATCGGGTACGGCCCCGGAACGCTGGTCACGCCGGTCGCCGAGGCGCTGGGCGCGGGCCTGCGCCGGAACGCGATCAGGCTGCGCGACCTGCTGCGCGTCGAGGACGGGCGGTACTGGTCGTACGTATGCCGGGATCCGGGCTGCTGCCCGCCCGAGGGCACCGCGTTCGACGCGGTCGCCCACCCGGCGGCTTCGGCCCTCGCCGCGGCCGGGCTGGATGCCCGCCCGGACCGGGCGGCGCTGGCCCGCAGCGTGGCCCCGCTGTCCGGCCCGGCCGCCGAATCCATGCGGCAGGCCACCGAGCGCGCGCTGCGGCGGGCCCAGGAGGTGATGGCGGCCGCGCCCGCCGAGACCGACGTCATGCGGCCGCTCATCGCCGCGGGACGGGCCGCCGTCCAGGCCGCGATCGCCACCTACCGGGGCGGCGGCCAGATCACCGACCACGACGAGCTGGCCTGGCTTTGCGTGACCGTGTCGGACCTCCGGGTGCGGGACGACGCCTGGGCCCGGATGGACCCGGAGCACCGGGCGGCGCACCGGCGGCTGTGGACCGACCTGATCCGCCGCGCGACCGGGCCGTACGTCCCGGCGCCGGCGTCGCTGCTGGCCTTCACCGCCTGGCAGTCGGGGGAGGGGGCGCTGGCCAACATCGCGATCGAGCGGGCTCTGGCCGCCGATCCGGCTTACTCCATGGCCCACCTGCTCGGCCAGGCTCTCGACGCCGGCCTGCCGCCGTCCGCCGCCCGGCTGCCGATGACGCCGGAGGAAGTCGAGGCGAGCTACGCGGTCACCGAGCGCGCCCGGGCCGGTCGATCGGCCGCCGGGCCGGCCAGGCGCCGGTCAGCCACGAGGCCGGCCAGGAGGCGGCCCTCGGGGTAGCGCAGCGCCGCGGCCGGGAGGTCGGCCTGCCGGCCGCTGAGCAGCACCTGCACGGTCCCGGCCGGCCCTGGAGCGTCCGGCGGCCCGTCGCCTGCGCTGGCGGTCGGGCTGGCGCTGGCCCGGCGCAGCGCTTGCGCGGCCACGGCCGCGGCCGAGCCGAACAGGGTCGCGCCGGGCAGGGCGGCGGCGATCCCGGGCGCCGCGAGCTCGTACTCGGTGCAGCCCAGGACGACGGCCCCGCAGCCGGCCGGCGTGCGGGCCGCCGCGGCGGCCACGGCGGCTCGCGTGCCGGCCTCGTCGCCCGCGTCGACGGCGTCGGCCAGGCCGGGGCAGGCCACCGCGGTGACCTGCCCCGAGCCCGCGAAATCGGCGATGAGCTGGCGCTGGTAGGCGCTGGCGGTGGTCGCGACCGTCGCCCAGACGGCCACCGAGTCGCTGAACGCGGCGGCGGGCTTGATGGCCGGGACCGTGCCGATGACCGGGATCGCGGGCTCGAACTCGGCCCGCAGCGCGCCGAGCGCGTGCACCGTGCCGGTGTTGCAGGCGAACACGATCGCGTCCGGACCGAAGGCGGCCGCGGCCCGGGCGGCGGCCAGCGACCGCCCCGCGATGTCGGCGGGCGTCCGCGGCCCCCACGGCATCCCGTCCGGGTCCATGGCCAGCACCAGGTCGGTGCCGGGGCGCAGCCGGCACAGCGCGGCGGCCGCCGCGAGCAGGCCGAGTCCGGAGTTGATCAGCGCGATCCGCATACGGCTCAGCCTAGGAGCTCGCGCCACGCATTTTCATGACCCGCGCCGGGCCGCCCGCCTGGAGTGTCG
>Ga0102924_1001368_pt1 | contig 28464 bp, 26 predicted proteins | sample PaiPotPPM11metaG_FD_80116 | JGI IMG/M metagenome (GOLD analysis project Ga0102924, IMG submission 80116) | Iron sulfur acid spring bacterial and archeal communities from Banff, Canada, to study Microbial Dark Matter (Phase II) - Paint Pots PPM... ... | reverse complement strand
GTGCTGCGGCGATGACCCTGGCGTCGCCCAGCAGACGGTAGAGAGCTTCGCCGAACAAGTCATCGGCCCTTCTCGAGCCGGCGCCGGTTCCGCGGGTGGATGAGCTGCGTAGAGAACGACCAGCGGTCACCACGCCCACGTCGCGCCCGACTGTCCGCTGGGGGAACATGGCGGAGGAGATCGAGCAGAGGGGGATGGCATGACGGACACGACCGCACAGATCGGCGAGATCAGGATGCTGATCGATGGTGAGCTGGTCGAGGCGCGTTCGGGACAGCGCTTCGACAACATCAACCCCGCGACCGAAGAAGTCCTCGGGGTCGTGAGCGACGCGTCGGCTGTCGACATGCAGCGGGCCATCGAGGCAGCCCGGCGGGCTTTCGACGAGACCGACTGGTCGCGGAACCATGGTCTCCGGAAGCGCTGTCTCGAGCAGCTCCAAGGAGCGCTCGAAGATGAGCGCGAAGAGCTCAGGGAGGAGTTGATCGCCGAGGTCGGCACCCCTCGGATGCTCACCTACAGCGCCCAGCTCGACGCTCCACTGGAGGACGCGTTGCGCTACCCGGCCAAGTTGATCGAGGAGTTCGGCTGGGATCGGCAACTGTCGCAGGGCTCGATGTTCGGGATGACGAGCGACCGGGCCGTGTGGAAGGAGCCGATGGGGGTCGTGGGCTCGATCGTGCCGTGGAATTACCCGTTCGAGGTGACGATCAACAAGATCGCCCAGGTTCTGGCCACCGGCAATACGACGATCCTCAAGCCCGCCCCGGACACGCCGTGGAACGCGACCCGTCTTGGCCGGTTGGTGGCCGAACGGACCGACATTCCCGCCGGGGTGTTCAACGTGGTCACATCGTCGGACCACCTGGTCGCCGAGGAGCTGACGCTGTCGCCCCAGGTCGACATGATCTCCTTCACCGGATCGACGGTCACCGGCAAACGGATCATGGAAAAGGGTGCGGCGACGCTCAAGCGCGTGTTCCTCGAGCTGGGCGGCAAGTCGGCGATGATCGTGCTCGATGATGCCGATTTCGCCTCCGTCATCCCCAGTGGGTCGATGGTCTGCATGCACGGGGGTCAAGGCTGTGCCATGCAGACCCGGATGCTTCTCCCACGGGCGCGCTATGAGGAGGGTGTCGAGTTGATCACGGCGGCGATGGCGGCCGTCCCGTATGGTGACCCGACCGATCCGGCCGTGATGATGGGTCCACTGATCAGCGCCAAGCAGCGTGACCGGGTGATGGGCTACATCGAGAAGGGCCAGCAGGAGGGGGCCAAGCTTGTTCTCGGTGGGGGCCGTCCCGCGCACCTGCCCCGCGGTTTCTATGTGGAGCCGACGGTCTTCGTGGACGTTGACAACTCCATGACCATCGCCCAGGAGGAGATCTTCGGCCCGGTCCTGGTCGTCATCGCCTATGACGGAGATGACGACGCAGTCCGAATCGCCAACGACAGCGGCTATGGACTGTCCGGTGGCGTGTTCTCTGCATCCGAGGAGCGTGCCACCGCGATCGCCCGCCGGATTCGCACCGGATCGATCGGCATCAACGGCGGTCTGTGGTACGGCGCAGACTCGCCCTACGGTGGCTACAAGGCGAGTGGGGTTGGACGTCAGAACGGGGTGGAAGGCTTCGAGCAGTACCTCGAGACCAAGGCTGTGGCGTGGCTACGCCCTTGATCCGCGGGGCCTGACCAGGGGGCCCGGCGCGTCAGCTGACGACTATGCGAGCGGATGCCAGGTTGGGGAGTCGGCGGAACTCGCTGTCGACCTTGCCTTCCCGGTGCGAGCACACCCGTGCGGTCGCGAAGTACGTACCCGGCTTGTCGTAGGCGTGGGTTGTGGACAACGCGACGACGGTGTCGGATCCGTCGACCTCGTGACGGAAGGGGAACGAGCCCCACCCGTCGAAGTCCCACTCCACCGACACGATCGTCCCCGCCCTCGGCGGCACCTCCGCACTGACGTGGAGAGTTACTGCTTCCCCGACGTTGACGCTGGCTCGGGGGCCGCCGTTCGCGTCCACCCTGACAACGGGCTGGACCCCTCCCCGTTCGGCCGCGCTCTCTGGCAGGTGGACCTTCCCATCGACATACTCATATGTCGTGCTGGCGGGCGGGACTCCTTCTTCCACCCATTGGATGAGGTCGGCTAGACCCTGTTCGATGATCGGGAAGTAGTCGATGAGCCAGGTCGCGGTAGCGCGCCGGGACGAGTTCGGCAGATAGGTCGGTGGGATGTGCTCGGCGTTCTCGCTCCACTGGAGACGGAAGTTCTGGGCAAACCCATCGGGCCCTTGAGCGTTCATCACCGCCTCTTGATAGATGATGCCCTGCGAGGGCCACAACGACGAGTCGTGGGTGTGGTGGATCCAGAGGAGCTTGCCCTCGTAGTGGCCGGTGTAGGAGACGCCCATAAGGGGTGACATCAATGGCACTGGATGCTGTTCGTAGATCGGCTTCCCGTCGAGACGGAACGTGTTGAACTGGGCATCGTCCATCAAGTGGTGGCGGTGGAAGTAGCAAAATGCCAGGAACTTGCGGTTGTCCACGTGGACGTCGTCCCCGGCGCGGACTCCGTTGAAGCGCTCGAGGTTGGCCTCCCCGTGGCCGTCGCAAGCGAAGAGGTCACCGGCTGTCCCGATGCAGTAGAGCTGGCGACCGCTGGCATCGCCGCTCTTGAGCTGTATGCCCGCCCCGAGCCGGTAGCCGTCGGGTAGTCCGGTGATCTCGACGGCGTACGGCATGTCCATGCCGGCCTCACCAGCCATGATCCCGGCCATGGTCCTCATCAGCATGTACTCCGGCGCCTCGAAGGCCGGGTCGGTCAGCAGGTCCCGCACGGTCACCACTCGGTTCACGGTGGTCACGACGTCGATCACGTCCGAGTCGACCGCGGCGGGAAGGTCATGGCCCACGTAGCCCGGCTTGGTCCAGAAGTCTTCGAAGTAGGCCGGATCCTGCTGGACCAGAAGGTCGGCGATGGATGACCAGAGCCAGATCTGGCCCATGGGCGTCGCGATCATGAACTCGTCCCCGCGCGGGAACCCTTGGCGGTACAGGCTCGCCAGTTCCTCGCGGCAGTGGGTATCGAGTCCCTCGAAGGGGTCCCCGCTTCCGCCGGGCTGCATGGCGTCGATGAGCCGGTCCATGATGTCGCCGTGGCGAAGGAGGCGCTGCACGTTGAACATGCACGCGAAACTCATCACTTGGGCGCCCTTGATGCGCTCGGTCGCCGGGAATGGGCGTACGTCGCCGCCACCCATGAACGGGAGGGCGCCGTCGAAGACGTCGGGGGCGTTCTCCAGCACCAACGGTGACCGTCGGCCTCCACCGCTTCCCCCCCACACATAGGCGTGATGTGGTTCAGAGCCGTAGACCTGCTTGGCGAGATGCTTGGAGAGGCGGGCCCCCTCAGCAGCAGCCCTCCATCCGTAGAGCGTTGGGTCCTCGCCACCCTTCGGGTCGATGTCATCGCCGATGTGGCCCATGTTGGTCTCAACCATGTACCCGCCAAGGCGGGCGGTCAGCCGTACCCCGCCCATCGCATCCCCGAGTGCACCGCCGAAGAAATCCTCGTGCCCAGCATGGGCGCCCTCGAGCGGCATGATCAGGCGACCCTGCCATTCGTCGCTCGGGGGGAAGTACAGGGTGAACCGCGTGTCGCAATTGGCGAATCCGCCGTGGACGTGGCGGTGCGGGTACGGCTGCTCTCGGGGTTGGTCGAGATCGATGTACGGCTCGCCAAAGAAGGGATCGGTGGGCTGGTAGGACGCGCAGTCGAGGTTGGTGGCGACATCGGTCATGAGAAGAGCTCCCCCATCGTTGGCGATCGGCTTGGACGCTACGAGAACTTTACAAATGCGTCAACTACGTTGTCCGCCCCGGTGGAAGCAGCCCCGACCGAGGTGCAGCTACCGTGGCCGCCAGGGCGAAGGGAGCCAGCGTGGACCTCGGTATCAGGGGCAAGGTGGCGTTCTGCACGGGAGGCAGCAGAGGGATGGGCCGCGACGTGGCCCACATGCTGGCAGCCGAAGGGTGCAGCATCGCGATCGTCGCCCGCACCAAGACCGACATCGATGAGGCGGTGGCCTCCGTGCGGGACGCAGGCGGCACCGCAATCGGCATTGCCGCCGACATGGTCGAACCAAATGATGTGCACCGCGCTGTCGAGGAGTGCCGAGGGCAACTGGGGGCGCCGCTCATCGTGATCGGCCAGACCAAGTTCAACATCCCAGGAGACTTCGCCGACATCACCGACCACGAGCAGTACGTCGCATCGTTCCGCAGCTACACGATGAGCCAGGTGTACCTGCTCCACGAGGTGCTACCGGAGATGAAGCGAGCGGGCTGGGGCCGGTTCGTGCACATCGGATCGGCGACGGCCAAAGAGCCCGAGGGTGCGATCCACCATGTGATCGCGAATGCGACGCGGCCATCGACGGTGGGACTGCTCAAGACTGTCGCGGACGAATACGCGCCCTATGGCATTACGGTCAACACCATCGCCCCGGGCTGGATCGCGACGAAGAACGCCTACGACTACCTCGAGCGGCAGGTTGGCCTGCGGGATGAGGATGAGCGGAGGATCTGGATGCGCGAAAAGGCGGGAGTGCCGGCAGCTCGTATGGGTCGGCCAGACGAGATCGCCTCCACGATCGTCTACCTGTGCTCGCAACAGGCCGGTTACGTGACGGGCGCCTGGATAGAGGTCGACGGTGGGCACCACCGGTCCGCCTTCTGACGCCGGGTCGGAGCGGGGCCGAGCCTGGTGAAATGGGGGATCGTGTTTTCCAGCACAGGGTTCCCGGACCCCGATGAGGCCGCCGCGTTGGGCCGTCTTGCCGAAGCCGGGGGGTTCGAATCGCTGTGGGCTCCGGAGCACGTCGTCATGTCGCGCGCGCCTGGGGCGACACCGTACCGAGGGGCCGCAGACGGCCGTATGGACCGGCTGGCCCGACGCGGTGGCATTCCGGATCCCTTGATCTGGATCGCCTTCGTCGCAGCCTGCACGACGACCATCCGGTTCGGCACGGGCGTGCTGATCCTTCCCGAACACCACCCCGTGCCGTTGGCAAAGACCGTGGCCACGCTGGATCACCTCTGTGGTGGTCGGCTCATGCTCGGCATAGGTGTCGGCGAGCTTCCCGAGGAGTACGAGGCGGTCGGGATGGAGTTCTCCAACCGCGGTCGGCGCATGGACGAGTACATCCAGGCGATGCGCACCCTCTGGCGCGATGACGTCGCCAGCTACCACGGAACCTACGTCTCGTTCGACCGGGTGGAATGCCGTCCATGGCCAACTCGCCGGGCGATCCCACTGCTCATCGGAGGAGCTTCGGACGCCGCGATCCGCCGGGCCGCTACGGTCGGTGACGGCTATTTCCCCTACGTGGTCCCGGACCAGGACATTCGTGAGGTGCTTCCCGCCTTGGTCGCGCGGGTGAGGAAGGAAGCGTCCGCAGCGGGTCGAGACCCTGATGAAATCGAGTTCACGTCGGGAGGCGCGCGGACCCCGGCCGATGCCAAGTGGTTCGCCGATCACGGAGTCTCCCGGCTCACCATCGCCATGCGCTCCCGTACGATCCCGGAACTCCGCGACGAGATCAGCCGGTTCGCCGACGAAGTGATTTCCCACACCATCGATCTCTGATCCGATCACGAGCGGAGCTAGCGTTCGCACAATGCGTGACGATCAAGACCTTCTTGCCGTGGCCGACCGGTTGCTGGGTGACGTTCCGCCGATATCAACGCCTGCTGCCGTCTTCCTCCGAGCGCAATATGACGCCGGTTTGGCCTGGGTCCACCACCCGGAAGGCTACGGAGGCAGGGCCGCCTCGATCGAGGACCAAGCCGCCGTTGACGATCGGCTCGCTGCGGCCGGAGCCCCGCTGAGCGGGCGAACGACCAACGCGATCGGTGCTGGTCAGTGCGCCGCTACCGTCCTGGCCTTCGGCAGCGAGGAGCAGAAGCGGCGCTATCTTCCGGCCGTGTTCACCGGGGAGGCTCCCTGGTGCCAGCTCTTCAGCGAACCCGGAGCCGGTTCAGACCTGGCCTCGCTTGCCACGCGCGCCGTCCTTGACGGGAATGAGTGGGTGGTCAACGGCCAGAAGGTGTGGACTTCCGGCGCCACTGAGGCGCGCTTCGCCCTTCTCCTGGCGCGGACCGACCCCGATGCTCAGAAGCACGCTGGCATTACCGCCCTCGCCATCGACATGCATGCTCCCGGCGTGGAGGTGCGACCTCTTCGGCAGATGGATGGAGGGTCCGACTTCAACGAGGTGTTCCTCCACGATGTGCGAATACCGGACCGCGAGCGGCTCGGAGACGTAGGGGCTGGCTGGTCCGTTTCCCAGCAGACCCTTCTCCACGAGCGCTACAACATGCCGCGTGTTCCGGAACGAGGCGATGGTCCGATCTCGCTCGCGGTCGCCGCGTGGAGGGCACGCGAAGACGGGGCGACCCCCGTCGCCCTGGCCCTGAAGGATCGATTGATGGCCCGATGGGCCGACGCCGAGGTGATGCGGCTACTCCAGCTGCGGGCCTCGGCGGCCCGGGCTGTCGGTGGCGGAGGCGCCGAGGGATCCTTGGGCAAGCTTGCGATGTCCAAGGTCTCGCGAGAGCTCGCCGATCTGATGCCGGCCTTGGTCGGCGTCGAAGCCACTTTGATCGACGGGTACGACGTCTATCGTGAGCCGGTCACCGGGCGGCGGGGCCCGGTCGATGTCGGCCCCTTTGCGATCCAGCACTTTCTCCTGCGCAGTCCGGGAACGTCGATCGCCGGCGGTACGGATGAGATCCAGCGCAACATCATCGGCGAACGGGTTCTCGGCCTCCCCCGCGAGCCCAACCCAGAACGAGGCGTGCCCTGGAGCAAGACTCTGCGCTCGTGATACCGGGGATCTGTCCGTTATCGGCGCACCGATATAGTGCCCCATGAGCGACGTTCTGACGGAGCGGGTAGAGGACGGGGTGCTCACGATCACCCTGAACCGCCCGGATTCCTACAACGCCATCAATGCCGAATTGCGCGATCGCCTCGTCGAGGCGCTGGGCACTGCGGGCAATCGGGGAGTGGCCTGCACCGTGGTCCGGGGCGCTGGTCGGGGATTTTGCGCCGGTATCGATCTGCGATCTGGTTCCGCAGGTGTGACCGGGTACCGGCTGATGGAGTACATGCGGACCTCGACGCAGGCGATCGTGCGGGCGGTGCTCGCGTCGCCGGTTCCGGTGGTGACGGCGGTGCACGGGGCCTGTGCCGGCGTGGCCCTGGTCCTGGCACTGGGAGCCGACCATTGCGTTGCCGCCGACGATGCTCGATTTTCGGCGCCGTTCGTTCATCGGGCACTCGTGCCCGACGGTGCCTCGATCTACCTCCTTCCGCGCCTGGTGGGCCTGGGACGGGCGCGGCGAGTGTTGCTTTTCGGGGAGGATGTGTCGGCGCCCGACGCTCTGGCCGCGGGCATGATCGGCGAGGTTGTTCCGGCCGCGGACCTTGAGGCGGCGACGCGAGGGCGGGCTGAGCAGTTGGCCAGGCTTCCGACGGCCGCTATCGCCTACACGCGCTCGATGCTCGTTCGCAGCTTTGAGCTCGATCTCGAATCCGCCCTCTTTGAGGAACGCGCCGGCCAGGCCCTCATGTCGACGACGGCAGATTACGTCGAGGGAACTGCGTCCTTCCTCGAACGACGCCCCCCGAAGTTCGGCGCCGACGAGGCGCCGGGGGGCCCGGGACATGACCTGGCGTGACCCGAGTGCTTTGGTCGCGCATGGAGCTGGTCTCGCCCGCTTCCCCGGCGAGGCGGCTTCGAGCGAGTCGGACGGGGATCACGTCATGGGCGTCGCCGGTCATGCCTGGCTCGCCGGCTATCCGGTGCAGCGGTGGGGTCGAAGATGGCTGGCGGGCGGGGAGATGGTCCTTCGGTATCGACGTCCGGTGTCGGTGGGTGATCAGCTGGAAGTGAGGATCCTCGATGAACCGGAGACCATGGAAATTGTGGTCCAGGCACCATCGGAAGACGTCGTGGCCCGTGCCCAGGCCAGCGAGGGTCTGAACCCCTCGCTGAGCTTCGACTTTCCCGATCCCGCCTCCTTCGGTCCGCCGTCGTCGGAGCATCAGCCCATCGCCCCGGTCGCCGAGGCCTTAGAAGGGCGTTCTCTGGGTGCTTTGGACGTCGATTTCGACGCGGACCGAGACCTGGCCTTCCTGCACCGGGTGGAGGGCGACGAGCCCTGGGCCACGTTGGGCTACGCCCATCCGGCCTGGTTGAGCACCGCGGTCAACGAACTGCTGAGCCGACGCGTGGCGTTTGATCACGGTCGCTGGATCCACGCTGGCACGGCCTTTCGGTCATTGCACCCAATCCCTACGGGCACGTCTCTCCGGCTCGCCGGGCGGATCGAACGGCTCTTCGATCGGGATGACCGACGGTTCGCCGACGCCGCCGTGGTCGTCACGGACGCCGAAGGCCCGGCAGCGATCATCGTGCACACCATCGTCTACGCCTGAGCCCGGGCAGGGTATCGGAAAGCCCGTGCTAACTTGACGAGAACGTCAAACGAACACCACCGCGGGGACGGGGACAAATGATCGCAACAATCGGAACCTACCTTCCCCGCTGGGGATCGGCTGCCTCCCGAGAGAGCGGAGTCGACGAGGATGTCGTGACCATGGCCGTGGCGGCCGGGCGCATGGCGATGGCTGCGGCCGGGCGCATGGCGATGGCTGTTGTTGGGGCCGGGCCGGTCAAGCGGGTCGTTCTGGTGACCCGGGAGTTTCCGCTGCTCGAAGGAGGCAACAGCGCTGCGCTGCTGGCCGGGTTGGGGCTGCCCCGGGATGTGGAGGTGCGGGAGGTGCTCGGCGGGGCGCCAGCAGCCTTGGAGGCCGTGGCGGATGCCGAGGACGGCACGCTAGTGATCGGAGCCGACGAGACCCCCGGCGCCGGCGCTGCGGCGGTACTGTGCGGATTGGAGGGCGTCAGCCTCCGCCTGGTGGGCCGCGTGAACCGCAGCCTGCCCGTGGTCACGCGCAACGCCCGCGGTGAGACCCGGGAGTACGGCGACCCCCGCCTGCTCCGAGAGTCAGGACTCGGCGCGTCGGTCGCAGCCCTCGGCCTTACGGGGCCGGTGAGCGCGGTGGTCGGGGCGACGGGGCGCGATGCGGCGCTCATGAGTGACGGAGGCCCACAGGTGCCCACGGGTGGAGCGAGCGCGACGCTGCTCGCACTGGCGGAGTTGGTCGAGGGCGGAGCGGGTGGTCGGATCCTCGCTGTAGATCAAGCGACCATCACGGGTGCCGACTTGGGCTCCGGAACGGTCTCGGTGGGTCGGGACGAGGTGACTCCCGTGTCCGTGCCCGCTGGTCAATTGACCCCTGGGCCCGAGATCTCGATCTCGTTGCCAGCCTACGAGCGGGCTTTCGAGGCCAAGCTTCGGCTCGAGGCAGCTCGGTGTGAACAGTGCGGGACGCTGTCATACCCGGCGCGGTTCCGCTGTCTCACCTGTGGCTCCGAGCAGCCACCCGGGACTGTTGCGCTGCCCCGCGACGCGGTCGTATACACCAAGGCGGTTGTGCACGTTCCGGTTCCGGGGCTGACTACCCCGTACACGCTGGTGGTTGCCGAGCTCGGTGACACGGGCGTGCGCGTGTTGGTCCGGGTCACCGGCTCGGCCTCTGGTCAGATTGAGATCGGCGCAACCGGCAACGTCGTATTCCGAAAGGTTGCGGACCGGACCGGCGTTCCCGACTATGGATATGGATTCCTTCCGACGGAGGTGGCGGCGTGAGACGTGTCGCGATCGTGGGTGCAGGCATGACCCCATTCGGTGAGCTCTTCGGTCTCGGCATAAAGGAGATGCTGCCGATGGCCGTGAGCGACGCGGTGGCGAGCGTGGACAAGGGTTTCGACCGGGGCGATATCGCCGCCGCGTGGTTCGGCGAGCTGGTGACAACCGACGGCTTCGCGTCGGGCATTCTCGCCGACTCCTGCGGGCTACTCGATATCCCAGTCTCGCGTCTGGAGAACGCCTGCGCCACGGGCAACGACGCCATTCGTCACGGCGTCCTGGGCATCGCCAGCGGGTTCTACGACGTCGTGCTCGTGGCGGGGGCCGACAAGGTCCGGGAGACGTCGACCCGCAGCACGTTCTGGGATTGGATGGGGCTCACGCGTGACATGGCCTGGGACTTCCCGTTGGGACTCGTGGCGCCGGCGAACTTCGCCTTGCATGTGGCGCGCTACCTCCACGAGTCGCCAGCCACCCGCGAGCACATGGCCATGGTCGCAGTCAAGAACCATCATCACGGGGTGTCCAACCCGAAGGCTCAGATGCGGTTCGAGATCACCATCGACCAGGTCTTGAACGCCCCGATGGTCGTCGAGCCGTTCGGGTTGTTCGACTGCACGCCGCAGAGCGACGGCGCCGCTGCGGTCCTTCTCGCGTCAGAGGATGTAGTCGACCGTTACACGGACAACCCGGTCTGGATCAGGGGCGTGGGCCTGGGCGTGGACCGAGTGATGCACGCTCACAAGCCGGACATGACGACGTTCCCACCAAGTGTCAAAGCGGCGAAACAGGCCTATGCGATGGCGGGCGTCGGGCCTCGGGACATCGACGTGGCCGAAGTCCACGATTGCTTTACCGGCGTCGAGTTGATCGACTACGAGGATCTTGGCTTTTGCGACCGGTTCGAGGCGTACAAGCTCGTCGAGGGCGGCGAGACCTCGGTCGGCGGCCGGATCCCCGTCAACCCCAGCGGCGGGTTGAAGGCCAAAGGACATCCGCCGGGAGCCACTGGCGTGGCCCAGTGCTTCGAGCTCTTCGAACAGCTGCGCGGCCAATCGTGCAACCAGGTGGACGGCCCGCGATGGGCTCTCGCCCACAACGTGGGGGGGCCGACCGCGGTTTCAGCGGTGACGATCCTGAGTACCCAACGGGCCTGAGGGAGACGGCCTGCCGCGGGCCGTCTATTTCTTGGTGAATCGTTCGATGGTCTGGCGCACATCATCGGTGGCGAACGATTCGGCTTCTGCCGAAAGCGCGAAGGGAGCGACCAGCGCGATCGCGGCCTGGAGGTGGAGATTGAGCGCACGCTTCGTCTCTTGCACGGCCTGGGCTGGCTGGGCAGCGAGCTTGTGTGCGAGGGCGAGCGCTTCGGGCATCAACCGATCGTCAGGCACCACGCGGTTCGCCAGCCCGATCGCGACCGCCTCGGCCGCTGGGATCCGCTCGCCGGTCAACAGGTACTCCTTGGCCTTGAGCAGACTCATCATGAGCGGCCAGGCGACGGCACCCCCGTCACCACACACCAAGCCGATGCTGACGTGGGTGTCCGACATGTAGGTGCTCTCGGCGATCAGCACGATGTCACAACTCACGGCGACACTGCAGCCCAGGCCCACCGCGGGCCCGTTCACAGCGGCGACGACGGGCTTCGGGAACTCCGCCATCGCGTCCATCAGGCGGCGAGCCTGACGGAGTGAGAACCGCCGATGGTCCGGGTCCTCGTAGCTGCGGATGAAACCGGGGATATCGCCTCCGGCACTAAAGGCCCTCCCCTCGCCGGTCAACACCACGGCGCGCACCGAGTGGTCCGCACTGAGGTGCATCCAGATCTCCTGGAGAGCGTCGTGTAGGTCGTCGACGAACGCGTTCCGCATGTCCGGGTTGTTGATCGTCAGGACGGTCACGGGGCCGTCACTGTCCACCTTCAGGAACGGTGTCGGGCTGTAGGGCATACGGATCTCCATGCATCGAGTCGACGGGGGCCGGACCGGGCGGTCGGCGGACTCGACGACGTCGTCAAGTCTGGGGCATCATACCGATGACCTACCTCGCGGTCGATCCTGGTCGGCGCGTGACGAGCGTCGGGGTCGAGCTGCAGCATCTTCTGAGAGGATCGCCATGAAGCCACTGGAAGGAATCCGCGTCGTTGAGGTCGCGGCTTGGACGTTCGTGCCGGCGGCGGGGGCCGTCCTGGGGGAGTGGGGCGCCGAGGTCCTCAAGATTGAACACCCCGACGGTGGTGATCCCCAGCGCGGGCTCGTCGCTTCGGGGCTGGTCCCGAGCGGGGCGAGCGGTGTCAACTTCTTCGTCGAACAGCCCAACCACGGCAAGAAGTCGGTTGCCATCAACCTCCAGCATCCGAGTGGTCGAGCCGTGCTCTACAAGCTCTGCGAGACCGCCGATGTGTTCCTGACCAGTTGGCTTCCGGGCGCACGGGCCCGCGCCAAGCTCGACGTCGAGGACATCCGCAAGGTCAACCCTCGGATTGTGTATGTGAGAGGGCATGGGCAGGGCGCACGGGGCCCGGAGGTGGATCGTGGCGGGTACGACGGATCGGCATATTTCGCTCGCGCCGGCGTGATGTCGTCGTTGATGGAGGGGGACAATCCCTACGGTCCGACCCAGCCCCCGGCGTTCGGCGATCTCCCCGGGGGACAGACCCTTGCCGGTGCGGTCGCCGCCGCGCTGCTCCACCGCGAGCGGACCGGACAGGCATCCGTTGTCGACGTGTCATTGCTCGCGTTCGGCATGTGGGTGAACTCCCCCGACATCGTCCAATCGAAGCTGTTCGAGGGACAGGCCGTACCGAGAATGACGCGTGCCACACTCTCGAATCCCTTGGCCAATCGCTACCTGACGAAAGACGGCCGCCTGATCCTGCTCGTCATGCTCCAGGGGGTGCGGTTCTGGCCCGAGCTCATCACCGCGGTCGGTAGGCCCGATCTGGCCGAGGATGAGCGGTTCACCAGCCCTGCCGCGTTGTTCGAGAACCGGGCTGAGGGCATCCGGCTGCTTGATGAGATCTTCGCTACCCGGACGCTCGCGGAATGGAAAGACGCGCTAGCAGGCGTGAAGGGAGTCTGGGCGCCCGTCCAAAAGGGCATCGAGCTGTACGACGATGTCCAGGTCCAAGCGAATGGGTACCTTGCCGACGCGGAGTCTGAGACGGGTGCAGCGTTCCAGCTCGTGACCAATCCTGTGCAATTCGACGAAGAGCCGACCTCGATCACCCGGGCTCCCGGGCTCGGCGAGCACACCGACGACACCTTGCGGGCGCTGGGCTTCGATGAGGAGGCGATCATCCAGTTGAAAGTGGACAACGCCATCCTGTGATGAAAGCGCCGAGCGTTGCCGAGGCGCAGGGGCCGCGGGCCAAGCCCGAACCTCGAAACCCGGGGAGGTTCACGGTGGCCCCGACATTGCGCCAACCTGCCAAGGAACTCGGGCCGCGCGCAGGGCGCACGATGGCGAGGATCCTCGGGGCGACCAGGGACACCTTCTTGGCGCGCGGCTACGCCGGGACAACAATCGACGAGATCACCCGGGTGGCGGGAGTCTCCCGTGCGTCCTTCTACACCTACTTTCCCGGAAAGCGTGATGCGCTGCTGATGCTGGGCGCGGATTCGGCGAGCGCAGCCCTCGGCTTGGTTGACCGTTTGCTCGCACAGCCGCCCCCTTTGAGGTATGACCACATCGAGGTGTTCGTCCGTGACTACTTCGTCCTGCTCGATGAGCACGCCAGCTTCGCTTTCGCGTGGACTCAAGCGGCCGAGAATGACGAGGAGATCCGGACCGTCGGGATGAAGAGCCATCTCGAGCTGTGTCGACGCTTCGGAGCCGCCCTTGGACCTCCGCGTGCCGCGGCTGGCGATGGTTCGAGTGCCAAGGGTTTGGCCACGTTCGCGATGCTTGAACGCGCATGGTCGTACTGCCGTCTCTACGGGGACTCGATCGACGATCTGACGGTCCAGAGCGAGATCGCGAGGATGTTGGCCGCGAGCTCCTCAGACATGGACGGCTTCATCCCGCTGTCGCGCCGGGCGATAGATTGATGGACCGTCGTGCTTGATCAGGTTGCAGTCACAGATGCCGCCGCCCGTCTGGACGAGGCGGAGGCGACAAGGACGCCGATCCCGCAGCTGTCCTTGCAACACCCGGAGATGACGATCGACGACGCCTATCGGGTGCAACAAGCCTGGGTCGAGTTGAAGCTGGGCCAGGGGCGCCGACTCGTGGGCCGCAAGATCGGCCTCACATCCCGAGCGATGCAGCAGTCGGTCAACATCACGGAGCCCGATTACGGCGCGATCTTCGACGACATGTTCTTCGACGATGGGTCCGAGATCCCATCCGATCGGTTCATCGCGCCGCGGGTTGAGGTGGAGCTCGCGTTCGTACTGGGCGATCGGCTCACTGGACCTGCGTGCACCGCGTTCGACGTCCTCCGGGCGACAGAGCTCGTAACCCCTGCGCTCGAGATACTGGACGCCCGGGTGCAGATGAGCGATCCCGCCACCGGTCACTCCCGGACGATCGTCGACACGATCGCCGACAACGCAGCTGATGCGGGCATCGTCACGGGAGGCCGCGCGATGCATCCGCTCGAAGCGGATCTGCGGTGGACGTCGGCCCTGCTCTACCGCAACGGCGTCATCGAGGAATCCGGTGTCTCGGCAGCAGTGCTCAACAATCCGGCAAACGGCGTGGCCTGGCTGGCCAACAAGCTGGCCCCCCACGGTGTCGCGCTCGAGGCGGGCTTGGTCATCCTGGCCGGATCGTTCACCCGGGCCGTCTGGGCCCGGCCGGGCGACGTTTTCCACGTCGACTACGGCCAGATGGGTTCCATCACCTGTCGATTCGCATGAGCAAGTCGGTGCCGTTCAAGGAGCTGCTCCGCAGGGACCGGCCCCAGGTAGGGATGTGGGTGGCTACCGGCAACGCCTACTGCGCGGAGATCTGTGCCGGTTCCGGTCTGGACTGGCTGCTCATCGATGCCGAGCATGCCCCAAATGACCTCCGTTCCATCCTGGCGCAGCTCCAGGCAGTCGACGCCTATCCGATTGTTCCCGTCGTCCGGCCGCCCGTTGGGGACCCGATCTTCATCAAGCAGCTACTTGATATCGGAGTTCAGAACCTGTTGATTCCGATGGTGGACAGTCCCCAGGAAGCTGAAGCCGCGGTGCAGGCGGTCCGGTATCCGCCGCGAGGCGTCCGCGGCGTCGGGAGCGCGCTGGGGCGGGCATCGAGGTGGAACCGCGACGGTGCGTACCTCCAGGGGGCCGACGAGTCGATAAGTCTGTTGGTCCAGATCGAGAGTCGCGCGGCCCTTCGGGAGATGGAGGCGATAGCGGCTGTCGATGGGGTCGATGGTGTCTTCATGGGGCCAGCCGACCTCGCCGCGTCCCTTGGGCACATCGGCGAACAGGAGCACCCAGAGGTGGTCGCGGCAGTTGAGAGCTCCGTACGAGCCCTGAGCGCGAAGGGCAAGGCGGTAGGAGTGAACGCCTTCTCCGAGTCGTTGGTGCGGCGGTACCTGGGCGCCGGCTGCAAGTTCGTGCTCGTCGGCGCCGACGTCACCCTGCTAGCCCGGGGAAGCGAGGGGCTGGCGAGGACTTTCATCGATGCCGAAGAGCGGAGGTAGAGGTGGAGCGTGACCTCGGCGTGGTTATCTATCAGCGGGAGCCGCCGATCGCCCGGATCGTGCTCAACAGGCCGCAGCGCGCAAACGCACAATCATCGGCGATGGTTCAACAGGTCGACGGCTGCCTGGACGAGGCTCGCCGCGATTACGACGTCAAGGTCGTGATCCTGAGAGCCAACGGAAGAGGGTTCTGCGCCGGTCATGACCTGTCACCGGACGCCTACCCCGAGTTCGCCGAATCACAGCTGCACATCGGGAGCAACTGGCAGGGTGGGCATGAGCTGTTCCTGTGGCCGACGCTGCGCCTGTGGGAGTTCCCCAAGCCGCTGATTGCGCAGGTCCATGGGTACGCCATCGGAGGCGGCACATACTGGGCTCTCTTGCCAGACATCACGATTGCGTCGACGGACGCGTACTTCCAGATGCCCCTCGTTCCGGGATTGGGCTTCGCCGGAGGTGAGACGATGATCGAGCCGTACGTGTTCATGAACTGGAAGCGCGCGGCGGAATACATCTACACCGCGCAGACCCTCTCGGCAGACGAGGCCCATCGCATGGGGCTCGTGAACCGGGTCGTGGATCGCGATGAGCTCGAGGGCACCGTCGAGGAGCTGGCGGCGACCATCGCCCGAGCGCCACTCTCCACGCTCATGGCGGCCAAATCGATGATCGTCCGGGCCTGGGAACAGATGGGGATGCGTCAGCATCTCCAATTGTCAGCCGACCTGATGGCCGTCCTCGAGAAGACTAGTGACGCTGCGGCGCTGCGCCAACGGCTCCTCGGAAGCGGTGATCTGCCGAGGGAAGCGGTGCAGGAAGGCCACGGTCAGGAGACCGGAGCGCTGTGAGCTCAGCCCGCGGTGAGCAGCATCGCGCCGCTGAAGGGGCCGACGGCGTTAGCCCACACCGCGACCTGTGCTCCTTGCACTTGCCGGTCGCCGCATTGACCCCGTAGCTGGCGGGTCGCCTCGATGCAGAAGTTGGCACCGTGTCGACGACCGACGTTTATGGCTCCCCCGTCGGTGTTGAGTGGGAGTGAGCCTGTGAGGCGAGTGTGCCCCGCGGCGACAAAGGGACCGGCGCCGCCCGGCTCGCACAGCCCGAGCGCCTCCAGCCATTGGAACGTGATCACGCTGAACCCGTCGTAGAGCTGGGCACAGTCGACGTCGGCCGGACCGAGGTCCGTGCGGGACCAGAGAAGGTCGGCGCAATGGGCCGGTGAGGTGCGGGTCATGTCGTCGAGCAACTCAAAGTTCATGTCCCTGATCGACGACAACGCCGATGCCTCGACGAACACCGGCCGTGCCCGGAGGTCTCGCGCACGCTCCTCGGTGGTGAAGATGACCGCGGAGCCTGAGTCACAAGGGAGGTCGCAATCGAGCAGCCGAACGGGCTTGCTTATATAAGGAGCAGCCAGGTATTCCTCGGCGGAGAGCGGCGAGCGTTGCAGCGCGTTCTCGTTACGCGTCGCGTGTTCGCGCTGGACGACGGCGAAGGTGGCGAAATCCTCCTCCGTGGCGTCGGAGTCGTGAAGGTAGCGATTCATGAGCAGCCCCGCCCACTGGGTGGGGCTGAAGTCCCCATACGGGTGCATCATCGCGGCGTCGATCATGCTCGGCGAAGAAAGCGCCGCACCGCCGGCGGCGATCACCGCGCTGCTTGGCTGTTGCATCATTATGCGGAACGCGATACAGGTGTCGCAGTGTCCAGCCGCAACGGCCATGGCCCCGTGGATGGCAGGGGTGATGAACGCCGGCGACACCCCAACGTTGAGGTGCCAGCGGAGAGGGCCCATTCCCAGCATCCAGGCGAAGTCGGTCGCGTCTCCTCCCCAGGTTGTGGCTCCGTCGATGTCTTCTCGGGACAGCCCAGCGTCGGCGAGGGCCGCAACGGCCGCCTGGGCCGCGTGATGGCGCTCGCTCAGCCCGGTGTGACGCCCGACCTGGGAATAGCCGACACCTACGATGGCCACCCGTCGCTCCGTCACGGGGCGACCAGCGGGGCGGGCCGGAAGACCGGAATGGCGAGGTGCTCATCGAGCCACTCGTAGTCCACTTGCAGGTGCATGCCGATCCGGACGTCGGGCTCGGCAATACCGACGAGGTTGGACAGCAGACGCAGGTCCGATTGCTCACGGAGCGCCACGGACGCGACCAGGTACGGGACCCTAGACACGAAGAACGGATGGAAGGCGCGGTGGGTCTCCGTGAACGAATACAACGTTGCGGCGCCGGAAACCTCGGCCGGTTCCAATCTCGTCGAGAGACAGGCGCGGCAGATCGGACGGGGGAAATGAATGTAGGTGCCGCACGCGAGGCACCGTTGGATCAAGAGGCGACCTTCCCGCGCTCCTTCCCAGAAGAAGTCGGTGAGGGGGTCCGACGGAGGCGCCGGAGGCGACGGGTGGTCCACGGTGTCAGTGAGGTAGAGGCGGCGGGCTGGGCCGCCGATGAGTTCCAGTATGGCATCGGCAGGTCCTGAACGGAGTTGGACCATTTCGCTGACGCTGTTCAGCCGCAGCGCTCAGGGGCGGGCGACCCGCTCGTAGGTCGGCCGGTAACCGAGATGACGCTCGGTGGACGTCGTGTTCATCGTCCTGAAAATCAGGAAGTCGGGCCCTTTCAGCGCGGTGCGCTCCCAGGGTCCGAATCCCATGACCGTGCCGGCCCCTCCGCAGGCGGCGGGAATGTTGTGGACCCGTTCGAGTCCCGCCTTCACGCCTTCCCGGGTGTGCACCGTGGCAAATCGAAGCGCGCCGACGAGGAGCGTTGCCATGTCATACATGGCCGGCGCCAGCGGCCCATATGGGCGGACGTCGTGGCGAGCCTCCAGCCGATCGAGCAGCGCGGATTGGACCCGATTGTGCTCGTCGTACATGTCGACGAAAACCCAGCCGACGCCGAGCGTCCTCGTCTGTTCTGCCATGAGGTACCAGTGCAGCCCTGCGGTGTTAGTGAACGCCGGCGGTCCCCAGCCGGCATCGGCCATGGCCTTCCACAGCGCGGGCAGGATTCCCCCGAAGCCGAGGTATACGAGCCCGTCGGCCCCCGAATCGCGGGCGAGAGCGACTTGCTCCTCGAGGGAGGAAGCCACCGGTGAGACCTTCTGGTCACAGACGACGGCCAGGTGATGGCGACCTGTCGCGTCGTTGAAGTACTGCCAGTACTCCTCGCCGATGGGCGACCTGTCACGAATGACTGCGATCCGACGTAGTCCGGCCGCCGCCACCGCCGACGCGATGAGGGGACCCTCGTCAGGCAGCGAGCCGACCTGGTACTGGAAGCAGTATTCCCCTCGTGAATGCTCCGAGCCTGACCAGTTGATCGTGGTGAGGTGCTGGCCTTCAGCCTGGGCCTTGATGGCCAACGCATTGTCGGTGTTGCCGGGCCCGACGATCGCGAGAACCCCTCGGTCCGCGAGGCGTTGCCACGCCCCCTGAACGAGTTCGGCAGAGCCGCCGGGCAGGCCGTAGCCGTGCTCGACGAGGATCTTCACGGGACGGTCGATCTCGCCACTCTCGAGCGCCTCTTCGAATCGGAGCTCGAGCGCATCGAGGAAGTCGCCCGGATCTTCGGCTTCTCGCTCGTGAAGGTATCCGATCTTGAACGGCAGGAGGGCCATACGGGAGCGTACGCGATGCTAGGAAGGCGTGAACGGCGGACCTCTCCCGCGTTCAACCGATGTCGGCCATGGTCGTCCGCGGTTGGGCTTTGGCGAGTAGGCCCCTGATCACGGCATCGACCTCAACCGGTTCTGCCGGCGGAGAGTCGGTGGTGGGACCCCGCCGCCATCCCTCCGCAACCGCGAGGACGAGACCGGAGGACTCGATGACCTGACCGGTGACGTCGGACGAAAGTGGGGAGGCGAGCCACGTGACCACCGGTGCAACCCAGCGCGGATCGAATCGGTTCACCATCTCCTGCGGCAGGTCGAGATCCTCGGTCAGTCGCGTCAGCGCACCCGGAGCGATCGCGTTGACGGTGACCCCGTAGCGGGTCAGCTCTTGGGCGGCGATGAGGGTGAAGCCGGCGATGCCCGCCTTTGCCGCGCCGTAGTTCGTCTGCCCGGGGTTGGCGTAGATCCCGGCCACGGAGGTCGTGTTGATGATCCTGGCGTCGTTCGGCTCGCCCTTTTTGGCCCGGTCCCGCCAGTACTCGGACGCGAACCGCGACGGCGCGAACGTGCCCTTCAGATGGACCGTGATGACTGCGTCCCACTCCTGCTCGGTCATGGAGAAGAGCATGCGATCTCGAAGAATTCCGGCGTTGTTGACCAACACGTCGAGCCCGCCGAAGGTGTCCAACGCCTGTCGGACCAGCCCTTTGGCGCCGTCCCAGCTGCTGACGTCGTCAGTGTTGGCGACGGCTTGGCCACCGGTGGCGTTGATCTGATCTGCCACCTCTTGAGCAGGACCGCTGTCGCCGCCCGAACCGTCTCGGGAGCCTCCGACGTCGTTGACGACGACCTTGGCTCCTTCGGCCGCCAGCATCAAGGCGTACTCCCGACCGATGCCCCGCCCCGCTCCGGTGACAACGCAGATTCGTCCTTGACAAAGTTGGTTCGACATCCGGGGGACTGTACCGAGGGGGCGGCTGGCCGACCAACATGATCAGACGACGCCCGGGCGTCGCGGATCGGTTGGAGTACGCTCGTCCGGCGATCGGGAGCGCGGAGAGCGCGGGGAGCGGACCATGCAGGAGCAGATGGACGGCCGTCGCTGCGAGGGAAGAGTGGCGTTGGTGACGGGCGCCAGCCGGGGATTGGGTGCTGCGATCGCTCGTCGGCTGGCGGCCGAGGGTGCAAGGGTGGCATGTGCGGCTCGGACGCTCGATCCTGACCCGCGGTATGAGGGCACACTGACCGAGACTGTGGACAAGATTGCCAAGGCGGGCGGAGAAGGACGGGCCTACCAAGCCGACCTCTCCAAAGCAGACGATCGTCGTCGCCTGGTCGACGAAGTGGGCCAAAGCTTGGGGACCATCGACATCTTGGTGAACAACGCCGCGGTCACGTTCCTGTTGCCGGTCGACACCTTCCCGGAGAAGCGATTCCGGCTGATGATCGAGATGCAAGTCTGGGGCGCCCTCGAACTCTGCCAGCTCGTCATCCCCGGAATGCGCGGCGGGGGCGGGGGGTGGATACTCAACATCTCGTCGCGGGCGGCCGTCAAACCGGTCGGTCCCCCGTATGACGCCTTCTACACGATCGGGGGGTCAACGGTTTACGGGTTGTGCAAGGCGGCTCTGGAGCGCATGTCGGTGGGGATGGCAGCCGAACTGCTGAAGGACAACATTGCGGTCAACGCCCTGGCCCCCTGGGACAACGTGGCCACTCCGGGTGCCTCCGGGCACGATCTGGTCGAGGGGTACCGGCTCGAGCCGGAGGAGATCATCGCTGAGGCCGCACTGCAGCTCTGTGCCGGTGAGCGCGACCGCCTGACCGGCCGGGTGGCCTACAGCCAGCCGCTCCTCGACGAGCTTGGGGTGATGGCCCGGTCACTCGACGGGACTTCGCTCGCCGATCTGTGAACCCGAAGGAGCCGCTTACACCCGCTCGATGATCGTGGCGGTGCCCATACCGCCCCCGGTGCACATCGTCACGAGCGCGGTGGACAGATCGAGCCGCTCCAGTTCGTCGAGCGCGGTCTGGATCAACATCGCGCCGGTAGCACCGATCGGGTGCCCGAGGGCGATCGCCCCGCCGTTGACGTTTACCTTCTCCGGGTCGAGGTCCAAGTCCCGGATCGTCTTCAGAGGAATTGCGGCGAAGGCTTCGTTGATCTCCCACAGGTCGATGTCGCCAACCGTCATACCGGCGCGTTGGAGGCACTTCCGTGCCGCAGGGCCGGGAGCCGTGAGCATGATCACAGGTTCGGCCCCGGCGACCGCGCTCATGACGACCCGGCCTCGGGGCTTCCATCCCTGCGCCTGCGCGAAACTGGGGGACGCGAGAGCGACGACAGCGGCACCGTCCACGACGCCGGACGAGTTGCCCGCGTGGTGCACGTGGTCGACCGCGTCGACCTGTGGGTACACCCGCCGGCACATCGCATCGAACGACTCGTCGTAGCCATCGAACACCACATTGCCCATCTTCGCGAACGACGGTTCAAGCTTCGCCAATCCTTCCATCGTGGTGGCGGGCCTAGGGAACTCGTCGTGGTCCAGGGCGGTGGTGCCATCGGTGTGGGCGATCGGTACGAGGCTGCGATCGAAGCGCCCCTCGCTGATCGCGATCGCTGTCCTTTGTTGACTGGTGAGCGCGAAGCGGTCGACATCCTCCCGGCTGAATCCCTCGATCGTCGCGATCAGATCGGCGGAGACGCCCTGCGGGACGAGTGGGAAGCGAGCGCGTAGCGCCTGATTGCCGGCAGCGAAGTCGGGCGGAGCATCATCTACCGGCCAGCGGGACATCATTTCAACCCCTCCGGCGACCACAAGGTCCTGATGCCCGGACTGGATCCCCATGGCGCCGAAGGTCACGGCCTGCTGACCGGACCCGCAGAAGCGATTCAACGTGATGCCCGGCGCTTCCACCGGCCAACCCGCAGCGAGCACCGCCATGCGGCCGATGCAGGCCGCATGGTCACCCGTCGAGTTGCCGTTGCCGATGATCACATCGTCGACTACCGACGCATCGAGGCCCACCCGATCGCGGAGCGCGTTCAGGACTTGGGCGAGCAACTCCTGGGGGTGGATCGGATGCAACGAGCCGCTGGCCTTGCCCCTTCCCCGCGGGCTTCGTACCCCGTCGATGATCCATGCGTCAGTCACTCCGACCTCCAGTTCCCTGTGCAGTCCGCTGGCCCAGGCTACTCCGGCAACGCAAAGTTGATGAGTTCGTCAACACCGGTAGGCTCGAGGTCCGGACCGGGTCGCTCGACCCCGGGTGCTCGGGAGGGTGCGATGACCATCGAACGGTTCCCCGTCGAGGCGACACACATACTGATGTTCAGTCGAGCCGTTGGCGATCCGAACCCGGCGTACGGCGGCGCCACGGGCGCTGTCGAGCGACCGGCCGACGCGGTGGCAGTGGCTCCGCCGACGTTCGTCGTCGCCGGCGCCCAGTTTGATCCTGACAACCCGCTTCGGCCGAGGCTCGGAGAGCCGTGGTTCGGCTCCGGCCGGGAGCCGAGCGGTGCGGCACGCGAGGGAGGAGGGATGCTCCATGCCGAGCAGCATTTCGAGTATCACGCGCCGCTCCGGGCCGGGATGGAGTTGACGGCGGCTCGGCGTGACGGCCAGAGCTGGGAGAAGCAGAGCAAGCGCGGCGGGCTATTGCGCTTCAGTGAGGCGATCACCGAGTACCGGGACGCGCAGTCAGGGGCACTGATCGTCACGGCCAGGATGGTCGGGGTGAAGACCGAGCGCCCGGTCGCGCAGGAGGAGCGTGCGTGAGGGGCGAGCGGGAACACGTGCAGGTCGGTGATAGCCGGTCCATGGTGGTCGTCGAAAGCCTCACCAGGACCCAGATTGTGATGTACGCGGGCGCTTCGGGGGACTACAACCCTCTCCACACCGACGAGGTCTATGCCGTGCAGGTCGCCGGGTACCCCTCGGTGTTCGCCCACGGCATGCTGAGCATGGGTGCGACGGCCCGGTTGCTGACCGACTGGTTCGGGGACGAGGAGTTGGTCAGCTACGGCGTCCGGTTCGTGAACCAGGTGTGGCCAGGAGACACGCTCACGGCTTCGGCGACTGTCGCAGCGATCCGCGTCGAGGGCGATGCACGCTACGCGGACCTGACGGTGAACACGGTCAACCAGGACGGCAAGCCCGTCGTCTCGGGCACCGCGACGGCGCGCCTTGGCAGCTGATCGACGCTGTCGCCGACGCCCCCAATGATCGAGATCCGAGCAACGGAGCTCACGAGCGGCGAACGCCGATTGCAACACGACGTGCGCGAATTCCTCGCCCGCGAGCTGAGCCGAGGATCGTTCACCCCCGGGCTTGGCATGAACGCGGCAAAAGATCCCGCGTTTTCCTCCAAGCTCGCCCAGCAGGGATGGGTGGGTATGGCGCTGCCCACTCGCTACGGCGGTCACGACCGTTCTGCCGTCGACCGGTTCGTGGTGGTGGAGGAGTTGCTCCGTTGGGGAGCACCGGTGGGCCATCACTGGGTCGCGGATCGGCAGTCCGGCCCGATGATCTCTCGATTCGGATCCGAGCAACAGAAGCAGCGTTTCTTGCCTGGGATCTGCCGAGGGCAGTTGTCGTTCTCGATCGGGATGAGCGAACCGGACAGTGGTAGTGACCTGGCCTCGATCAGCACCCGTGCCGTCCGCGACGGCGAGGGGTGGGTCATCACCGGTAGGAAGATCTGGACAACCGGGGCCGACGTGAACGACTGGATGATCGTGCTGTGCCGGACCGGCGCGATCGACGGGGCGGACAGGCGCTCGGGCATGTCGCAGATGCTGGTGGATCTCAAGTCTCCTGCCGTCCATGCGTCGCCCATCCCGTTCATCGACGGAACCGCCGACTTCTGTGACGTGGTGCTCGACGAGGTCTACGTTCCCGATGATCTCGTGCTTGGAGATCTCGGCGCGGGGTGGGCCCAAAATACATCGGAGCTCGCGTTTGAGCGGGGTGGCCCCGACCGATGGCTGAGTACGTACCTCATCGTGGAGGAGTTGCTCCGGGCATCAGGCCCCGACGTGCCGACGCCGGCTGTGGATCTGCTCGGGGCTGCGGTCGCTGAGTACCGGGTCCTGCACAACCTCTCGCTTAGCGTGGCGAGAATGATCGACGACAGGCGTGCGCCATCCGCGGAGGCGGCGATGGTCAAGGAGATGGGCACCCGCTTCGAGCAGGACGTCCTCTGCGCAGTCCTCGAGGTCTGCGATCTGGATCCGGGCGTGCCGCCGCGGTCGCTGTTCGAACGCTTGCTCGTGACCGCGACGCTGACCGCGCCGTCGTTCACCATCCGGGGCGGCACGAGCGAGATCCTCCGCTCGGTCGTAGTCAAGGGCCTGCAGCCTTCCGGTACCCGCTGAATGGTCCCAGTCGAGCCGGGCTCAGACGCGGTGCTGCTCGATGACACGGTGGAGCGCCTGCTGCGGGCCACATGCACATTCGCCGCGGTGGAGGCGGCCGAGGCGCCCGGATGGTGCGAGCCGGTGTGGCGCGCGTTAGCCGAGGCCGGCCTGCCCTGGGTTTCGGTGGCCGAATCGGCCGGTGGATCGGGTGGATCCCTCACCGACGCGTTGATCGTGGTGCGGCGGTGCGGTCAGTATGCCGCTCCGGTCCCCATCGCCGAGACTGGGATCATCGGAGGGTGGCTCCTCGAGTCCGGCGCGCTGCCAGTGCCCGCCGGCCCGGTCGCGGTGATCCCAGATGCGCATGCGCTGCGAGTCGCGAATGGCCGCGTGACTGGGACCGCAAGGGTCGCGTGGGCGGCGGCAGCGCACGTCATTGCTGCCTTGGTGGCCGGTCCTGACGGCTGGATCATCGTCTCGGCGCGGCCGGAACAGCTCGAGATCACCCGGCGGGCCAACCTGGCCGGGGAGCCTCGCGTCGACGTGCGCCTCGCAGATGTGCAGTCGTCGGCTGCCCCGGACGGAGTGGACTCAGACGCGCTTCGACGCCGAGGGGCTCTGGCCCGGATCATGATGATGGCCGGGGCGACCGAGGCGATGAGCCAGATGACGATCGACTACGCCCATGGCCGCTATCAGTTCGGGCGCCCGATCGCCGCGTTCCAGGCCGTGCAGCAGCACCTGGTTATCGTCGCGCAGGCTGCGGTCCGCATCGGTGTCGCCGCAGAGCTCGCCGCCCGGGCTGCCGCCACCGGCGACGCTCGCCTGGAGATCGCCACTGCCAAGGTGATCGCCGACCGCTCCACCGTGGAAGGGACAAGAGCGGCGCATCAGGTGCACGGGGCGATGGGGGTGACGAGGGAGTACCGACTGCATCACCTCTCACGCCGCCTGTGGGCCTGGCGCCACGAGTACGGCCGAGCACGGGAGTGGCGCCGTGAGATCGGCAGCGCCGCGGTGGCCGCCGGGCCGGACAACTTGTTCCCATTGATCACGGGATAGCGGGGCTGGTCAGCGGGCTCCCCAGGGGCGCCGAAACCGCGTCGGCATGCGCGTTTCAATCGAGTCGCGCGCTACACTTGACGCCCACGTCAAGGGGCGTGCTGTCGAGACCTGAGGGGACGGAGCCGATGACGCTGCTCGATGAAATGGCCCAGGTGCCGGCGATCGACTACGGACTCTACGACGCCGACGAGCATTACTACGAGGCGGAGGATGCGCTCACCCGCCACTTGGACCGGTCGCATCGGCACCTCGTCCGCTGGGCCGAGATCGAAGGCCGACGGACCCTGGTGATCAACGGCCAGCTGGTCACGGTCGTCCCCAACCCGACATACGATCCGGTCGGTGTCCCGGGATCGCTCGAACGGTACTTCCGCGCCGAGAACGCCGAGGGGGCGCCGATCCGCGACATCATCGCCATGCACCCGATCCAGCCTGAGTACCGGGACCGGCGCCTACGCGTTGCCGCCATGGACGGCCAAGGTGTGGATTTCGCCTGGCTGCTCCCGAGCCTCGGCTTGGGTCTCGAGGAGATGCTGCTCGACGACGACGATGCGCTTTACACGATCCTTCGTGCCTACAACGACTGGCTCCACGATGACTGGGGTTATGACCGGGACGGCCGACTCCAGACCGGCCCGCTCATCTCCCTGATGGATCCGGTCGAGGCCGAGGCGGACATGCGGGTCGCGATCGAGCGTGGCGCCCGCTTTGTCACGATGCGCCCCGCACCCGTTGCCGTTCCCGGACGGCCGCGGTCACCCGCTGACCCCGCCCACGATCGCGTATGGGCGATGGCCGCAGAAGCCGGAGTGGTCATCACCATCCACGCCGGCGATTCCGGCTACGGCAAATACCTGTCGGACTGGGGTGAGAGCGCCCGGTACACCGGCCTCAAGAGCTCGCCGCTGACCGAGGTGATGTCGGTGCACATCGAGCGACCGATCTTCGACATGATGGCCGCGATGGTCTGCCACGGGCTGTTCGACCGCCATCCACGACTCCGCGTGGCCGTGCTTGAGCTCGGCGCAGCGTGGGTTCCCGAGCTGCTTCGCCGGCTCCGCGTGTCCTTCGGCAAGACGCCTCAGCTCTTCGGACGTGACCCGGTCGAGTCCTTTCGGGAGCACGTGTGGATCGCACCTTTCTATGAGGACAGCATCCGCAACCTGTGCGACTTGATCGGTGCCGACCGGGTTTTGTTGGGATCGGATTGGCCGCACCCCGAAGGTCTCTCGCAGCCGAAGGCGTGGATTCCCGACTTCGCAGCCCTGACTGCGGCTGAACAACGCCTGGCCCTGCGCGAGAACCTCAAGGAGCTGTCCGGCCGCTGAGGTCACAGTGAGCGTGCCCCGGAACTTGCGGGTCCGTTTTGATTTCGACTGTTTTGTCAAGTATGTTCTGACGCGGTGTTCCCCAAAGGGACACAAGGCATTGACGCGGGGATCAGCCATTTTCTCCAACGGGGGGGCCGTGGTCGTGGACGTCGTAGCGGGCGGACGTAGGCAGTTGCTCCCGCATTCCGGGACCGATTCACGCCGACCGGAGGCCTCGGCGTGACCGCAGGCGCAGTGGTTCTCGGTGTTCTGCACGGTCTCCTGATCGGCCTGCTGGCCGTCGGGCTCGTGCTGGTCTACCGGTCGGATCGCTTCTTGAACTTGGCCCATGGTCAGTTGGGGGCGCTGCCGGCGATCTTGCTGGCGAAGCTGGTCGTCGACTCGGGGTGGGGATATGTGCCTGCGGTCGTGGTCTGCGTTGGCGTCGGTGTCGGCACTGGGGTTCTGGTGCAGCGCCTCTTCGTCGCGCGCCTCCGCCAGCGCACCAGGTCGGCGACGTCGTTCCTGTTGTTGACCTTGGGGATCACCCAACTGCTCGCGGCCCTGCTCTACATCAAGTTCTTGACACCGAACCCCGTGCGCCTGCTCAACAAGGGCTACCCCCTGCCGGTGCATGTGCATTTCCGTTTGGGCGGCGTCGTCCTCGGCGGCCAGGACCTGGCGGTGCTCGTCCTCACGCCGCTCGTTGTAGCCGCGTTGGCTGCTTTCCTGCGCTTCTCGGTGTTCGGCAAGATGATCCGGGCAGCAGCCTCCAACGGCGAAAGCGCCCGGCTGTGCGGCATCTCGCCCAGTCTTGTCAGCGGGCTCACGTGGGGGATCGCCGGGGGTCTCTCGGCGGTGACCGCAGTGCTGGTCGCGCCCTCTCAGTTCGGGCAGTTCAACTCGGCGTCGCTGGGCCCTGATCAGCTGTTCGTGGCACTGGGCGCGGCGGCATTCGGCGCATTCGTGTCCATCCCGATGGCCCTCGTGGGGGGCCTGGTCCTCGGGGTGGTCAACCAGGTGACGCTCGGGGTGACGTCGAACGGGGGGACGGCCCGAGTGGTTGTGTTCGTGCTGATCCTCGTGGTCATCTTCGCCCGGGGCCGGCTCATCGAATCGGTGTTCGCGGTGGACGGGGCCGCGGTGGAGGACCGGCCGCCGCTTCGGGTGCCCGCCCGGTTGCGGAGCCGGTTCCTCGTCCGTCGCCAGCGCTTGTTGCTCTCCGGCCTGGGTCTGACCGTGGCACTCGTCCTCCCGCTGGTGCCGGGCCTGAGAACAGAGGGACACCGCTTCCAACTCACGCTGGTGATCCTCTACGCCATCGTTGCGATCTCGATCACGATGCTCGTCGGATGGGGTGGCCAGTTAAGCCTCGGCCATTTTGCGGTCGTCGGTGTCGGAGCATTCGTGTCCGCCCGTCTGGCGCACCACGGCTGGAGCATCGTCGGGTTGTTGATGGTGGCAGGTTCGCTGGGGGCCGCCGTGATGCTCGTCGTGGGACTTCCCGCGTTGCGGGTCCGAGGACTGACCCTGGCCGTCACGACGCTGGGGTTTGCCGTGGTGGCGTCCGAGTGGTTGTTCCACGCCACGTGGTTCACCTCCTCGCCGGGGACGATCCTCGATCTTCAGCCGATCCCGCTGCTTCGCGGCGTCGGCGCTCCGAGCAAGCAACTTCCCATCTACCTCAT
>Ga0102924_1001366_pt1 | contig 28481 bp, 27 predicted proteins | sample PaiPotPPM11metaG_FD_80116 | JGI IMG/M metagenome (GOLD analysis project Ga0102924, IMG submission 80116) | Iron sulfur acid spring bacterial and archeal communities from Banff, Canada, to study Microbial Dark Matter (Phase II) - Paint Pots PPM... ... | reverse complement strand
TCGATGCCGCTCATCTGCACGCTGCCGGAGCCTTCGTTGGCCTTCACCGAGGACCTTTGAGGAGTGGTGATATCGAAGTCGATGGAGATATTGCGGAAGAGATCCGAGTCCACGTGGCCGCCGATGCTAAGAGTGTCTCCGGACTGTTGGATCGGCGGATTGGCAACGATCTGCTTGACGCGGTCTTCATCGCCACCCGAGGAGATCCAGCCGGATTTGACGTGGACATGGCCGATGATGTGGACCTGGTTGCCGGAACCGGACGAAACGTGAATGTAGCCTGAACCGGCGCTGATCGTAAGCGATGGGGCGGCCCCGACGGAAAGGGTACGGTCGAAGGTGCCGTCGGCAGCGAGGGCGGCAGGTGCGATGAGAGCAAGGAATGTAGCAAAGACGAGTTGAGGCTTCATAGTGAACTCCTCGTGGCACGTGCCCATAATAGGACGCAACCGCGCCGGGTGGGACGTATCTGAGTACGAGCAACGCCTGGACCTGGTTCAATCGGTGAGGGGTACCCCCCTGTATATACACCTGTTTCTCTCCAGTCAAAGGGGTTACGGCGTCGTATATACGACTTTGTATAGACTTGTTCAACTTTCCACCCCTCGGTCTTGTGCGCCATCCAGGTCCGGCCGGGAACTACTTCGGCACGACGCTGGGGCACTTTGTCCCCTTCTTTAATTATACGAGCAGTGTCAAGGGTTTTGGCTGAAACGGAGTATCACTTCGAGTCGAAGCGGATGGTGTTGAGGATGGCTTCGAGGCGGGCGCGGACCTGGTCAAGCTCGGCGGGAGTGATGTCCTTGACGCCGGAGGACTCGCTGCAGAAGTTGTTGATGGCGAGGTCGAAGCGATAGCAGGCGCCGCGGCGGCGGGTGGTGTAGATCTCGTCGCGCTGGGTGATGCAGACGTCCTTCTGCTGGTCGTGACCGTGGGCGAACGGGATGTCGGCGATGGTGACCGGGCGGGTAGGCTTGCCGGAGGGCGTGGCGGCTGCCTGCTGGGCGCAAGCGGTGGCGGAGGTATGCGGCGCAACCGAGAAGTAGATATAGGCCCCGCTGAAGGTCGATGCCGGAAACGGGTTCTCGGGCATGGCGGCCACGGCTCGCATCCGCGAGGATCGGGGGGCGGAACGCGCGTCCAGATGGAATGTGCTGATCTCGCGATCGACCTGGGAGAAGTTCCAGTTCGCAGGGTAGTCGAACGAGAGGTGGTAAACGGGGTCGTGGAACGTGTGGACGGGAGGCGGAGCCTGCGCGTATAGACCGGCGCAAGGCAACGTCATCGCGAAGAAGATTGAGGTGTATCCCCACAGCTTCATCGACAAAAACCCCGGTTCGTCGTGGTCGTCATCCCGCTTAAGTGTCTATCGCCGGGGCCTGTTCTGTCGAAGGATACACAACTCTGGGCCGCCCGGATCCCGTCCCCGGATCGGGCACTGACCAGAAGTACAGGTCGACCCAGGTGTTCAGCTTTTGGAAGGACTGGTTGCCAAGTTCATGCTTCAACGATTGAATGGTTCCGTTGATGATGGCGTCGTGTTCTTTGCCCAACGCAATCAGTTCGGGGGGAGGGATTGATTTTGCCGAATAGTCGGCGCTATTTTGGAACCTGGAGAGCGCTTCTCGCCATTCTCTCTCGTTCTCTTTGAGCCGCTCATTGGCATCGAGGATGTGGGTGAGTATGGTTGCATATTCTTCGGGCCGGATGCCGATATGCATGGACATGTCCCGCAGTTCGATGTCCGGAGGAAAGCGGTCTGGATGGTTCCGAATCTCTTGTTGAATTGACTCGTGATCGCGCGCCTTGTCCGCAATAAAGAGCCAATACTCCTGGTCGACCGGGACAGGCTTGTGCTTGGGGCTTGCTGCCGAACCACGTTTGGCCGGGTGAGAGGATGTCACCGTTGCAGGGTTTGCGCCCGAGGCAGTCTGCGCACCCGCAATGGTTGAGCCGCAGGCGACGAGCAGCAGAATGAGTTTCCTGGGGTCAAACATCCGATAACTCCCCGACTTCGGATTCAGTCTCTAGCTCAACTCTGCTCCGCTCCAAAAGGCATTGCCATGCAACTTTTGTTTCAGGCGCGCATGCGGGGGTTGGCGAGGGTGTAAGCGACGTCGGTGAGCAGGTTGACGGCGACATAGGTCAGTCCAACCGCGAGGATGCAGCCCTGGACCAACGCGTAGTCGCGGTTGGAGATGGCGGAGAGGGTGAGGCGGCCGATGCCGGGCCAGCTGAAGACCGTCTCGGTAACGATGGCACCGGAGAGCAGGCTGCCGAACTGCAGGCCGAGGATGGTGAGCACCGGGATGAGCGCGTTGCCGAGCGCGTGGCGGTAGACGACGGTGCGCTCGCTGAGGCCCTTGGCGCGAGCGGTGCGGATGTAGTCCTGGTTGAGTTCTTCGAGCATCGCGGTGCGGACCATGCGGGTAAGGATACCGGCGAGCCCCATGCCGAGGGTGATAGCAGGGAGGATGAGGTAGACGAGGAACTGCCCGCTGAAGATTGAGCCAGTGCCGGCACCCGAAACGGGCAGCCAGCCAAGCTTGATGGAGAAGATGAGGATGAGAACGGGCCCGAGCGCGAAGTTGGGGAACGAGAGGCCAGCGAGCGAGGTGACCCCGAGGACGCGGTCCGGCCAGCGTCCGCGATAGAGCGCGGAGTAGATGCCGGCGGGGATCGACACGGCGATGCCGATGAGGAGTGCGGCGACGGTGAGCGCGAGCGTGTAGGGATAGCATTGCGCGACGAGGTGGGTGACGGAGTCGTGCAGGCGGAGGGACTGGCCGAGGTCAGCGTGCAGGACTCCACGCCAGTAATGGAGATACTGCGTGTGGAGCGGCGCGTCGAGGCCGTAGGCGTGGCGGAGGACGGAAACGTCCGAGGCGGTGGCGCCTTCCCCGAGCATCTGTACAACGGGATCGCCGGGAACAAGATGGATCAGGAGGAAGACGACCGAGACCACCACCCAGAGGACGGGGAGGGTGACGAGGATGCGGCGGACGGGTTTGGGGAGAGTTGTCAGTTGTCAGTTCTCAGTTGTCAGTTCAGGAGCGAGTATTCAGTATTCAGTAGACAGTTGTCATAGGTCGAGGTCGAGTTGGGTGGGGCCTTCCGCGTCGGGGGTGATGGTTTCGACGCGGACGCGGGCGATGCGGCGGCCGGCCATCTGTTCCACGATATAGCGGCGGCTGCCGTAGACGACGCTTTCGCCGGCGATGGGCAGGTGGCCAAGTTGAGTGAGCAGGAAGCCGGCGAGGGTCTCGACGCCGGCCTCGCGGGGGAAGGTCCAGCCGAGTTGCGTGCCGAGGTCGCGGAGGGTGGTGCTGCCGTCGAGGACCATGAGGCCTTCGGCGTTGAGGCCGGCGGCCTTGCTGGCGATGTCGAATTCGTCTTCGAGCTCGCCGACGACCTGCTCGAGGACGTCTTCGGCGGTCACAATTCCGACGGTGGACCCGAATTCGTCGACGACCACCGCGATCTGGCGACGGCGTTCCTGGAATTCCTGGAGGAGTTCGACGGCGAGCTTGGTCTCGGGGACGACGAAGACGTCGCGCATGACCTGGCGGAGGGTGAGGCCGGAGTTCATGGCGCCGCCGAGACCGAGGGTGACGGCGCGAAAGTGCATGAGGCGGGAGATGTCCTTGGAGTAGACGACGCCGATGATGCGGTCGGGGTCCGCCGTCCCTCCCGAAGCGCCCTCGCGAACCTCGTAAACCGGGACGCGGGAATGCTGCTCCTCGACGATGCGGGCATAGGCGCGCTCGATGGGCATGTCGGCGGGGAGAGAGAAGATTTTGCCGCGGGGTGTCATGACCTCGCGCACGGTGACGTGGTTGAGTTCGATGGCGCGGTGGATGATCTCTTCCTGGAAGGCGGGAAGGAGTCCCATGCGACGCGTTGCAGTGGCGATGAGCTTGAGTTCTTCGGGCGAGTGGACGGAGCCTTCGCCGTGGAGAGGCACGCGGAAGAGGCGCAGGACGACGCCGGCGGATCCGTTCATCAGGCGCACGAAGGGGCGGGTCATGCGGATGATGACGTCCATGGGGCCGGCCACCGCAAGGGCGATGCGCTCCGCGCGCTGCAGGGCGAGGGATTTGGGGACGAGCTCACCCAGAACGACCTCGAGGTAGATGATGCCGAGCAAGGCAATGACGATGGCAGCAGAGTGCGCATAGAGGACGGCGTGCGCGGGCAGTACGGCCATCCAGTGGCCGGCGAGTGCCAGCAGCATCTCGGCGACCGCGGGTTCGCCCAGCCAGCCCAGCGCGAGCGAGGCCAGGGTAACGCCAAACTGCACGGCAGGTAGAAACTCATCGATGTTTCGCTTGAGTTGCAGGGCGGTGCGGGCGCCGGGACGACCGAGCGCGAGCAGTTGCTCCATGCGCGTCTCGCGGACGCTGATCAGCGCGAACTCGGCAGCCACGAAGAAACTGTTGGCCAGGATAAAGATGGCCACCATGACTGCGCGGAAGAACATCCATTCCAACATTCCGTGCTGAGTCTAGCATTCCATGCGATTCAGGTCGCAGCAGAACGGCGACCAGAGCCACCAACACAGAATGCCCCGCGGCTCGTGTCGCGGCAGGGCGACAGGAACCGGGGGACTCCGCTTCAGATTTTGCGTGTTCGAAGACCGACTGCTTAGGCGAGGACTTTGGTGACCGACTTGTCGATGGTGTCCTTGGGGACGTAGCCAACGATCTGGTCGGCGACCTTGCCGCCCTTGAAGAGCAGCAGCGCGGGAATGCCGCGAATGCCATAGCGCATGGGCGTGGAGGTGTTGGCGTCCACGTCCATCTTCATCACTTTCAACTTGCCGTTGTAGTGCGATGCAATCTCATCGACCACAGGTGCGAGCGCTCGGCACGGGCCACACCATGCTGCCCAGAAATCCACCAGCACGGGTTGCTCCGACTGCAGCACTTCCTTGTCAAATTCGGCGTCGCTCACTGCGGTTACAAACTGACCTGCCATTATTGCTCCCTCCGCTACTCTGCCCGAGCGGGCAGGTAGGCGTAATTCAAACCTTCTCAATAATAGATGCGCGGAGGGTATCAGAGTTTCATACTCGTCGAAATGACAAAAAAACGTCCCGAAATGAATAACGCCCGCTGCCCGAGTTTGCACGGGACAGCGGGCGGCGTAGCAGCCCTCCCCAGAACTGCACACGCGGACATAGTATGAAATTCCGCTCACGAATGTAAAGGAAATTCAGTGGTGACCAAAGTAACCTGCGGCGACCGGCCCGATCGGCTGCGGGTCCATTTTCAGGGTACTTAGGTCAGTTTTTGGTGGATTGAGAGGCTCCGGCGGCGATGCGTGTCTCGATGATTTCAAGGGCCGGATCGCCGACTGCGGAGCGAATGCGGTCGCAGATTACCGCGGTGTCGGCGGCTGCCTCGGCGATGAGGAGCACGCCCGGTCCGGCGCCGCTGAGGGCAACGCCCAGCACGCTTTCCCCGCCGGCCAGGGGCAGCAGCAGAGGCAGCAGCGGGCAGGCGTCGAGGCGGTAGGGCTGGTGCAGGCGGTCCTGCATCGCCAGGTGGAGCAGGTCGCCACGGTTGAGGGCGAAGGCCGCTACGAGTAATGCGGTGCGCTGAACGTTGCCGACGGCGTCGGCGCGGGTGTAGGCGATGGGCAGAAGCGCGCGGGCACGCTCGGTTGCAAGGCTGGCGGCGGGAAGTGCAAGCAGCAACTTCCACATGAGGTTCTGGCCGCAAGTCACTGTAGTCACGGAGCCTTCAGCAACTGCCGAGAGGGTCATGTAGCCTAGGGCGCAGGCGGCGACGTTGTCGGGATGGCCCTCGCGGCGGCTGGCCTCGTCGATGCAGGCCTGGAGGTCCCAGCCGAGGCCGCCGAAGTGGTTGGCCAGCAGGACGCCGCCGAGGAGCGCAGCTGCACTCGATCCGCAGCCCATGCCCAGGGGGATTTCGTTGTGCACGCGAAGCTGGAGCGGGACGGCGATTTGACCGGCGCGGCTGACTACTTCGCGGTAGGTTTCGAAGATCAGGTTGTTGCTGGTGCGGGAGACGCGGTCGGCGTTGCGGCCGGTGGCCTCGATGGTCAACGGCAGGCCGTCGGCATCGGGAGAGATTTGTGCGTCGATGGTCAGGGTCAGCGCCATCGCGAGGCCGGCGGTGTCGAAGCCGGGGCCGAGGTTGGCGGATGTGGCAGGAAGACGGAGCGTAATGGGGCCCGGAATGGCCCCGGCGTTCAGGCTCATGCGGGGGTTCCAGAGGTTGCGGCGGCCATCGACGCGTCGGAGGTCGCCATGCGTTCTTCGAGCGCCTTGAGGACGACCGCTTCGTCGGCCTCAAGCACCAGCGGAGGCTTGCGCAGAGCTTCGTGGCGCGAGCGCTCGAGGTCGGTGGCTCCGGCCGCTTCGGCGTCGGTGAGCAGCGCGCCGCGGTGGTAGTCGATGGTGTACTGCGGGTCCTTGAGCGTGTGGCCGGTGAGGATCAGGACGACGCGTTCACCGCTGTGCACGCGGCCCTGCGCGACGAGCTTCTTCAGCCCGGCGAGCGTGACGGCCGAGGCCGGCTCGCAGCCGACGCCTTCGGCGCCGATCTCGGCCTTGGCGAGGGCGATCTCCTGCTCGGTGGCCTGCTCGCACCAGCCGCCCATCTCTTCAATGACGCGGGCGGCCTTCTTCCAACTGGCCGGGTTGCCGATGCGGATCGCGGTGGCGCGAGTCTCGGCCTTCACCGGGAGCATCTCGTGGTTGGTGTCGTTGAACCAGCGGTAGAGCGGGTTCGCACCCTGCGCCTGAATGATGCTGATTTTGGGCACACGAGCGATGAGGCCGAGGTGCTTCATCTCCTGGAAGCCCTTGCCGAGCGCGGATGAGTTGGCGAGATTGCCGCCCGGGACAACGATGTGCTCAGGCACCTGCCACTCGAGTTGCTCGCAAAGTTCCATCGCCGGGGTCTTCTGGCCTTCGAGACGGTACGGGTTGACGGAATTGAGCAGGTAGATTGGGAAGCGCTTGACCAGTTCGAGGAGCAGGCGGACGCAGCCGTCGAAGTCAGTCTTCAACTGCACGGTCATCGCGCCGTAATCCATGGACTGCGAGAGCTTGCCCCAGGCGATCTTGCCTTCGGGGATGAAGACGATGGAGCGCAGGCCGGCGCGTGCGGCGTAGGCGGCCATGGCGGCGGAGGTGTTGCCGGTGGAGGCGCAGGCGACCCACTGGAAGCCGCGTTCGACGGCGACCGAGAGCGCGGCGGTCATGCCGGTGTCCTTGAAGGAGCCGGTAGGGTTCATGCCCTGGTGCTTGGCGAGCAGCCAGTCGACGCCGGCGATTTCGGCGCAGCGCGGCATCTCGTAGAGCGGCGTGTTGCCCTCGAACAACGTGACGACGCGGTCCACGTTGCGCACGATGGGCAGCAGCTCGCGGAAGCGCCAGACGCCGCTTTGATCGACAGGCAGGGTCGAGGTCTTGCGCTCCTGCCACAGGTGGCGCATGCCGCCGGGGTTGGGCAGGCGCACGGGGGAGGCCGGCATCTCAGACGCGCCGGGACTCCACGGATAGATCACTTCATAGAGCCCACTGCATTCCGGGCAGCGAAAGTTGCTGCTGGCCGACTCCGCCGCGATCCTCGTGTTGCAGTTCGTGCATCGTAGTTGATGTGTCGCACTCATCTGTCTTTCCTTTACGCTATTGTATGCAATCGAATCGGTACTCGCTGAAGCGCTGGTTTCAGGTTGCGCTTCTCCTGTTCTCAGCGTGCGCGCTTCCCTGCTGCCAAGCTCAGAAGTCACGAGAAATTCACGTGCTCGCCGCCGCCGACCTTCAGCCGGTACTGCCTGCGCTGGCCGATACCTTTGAACATGCCAGCGGGATCAAGCTGATCGTCAGCTACGGCTCGTCGTCGACGCTGGCGACGCAGATTCTCAACGGCGACCCGGCAGATATCTTCCTGGCGGCCGATTACAGCTTTCCGGAGAGCATCGTGGCGGCAGGCCTGGCCGACTCGCCCGCGGCAATTCCCTACGCGCGCGGAAACCTGGTGTTGTGGGCGCGCAAGGATTCGCCGCTGCAGCCGCTGACGCAGGCTACGCTGCGGGACGGCCACTTCACTTCGCTTGCGATTGCCAACCCCGAGCATGCGCCCTACGGACGCGCGGCGATCGCGGCACTGACGTGGATGAAGCTCTACGATCCGCTGAAGCCGCACATCGTGATCGCGGAAAACATCGCGCAGACAGCGCAGTTTGTGGAGTCGGGCAATGCGCAACTTGGCCTGATTTCGCTGACCACCGCTTCGACCGATCACTTCAAAGAGATCGGCTCCTTCATCCGCATCCCGCCGACGACGTATCCTCCGATTCGCCAATGCGCCGTGGTGATGAAGAAGTCGGCCCACCTCGCCGACGCGCACATATTTCTCGACTGGCTGCTCTCGCCGGCGGTGCAGCAGAGCCTGACGAAGTACGGGCTCGACCCCGTCCCCACACGCTAGCCATAGCCGTTACACTTGAGCGCAATGGACTATCAGGCACTTTGGTTGACGCTGCGCCTTGCACTGAGCACCACTGCGGCACTCCTGTTGGTCGCATTGCCGCTGGCATGGTGGATCGTCGCGGGCAAGGGCGGATTGCGGGCGCTGGTGCAAGCGGTCGTGGCGCTGCCGCTGGTGCTGCCGCCGACAGTGCTTGGCTTCTACCTGCTGGTAGCTCTGGGCCCGCTGACTGCGCCGGGACGGCTGATTGTCCGCTTGCTTGGCCATCCGCTCGCGTTCTCGTTTTCGGGACTGGTGGTCGGGTCGGTGCTGTACAGCCTGCCGTTTGCGGTGCAGCCCTTGGTGGCGGGATTCCGGGCGATCGATCCCGCACTGCTGGAGACGGCGGCAACCCTGGGGGCTTCGCCGCTGCGAACGTTCCAGACCATCACAATGCCGCTCGCGAAGCCGTCGCTGATCACGGCCGCGGTGCTGACGTTTACCCACACGGTGGGTGAGTTCGGCGTGGTGCTGATGCTCGGCGGCAACATTCCCGGCGCAACGCGAACCCTGTCGATCGCGCTGTATGACCAGGTACAGGATTTCAACTATGCGGCCGCGAACCGGACCGCGGAAGTGCTGCTGGCGTTCAGCCTGGTGACGCTGATCTTTGTGTACTGGCGCGGCGCGGAGAGGAGGCCACTGCTTGGCTGAAGCCTCCGAGACACCGCTGGCTCAGGCCGCCCGGTCAACGCTCGCTCCGGCTCAACTGAGCGTGCGGATGCGACACCGAATCGGTGCGCTTGAGGTCGACGTTGACTTCAAGCTCGACAAGCCGTGGACGATTTTGTTTGGGCCATCGGGCAGCGGCAAGACGACGATCCTGCGGGCGATCGCGGGGCTGCTGCGACCGGATGAAGGGCGAATTGTACTTACCGAAGCGTCCGGAACTGCGCTGAAGACGAGCCTCACGCTGGTCGATACACATGCTGGCATCTTCATGCCGCCGCATCAACGCAGAATTCGTATGGCTGCGCAACAACCAAACCTCTTTCCTCACCGAACTGCGTTGGGAAACCTGATGTATGCGTCACCGGATATTCGTCAGCGAGAAGATGGAGCGACAGGTTTACTGAACGATTTCGATCTCGCGGATAAAGGAGACAACCTGCCGGCGCAGCTATCCGGCGGCGAGGCGCAACGGCTGAACCTGGCACGCGCACTTGCAGCGCCGCACTCGCGCATGCTTCTGCTGGACGAGCCGTTCTCCGGGATGGACGGGGCGCGCCGCGACCGGATCCTGCCGTATATCCGGAACAAAGCTGCCAGGGACTCCGTGCCGGTGCTGTCGGTGACGCACGACGTGGCCGAAGCGTTTCAGTTGGGGGCAGACGTGATCAAGCTGGCGGAGGGGCGCCTGGTGGAGCAGGGGCCGGTGGAAGCGGTATTGGCGGAAGAGCGGGCGCAGTTGCTGCGGCAGCTTGGGAATGAATCGCACCAAGTAAAAACGTAGGTGGCCGAATATCCCACATCTCAAACGCGAGATGTGGGGCACCGGATTTAGCGGCCGGGCAGGAAGCCCAGCATAACGGGCTCCTGCTCGAGGCGGATGCCGAAGCGGCCGTGGACTTCGGTGGTGACGGTGTCGCGCAGGACGATAATCTCGGCGGCGGTGGCGTCGCCGCGATTGACGATGGCGAGGACGTGTTTGGTGGAGAGGCCGGCGCGGCCCATGGCGAAGCCTTTGTGAAAGCCGGAGCGCTCGATCAGCCACGCGGCGGACAACTTCACCTTTGCATCCGCGGGGGCGTATTCGGAGCCCGCCGGAAACTGCGGGACCTCTTCGGCACGGCAATTGGCGATGGCGGCGACCTGGGCGACAGACGAAGCGGGGACGATGGGGTTCTTGAAGAAGGAACCGGCGCTGCGGGAGTCGGGATCGTCTTCGGCGAGGAGCATTCCTTTGCGGGCCCGGATGGTGCGGACGGCGGCGGCGGTTTCGGCGAGGGTGGGATGGACGATGTCACGCTCGGCGAAGTATTGCTTGACGTCGCGATACTCGAGGCTCGGCGGGCGATCGAGCTTCAGGACGTACTCGACCGAGGTGATGGCGTAGCGGCCCTTGTGGGTGGTGTTGAAGATGCTTCGGCGGTAGGCAAAGCCGCAGTCGGCCGGGGTGAGGTCGACTGGCCTCTCGTTTTCGAGATCGAGTGCGCGGACCCGGGTGATGGTACGCGAGACTTCCTGCCCGTAGGCGCCTACGTTCTGGACAGGCGTACCACCGACGCTGCCGGGGATGCCGGCGAGGCACTCGATGCCGGCCGCGTTGTTGGCGACGGCGTGGTCGACGACGGTATCCCACTCGACCCCGGCGTCGGCGTGGATGCTGGCGAGGCCGGCGTGCAGGTCGATCGCGGAGGCTCCACGGGCGATGTGGAGGACGACGCCGGGAAAGCCGTCGTCGTTGACCAGGAGATTGCTGCCGCCTCCGAGGATAAAGAACGGCGCGGCCTGGGCGCGGGCGAAACGCAGGGCGGAAAGGATTTCCTCCTCCGAGGCCGTCTCCACGAACCAGCGGGCCGGACCGCCCACGCCGAGGGTCGTGTACGGCGCGAGGACAACATTTTCAAGAATCGTCACGCATCCAGACTATTGCAAGTTGCTGCAAGCGAACGGGCGGCGGGGGCAGGTGGCGAACCTTCGCGGACACCCGTACAATCGAGATTGGAGCGGTTCGATAGCCAGCCGCTTTCCCGAGGAGGAACTGAATGTATCCAGAGATTATGCTGATCCCGATGCGCGAGGAGTTGACGCGCGCCGGTCTGAAGGAAGCACGTACCGCTGCCGAGGTGGATGCGGCGCTGGCAGAGCCAGGCACGACGATGCTGGTGGTCAACTCGGTATGCGGATGCGCAGCCGGCAAAATGCGGCCCGCTGTGCGTCTGGCGATGCAGCACGGCACGACGCCGGCCCATGCGGTGACGGTGTTCGCGGGACAGGACCGCGAGGCGACGGAGAAGGCGCGCAGCTACTTTGCGGGACACCCGCCGACTTCGCCTGCGATTGCGATTCTGCGCGACGGGCAGTTGGTGTACCTGATGCAGCGCTCGGCGATTGAGACGTCCACCGCACCGGCGATTGCGCAGGAATTGGCGCGAGCGTTTGACGCGTATTGCGCCACGACCACGGCGTAGTCCCTCGAAGGCGATTGGCCCAGGACCCCACCCGCTCGGGTGGGGTTTTGTTTTGGCGGGAACTTTTGCGCCCTACCTGCTCATCTGAATCCGCTTTGCGCCGATGAGGGATGCAGGTATGTCAAGCCTCACTTACTCCCCAGGACTTCGCCAGCAGTCTCGCTCGGAATTCGAGAACAACGATCCCAGGGCTGAATGCGCGCAGGACCGGCTGGACTGGGTTCTTTTGGGCGAGAGCGTTGCGGCACGGCAACTGCGGTCGCAGGTTCAGCGCATCGCGCCGTACTTCCGGATCGCGCTGGTCCGCGGCGAGACCGGCGCGGGCAAGCAGCTGGTCGCGCGTGCCCTTCACGCGCTGTCGCCCGGCGGTGATGGCGAGTTCGTCGCGGCTCCGGCAGCGGCGTTCGCGGAGTCGGTCGGGACACGGGAATGGGCACACGCGGCAGCGCACACGACGACGCTGCTTGAATCCGCGCGCGGCGGAACGCTGTATCTGGAAGGCGCCGGCGAGTTGTCCTTCGGGCAACAGGCCGGGCTGGAGCGCTTCCTCAGTGCGTTCGAGGAAAGCCGCGCCACCCCCGACGGACGGCGCACGGGCCTGCGAATTGTGGTGGCATCGGATCGCGACCTGCGCACGCTTGCGGCTATCGGACAGTTCCGGCAGGACCTGTACGCACGTCTGTCCGCAGTGGAGATCTTTGTCCCCTCGCTGCGACAGCGGCTGGAGGATATTCCTGAACTTGCCGCATCGATGCTGCTTCGGTTTGCAGCACAGACCGGCGAGAGCCCCAAGCTGCTTGTCGAGTCGACCATCGAGCAACTGCGCAAGCCACTCTGGCCGGACAACCTGCGCGGACTGCGCAGCGTGCTGACCCACGCGGCGGCGCTGGCGGAGGGAGCGATCATCGAACCGCGGCATCTGCTGGCGCTGGTTGAACTGCGGCTCGGTCGCATGGACGTTACGCCGCCGGCGACGGTGGATCGGCTGCAGGACGTCATCGAGCAGCATGTGCTTGACGTGCTCACCCGCTGCGGCGGGAACAAGCTGCGCGCGGCGGAACTGCTCGGCATCAGCCGTTCGACGCTGTACCGGATGCTCGATGCCCGGCAATCGCGAGTGACGCAGGCGATATAGTACTACCGGCGTTTGTTAGATTGGTGCCTGGAGGCTCTATGCGCCTTTGGGGCTGTCTGGCTGCTCTGCCGCTGTTGTTTGCCCCCTTGCGGGCGCAGACTGCAGCAGGCCCGCAACGCGTGATCTACGACGACGATTGCTCGCAGGACAACGACTGCGTGGCTACGCTTCCCATTCTTTTCCAGCTTGCGAGCCGAGGAGAGATTCAGATTCTCGCGATGGTCGCGGATTCGGCGAATCCGCTTTCGGCGCCGGTGTTTCGTGTCTTTGCCAGGCAAGCAGGGCGAGCGGAAATGCCGATCGGCGCGAACCAGGGCAGCGATCCGGCGACGCCGCTGTGCGCCGTGGGCAAGTGCAACGAGAGTGACTGGACGGAGAAACTCATTGAGCGCTTTGACCCCAGGGATACTCGCGCCAGGTATCCCGACTGCGTCACGGTCTATCGCAAAGCGCTGGCCGGGCAGCCGGAGCACTCCGTGTCCATTGTTGAGACCGGGTTTGCCACCTGCCTCAATCAGTTGCTCGTCAGCGCGCCGGATGCGATCAGCCCGCTCACTGGAGCAGCGCTGCTGAAACGCACGGTGAAGATGTTGTCCATCATGGGCGGCAGATATCCTGCCGGCACGGAGTGGAACTTCCGGTCGGATGCGGAGGGCTATGGCGTGCTCTTTGCGACGTGGACGGCGCAGAACGGATTTCCGCCGGTGTACCTCAACGGCTTTGCCAACGGCGAACACGTGCTGGCCGGCCCTCCTGCGAGCGCGCAGGCGACGGTCGATCCTACGGCTTACGGAATGCAGCTGTGCGGCGTGAAGCAGCGTCCGATGTGGGACGTGCTCTCAGCGTTGTATGCGGCGTGGGGCCTCACCTACAAAGGGACGACTTACTTCACGCTGAGCAAGCCCGGAACGGTCACCGTCGATCCGAAGACGGGAGAAGATACATGGTCCGAGGCGATGGACTCCGGGCACTTTGTGCTCACGAACGCGGCGTCCGATGAGGCGTTCTCCGCGCTGCTCGATGGCTATGCGCACGACACGGGCTTTCTCGCCAAGCCGGCGGCCGGACCACGATCGCCCTCCACTCCAGGCGAAGCTGCCCCGGGAGTACCACCCGGCGGGAGTTCCCGGTAGTCTGGAAGAGTCGTTTTGTATCGAGGTTGAATGAAGAAGCTTCTCTGGATTGTGTGTGTGGTCGTCGTCGTATCACTTGCTCAGAATTCTGCGCTGGAAGGCCAACTGCGAGCGCAGTCGCTGCCACCCACCAGCGCGGCAGTCCCGGCGCAGGGCCTGAACCAGAACATTGCCGCCCGTTCGCGCGAGTTGAACAGCCTGTTCAACGACATCTGGCAGGACAAGCTGAAACACGCGCCGGAGTACGCCACCTCTCTGGGCGATAAGCGTTACGACACGGAGCTCTCCGACCTTTCGCCACGCGCCATCAACGACGGGCTCGCGCGTGAGCGTGCCTTCGTAGAGCGGCTCTCGATGATCGACACGACGGGACTCTCGCAGCAGGACCAGCTCTCGGCCGACTTGATGCTGCGCTCGCTGATCGAGGACCTGGAAGGCTCGAAGTTCAAGGAATGGGAGATGCCGGTCAACCAATACGACGGCATCCAGCTTGACCTGCCCCAGTTGGTCGAGCACACCTCGTTCGACACCACCGACGACTATGACCACTACATCGAGCGCCTGGGCAAGATTCCGCAGTTGTTCACGCAGACGATGAGCAACATGCAGAACGGGCTCGACGACCACCGCACACCGCCCGGGTACCTGATGGAGAAAGTGCTGTTGCAGGTCCAGGGCATCGTCGCACAGAAGCCTGCGGACAGCCCATTCGCGCAGCCGCTGAAGAATTTTCCCAAGTCCATTCCGCCAGACGACCGCAAACGCATCTCCGATGACGTGCTGGATGCAATTGCGCGCCAGGTGCTGCCGTCTTACCAGCGGTTCGCGAAGTTTCTCACGGTCACTTATATCCCCAAATGCCGAAAGGATCCCGGCGTCTGGGCGCTTCCCGACGGCGACGCGTATTACGCCTTCCGGGTTCGTCAGAGCACGACTCTGAACAAAACCCCTGCGGAGATTCACCAGATCGGCCTGGATGAGGTGAAGCGCGACGAGACCGAGATGCTCGCGATTGTGAAGAAGCTCGGCTACTCCGACATAAAGACGTTCTCGGCGGCGCTGAAGGCCAACCCAAAGGAGCATCCTGCTTCGGCCGATGCTCTGCTCGCGGCGTACAGCGGCTACATCGCGCAGATGCAGCCGCGCCTGCCAGAGTTGTTCGGGCGGCTGCCCAAGGCGAAGCTGGAAGTGGTGCCGATGCCGGCCTACATGGCGCCCAATCAGCCGGAGGCGTTCTATGACCAGGGGACGCCCGACGGCAAGCGGCCGGGGCACGTCGACGTGAACACCTACAACTGGGCCGACCGCTCGCTCGCCGGAGTGGAGGCAGTGGCCTACCACGAGGGCATCCCGGGCCACCATCTGCAGATCTCGATTGGGCAGGAGTTGACCGGGCTGCCAGTGTTCCGCCAGCAGGCTTACTACACGGCATACACGGAAGGCTGGGCGCTCTACTCGGAGCGACTGGGGAAGGAGATCGGCTTCTACCAGGACCCCATCTCCGACTATGGCCGCCTGGAGGACGATATGTGGCGCGCGATCCGGCTGGTAGTCGACACGGGCGTCCACTCACAGCACTGGACCCGGGAGCAGATGGTCGACTACTTCCACGATCACTCGGCCATGGACGAGACAAATATACAGTCCGAAGTCGACCGCTACATTGCGTGGCCGGGGCAGGCGCTGGGATACAAGGTGGGGCAACTGAAGATTCTGGAGCTGCGCGATCGCGCCAAGTCAGCGCTTGGGCCGAAGTTCGACTTGAAAGCGTTCCACGACCTGGTGCTCGACTCTGGCGCGCTGCCGCTGGATGTGCTGGAGAAGCAGGTTGACGCCTGGATTGCGGTCCAGAAGGCGCCGTAGGACGAACCGGCGAGCGTCATGCCGTGACCACGGAATGAATCGTTCGCGGCTTGAAGCGACAATCTTGACAAGCGACGCCATCGGAGTAGACGGAAAAGGATTTCCCTGCATCCTACAGCTACGACCGCAAGCTCGAGAGCCTATCCGCACCGAGGAGTGTCCCGTGTCATCCAGAACTCCGATACCCATTCCGTCAAAAACACCGAAGCTGGACAAGCCCGAATATGCCGCGCGCAAGACCTTGCATATCGTGACGACAAAGGCTCTGGAAGGCAACGAGGTACTGGTGGGGTACTCAGATGGGACGGGTGCGATCTTCGAGGCCGATGAGTTGGAGAAACTCCGTCCGAAGCCGAAGCGGACCTTTCCCAATGTTCAGGCCATTGACGATCCGGGGATGCGCGCGACTGCTTAGTGGAGGATAGCCGGAGCAGGCGAACGCTGGGACCGCATAGCGTCGTCCCGCTCCAACAACTGGCGAGCCTCGAGCAGCGGAATCAGATTTCCGTCGACGATCAGTTCGTACTCGCCTGCATTATCCGGTACGCGGACGACGGATTCGACACTGTGACCGCGTTTACGAAGAACCTGCACAAGAAGATCGATATCGACCATAGCGGGTGCCCTCAGTTGTCTACTTGCTGAGAGTTCGGATGTAAATCACCAGGTTCCAGATGTCCTGATCCTTTGCGCGCGGACCCTCAGCCGGCATTTTGGCTTTGTCGTCGCCGTGCTGGATGATGGTAAAGAGTTCGCCATCTGACTTGGCTTTGATGCCCGAAGGATCGTTGAAGTCCTTGATTGTCAGGTGCATATCCCCGACAAGGTCACCTTTTCCATTCCCTTTTTCGCCGTGACAGATGGCGCAGTCCATGCCGTACACCATCTTGGCGTGCGCCTGGGATTCTGGGGTGGGCGTGACCGGATTGGTCAACGTAGACGGGTTGGCAGCCGCGGGCGGATTGGCAGGCGCGGCCTGATCGGGTGTGGACGCCGGTTGCTGGGGCAGCATTGCGAAAAAGAGCGCCGCGGGAAGTGCGAATAAGAGCTTCAGCATACGAACCTCCAGAATGCCGAGTGAATCCTCGCCTCCCGTTGGCTTACGGGCAGGGCGGCTGCTCGACACATCTGGAGTCTGCTCTTGCGGTCACGTGGAGTCAGTGTCCACCGTCACATTGCCCGCTTCTCGTGTGTTTCAAATCGGTAACACGGCATGCTGCAGTCAGTGCTGCCTGCCTGGGTACGAGAGTTCGATCTGGCTGTATACGTTGCTATTGCCGACCGGGACGGACCCGGACCAGTAGACTCCGCCGCTGCCGAAGGTGTTCGGCGTGACGACGCCTTCGAGCGCAAGCTTTTCGCCGTCGGTGGTGTTAGCACCAGTCGCGGTGAACTTCGAGCCGATAATCGACAGCGTGATCGTCGTGTTCGGCTTGAACACTCCGGTCAGTTGCTGTTGCTGGTCGATGGGCTTGCCGACCCCGTTCTCGATTTTGTAGAGCTGGAACATGCACTTTTCCGCCGACTGAATGGTCCGCCAGAAGCGCAGCGAGTAGCCGTTCTTTGTGACCGGGTCATATTTGATGAAGATGTCGGCGCGCTCCACCCTGGGGATATCGTCCGGCGAGCCGGCGATGCCGAACCCCTGGCCGGCGGTCTTCTCCGGAGACATCACGACCTTCATCTGCATGTCGCCGGTGGGCGCGTCGTTGTTGTAGATGAGAGCAGCGTAGGGATTGGCGATGCGGGCTGCGTTTGCGTCGGGGGCGGGAGGTTCAGGCGCGCCGCCGCCGCCAAGTCCTCTCGCCGGTGGCGCGCCGAAAAGGCCGCTAACGCGAAGCCCGTACCCGTTGACCAGCGCGTTGCCGGTGACCGGGGTCCAGGTGCCAACCACTGTCCATTCGCCGTTTGTGTGGGCGGGGTTTTCTGTCGCGACAAAGTTGCGGAAGTCTGGATTGACGGTGGTTGAGGTCACGCTGGCCGCCGTGATGGGCTTCGCGGCGATTGCGACCGTCTCCGGGCCGGGGTCGCTGATGTTGTGCTTCGGCTGAATGCTGACGCGGAGAATTTTGGCCACGTCGCCCGCAGTCAGCGTGTAGCTGCGGTCGGGCAGATCACCGCGGCTAACGGCAACCTTGCGTGGGTTGGCGCACGAGGTGTCATCGCATTGATACCAGGTGATGAGCGATTGATCGTCGCGTCCGCCCAGGTCCAGGGTGTAATGAACCTCGACTTTGCCATTGGCTGGCGTGGCGACGACCGGGCTGCTGGTGAACTTCGGCGGATCGATGAACGCCGGTTCCACGTAGACCGGTACGTCAACATAGAACCCATTGGCGGCTTTTGCTTTGACCACGATGTATTCCGCGTGATTCGTCTTGTTGTTGCCGCTGATGGTGACTTTGTTTCCGGTTGGAGTCAGCGTGACCAGATTGGATTCACTGGACCAGGTGACCGGCGTATCCCTGGCGCGAGCGGGCAGCAGGTTTGCGGTGACGGTCGCTTCGGCGGATCCGGTGCGTACGGTCGGCGAGACGGCACGGCTGACGAACGGGCCTCCACCGGCGACACCACCGGTCGGCGGCGGCCCGGAGACGGACATGCGGAACACATCGCTGCCGTCCTTCTCATACTTTGCGCGGACGCCCGCCGGGTCCCAGTCGTCCGTGGGGCCGTTGGGAAGCGCGGCACGCAGCAGGTTCCACGGGTTGAACGCCTTCACTTCCTCGTCGCTCAGTTCGCGCGAGAGCGTGTAGGTAGGCGGCCCGTTGATCTTGTCCCGGATGCGCAGGGGCCTGCCGTTCGCATCCTTGACGTGGTAGGTCAGCGAGAAGAGATTCTGGTGAGTCGGTGTTTGGTCCCATGCCATCCAGGTCGTCGGCGATTCAGCAGTGTCGGCGGGCATCACGCAGTCGATCAGCGTGTCCGGGTTGCCGAACCCCTTGTAGAACTCGAGGCCGCGCGCCGCTTTGAAGACCGTGTTGATGAAGGTAAGGTTGGAGGCCGACATGACGCCGCGGCCGGTGGGGAAATAGATTGCGGAGTCCTTGAAGACGCCGGCCGTGCCGCCGCCGAGGAAGTCGTCCGTGCCCTCGACGAAGACGTTGGTCCAGTAGGAGCGCGTGGTGCGGATGAAGGTAGTGTCCAGCCGGCTGAGGAAGGCGACGTGCGAGTAGACATGCCGGTCGCCCTGCATCTGGATGGCGACCGCCTGCGTGATGACGTCGGAGCGCTTGTGGAGGTTCTTCGACAGGTCGCCGGGATACTCATAGTCCAGGTTGGCGTAGTTGCAGACGGTGAGGTTGATCATGCTGAAGCCGTTTGCGTTGACGTCGAAGATGTAGCCGTTGTTGGTCGCGCCTTCCTTGTTGCCGCGGTTGTCCGCCAGCACGACCTTGCGGCGGTCGTCGGTGAGCCCGAGGAAGGTGATGTTGTCCTTCGTCACCTGGATGCTGTAGGGCGCGTCCGGCCCGACGTGCAGCAAGTAGACGTCCGGCTTGATGCCGATGACGATGGGGTGGTCCGGTGTTCCTGCCGGCGCGGCGGCATAGGCTGCCTGCACCGTTTTGAACTTCCCGTTCGCCGGGTCGTCCTGCGGGAGGCTGCTGTCGACCAGGTAGTCGTAGCGGTAGCCGGTGGTGTCGAAGGGGACACCGGTATAGCCGTTGAAGGGCGCTCCGTCCCGCAGATTGTCCTGTGCGAAGGCTGCCGGCCGAACAGCCGACGCAACTATCCACACTACCGCTGCCACTGCGAATCGACGGGCGCAGATCTTCATGGTGTCTCCTTGGTACTCCGGGGATGTTTGAATCGGCGCAAGACTGGCTGCAAAGTGGTCGGACCGCCGCGAAGAAACATTAGGGCCACGTCGGGGCTCTGTCAACCTGCCGATAGGTACACGGCAGACGGCGAAGCGGACCTGGCCGTCATCGGCCGAAAGCGCCACCTCTGGTAGCCTGAGTGAATGAGCGCTGACACGTACGAACTTCCAGTCCAGGCGCCTGTACTCCCCAACCTGCGTGTTGCCATTCTGGGCGCGGGCAAGATGGGCGGCATCCTGCTACAGGCCTTTCTGAAGAACAACCTGCTGCTTCCCGAACAGATCGTGGCGACGGTGCAGCACCCGGACCGCGCCCAGGCGCTTTCGGTGCAGTTTGGCGTCGAGGTCAGCACCAACAACCTGGCCGCTGCCGAACACGCCGACGTGATTCTGTTAGGGGTGAAGCCGACGCAGGTTCCAGCGGTCATCGCAGAGATCGCGCCAGTCCTCAATCCGGCCAAGTTGCTGCTTTCGTTCGCCGCGTCGGTAAAGACGCGCTCGATCGAGGACGTGGCCGGCTGCGATCTCGGCGTGATCCGCGCGATGCCGAACACGCCCGCGATGCTTGCCGCGGGCATTACCGCCCTGTGCCCGGGGCGGTTCGTCTCGCCCGAACAGATTGCCATTGCGCAGCGCATCTTCCAAACCGTCGGCCGGACCGTGGTCGTGGACGAGAAGCACATGGACGCGGTCACCGGACTCTCCGGATCGGGGCCGGCGTTCCTGTACATCATCATCGAGGCGCTGGCGGAGGCCGGTGTCAACGTCGGCCTGCCGCGCGATGTCGCCACCCTGCTGGCCGCGCAGACCACGTATGGCTCCGCGCGCATGGTGCTGGAAACCGGCTACCACCCCGCCCTGCTCAAGGACCAGGTGACCACGCCTGCCGGCTGCACCGTCGACGGCATCCTGGAACTCGAAGAGGGCGGCCTGCGGGTCACGCTGATCAAGGCGGTGAAACGGGCGACGCAGCGCGCAAAGGAGTTGGCTGCCGGGTGACGACCGGCATTCGCGGCCGAGTGAGCTTGCGTTATATTGGAGAGTTCCAACGTGTGCCCGCCTGCGACCCGATGGAACGAGAGACGGAAAGGAGCGAAGTCATGCTCAAAGGACTGGTTCGGAGTTGCGTTATTGTAGTGTGCTCTGCCCTGGCGCTTTACCCCTCAACCGCTGCTGCACAACAGATGATCCACGCCATTACGGGTACGGTTACGGCCGTCCACCCAAAGATTGGAACCATTGAAGTGAGTACCGACGACGGTTCTCTGGGACACTTCAAGTGTCCGACAAAGTCCGGCCCAAGTTTTGATTTCGACAAGAACATCCGCGCCGACTCGATCGAGGCGGATAAATTCACGACGGTTGGGACGCACGTGATTGTGTACTTCTTTGGGGACAGCGACGATCGGACCGCGGTAGCGTTACGCGATCTAGGCACCACGCCTGTCCTGATGAGCCGCGGCACGGTCGTCAAACTGAACCGCAAGGATCATCTGCTGACGATCAAGAACGCTACCGGGGGCGAGGAGTCATTCACGCTCGACCCCAAAACGGTGGGAGATACCCCGACGGGTGTCGCCATCGGCTTGAAATTCGACTTTGACAAAGGGGCCCCGGTGCGAGTGTTGGCCACGCAGGCGAACGGCAACCAGTCTGCAGTGCTGATCGCGCCAGCGATGTGATTCGAATGTCCGCACTATCCGCCAACCCGGCGAAGCACAACCGCATGCTGGCTCGTTTCGCCTGGTTCGTTGTCGGCTACTTTATCCTGGTCGTTCTCTGGGGAGCTGTCGTGCGAGCTACCGGCTCGGGCGGGGGCTGCGGCGCAAGTTGGCCGCTCTGCAACGGATACCTGAACCCCTTGCACCATCCCCGCCTGGCCACCATCGTTGAGTTCGCCCACCGCCAGTCCACGACGGTCGCTACCTGCCTGATGCTGGCACTCGCCGTAGGCACCTTCCGCACCACCCCACCCGGCCACCGCGCCCGCAAGGCCGCACTCTGGACTCTTCTATTGCTCGTCATTGAAGCCCTTCTTGGGATGATGCTGGTCTTGCGCGGATGGGTCGAGAACAACGACTCCGTCGGCCGCGTCATCGCCCAGGCCGTCCACTTCACCAATACGCTGGTCCTGATGGCCGCCCTCGCCCTGACCGCCTGGTTCCTCGGCCAGCGCCCCACCAAGAGCAGCAAACGCGCCAGCGCCTCGAGGCTCACGGCCTGGGGAGCCATCCTCGCAACCATGCTCGTCGGCGCCACCGGTGCCCTCGCCGCTCTAGCCGACACACTCTTCCCCTCGCCAACTCTCACCGCGGCTTTCGCTCAGGACTTTACCGCTCATGCGCCAGTCCTCATCCGAATGCGCTGGCTGCATCCGGCGGCCGCAATCGTGGCGCTCCTCTGTATCGTGGCACTACTTCGCGCCAGCAGCGGACGCCCCATAGCACGCGTAGTGCTTGCGCTCCTCGGTCTCCAGTTTGCGCTGGGCATCGCCGATGTCCTGTTGCTCGCGCCCGTGTGGATGCAGATTCTCCACCTGCTGGGCGCAGACTTATATTGGATAGCGCTGGTACTGCTTGCGGGGGAGACGATCTGGCCGGTCGCTCAAGTGTCCGAACCTACTGCCGCGGCTCGCCAGCCCGCGACCGTCGCCTAGGCATCCCCGTCCCACGCTCGTCCTGAACACAAGTAACCCGGACACGGCCATCGTGTCCGGGTCTACTTGAACCTCGATACCGCGGATTAGTGGGTCTCTGGTTTGCCCGCGACTGCGTCGCCGGCGTTCTCCGTGGCGTGTGCTGTACCCTTTGCCGCTACCTTGGTGCCGTGGGCCGTGTCCTTGGCCGCTACTTTGGTGCCATGAGCCGTATCCTTAGCGGCGACCTTAGTGTCGTGGCCGGCATCTTTGGCCACCGTCTCGGTCCCGTGCGCCGTATCCTTCGCCGCAACCTTGGTGCCGTGGCCCACATCTTTGGCGCCGTCGGCAGTCTTGTCCGCCGCTACGTCAGTCGCGTGCGCAGTTTTGTGGTAAACCTTCTTCGTTCCGTGGGCAGTATCCTTGGCCGCTTCTTTCGTAGCGTGACCTGTATCGACGGCAGCATCCTTGGTCGCATGACCGGCGTCCTTCATATCCTGCCCCGCGTCCTGCGCGTACGCTGCACCCGCGTTCAGGCCCACCGCAAGTCCTGCGGTCAGCAACAATCTTGTCCATGCAAACGTATTCATCCGTCGTTCCTCCGGCCTGCCTCAGGCAGGCCCTTAGTAAGGTAGATTCCCCTCGCGCGCGGGAAGATGTACCGATCCCCAGAAATGCCAGGATAATCGAATGGCAACTCCACGCCGAAGTGCGTATATTTCTTTAGGATTGCAAATTAGTTTTAGACCCGAAATTACCGGCCAACCCGTAAACGTTGGGTCGGCGGAATGGAAGCCAGAGACCAATGCATTTTGCCCCGATTCCCGCCGTTTTATTGCTTGCCACGCAATTGACCCACCTTGCACCAGTCGACATGGCCATTCTGCTGCTTTACTTCGCAATGGTCATCTTCATCGGCTTTTATGTGAAGGGCTCGACCAACACCAGCGAACAATTTTTCCTGGCCGGACGCGAGATGTCGGCGTGGATTGCCGGCCTGAGCTTCGTCTCCGCCAACCTCGGTTCGCTGGAACTGATGGGCTGGGCGGGTGCGGCGTATCAGTACGGCATCCTCGCGACCCACTGGTACTGGATCGGCGCGATTCCGGCGATGCTCTTCCTCGGCATCGTGATGATGCCCTTCTACTACATCTCGAAGACGCACTCCGTTCCCGGCTATCTGCAATTGCGCTTCGGCGAAGGCGCGCGCGCGGTCTCGGGTGTGTCGTTCGCGTTCATGACGGTGCTGATGTCGGGCGTCAACATGTACTCGATGGCGCTGGTGATGAAGGTGGTACTGGGCTGGGACATCCACTTCTCCATGTGGGTCGGCGCGGTCACGGTGGCCGTCTACGTTATGCTCGGCGGTCTGCGCTCGGCCATTATCAACGAGGTGCTGCAGTTCGTGCTGATCTGGGCGGGTGCGATGCTGATCCCCGTGCTCGGCCTGATCGAGGCCGGCGGCTGGACCAACCTCAAGGCGCAGATCATCACGCGCATGGGCGACCCGGCCTACACGCACCTGTGGTCCACAACCGGCAGCTTCAGTGACAACCCCATGGGCGTGCATTGGACAGGCCTGGTGTTCGGACTCGGCTTTGTCATCTCCTTCGGGTACTGGACCACGGACTTCCTCGTGGTGCAGCGGGTGCTCTCCGCGAACAACCTGCGCGCGGCGCGGCTGGCTCCGATCATCGGTTCGGCGTTCAAGATGTTCGTCCCCTTCTTCGTCATTCTGCCCGGACTACTGGCGTTGGTGCTGCTGAAGGATTCGGCCGGACACCTGATCCAGCTCTATCCCGACGGTTCGGATATGGTCGTCAATCACGGTGCGCACAGCTTCAACGAAGTGTTGCCGCTGATGATGGTGCGTTACCTCGGACCCGGACTGCTGGGCCTGGGCATCACCGCGCTGGTCGCGGGCTTCATGTCGGGCATGGCCGGCAACGTCAGCGCGTTCTCCACGGTGTGGACGTATGACATCTACGGCGCTTACATCAACAAGAAGGCGTCGGACTCGCACTACGTCTCGATGGGCCGCTGGTCGACGATCATCGGCATGGCGATCTCGGTCGGCACTGCCTACCTGGTGATGCACGCGGCCAGCATCATGGACTACGTGCAGGAACTCTTCAGCTTCTTCATCGCGCCGCTGTTTGGCACGGTCATCCTGGGCATGCTGTGGAAACGCGCAACCAAGGCAGGCGGCTTCTGGGGCCTGCTGCTGGGCACTGCATCGTCCATCTTCATGTGGCTTGCGGTACTGCACGACAAGGCCAACATCCGCTTCATGATCCTGCAGCCGCACGCAACCGCCGACACCATCCTGCGCGTGCAGGCGATGGCGGCCAACCTCTATCGCGCGCTGTGGTCGTGGTGCGTTTGCGTCCTCGTCACCGTCGTGGTGAGTTACATGACCAAGGCGACGCCCGAAGCGCAACTCACCGGCCTGGTCTACGGCTCCACCGTGATCCCGCACGACGGGTCGCGCAACATTTTTGAGAAACCAATCTTCTGGGCGGTGGTCATCGCCACGATTCTCTTCGGACTCAACATCTGGCTCTGGTAACTGAACCGCCGAATTCGGCAAGGAAATCACAATGACGCAACCCGAAGCACCGCATCCACACCACGTCGATCCCAGCACGGAACAGGCGCTCTCCATCTGGTTTTTCGTGGGAGTCCTCACGCTCTCCTGCGGCCTCATCATCTTCGGCCAGGGCATCTACGAGTTCTCTCACCCCGGCACCACCGTGCTCGCCGAACTCCACCCGGCCTTCTGGTGGGGCATGCTGATGACTATCTTCGGCGGGTTCTACACGATTCGTTTCCGCCCCCGCCAAGGCTAAGCTTAACACCGATCAATGCCGATGGAACCGATTCAGAACGGGTTCATTCCTTGGCGTGTAGTCGGAAATTGTTGCGGTACGTTTCACTATCGTGGCTGTTAGATCGGTAACATCGGTGTCAATCGGTGTTAAGCCTTTTCCAGACGCGCCACGCAGCACTAGACCAAGGAGTTTCAGGTAATGTCCAAGCAAATGACCATGGGAGTTCTCGTAGGCAACCGCGGCTTCTTCCCTTCGCACCTCGCCACCAGCGGCCGTCTTGAAATCATCGCCGCACTGGAAGCGGCCGGCATCAAGCCGATCGTGCTGCACCCAGACGTCACCGCCCATGGCGCCGTCGAGACGTACGAGGACGCCAAGAAGTGCGCGGCGCTGTTCAAGAAACACGCAGCGGAAATCGATGGCCTCATCATCACGCTGCCCAACTTCGGCGAAGAACGCGGGCTCGCGGACGCAATCCGTCTTGCCGACCTGCGCGTGCCGGTGCTGATCCAGGCCACGCCCGACAATCCCGGCAAGATGTCCATCGCGTTCCGCCGCGACAGCTTCTGCGGCAAGATGTCGATCTGCAACAACCTGAAGCAGTACGGCATTCCTTACTCGCTGACGACGCTGCACACGGAAGCGCCCGACTCGCCGGAGTTCAAGGCCGACCTGCTGTGGTTCGCCGCCATCTGCCGCACGGTCCGCGGGCTGAAGAACGTCCGCTTCGGCGCCATCGGCGCGCGTCCCACCGCCTTCAACACAGTGCGCTACTCGGAGAAGCTGCTGGAGCGCTCCGGCATTACCGTCGAGACGCTCGACCTCTCCGAAGTGATGGGCCGCATCGGCCGCATGGCCGACAATGATGACGCGGCACAGGAAAAACTCGCCGCAATCAAGAAGTACATCCCTGTCGGCCAGACTCCGGAAGCCGCGCTGATGAAGATGGCCAAGCTCGGCGCAGTGATCGACCACTGGATGAAGGCCAGCGAACTCACCGTCTCGGCCGTGCAGTGCTGGACGTCGATCGAGGAGTTCCTCGGCATCGTTCCCTGCACGGTGATGTCGATGATGAGCGAGAACCTGATCCCGTCCGCCTGCGAAGTCGATGTGCTCGGCACGCTCTCGATGTATGCGTTGACGCTCGCCAGCGAGACGCCCTCCGCTCTGCTCGACTGGAACAACAACTACGGTGACGACCCGAACAAGGCGGTCTGCTTCCACTGCTCGAATCTGCCCAAGCACTTCTTCAAGGAAGGGGTGAGGATGGATTACCAGCTCATCATTGCCGGGACAGTGGGCAAGGAGAACACCCACGGCACGCTCGACGGCACGGTAAAGGCCGGAGCGATGAGCTTCGCGCGCTTCTCCACCGACGACTTCACCGGCATCATCCGCGGGTACGTCGGCGAAGGCGCGTTCACCAACGATCCGCTGAACACCTTCGGCGGCGCCGGCGTGGTCGAGATTCCCAACATGCAGAAGCTGCTCCACTACATCTGCGAGAACGGCTTCGAGCATCACGTCGCCGCCAACTTCTCCACCACAGCCGCGCCAGTCTACGAGGCTGCCACCAAGTACCTCAACTGGCCGATGCACTGGCACAAGTAAGCACTGCCCACCTCGGCGGAGTCGTATGCGAACCCGGTATTACGACTCCGTCAGCGTTTCCTGGATGGCCTGCACGCGCCATTTCGAGAGCCGGCCGATGACCCTGTCCAGATACGCAGCGACATTGTCCCAGCCGTCGAGTCCGGTCGTCATCGCCACGTAGCCGTCCGGACGCACCAGCCATATCCCGCCTGCGGCCAGCGGTGCGCGCACCGTCTCCTCCACCAGCCTTCCGTAGAGCCCGATCGTGACTCCGGCTGCCCGCTTCGCGGCCGGTAGCGTCACGTCGGCGCATAGGGTGAATCTGGGGCGATCCCCGGACCCGAACGGCGGCTCACCATCAACGATCGGTGCGCGCTCTCCTTCCGCCGGGCCGCCATGGGCGTGCGGACCCCGCGCGTTCAACGGACTCTCCGGATATTCGATGGCAACCTCGGAGATGGCATCCGCCAACGCCTCTCGCACCGGCCCAAACCCGAACAGCAACGACGCCATGTGGTTGCGAATCTTCTGCTTCATATCGCCGCGCACAACGGCCAGCGAGGTCAACCTTCCGGTACTCTTCAGGACCCGTTCCCCAACCGCGCTACGCTCCGTGCTGTAACTCGCCAGCAAGGGCTCCTCCGCAGCAGAACCACGGCAAACCAGCGCGAGCTTCCAAGCCAGATTGAAGGCGTCCTGCATTCCGGTATTCATTCCCTGCCCGCCTGCAGGACTGTGGACATGCGCTGCGTCTCCGGCGAGGAAGACCCGCCCTCTGCGATAGTGAACGACCTTGCGCTCGTTGACGTGGAAAGTCGTCAGCCATCGCGGATCGGATGCAGTCACACCGGCTCTGCCACGCCGGTCCAGCATCGCCTGCACTTCCTGCAGGGTTGGATCGGGTAGCCTGCCGCCCGAGCGCGACGGCCCCACGTCGGCGACCACCCGGTACCGTTCCGAGGAGAGCGGAAAGATCGCCAGCATTCCATCGGCATGCCATCCCACTTCGATCTCCAGCGCATCAGGCATGCCTCGTAGGTGCACGTCCGCGAGGATCCAGTTGCTCGGCGGCGTATCGCCGGTAAAGACCATGTGGAGTCCATGCCGGACCATGCTGTGCGCGCCGTCGCACCCAACCAGCCACGGGCAATCGACCTTTTCCGCGCTGCCATCGCTCTTGCGCAGCAGGACAGCAACGTTCTGCAGCCCTTCGGAAAACGACGTCGCCCCGACGCCGCGTTCCACCTGCACGCCCAGGGTGTTCAAATGCTCTTCCAGCAATCGCTCGGTCTCGTTCTGGGGGAGGATCAGCGCATACGAGTGCGGGCTCGCCACTCCACCGAGTTCGATCCGCCCAACCGTCTTTCCGCTGGCGACGATGTTCGCGGCGGCAACCTGCATGCCCGCAGCCACCAACCCGGCCCCATATCCCCCGCGGTCGAGCAGTTCGAGCGTCCTGCTCCAGACTACGATCGCCCTCGACTTATCCGACCGCTGCGGCGCCTTGTCTACGACGCGGACTGAGACGCCATAGCGCGCCAATTCCACGGCAAGCGTCAATCCAACGGGCCCGGCACCGACGATCAGAACTTCAGTCTGCATCCGCTTTCTTCGCGCTCCGTTCTCCGCCACTCTGCTTCGCGGTTGGATAGCAGAAGTTGATCTTCGCTATGCAATTCCACGCTGTCAAGCATCAATTCGCCATCGCCAGCCAGTTGTTCAACTCCCGATTGGACGGCTACACTGGATCGTCCCGAACGGCAGTAACTTCTTCGAAAGAGTGATCCAATGAATCTCCGGTTGTTTGCATTGCTGAGCGCCTCCACGCTGTTG
>Ga0102924_1001365_pt1 | contig 28520 bp, 25 predicted proteins | sample PaiPotPPM11metaG_FD_80116 | JGI IMG/M metagenome (GOLD analysis project Ga0102924, IMG submission 80116) | Iron sulfur acid spring bacterial and archeal communities from Banff, Canada, to study Microbial Dark Matter (Phase II) - Paint Pots PPM... ... | reverse complement strand
TAACCTCCTTTCTATCGGCTGGGGAAGCCGTTGCCTATTATCTGGTGCAGCGTGTCGTTATCTTTCGAGATATCCCGGGGTTGCTTTGGCTAGCGTCAATGGCAGGGTTTTGCATAAGCCTCAGAACATGTAGTGGATTAGCGATCACATCTATGTAGTATATTCCGTTTGGAAGGTTGGTGATGTCGAAAGATTCTCCGGGCACCGTCTGGTAATAGGTGTCGCCCCAGCCAAGTGGGAGCATCTCTCGGACCCACAAGGCGGTTTGCATGCCGCATTGACCGTTCAGGCCGATTGTCGAAGGCTGCCACACTGCGTGTGGCAGCAGAAGATCGACCGGATCCGTTGGGGCGATGCAGAACCCTTCCTTGTGGCTTCGCACAGCTAGCTGCATGCTTGACTTGAGCAGCTTGTATTGGGCGAATTGCTGGAAATGCCAGTGGTTATATTCCGCAAATCCCATTTTTCCTACGGGAGCCCGGCCGATAACATGTCGCTTTAGCCAAAAGTACTGATATGCCTGCATGATCGGAGATCCATTGGTGCGGAAACCTTCAACGTCGAGGAGCGATTTGCCTCCGATCCATACAGTAGCCCCGAAGTTCAGTAGGTCCTCACCAGCCGCGTGACTGGTGCTGATTCCCCATGCGGGCAATGCGACGAGATCTGGCAAGGCGGCCAGTGGCGGATTGCTCATGGACGGGGCTTTAGTTAGAGAGGGCGGCGAGCTTCCTGGGAGCTTTCTACGATTGACCGATAGTTCGCTTGAGGCGTTTACGACCGTCGCCTTGACGGTAGCTGTTGCATCAGGTGCTGGAATTCCAAAAAGCCGAACGAATGGAGACGTTACCGTCTCTGTTATAGAATAAACTCCTGTGGCAAGACGGAAGGCAGGGGGGAACTCGGTTGGATCGACAGCCCAGTTCCTGGTAATTGCCCAAGGCATCCCGACTTCGAACGGATCAGAGGCACATTCTTGCGGATATACTGATGTAGCCGGGCTTTCTGGACTTACTCGTTCCGCATCGAAAGTATTAGGGCAGAACGTGATCATACTTGACGCGACAACTGTGCCTCGCCCGTTGGTAACCGTCATGCGGAGGAATTTCGACAAGCCATTCCAGCCGCCGAGAATGCTACCGGGGAGTGGTTTGCTATGGGTTGCGCCCGAAGCGAGGTGAATTATCTGCCTGACCCTGATCGGCTGCGTGTAGCTCGTCCGCTGCACGTCGAGTTGGAAGGTTGAGCCAAGCGAGGCTACCCAGATTCCCGGGTCCATGACCACCAGGCCGTCGTACCGCTCCAACGTGATGTTGTTCTGTGCCGCGATCAACTTGATCGTTGGTCCTGTCGCGGCTGCTACGGCGGCAGGGTCGTCGAGAGGGGGCGTGGCCACGATGAGCCCAGTTGCCGCAACAGCGACTGCAAGACGGCATACTGCTCGTCTCATGGGTACTCTCCTTCTTGTAGTCCGCTCCACCTACACCAGGAGAATGATCGGTAATGCAGAGCTCGAATCAGCGTGGTGCTACTCGATACTTGCGAGGTGTCGCGATCGCCAGCTTGATGCTGGGAACCGGGCTGTCCAGTGCTGAGATTGCAAGCCTCGACTACTCGCAGCTCGTGCCGCAGGATCCGGGCGATCTGCGCGTTGACGAAGACGCCAGGCTGACGGGCGTGGCTGGCCGCACTGTGGTCCTTGGCGCCGCCGTCCGTACCGATATTGCGCGTTATCTGGAGCATGAACGCGTATTCGATGTCCTCGGGTCTTCCTCGGCGCTGTTTCTGGCCACGGACTCCGACTCCACCGACAGGGCAGGTGGCCCACTGTCGGCGGCTGAGGTCGATGCGTCCGTCGGCGGGGAGAGAAGCCTTCGTATCGTGACCGTTGTGCCCGGTGCGGCCATTCCTCAAGAGATACGCGCCGAACTCCGCCAACTTGTCATCACCTGGTCTCTTGCTAACGGCTGGCGTCAATCACGCTCCGTACGCGCTGTCGCGTGCACGTACGAGGTGGCAGTCCGGGCGCTCCACGGGAGTGAGGTGATAGGTTCTCCGGCCCGCGCCATCTTCGTCATGGTGCTTGAACGAGACGGATCGTGGGCGGCGCTTGTGGTGCCTCAGTCTCCACCGCTGCGCGTCAGCAGCGTCGTGCAGCGCCCGGCCGCGCCGGAACAATTCAACCTGGCCAGCCTTGGACCGGTCAGTTCTATCGAATTTTAACCGGTCGATTTCCTGTGCTAGCAATTGCTGCGGTTGCTGGTAATCTGGATGTTCTCCGGCTTCCTGTACTGCTCCGGGACTGACACAACCTCATCGATCGGGCTGACACAGTATCCCCATCCTTTGTGTTGATATAGGCCATTCGGGTATTCGTGCATCCAGACTCGCACAGGACAGCCGTTAACGGTCGCGTCGATCGGAATCGATGGGTAGTCCCAGTTGTAGTTCTCGGGTTCGCAGGGATAGGCGTCGGTGAATCCGCCATCCAAGATGGTAACGAACTCCGGATCCGCTGCCTGCGCGATGACAGCGGCTGCGCGGCTGCTGCTGGCGAAGTGGCTGGCTAGGACCTTACTTGCGCGACCGCCAGTGGCAGCGTCCCCTGGAGTGGCGAAAACTCCGATCACCCCGACCGTCATCATTAGGCTGGATAGAGCGACAGCTAGCTTCTTCATTGGACTAACCCTTTCTGCAGCACGCCGAGGCGCCATAGGATGCCGGTTGCAGGGGCGTAGCTTATGCAGCAACGCCCTAGCATATTCCGCCTAATCGACGCCCAGTTTGTGGTATCAACATCCTTGCCCGCATCCGTACCACTACGGATACACTGGTCCTATCTACCTTGATTTGATAATATTTTCGCCACCAGGGGAGCTTGGCACGGAGCGAGTGATCATGAAGAAGACAAAGAGCCCAGGAAACGGCTGCAATTGCACAAGCAGACACCTCACCATGCGTGAGATCGATGTCCTCTTACTCGTCGCGGCAGGGTTGGAGAATTCCGAAATTGCGACGAACTTACGAATAAGCGTTCGAACGGTCGAGGCGCACAGGGTAAGCATGATACGCAAATCGGACGCACGGAATTGGTTTGGGATGATCGTGCACTGCTACGCCGCGGGCATCCTCCTGCCGACCGTGCCGCCGCGATGGTCCGGCAGCGTTTGCCTGAGTCTCGTTCCAAGCGCGGCTTATCCCGGTGGTGGAAGCGACCCTTGATCGCAACCGGTCGAGACAATCATGTTCCACCCCGGTTAGATGGAGGCAAAAGATCTTTAGGCCGTGCGAGATAAGACTCTGCCTGAGCTGCATAGACGGCCTCGACCTGCGCCCATGAGCGTGCGCACAACTCGGCACACAACGGTCGTTGTCGGCGTAGACGATCTTGGATTCGGGGGTGATGGCCTGGGCCACCTCGTGGGTATTGCCGGGGACGGGCAGGCCGGGGCCTATGTCCAGGAACTGGGCTATCGCGCGCTGGCCGGCGAGATAGCGGACGGCGCGGGCGGCAAACGCGCGGTTTGCCCGCGCGCCCGCTACCACCTGCGGGCGATGCGCGGCGACCTCCTCGGCGGCCTTGCGGTCGGCCGGATAGTGATCTTTGGACCCCAGCCAGTGCGCGTAGATCCGGGCCGGGTGAGGAACGTCGGGGTCGAAGCGCGGCGCTACTGGGTTGGCGGGCCGGTCGCTGGTGGTCGCCGGATTGCGCGCGAGCACGGATGCTCTGGTAAGGGGGCGATGGTCGGTCACGAGCATGACGGTATGGGCGGCGGAATGGCCCGGCAATGGCACTTCAGCGCGGCTGGACCGAAAGTGCCAGGCAGCGTCACAAGGGCCAGCGGGCGATCAGGGCGAGGTTGTCCGGCCGGTCAGTAGGGCAGGCGGACGAACGACGCGAGGTCGCGCATCTCGGGGGTGAGCGTCCGGCGACGCTGGATGATCTTCGTCAGGATGTCGGTAGCGTGTCGCTGCTGCGGCAGCCATTCGGGGCGTTCTCGGCGGAGTTGCTGGAGCACGCTGATGGCCTCGGGGTACTGGCGCAGGCTGACGTGGGCCTGGGCGACGTCCAGCCGGTGGCTGGGAGCGTACTTGCGTACCGGCATCCTGAGCCGGGTGAGCTTCCTGGCGATGTCGAGCGCTGCCTTGGGGTTGTCCTGGATGGTGGCGTTCTCGGCAGCGGCGACCGAGACCGTGACCGGTCCGAACACGTGCCACGATGCGTAGGGCAGGGTGAAGTCCCGGTCGGTTCCGGCTGCTGCCATCCGCGCCAGCCTCAGCGCATCGCCTGCCTGGCCGGGCTGGTTATCGCGCACGGCGGCGGTGGACGCGCGGATCAGCAGCCGTCCCCACGCGGCTAGCTGGTTGCGGCTCGCAGAGAACCTCGGCTCGCCGTCATCGGCCCACCGGAAGGCAAGTTCCCTGGCCTGGGCTAGCTTGCCCTGGCGGATCAGCCCCCAGCACCGTTCTTCGACTACCGACATGGCGATCAGCGGGTCGTCCGCGTCGGTCATGGCCAGGTCGAACGCCTTGTCGGCGGTATCGAACTGCCAGGTGTGCAGCATGAGCGCGCCGGCGACCTGGCGTATCTGCGCCCGGATCGTCCGGGCGCTGACCAGGGCGCCGTCAACCGATCCGGCGACGAGCGCGTCAGCGTCGCGCAGCAGAGCGGGGAGTACCACCCCGAGTTCACCGAACCGGCTGGCCAGCAGCAACGGCAGCACACCGCGGAACGTGGACCGCACGCCCTCCAGGGTTGGCTCTTCGGGCAGGTGCGCGTCCGGCGTACCGTCGAGCGCGCTGCGTACCGGCTGCCACGTTTCCGCGCTCTCCGGCCGGGCGACCGGCGCGTCACCCTGGGGCACCAGGGCCGACGTTGGCACGCCCAGCGCTGCAGCGATCTTGTGAGCGGTTTCCAGGCGGGTGTCGTTGACTTCGTGCTGTTCCAGCTTGCGGATAAGGGACCTGGACACGCCGGCCGCGCGGGCTAGATCGTCCTGCGTGAAGCCGCGTCGCTTGCGGGCCTCGCGTACCCGGTCGCCGATAGCGCGGGCCTGGTCCATCGACCGTCGCCTTCCGTGCAGCTTTCGACTGTGCCGTCAGGATATGCAAGCCGCGCTTCCGCGTCAGGCCTGGTGCCGTGCCGGGGTCATCGTTTGGACCTGTGCTAAGCGTGCTGTTCCGCGGGATGCCGGTAATGAGTCGGCCGTCGGCCGAGCGGCCGGGGGATTTCGGGGACTCACACATGATCATCTGCGGTCGGCCGGGGAACGCGGGTTGGTGTTGTCCTGGCGCCGATCGGTGCGCTGTCGGCGCAACTGCCGTAGGAGAGGAGCTCAGCGACTACGGTTCCGCGCTGTCCGCCGTTTAATTTCATGTTCGGGCTGTCTTCTCGGCAAGCACTCAGACTGTCGATCTTCGACCCGCTTCATACCTGTAGATGGGAGTTTCCGGGAACTACTGGCCTCAGGCTCCCTTTGCCTTGGGCGGTCGTCACGGCCCCAGGGGTACGGATGGGTTAACGCTCTTTCAACCGGTGCAGGGACTACCTCGACCTGCACAACGCTCGTTGGGAATGGGCTGAACGAGAGAATGTGACCCCGTACCAGCTTCTTGGTCATACGCACGACATACTTGGCGACGAGGATGGGATGGATCATGGCTTTGGTTCCTGCCCGTGGGTAGTTCTCTGCGAACGTACCTCGTGTCTCAGTCGATCCAGCGCACGCCACGCCGAATGCCTGATGTCGCGCATCTGCAGTGCAGCCGGTCATCAGGCAGCGCGGCGAGGGTGCTGCGTAGCTGCCATGCCGGTTGGCCCGTGCTACTTCGCAAATGGGCTTTCGGTCGCGTCGTAGCCGGCGATTCCTGCGCGTTCCGGCCAGCCGAGGAAATTCCGTTCGCGGGCGCCCTTGACGTACTTGGCTGCTGCGGGCCGGGTGACGTGCCAGTGTTCCTGGATCGCCTTGAGCGGCGGCTTCCCGTGCTCCACGGCCGATTTGTACACCTCGGCCACCTGGCGGTAGTGGTCATCCGGCCATGCCTTGCCGCGCTCGCGGGCTACCTTCCCGAACGCGGCGAACGCGTCTTCACCGGCCATCCGCGCCGCGACCGCAGCGCGCAGCTCGGCGAGCGGCAGCGACCGTAGCCGCTCAGCAGTGATCACGGCTCCCGACGCCGCGCCACGAGGCGCATTGTCGATGGCCCACTGGCGCTGCTGTTTAGCCGGCAGGTCCAGCACGTACCGTTCGGACTCGCCAACGAACATGGGCCTGACGTCCATGCGCAGGCCAACGATCTCCGGCAGTCCGTCGACCTTCGCCATCGCCACCTCCACCCATCCGATGCCGCGAAGCAGGAAGCCGAACCAGCCGTCGCCCGTCTCCGTCATCGTCGGGATGTCCGATACCCGGCGCCTGCGGCGCGCCCTAGGATGGCTCGTATTACGGTCTGCCATGGGGTGATACGCCTCGCTCGAAAATTGTAACCGGTCTTCCCGTTGTATCACCCTCTGACAAGAGGGTCTACTAGGTACTGCCCCGGGCGGGACCGGCCGCACACCTCCGGCTGGGCTCAGCGGCGCTGGCCGGATCAGACCGGCCGACTTGGGGTCACGTCTCGGAGAGGATCATGGTGAACAACGACAGCCGGCTCATCGGGCTGTGGGTCGCGGTGGCGGCGTTGTTCGGGCTGTTCGTGGGTGGAGCCGCTGGGGTGATCGCGTGGAGCGATGGCCATCATGCCGCAGCCGCGATGCTCACCGCAGGCGGTGCCTGCGGCGGGACAATCACGCTGTGCGTTTTGATCATCAACACGCTGCGTAAGGGCTGAAGACGCGGCTTGCGAGGTGCGAGATCCCGGGCGACAGCCGCCGGGCCGCCTAGCCGTCCTGGCTAGGCGGTGGCGTTGTGTGGACCGACCCCGCTCCCCGGAGCGAGCGAGATGAGCTTGCCCGCGTCGCGGGGCGACGCGCGGCGGCTAGACGTTCAGCAGCTTCTTCAGGAACTGGCCGGTGTAGCTGTCGTCGACTTGCGCGACGTCCTCCGGGGTGCCGGTCGCGATCACGTCGCCGCCGCGCGACCCGCCCTCCGGGCCGAGGTCGATGACCCAGTCCGCGGTCTTGATCACGTCCAGGTTGTGCTCGATCACGATCACCGTGTTGCCGCCGTCTACGAGCCGACCGAGCACGCCGAGCAGCTTGCGGATGTCGTCGAAGTGCAGGCCCGTGGTGGGCTCGTCGAGCACGTAGATCGTTCGGCCGGTGGAGCGGCGCTGCAGCTCGGAGGCGAGCTTGACCCGCTGCGCCTCCCCGCCGGACAGCGTCGGGGCCGGCTGCCCCAGCCGCACGTAGCCCAGGCCCACGTCGACCAGCGTCCTGAGGTGCCGGTGAATGGCGGGAATGGCCTCGAAGAAGTCGGCGGCCTCCTCGATCGGCATGTTCAGCACGTCGGAGATCGTCTTGCCCTTGTAATGCACCTGCAGAGTGTCGGTGTTATAGCGGGCCCCGTGGCACACCTCGCACGGGACGTAAACGTCCGGCAGGAACTGCATCTCGATCTTGATGGTGCCGTCGCCCGAGCACGCCTCGCACCGGCCGCCCTTGACGTTGAACGAGAACCGGCCCGGCTGGTAGCCGCGGACCTTGGCCTCGGTGGTCTGCGCGAACAGCTTGCGGACGTGGTCGAACACCCCGGTGTAGGTGGCGGGGTTGGACCGTGGCGTCCGGCCGATCGGGCCCTGGTCGACATGTACCACCTTGTCCAGGTGCTGCATGCCGGTGACCCGGGTGTGCTTGCCAGGCACGATCCGGGTGCCGTGCAGCTCCTTGGCCAGCGCGCTGTACAGGATGTCGTTGACCAGGGTCGACTTGCCCGATCCGGACACGCCGGTGACCGCGATGAAGCAGCCGAGCGGGAACGCGACGTCCACGCCGCGCAGGTTGTGCTCGCTCGCCCCCTTGACCACCACTTCCCGGTTCTTGGACCGCTTGCGGCGGGCCGCGGGCACCGGGATCGCCTCGCGGCCGGTCAGGTAGGCGCCGGTCAGCGAGTCGGGGCTGTCGAGCAGTTCCTTGAGCGGGCCGGAGACCACGATGTTGCCGCCGTGCTCACCCGCCCGGGGTCCGATGTCGACCACCCAGTCGGCCGCGCGGATCGTGTCCTCGTCGTGCTCGACCACGATCAGCGTGTTGCCGAGGTCCCGGAGCCTGACCAGCGTCTCCAGCAGCCGGTGGTTGTCACGCTGATGCAGCCCGATCGACGGCTCGTCCAGCACGTAGAGCACGCCGACCAGGCCGGAGCCGATCTGCGTGGCCAGCCGGATCCGCTGCGCCTCCCCGCCGGCCAGGGTCGCCGAGGCCCGGTCCAGGGTCAGGTAGTCCAGCCCGACGTCCAGCAGGAACCCGAGCCGGGAGTTGACCTCCTTGAGGATCCGGCCCGCGATCTGCTGGTCGCGGTCGGACAGCTCGAGCTCGAGCAGACGCTTGGCCAGCTCGCCGATGGGCAGCCCGCAATAGTCGGCGATGGACTGGCCGTCCACGGTCACCGCGAGGGCCACCGGCTTGAGCCGGGCTCCCCGGCAGGACGGGCAGGGCACCTCGCGCATGAACCCGGCGTAGCGTTCCCGGCTCGAATCGCTCTCCGCCTCGGCGTGCCGCCGCTCGATATAGGGGATCGCGCCCTCGAAATGCGTGTAGTAGGAACGCTCCCGGCCGAACCGGTTCTTGTACCGGACGTGTACCTGCTCGTCGTAGCCGCGCAGCAGCGCGGTGCGGGCGGCGGCGGGCAGCTTGCCCCAGGGCGTGTCGACGCGGAACCCCAGGGCGTCTCCGAGCGCCTCGATGAGCCGCATGAAGTAGTCGTTGACGTGGCCGCCGCTCCACGGGCCGATCGCGCCCTCGGCCAGGGTCTTGTCCGGGTCGGAGACCACCAGCTCGGGGTCGACTTCCATCCGGGTGCCGAGGCCGGTGCAGTCCGGGCAGGCGCCCCAGGGGGAGTTGAACGAGAACGACCGCGGCTCGAGCTCCTCGAACGACAGGTCGTCGTACAGGCAGGCCAGGTGCTCGGAGTACATCCGCTCGCGGTGCGGGTCGTTCTCCGGGAGGTCGACGAAGTCCAGCACCACGACCCCGCCAGAGAGCGACAGCGCCGTCTCCACCGAGTCGGTGAGCCGGCGCCGGGCGGACTCCTTCACGGCCAGCCGGTCGACCACGACCTCGATGTTGTGCTTCTCGTACTTCTTCAGCGCGGGCAGCTCGCCGGACCCGCGCTCGCCGACGCTGTCCAGCCTGATCACCGTGCCGTCAACCCGGGCCCGGGAGTATCCCTTGGCCTGCAGCTCGCGCAGCATCTCGCTGTACTCGCCCTTGCGCCCGCGGACCACCGGCGCCAGCACCTGGAACCTGGTGTCCTCGTCGAGCTCCAGCACCCGGTCCACGATCTGCTGCGGGGTCTGCCGCGCGATCGGCCGGCCGCAGATCGGGCAGTGCGGCTTGCCCACCCGGGCGTACAGCAGCCTGAGGTAGTCGTAGACCTCGGTGATCGTGCCCACCGTCGAGCGGGGGTTGCGGCCCGCGGCCTTCTGGTCGATGGAGACCGCCGGGGACAGCCCGTCGATGAAGTCGACGTCGGGCTTGTCCATCTGGCCGAGGAACTGCCGCGCGTACGCCGACAGCGACTCGACGTACCTGCGCTGGCCCTCGGCGAAGATCGTGTCAAAGGCCAGGCTGGACTTACCGGACCCGGACAGCCCGGTGAAGACGATCATGGCATCACGCGGCAGGTCCAGCGAGACGTCCTTGAGGTTGTGCTCACGCGCACCTCGGACGACGAGACGGTCAGCCACTTTATGCTCAGTTCTCCGGTTTTGACGACGTGGTCGGGGGTTGCGGTCGGGGGCTCAGGGGCGCGTCGCCATCGTATCCGGGGGGTCTGACAAAACGAGGTGCTTCAGCGAGCACCCCGGCATCGGCCCGCGGGCAGCGTCACCACCTGCATCGCAACGCCCGGGCGGCGTCCGGCATTCCCCGGGGCACTAAGCTGCCGGGGATGGAGCGGCCGCGGGAGATGGAGCAGAGCATGACCTATACGGGCGACGTGAGCGTCGGCGGGCCGGCCGACACGCGGGAGCTACCCGGCCTCACCATCACCAAGGTGGCCGTCGGGCCCATGGACAACAACGCCTACCTGCTCCGGTGCACGGGCACCGGGGAACTGCTGCTCATCGACGCCGCGAACGAGGCCGACACGCTGACGGCGCTGATCGCCGGCACGCCGCTGGACCGGATCGTCACCACGCACCAGCACTTCGACCACTGGCAGGCCCTGCAGGCCGTGCAGCGGGCCACCGGGGCCAAGACCGCGGCCCATCCCGACGACGCCGACGGGCTGCCGATCCGGGTCACCGAGCTCGTCCGGCACGGCGACACGGTCCGGGTCGGTGACGCCGAGCTGGCCGTCATCCACCTGCGCGGGCACACCCCGGGCAGCATCGCGCTGTGCTACGACGCGAGCGGCCGGCTCGCCGACGAGCCGCACCTGTTCACCGGCGACTCGCTGTTCCCCGGCGGCCCGGGCAACACCGAGCACGACCCGAAGCGGTTCGGCCAGCTCCTGGACGACCTGGAGGAACGCGTGTTCGGCGCGTTGCCCGACGGCACCTGGGTCTACCCGGGCCACGGGAAGGACACCACGCTCGGCGCGGAGCGCCCGCACGTGCCCGAATGGCGGGCCCGCGGCTGGTGACGGCCGCCGTGCCGGCTGCGGGGGACGATCCCCCGGGTCGCCCGGCCGCGGCTGGTTAGCCTGCGGCCATGGAGTCTCAGTGTGACGTCGTCGTGGTCGGTGCCGGGCTGCTCGGCCTGGCCAGCGCGCGCGCCCTGACCCGGCGCGGGCACGCCGTCATCGTGCTGGAACAGGCCGGGATCGGCCACGAGGCGGGCGGCTCGAAGGGCAGCTGCCGGGTCTTCCGGCTCGGCTACCCCGACCCCGGGTACGTCAGCCTGGCCCTGCGCGCCCGCGGGCCGTGGGCCGCGGTGGAGGACGAGTGCGGCCAGCGGCTGTGCACCCCACCCCGCAGCTCACCTTCGGCCGCGACCTGGACACGGTCCGGCAGGCCATGCTGCGCGCCGGAGCGCCGTGTGAGCTGCTGCCCGCCGCCGAGACGGCGGCCCGGTTCCCCCAGGTGGCCGTGGGCGGGCCGGCCCTGCTGGAGCCCGAGTCCTGCGTGATCAGCGCGGACGCGGCGCTGCGGGCGCTCGCCGCCGCGGCCGGCGAGGTCCGCACCGGGGTCACCGTCACCGGCATCGCGGACGACGGTCGCCGGGTCACGGTCCGCACCGTCCCGGCCGGCGACGGGACGGCCGGGGGCGGCCCGGTCACGGCGCGGGCCGCGATCGTCTGCGCCGGGCCGTGGACCAGCGGGCTGCTCGGCGGCGCCGGGATCACCGTCCCAGCGGCGCCCACGCTGGAGCAGGTGGGGTACCTGGCCCCGCGCGACCGGCCGGGACCCGAGATGCCGATCTTCATCTGCTACGACGCCGAGGTTCCGTACGGGCTGCCGGTGCCCGGCTCGGCGCTGTACAAGGTCGGCTTTCACCACGGCGGGCGGCCGGGCGACCCGGGCCGCCAGGACCAGCGCGCCGATCCGGTCCTGAACGCCCAACTCGCCCGGATGGCGCGCCGGTACCTGCCCGGCCTCGGGCCGGACCCGGTGCGCGCCGAGCGCTGCGTCTACGACAACAGCCCGGACGAGGACTTCATCGTGGACCGGGTCGGCCGCGTCGTGATCGGCAGCGGGACGTCCGGGCACGGGTTCAAGTTCGGGCCGCTGCTGGGCGAGTGGCTCGCCGACCTGGCCGACGGCGCCGGTGAGCCTCCGGTGCGGCGCTTCACGCTGGGCCGGTTCGGCGGTGCGCCCGCCTAGCGTGGCCGCGGGGCGCGAAGGCTGGCGGGCCGGTGGCCAGCGACGCGTAGACGATCACGTTGCTCAGGTAGTGGCCGGTCGCCAAGTCGAACGCGCCGCCGCAGCTGATGAGGCGGAGCTGGGCGTTGGGCGTCGGCCCGTACACCGCCACCGTGGGGAACCGGGACTTCAGGTACTCGTGGACCTCGGTCACCCGGAACACGGCCAGGGTGCCGTCGGCCCGCCGGACGTACACCTGCTGGCCGGGACGCAGCAGGTGCAGCCGGTAGAAGATGCCCGGCCCGCTCAGCGAGTCGATGTGGCCGACGATCACCGCGGCGCCGGTCGCACCCGGGCGTGAGCTGCCGGTGTACCAGCCGGCCACGGCGGCGGTCGCGGGGACCTGCAGGGCCCCGGACGAGGTGAGCCCGAGGTGGACGAGCCCGGTGCGGACGCCGATCGACGGGATGACCAGGCTCGTCGGCTCGGCCACCTGCTGCACGGTCGGCTGCGGCGCGGCGGCCTGGCGGCCCAGCGGTACCGGCACGAGCTTGGCCGGGCCGGGCCGCACGGCCGGGTGGCGGGTCTGGCCGGCCAGCGCGAACCCGGTCACGCCGATGCCGGCCGCAACCACCCCGGCGATCAGCGCGGCCACGGCGGCCGGCCGGCGCACCACCCGGATGGGCGAGATGTGCCGGCCGGACCCCTTGCCTAGCTCACCGCGCATGCAGAGCCGGGCGACGGCGGCGGCGCAGCCGGAAGACAGCGCCAGCCGCGGCGAGAACTCCGGCCGCCGCCGCGGCGACCCACGGCAGCAGCGAGGCGCCCGGGCGCGGCGCGGTGCCGCCGAAACCGGTCTGGGCGGCGCCGGCCGGCATGGCCTTGCTGCCCTGCGAGTCCACCAGGGCCGTGATCGTGAGGTGGCCGGGGTCGTCCAGGACGACGAGCGTGTAAATGGTGTCGGGGGCCAGGGTGACCTGGCTGCTCCCGTGCTCGCTGGGGCCGACCGCGCTGACCGTCACCGTGCCCGGGTTCACCACCTTGTACGGGGTGACCGTGGTGAAGCTGAGGCCGCGGCCGATGACCTTGCGGCCCGCGGTCACGGTCACGCTCGTCTGGTGCATCGACGCCTGGATGACCCGGACCAGGGACTTCGTGCGCGGCGTGGTCAGCCGGTCGTCCAGGACCTGCAGCCGGATCCCGGACAGCGGCCCCATGCCCGCGACGGTGTAGGCGTCACCGCTGGTCACGTCGATGGTCGTGGACAGCACGGGCTTGGATGACGCGGTCGCGCCCGCGAGGCGCATGGCCACGGTGTACTCGCCGCTGGCCACCGACTCGTAGGGGGACACGTTGCCGTAGGCGACGTGGTGGAGCACGACCATCGCACTCGGGTTCCCGAACGAGTACAGGTAGACGTCCACGGCGGGCGTGTTGGGCGAGAGGTGGGCGAGCCTGAGGTAGCCGGTTCCGGTGGATGCGGAAGCGGCCGGTGCTCCGGCCAGGCCGAGCGCCCCGGCCAGGCCGAGCGCGAGCGCGCACCCGGTGGTCAGTCTGGCTAGCCGGGCTGCGTAGCGTGACACCTTCATGTGGTCCCCTCCTATGTCGTCCTGGGCGGCCGGCTACTTGCTCAGCAGACCCAGTGGGCTTGGCGCGTCGAACACGATCTGGATGGCCTGCTGGCCATTGGTCAGGCGGGTCAGCGTGGCGCTGCTCGCCAGGTACGGGGGTTGCTGCGCGCGCAGCAGCGCGAGCAGGGACGGCAGGTAACTGCTCTTGGCGCCGGGCGAGCCGGTGATCTCGGCCGCGCGCAGCGGCGTGCCGGGGCTGGCCCCGGGCCCGGAGTCGCTGAACGCCAGCACGCTCACCGGGCCCTGGCCGGACAGGGTCGCCATCGTGATCAGCAGCCGCGAGTCGACGTCGCCCGCGGCGAGCTGCTGGCGCGCGGGAGCAGACACGCTCACGCGGGAGTTGTGCAGTAGCTGGCGCCCGACGCTCTGCCGGGTCTCCTGGTCGGCCCGCAGCGCGGCGAGGTAGGCCGGCGCGCCGCCGGGGGCGTAAGCCCGGACGTCGATGCGAGCCGGTCCGGAGCCGAAGCTGGCCAGCACGGTCGGCGCGTAGACGCCGGTCAGCCGGCTGCCGAACAGGCTGCGCACCGCGGCGGTGGCGATCACCACCGAGGAGCCGAGCGGGTCGTTGGTGCCCGGCCCGAGGGTCATGAGGTCGCCGACGGGAAAGCCCTTGGCCTGGAGGGCGGCGCACATGGCCGGATCACACGACACCACGGTGGTGTGGCTGACCTGCTGGGCCACCCACGCGGCCGCGCCCCGCCGGGCGGCTGCCGCGGCGCGCACGGCGGGGTCGGCCGGACCGGAACGGGCGCCTCCGCTGCCGCCCCGGGCCGGGCGTCCGGTCCCGGAGTGCCGGACCAGCGCGACCGTGAGGCCGCCCGCGGCGAACACCACGATCAGGGCGACGAGCGCGCCCAGCAGCCGGTGGCTCAGCGGGCGCCGCGTGAGCCAGAGGTGAACGGTGGTGCTGAGCACCTTGGGCCAGGACGGCTCGACGCCGACCTCCGGCCTCGGGTCGACCGGCCCGGCCGCCCGCTGCTCAACCTCGCCGCTCCGCCCGGGCACCACGGCCCCGGTGATCGGCTCGTCCGCGGCGCGAACGGGCCGGCGTTCCACCGGCCCGGCGGGCGGCCCGGCGCTCCGGCCGGCGTCCGGTACGGGCCGGTCTTCCGGCCCGGGGCGGCGCCCCGGGTCCGGGCCGGGCTCGGGGCCGGTCCCGTTCTGCGAATTCTGCGAGTTCGCCGGCGGCTGGATCGGGGTCGGCGGCTCCGCCCCGGGCCGCGGGACCGCGGGCGCCGCCCGGTGGTCTGGGCGCGGCTCCGGGCCGGCCGGAGCGGCCGCGCGGGGCGGCGCGGCTGGCGGGGGCACGGCCGCGGGCCGCGGGACGGCGGGCGCCGCCGGGGGCCCGGGATCCGGCTCCCGGCCGGCGGGCGCGGCGGCGCGGGACGGCACGGCTTCGGGAGGTGGCGCGGCGATCACGGTGGCGGGAGCCGGCCGGGGCCGGGCCTGGCCCGGCGTCAGGCGGCTGCCGCCCGGGGTTCGCCGGGGCAGCGGGCTGGCCGGACCGGGCAGGCTAGCCGACGCGGGGCTGGCGGGTACGGGCGGGGCGGATACCGCGGTGACGGGAGCCGGGCTGACGGCGTGCTCCGCCTGGTCGCGAGACGTCGGCCTCGCGAACGGCAGAACCCTGCCCCTCTTCCCCATGCGCTCCCCCCGGGCAGGCCTGTAAATGCCCTGCCCCAGTAGGACAGTTCAGCACAGTCCGGGCGCCTCTCCAGGTAAAAATACCGGATTGTTACCTATCTTGCTGAGTATCGCTAAACACGGTTTATGCACGCTGCTATTTGCAAACTGCTGCCCCGACGATCGCGGCTGGGGCGAAACACCCCGGCGATGCACGCAGTGACTTTCCAGCCAGCGCCTACCCTTTTCGCATCCGGCACTTGGCTCGCTCGCGGCGAGCCCGGTTACGTTCATGCGCCATGAACCGCAAGCAGACAACAGACGCGTCACCGCCCCGCCGTGCTGGCCGCTATCGCGGGCCTGGCCCTGCTCGCCGCCGGCTGCGGTGGCCGGGGCCTGACGATATCCCCGGCGGCGCACGGATCGGTGCAGGCCTCCCCGGCCGGCGGCGCGGGCAGCACACCGGTAAGCCCAAGCAGCCCGCCGGGCGGCCAGGGGTCCGTGAGCCCCGGGAGCGAGCCGGCCGGGACAGGCAGCCGGTCCGTGTCACCGGCGGCGCCCTCTTCGGCGGAACCGGCCAACTGACCGCTGAGGAGGGGAAGCTGGGTCGCAAGCTGGCCGTCGTACGTGTCTACTACCGAATGGGCGAAAGCTTCCCGACGCCTCAAGACCGGGGGCTGATGGCGTCCGGCACGACGCTGATGGTCAGCCTCGACAGCGTGCCGGGCCGCGGGCCTAGCTACGCTTCCATCGCCGCCGGGAACGACGACACCGCCATCCTCGCTTTCCTCCGGGCGGTCAATCGGGCCGCCGTCCAGTACCATCTCGGCGCGACCTACATCTGCTTCGAGCACGAGGCGGACACCCCGCCCCATCTGAAGCTGGGGTCCCCAGCGGAGTTCATCCGGGCCTGGGACCACGTGCACCAGCTGGCCCAGTCCGAGCACCTGAACTGGAATGCCGGAGGGCGCCTGAACTGGGTGCTGATCCTTACGCACACGGCGTACTTCAGCCGACTGCCGCAGTGGGAGCGCAGGAGCGGGGGGGCCAGCGTGTACTGGCCGGGTACGAGCGAGGTCGACGTCGTCGCCGCCGACGGCTACAACCACGAGGGCGGCAAGAAGCACGCCCAGCCAGGCTCCGCGGGCGCTTCGCCGGTCACTCCGGGGGCACTGTTCGACCCGTTGCTCCGCTTCGCCCAGTCGCACGGCGGCGTGCCGGTCTTCATCACCGAGTGGGGCAGCCAGACCGGCAGCGGTACCGGGCAGCCCAGCTTCATCGGCCCGATGCAGAACTTCGTCTCCGCCAACCGCGAGATCGCGGCGGCCATGTACTTCGACTGGCGGAACGCGCAGATCACTTCCTGCAGCAGCATCGTCAACAACCAGCCGGCGTCGCTGTCGGCCATGGCCGCGATGGGCCGCTCCGCGCCCCTGCAGGGCCGCGTTATGGGGAGCTGAGGCGGGTGTAGACGGCCTGCGCGGCGGTGACCGCGTCGGACTCCGACGGCAGCGCCGCGGCCCGGGCCCGCGCCGCGGTCCCGAGCGCGCGGGCCCGGGCCCGGTCGTCGAGCACCGCCGCCAGCGCCGCGGCGAGCCGGGCCGGGTCGTCCGGCGGGACCAGCACGGCCGCGTCCTCGCCGGTCAGGTCGGGGATCCCGCCGACCCGGGAGGCGACGAGCGGCCGTCCCGCCCGCAGGGTTTCCTGCACGATGAGCGGCTGCCCCTCCCAGCGGCTCGGCACCGCGACGACGTCGGCCGCGGCCAGCAACGCCGCGACATCCGCGCGCGGCCCGAGGAACCGCACGTCGGCGCCGGCGGCGCGCGACCGTGCGGCCAGCCGGCCGGCCAGCGGCCCCTCCCCCGCGATCACCAGCAGCGGCGCCGGGTCACGGTCGCGGAAGCTGATCACCGCCTCCAGCAGGACGTCGAATCCCTTCTGCGGGGCCAGCCGGCCGGCCGCGAGCACGACGGGACGGCCCGCGGCGCCGATATCCGCGCGGGCCCGGTCCACGGCCCCGGCCGGCGGTTCGGCCGCGGGCGGGGCCGGGACCATGGCCAGCGCGACGTCGCGCGCGCCGGCCCGCCGCATCCGGCCGGCCAGGTCGGCGGACACGCAGAGCACGTCGTCGGCCTGGCGCGCGACGATTCGTTCCAGGGCCAGGTAGACGGCGCCGGACAGGATCCCCGGCGGCGCGGCGTTGTGCACCGTGACCAGCAGCGCGGGGCGCGGCCGGCGGGGCGCGCCGGCCAGCGCCAGGGCGGCGACGGCGCCCGCTCGCAGGCCGTGCGCGTGCACGACGCCGGGCGCGTCTCGCGCCAGCAGACGGCGCAGCCGCAGGACCGCGGCCGTGTCCCGGCCCGGGCGCGGGCGGGCGGCGATCTCCACGGCCGTGTAGGGCACGTCCGGGAACAGCGGGCGGCACGCCTCCGGGCCGAAGACGCTGACCCGCTGGTGGTGCTCGGCGCAGCCCCGGGCCAGCATGGCCGCGTGGCGGCCGGTACCGCCCGCGGTGGTCGCGACCACGTAGGCGACCCGGGGCGCGGTCACGCCACGGCCCGGCGCCTGGCCCGGGCCGCGAGGGCGCGCAGGTCCCCGCCGTCGAGGGCGTAGACGGTGATCCCGAACGCGACCACGGCGCAGCAGCAGGCCAGCAGGGTCACGCACGCGTTCGGCAAAAATCCCTCGACCCGCACCGCCGCCGACAGCCCGCCTCCGGCGGCCGCGCCCGCCACCGCGCCGGTCAGCCCGGCGGCCGCGGCGCGGGCCGCGCCCCGCAGCGGCCCGCGGCCTCTGGCCCGCCGGACCACGGCGAGCAGGGCCAGGCCGGAGACGGCCAGGCCCACGGTGTTACCCAGGCCGAGCACCGGCACCACCTGCCGGGGGGCGACCAGCTTGACCGCGATGACGTCCGCCGCGATCACGATCAGCCAGCCGCCGGCCAGCGCGGCCGCCGCGGCCCGGTTGCGGCCGTCAGCGAGCAGCACCCGGGACAGGCAGGCGACCAGGCCGTACCCGACCAGCCCGGGGGCGAACACGGCGAACGCCAGGGCGAGCTGGCCGGCCTGGCGCGGGTGCGCCGCGAACAGGTGGGCGGCGGGCACGGCCGCGGCGGCCAGCAGCGCGGCGCCGAGCCAGGACACGAGCAGCACGCCGCGGGTGGCGGCCGCGGACGTCGCGTCGAACTCCGCGGCATCGGACCGGGCGCCGGACCGGGCGGACAGCACCGGGAACGCGCTGACCGCGATCGGGACGGCCAGTACCGCGTACGGGACGGCGAACATCTGCCAGGCGTAGTTGTACAAGACCACGGCCCCGCTCCCGCCGTGGCCGTTGGCCAGCCGCGTCACCACCACGGCCGACGCGTCCTGGGTGAGCAGCGCCGCGATGCCGACCACGGCCAGGCTGCGCGCCCGGCGGGCCACGCCGCGCGGGAAGCGCAGCGTCGGCCGCAGCCGGAGCCGGAACGCGGGCAGGGCCGCGGTCAGGGCCAGCGCCGCGACGCCCGCCGTGGTGCCCACCGAGAGCGTCAGCTGGGCGGCGAGGGGCAGGCCGGCGAGATGGCCGGCGTGCGTGCCGCCCAGGGGCACGAACGCGACGTACGCGCCGATGACCACCAGGCTCGACACCACGGGCGCCAGCGCCGGCGCGGTGAACCGGCGGTGGGCCTGGAGGATCCCGTAGAGCACCACGGCCAGCCCGTAGAGCAGGATCTGCGGGGCGAAGACCACGAGCATGCGCGAGCCCACTTCGATCGCCTCGGTCCGCGCGCAGCCCTGCAGGCGCGGTATGAGCAGCGCGATCACCGGGTGGGCGGCCAGGGCCAGGATCACGCTGGCCGGGACCAGCAGCACGACCGTCCAGGTCAGCAGCGCGGAGGAGATCTGGCGGGTGGCACGAGCGGCCTCCGGGTCGGTGCCGGACCGGTCAGCGGGCCCGGCCAGCACCGGCACCATGATGCTGGCCAGCGCCCCGCCGAGCACGATGTCGTAGATGATGTTCGGCACCTGGTTGGCGGTGGTGTACGCGGAGCCGAGGCAGGAGTTCCCCACCGTGTGCGCGAACACGAGCTGGCGCCCGAACCCGATGACCCGGGCCGCCGCGGTGAGCGCGCCGATGAGCACGGCGGCGCGGCCGATGCCCCGGGTGACCTCGTGCGGGCGGCTCGGCTCCGGGTCCCGCTCGGTCACCGGGGCGGCAGGCCCGGTCACCGCTGAGCTGCCGCCGCCGGCGCCCCCGCCGGCCAGGGCGCCGCCTCGTGCGCCCGGCCCTCCTCGCCCCGCGCACCGCCGTCGCCCGACGGCCCGGCGGCGCCGGCCCCGGCGGGCTCACCCCCGGCCGCGGGCCGGCGTCCGAGCATGTCGAGCCAGTGCAACGGCGGCGTGCGCTCGATCACCCGGGTGAAGCTGACCACCTCGCTGGCCGCGGTCAGCCCGGCGATGACCGCCAGGACGGCGATCCGCGGCCGGCGCGGCAGGGCCGCCGCGGCCGCCGCGCCGAGCACGGCGCCGAGCGCGTTGGCCCCGGCGTCGCCCAGCATGGCCCGCTCGCCGAGGTCCTCAGGCAGCAGGGCCAGCGCGGCGCCGGCCGGCGCGGCCGCGGCCCGGACTCCGCCGGGCGAGGCGGCGCCGAGCGCCGCGCCGGCGGCCAGCGTCACCTTGATGGCGCGGCCCGGCCGCAGGTCAAACAGGTTCACCAGGTTCGCCCCGCCGGCCGTGAGCCCCGCGTTGATGATCAGGTCCGCCGCGGGCCCGGCGCCGTCACCGTCGCCGCCGAGCAGCGCGCCGGCGACCAGGCCGGCGGCGCCGATCCCGGCCAGCTTCACCGCGCCGCTGGTCACCTCGCCGCGGGCCAGGGCCCCCAGGTGGCCGCGGAAGCCGCGCCGGGCGCCGCTGCCGCGCAGGTCGTCGTAGCCGCCGCAGAGCGCGGCCCCCGTCCCGGCGGCCGCCAGCGCCACCCGGTGGCGGGCCGGCATTCCGGGCGCGATCAGCGAGACCGCGGCCGTCGCGGCGGCGGCCGCCGGGCCCTCGAGCAGGGTCACCGGCTCGCCGCGGTGGTTGGTCCGGGTCCACGCCGTGCGGCCTCCGGGCGGGTAGCGGTTCAGCGCGGTGTAGGCGGCGCGCGCCGTCAGCGCGGCGAGGCCAGCGGTCAACGGGGCCCGCGCGGCCCGGGGCAGGCCGCGGCTCACCCGTGACCCGCGTTCCTGGCCGGCGACCGGGTCGGCGGGACCGTGGGCGAGGCGGTCGCCGACGGGGTCGGCGCCGGGCTCGGCGCCGTGTCCGGCCGCACGCCGTAAGCGACCGGCTTGCGGCCGGCCAGCACGTCGGCGAGGGCCTGCGCGACCATGATCTGCCCGGTCTCGGTATCCGCGTCGTCGACGCTGAACAGCTGGACCCCGGTGCTGCCGTTGTTCAGCTCGTCGATGGCGCTGCCTGATCCCGAGCCGTTCAGCGACCCGGCCAGCAGTGCGCCGTGGCCGGCCTGGCTGAGCTGCTCGGCCAGCGAGATCAGCGCGAGGTTCTCCGGGTCGCTGTCACCGGCCTGCGGCGGGCTGCCCGGGATGACCTCGACGGCGAGCGTGGCCTGGGCCAGCGCGGAGGCCCCGCTCGCCGGGTTGACCTGGAGATAGCCGGCCTGCGCGAAGCCGTCCAGGACGGACTTGGTGTCGGCGGCCGACAGCCCGGTGGCGTCGGCGGTGACCAGTGCCTGGGCGAGGACCTGCCCCGCTGCCTGCTGGCCGGCGATCTGGGCGTCGGTGCCCAGCTGGCTCGCCTGGCCGCTGGACGGGCTGGTCAGCGGGGCCAGCCGCTGAGCCAGCGCGTCCAGGCTGTTCTGCGCGCGGGCGCTGGTGTCGAAGAACGCCGGCGCCAGGGTCACCTGGCCGGTGACCTTCGCCCCGGCCTGCTGCACCGCGGTGGTGATGCCGCTGATCGTGCCGCCGTCCGCGCCCGGCGCGGTGACGAGCACCACGCGCTGCCCGTCGAGCAGGCCGTCGAGCAGCCGCGCCGCGTCGGCCTGGGCGAACGCCTGGTCGCTGTTGACCTGGCTCTGCAGCGCCCCGTCCCGCGCCCGCAACTGGCTGATCTGGCGCCGTTCCACGCTCGAGGTCTTCTCGAGCGCGGTCAGCGTCGCGGGCTTGAGCGCGGTCGCGCCGACGACGAGACCGATCGCCAGCGCGAGGAACACGGCGATGATGGAGACCAGGTGGTAACGGAAATCGATCACTAGAACAGTCCAGTCAGCCAGTACCAGAAGGATTCCAGTTCCGTGCCGAGGTCCCGGAAGAAGATCTGGCCCGCGGGCAGGGTGGCCAGGGCGACCACGAGGGTCACCGCGGCGGCGAGCACGAGCGGGATGATCGCGGTAACGGGGACCCGGTTGCTCCGGTAGAGACGGCTGACCCCTTTGGCGTCAACGATCTTGTCGTCCACCCGGAGCCGGGTCAGGAACGTGCTGGCCCACCCCGACCGGCCCTTGTCGAGGAACTCTACCAGCGTGTGGTGCATGCCGACCGCGACGATGAGGCTAGCCCCCTTCTCGTCGGCGAGCAGCAGCGCGATGTCCTCGCTGGTCCCCGGCGCCGGGCACAGCGCCGACTCCAGCCCCAGCTCCTCGACCCGGGCCAGGCCCGGCGCCCGGCCGTCCGGGTAGGCGTGCACCACGATCTCGGCGCCGCAAGTCAGCGCCTGGTCGGAGACCGAGTCCATGTCGCCGACGATCACGTGGGGCCGGTAGCCGACCTCGAGCAGCGCGTCGGCCCCGCCGTCCACGGCGACGATGACCGGCTTGCACTCCCGGATGTAGGACCGCAGGGCGGCCAGGTCCTCGCGGTGGTGGTAGCCGCGCACCACGACCAGCGCGTCCCGGCCCTCGAGCTCGGTCCGCAGCGCCGGGACCGTGATCCCGTCGATGAGCAACGGGTACTCGTGCTTGATGTACTCCAGCGTGTTAGCGGTGAACCCCTCGATCTCGGCGGCCACGTTGTCTTTGGCCCGGGCCATCGCCGCCGCCACCGTTTCCAGGTCCTGGCGCGTGCCCTTGGCCACCACCTGCTCGCCGACGTAGAGCGTGTCGCCGTCGAGCCGGACACACTGCCCCTCCCGCACCCGGTCGAACACCTCGGGGCCGACGTCATCGATCAGCGGGATGCCTGCCTCGATCAGCAGCTGGGGTCCGCGGTTGGGGTAGCGGCCGCTGATGCTGCGCGCGACGTTCACCACGGCCGAGACGTGCCCGCCGATCAGCGCGTCGGCACCGACCCGGTCCAGGTCGACGTGGTCGATAATGGCGATGTCGCCCGGGCGCAACCGGGTGGCTAGCTTCTTGGTCCGCTGGTCCAGCCGGGCCGTCGCCGTTATGCCGGGCTGGTCATCTGACCTCTTCCGGCGGAGTCTGGGCAACTTGCGAGGCGGCGCCTTCATCGCACAGTCAGTTTGCCAGATTCCAGGAGTGTCGGAAGACGCAGGCGCGATCACCGTGCGCAATCATCAGCCACCTCCCAGCTTCGACTCAGGCGGCCCGGGCGGAGGGCAGCGTCAGCTTCGCTCGCCCGGACCGCAGAGGTTGTCCCGCTCGGCCGCGGCGGCGGCCAGCAGCTCTTCGGCGTGCGCGCGGCCGAACTCGGAATCCTCCAGGCCCGCCAGCATCCGGGATAGTTCCCGGACCCGGCCGTCGGTGTCCAGCCGGACGATGCCGCTCCGGGTGACAGACCCGTCGTCGGCCTTCTCCACCACCAGGTGGTTGTCGGCGAACGCCGCGACCTGCGGCAGGTGCGTGACTACGATCACCTGCGCCAGCCGGGCTAGCCGGGCCAGCCGCCGCCCGATCTCCACCGCGGCCTTGCCGCCCACCCCGGCGTCCACCTCGTCGAACACGAACGTCGGCACCGGGTCCGCGCCGGCGAACACGACCTCGATGGCCAGCATGACCCGGGACAGTTCCCCGCCGGACGCGCCCTTGTGCAGCGGGAGCGCGGGCGCGCCCGGGTGCGCCGACAGCCGGATCTCGACCTCGTCCGCGCCGTGCGGGCCGGCCTCGCGCAGCGGCGTTATCGCCACGGTCAGCCGGGCGTGCGGCATCGCGAGCGCGGTGAGCTCGGCCGTGACGTCGGCCGCGAACCGCTCGGCGGCCTGCATCCTGGCCGCGGTGAGCTGGCCAGCCAGCTGGCTCGCCTCCCCGGCGAGCGCGCTCTCTTCCTCGGTCAGGCCGCCGATCCGGTCATCGTCGCCCTCCAGCTCCGCGAGCCGGGCGCCCGCCCGCTTGGCCCAGGCCAGCACGGCCGGGACGCCGCCCGCCTCGGCCTCGTCGGCGGGAACCACGCCGGGCTCGCCGAACTGCCGGATCAGCCGGCCGAGCTCGGCCCGGCGTTCCTGCACGGCGGCCAGCCGGGCCGGGTCGGCCTCCACCGACTGCGCGTAGGACGCTAGGTCGGCGGCGACGTCGGAGACCAGGTAGGCCGCCTCGGAGACGCGCGCCGCCAGGGCGGCCACGGCCGCGTCGTGCTGGGCCGCGCCGTCTAGCGCCTGGCGCGCGGCACCGAGCAGGGTGACCGCGTCCGCCGCGTCGTAGTTGCCGCTGCCGGGGTCGCCCAGCAGAGCCTCGTGCGCGGTCGTGGCCGCCGCGTGCAGCGCGTCCGCGTTCGACAGCCGCTGGTCCTCGGCGAGCAGTTCCAGGTCCTCGCCCGCCACGGGGTCGAGCCGCTCGACCTCGGCCAGCCCGCGCCGCAGGTCCTCGGCCTCCTGCTCGCGCTCGCGGGCCCGCGAGGTCAGCTCCTCGAGCTCGGCCCGGACCTCGCGGTGCCGCTGGTAGGCCCGCTGGTAGCTGGCCAGCAGCGCCGCCAGGTCCGGCCCGGCGAAGCGGTCGAGCGACCCGCGCTGCCGGCCCGGCTTGAGCAATTGCTGCTGATCGGCCTGCCCGTGCACGGCCACCAGGTCATCGGCCAGGCCGACCAGCAGCGACACCGGGACCGACCGGCCGCCCGCGTAGGCCCGCGACCGGCCTTCGGCCGACACCGACCGGCTCAAGATCAGCACGGCGCCGTCGTCGTCGAGGTCGCCGCCGGCGTCGTTCACCTGGCGGGCCACCGGCCCGTCGGCGTCCACCGTCAGCCGACCCTCGACGCTGGCGCGCTCGGCGCCGGGGCGCACCCGGGCCGGGTCGGCCCGCCCGCCGAACAGCAGGCCCAGGCCCGAGACGACCATGGTCTTGCCCGCCCCGGTCTCGCCGGTCACCACGCTGAAGCCCGGGGACAGGTCGAGTACGGCCTCGTCGATCACTCCGAGGCCGGTGATACGAACCTCCTCAAGCATCGCCGCCCGGCTCCTCATCTCGCTGACCCGCCGCATCTCGCTGGCCCGCTGCCGTCAACCCCTGGCGCATGACGCGGTCGCCGTGCCCCGAGCGCCGCCGGGTACCCCGGCCCCGCCACCCTTCGACCGGCAGGCCGAACTTCTTCACGAGCCGGTCGGTGAAGGGCGCACCGGTTGCGGCTCCGTCGGCGCCCGCGCCGGCCTCGCGCAGCCGGGCCAGCAGCACCGGCTGGCTGCCGCGCCGCACCTCGACCCGCGCGCCCGGATCCAGGTCGACCCTACGCCGTCCATCGCACCACAAAACGGCCCCAGACGTCTCGCCTTGACCCGAGCCGGCGGCGCCGATCACTTCCGCCGCGAGCACCGACCGGGGCGAGACCACCATCGGCCCGGCGAACAGGGCGTGCGCGCTGATCGGCACCATCAGCAGCGCCTCGACCTCCGGCCAGACCACGGGGCCGCCCGCGGAGAACGCGTACGCGGTGGACCCGGTCGGGGTCGCGAACACCACGCCGTCGCAGCCCCACCGGGACAGCGGGCGCCCGTCTACTTCGATCACCACGTCCAGCATCCGCTCTCGCGCGGCCTTTTCTACCGTGGCCTCGTTCAGGGCCCAGGTCGTCGCCGTCACGTCTCCGTTGACCCGCGCGGTCACCTCGATCGTCATCCGCCGCTCGATCAGGTACCGGCCCGCGACGACCTGGTCGACGACGTCCGACAGGTCCTCCGGCTCCGCCTCGGCCAGGAAGCCCACGTGGCCCAGATTGACCCCGAGCAACGGCACCTCCGCGGGCCGGGCCAGTTCGGCCGCCCGCAGCAGGGTGCCGTCGCCGCCGATCACCAGCACCATCTCCGCGCCCTCGGCGGCCCGGGCCGAGACTGGGACGACGTCGGCCCCGGCGGCGCCGAGTTCCTGCCCCTCGGACGCCAGCACCCGGACCGTCACCTCAGCCGCGGTCAGCCGGCCGGCGATCATGCGGGCGATGCGCACGGCCGCGGGCCGTCCGGTGTGAGCGACCAGGAGCATGGTCCGCTTGGCCTTCACTGCGGTCCTTCCGTGATCGCCCGCGCCGCGGCCGCGGGGTCCAGCGGCGGCGCGCCGCGGCGCAGCCACAGGAAATACTCGACGTTCCCGGCCGGCCCCGGGAGTGGGCTGGCCACGATGCCGGCCACGCCCAGCCCGGCCGCCAGCGCGGCGTCGGCCACGGCCGCGACCGCCGCCTCCCGCAGCGCCGGATCCCGGACCACGCCGCCGGCTCCCACCTTGCCCTTCCCCACCTCGAACTGCGGCTTCACCAGCAGCACGAAATCCGCGTCGGCGGCCGCGCAGGCGGCCAGCACGGGAACCGCCAGCGTCAGCGAGATGAACGACAGGTCGGCCGTGACCAGCCCGGGCGCCGGCGCCACCTGCTCCGGGGTGAGCTGCCGCACGTTGACCCGGTCGAGCACGGTGACCCTCGGGTCGTTGCGCAGCGCCCAGGCGAGCTGGCCGTAGCCCACGTCGACCGCGACCACCTGCGCCGCCCCGGCCCGGAGCAGGACGTCGGTGAAGCCGCCGGTCGACGCGCCCGCGTCGAGGCAGCGCCGCCCGGCGACGTCCAGGCCCGGGAACGCGGCGAGCGCGCCGGCCAGCTTGCGCCCGCCGCGCGAGGCGTATTCCGCGTCCCGGCCCGCCTCCTCGACCGTGATCGCGGCGTCCTGCCCGACCTGGGTGGCCGCCTTGCCCGCGGTCTGGCCGGCCACCGCGACGCGCCCGGCCGCGATCAGGTCCGCCGCCTGCTCGCGTGACCGGGCGAGCCCTCTACGCACCAGTTCGGTGTCCAGCCGCATCCTCCTCGCCATGAATGGCCGGCCGCCCGGTCAGCGGCCCGGCCGGCTCGCCGGTCCCGCGGCACCGGTCGCAGGGCCGGGCTCGCGCGGCTGGCCGGAATCGAGCTCGCCGAGCACATCCCGGATCCTGCGGTGCACGTCCTCGAAGACCGCGCGATGCTCGGTCACCGGCAGCCCGTCCAGCTCGTCGAGCCGGGCCAGCGCCGCGTCGACCCGGGGCTCGCCGGTCGCCGTCCGCGGCGCGCCCGCCCGTCGTTCATCGCTCTGATTGTCCATCACTCTCACACTCCCCGCGCCGGCCCCCGACCGGCCGCCGCTTGCACTGCTCTGCTTGGAACGCTACCGTCCGCGGACACCCGGACGGCGCACCTGAACGTGTCGGCTGGCGCCGGCCTGACCTCGAAGGCCCGCCCGCCCCGGCCCGGGCCCGACAATGACCTTGGAAAGCGAGGTGCTGATGGCGACTGTGGAAGCCTGCCGCACGGCCCTGGAACGCCTCACCGGCCGGATCTCCGCCCTGGATGCGGCCGACCGGGCCGCCAACCTGGTGGACCGGACGCTCAGCTGCGAGGTTCCGGACCTCGGGGTGACGTTCCTGACCCGGCTCGGGCCAGACGGTGCCGAGCCGGTCCGCGAGGCCGCCGACGGCGACAAGCCGGCCCAGGTGCGGTTCGTCGCGAACAGCGACGTGGTCGTCTCCATCAGCGACGACCCGGGCAGCTTCGCGCGCGCGTGGCTGACCGGCCGCCTCAAGGTCCACGCCAGCGTCTTCGACCTGCTGCGCCTGCGCAAGCTCATGTAGCCGCTCAACGGCAGGCGACCGCCCTGATCTCGGCCGGACCGCGCTGCCGCCCGGCTTCCAGCGCCGACCTGATCTCCGCCGCCACCGCAGCTGGCTCCGCGCGCAGCCGTCGCGGCGGGAAGTGCAGCACGATGATCCCGCGGGCGCTCATCTGCGCGTCGCGGGCCAGGGTCCGCTCCCAGTCGCGCGGCGACAGATGCCACTGCCGGGACTCGATCTCCGCCGCGACCCCGGCCTCCGCCCACCAGGCATCAGGCTTGGCGATGAATACGTCGCCCGCGTAGAGCCGCGGGTTGTACATCGGTTCCGGCAGCCCCGCGCGCTTGATCAGCGCGTGCAGGTCTCCCTCAGCCGCCGACCTGACCCCGTCGCCGACCTCCGCTAACACCCGGCGCAGGCCGACCGATCCTCGCGTCGGCCCGCAGGCCAGCTCGTCCGCGAGCTGGGCGACCAGAACCCGGCCCCGCTGGACGCCGTCCGCCACCACCGCGCGGACCTCGGCCAGGTCACGCAGCCCGCGAGCGGTATCCGCCACCGCCCGGGCCGCCGGCACGAACCCGACCTCACCCTCCCACAGCACCGCGGCCGGCATCGCCGCCGTCCGGTACACCCGGACGAACCCCAGGCTGCGCCGCCTGCGCTCATGCGGGATCAGCACGTCCACCATCCTGGTCTCCGGCGCCCGCAGGCGATGCAGCGCCAGCGCCGCCGGACCGGTCACCGCACAACCCGGTCCCGCATACAACGTCGCCGCCACCAGCCGCTGCATCTGCGTCGTAGACCCAGTGGTCGTCAGATAGACCCCGGGCAAGAGGATCTGCCACGGCCCGCCAGGCCGGATGCGGTGCTGCAGCGCGTCCTTGCTCAGCCCGCAGTCCTGCGCTTGGCGGCGAGTGATCACCCCGTTCTGCTTCGTGAGCAGAACGGCTACCGCGTTCCTGTCGAATAACGCTTTCCGTCCCATGTGCCGCACTGTGCCAGCCCGGTCCGACATTTCTGCTGTCCCCCGCGCTCCTCAATCCGGTCGTGGGCACCCTGCACGCCCTACAATCCGCCCAGGGTGCCCACGACCGCATTCGCCGAGCTGGCCCGCACCCAGCAATGCGGCCACCCCCGGGGGTCCCATTCCCGGGCCCCCGCAACCCAGCCCAGCCCGCGCGGCCCACTCCGAGCCCCCGACCTCCGAACCCGGTCGTGGGCACCCCGCACGGCCTGTAACCCGCCCAAGGTGCCCACGACCGCTTTCATCAGTCCTCCCTGCCCCCAGCGCGCCCGCACCCGCGAGCGCTTCCCCAACCGGGTTGTGGGCACCTTGCACGGGCTGTAACCCGTGCAAGGTGCCCATGAGCGCATTCCGCCAGCCGCCTGGGCCAGCCCCGCCTGCCCCCCAGCCCGCACGGTCCCGCGGGCTCCCGCGCACCCTCC
>Ga0102924_1001363_pt1 | contig 28559 bp, 33 predicted proteins | sample PaiPotPPM11metaG_FD_80116 | JGI IMG/M metagenome (GOLD analysis project Ga0102924, IMG submission 80116) | Iron sulfur acid spring bacterial and archeal communities from Banff, Canada, to study Microbial Dark Matter (Phase II) - Paint Pots PPM... ... | reverse complement strand
TCGGTCGCGCCTGGCGAACCCTCGACCGGCAACTCGACCATTTCGTCAGCGCCGGCCTCGCAGCCGCATGACCAGCCAAACTTGACCGAACTTCGAACCCGAGCTCCGCCTACTCAGACGTAGACCTTGACGGACAAGCCCCGAATTCAGATGACTCCGGAAGCGCAATGTTGAGCCCCGTTCTACGCACAATCGACGCCTTGTCGTCCAAGGCGGGTGCAGCCGCCACGATCGCAGCTGGGGCGGTAGGCGCAGTTGTGGTGATCATCGCTACCGGCTTCCCTTATCCCTGGACGTCGGTCTTCACCGTCAGCGCGGCAGGAGTCACACTTGTCATGGTCTTTGTCATTCAGCACACCCAAAGTCGTGAGCAGACCGCCACGCAACTCAAGCTCGACGAGCTCATACGGGCACTACCGCAGGCGGACGATCACCTCGTTCAGGTCGAAGCCGCCAACGACCAAGAGATCTCTGAACTTGCAGACCAACATGCCGCCCATCACGAGATCCTCCGCACCCCAGACTGACGCGGAACCTCCCAGAGCGGAGCGCCCACCGTCGCCGAACGATTGTCCGGCTCCGCTGACTCGCCGACACCGTCTCAGGCTCCTTGTCAAGTAGGGCACGCTACGCGATGGTTGAATCCTGCGCACCCCCTCCCAGAGAGAGCCGACCTGCCAGCCACGTCGAACTGGGCGCTTCGCCGCAACCCGCGTCGACGCCAGCCAGACCGATCGACCGATCGCTGACACCGCGCCTCGCACCAGCTGCCCCAACGGTGCACAAGATGAGCCACTCGATGGTTTACGAGCGCCGGCTACCGCGGTACTGAACGGCTGCGGCACGTCCACGAGGCGTCAGCGTTTTCAGCCCGGTTTCTGCAGGCGCCTCGCTACCCCGACCGAACCGGGTGACGGGCAGCCGTGCCACCCCAGCCCCCGGCTCCTCTCTAGAGGGGCCGGGGGCTTCGGCGTGCCTTTGCGGCACCCCTGATACCACCCGATCCCTCCCGCAAGGTCTCGACGTCAGGATCGCTTGGGGCTTTTGGTTGGGACCCGGCTGCTTGGGGCAAGAAGGGTCAACGTGTTCCAACGAGGGTCGTAATCCAATGATTTGGACAATCGGGAGTGGCCTGCTTGGTGGCGGGTTCGCGGTGATGCTTACGTCCGGCTCAGTCCTGGCGGTGCTCGGGCTCGCGCTCACGTTCTTCGGTGCGTTGGTGCTGGCGGGCGCGCTCGAGCACGTTTCCGCTCCACCGTCAGGGACTTCATTGCGGAGCGGATAGCGCACCCCGGAAGACAGACCGGGAACCGGAAGGAAGCGGTCGCCCGCCGACTGATTGCGGGTGGTCGTCCAAACGCCCAAATGAACGAGACGCTGTAGGAAAGCTCTGCTCGTGGATCACCACATGGTCGTTGAGATCCCTCGTGGTTCCCGCAACAAGTACGAGGTGGACCAGCGCACCGGTGACGTGTGGCTCGACCGTCGTCTCTTCACCGCGATGCAGTACCCGGCGGACTACGGCTACCTAGTCGAGACCCTGGCCGAAGACGGCGACCCACTGGATGCGCTCGTGCTCGTTGAGGAGCCCACCGTGCCGGGGTGTCACATCCAAGTTCGGGCAGTGGCCGTTATCTGGATGACGGACGAGGAGGGACCCGACGCCAAGGTTCTCTGTGTGCCGGCGGGTGATGAGCGGTGGGCGGGGGTGGCCGACGTCCAGGACCTGCCGCAGCACGTCGTCGCCGAGATCGAGCACTTCTTTGGCACCTACAAGGCGCTCGAGCCCGGCAAGGAGTCGGAGACGCGAGGCATCGCCGGCGCCGACGCTGCCGGCCGCATGATCGACGAGGCCCGCGTGCGATACGCGCACCGGTAAGGTTGGTCGGCGTCCCCATTCCTGGCGCGGCGTCCTCGGACCGAGCGGTGCGCGCCTGAGCCACCACGAGACGGGCGCGTTGGGGAGACACTCAACCTCCCGTCACCAGTCACGATCGCGGTGCCAGTTCCAAGACGGCGGCAGGTGCCACTGGGAACCATTGACACGATGAGCCCGCAACCATGACTCAGCAGAACGGCGTGCGGCAAAGCGCGGCGCGACCACGAGTGCCGGCGCGGGGCAGTGCGGGTGCTGAGGTCTTAGGTAAGCGTGACGTGACCGGCAGGCGAACCGAGTCGCGCATGCAAGTACTCGGGTTAGGTAATCCTGTAGACGATATGGGTGGCCAGCGGTGAGGTGGCCACCTCGACTGGCTCGGCGGTTAGCTCGGACACGTCATCGAAGATGCGTTCCCCGCGCCCCAGCACCACCGGGACGAGGTCGAGCACGAGCTCGTTGAGGCACCCGGCCTGCAACGCCTGCCGAACTGCGCTCGCCCCGCCCGCGACATCGATCGGGCGGTCACCGGCCTCTTCGATGGCCTTGGCCAAGGCCACTTCGAAGCCATCGACGAAGTAGAAGATCGTCCCGCCCTCCATCGTGATTGGGTCGTGCGGGTAATGAGTCAGCACGAACACTGGGGCGTGGTAAGGCGGCTCCGGACCCCACCAACCGCGCCAATCCGAGTTGCCCCACTCGCCACGAACGGGGCCGAACATGTTGCGGCCCATGATGTACGCGCCGCGGGGGCTGAGCAGCCGATCGGTGAAGGCCTGGTCGACTTGGTGCCTGGGATCGTCGAGGTGCCAGTGGTGGAGCTTCATTCCGTCCACGCCGAGCGGGTTGTCTTCGCTCTGGTCAGGCCCGGCCACGAAACCGTCGAGCGAGATGGACATGTGACTCGTCACGAACGACATGTTGCTCAACCTCCTCTGCTGGCCGTCCTCGCCGTGTCTCTCCACCGTATGCAGCTGACTGGGAACCTCAAGGAACCGCCAAACGGAGCGATGCCGAGCTCGGAGCCGCTCACGACTCGAACCCGCCGCGATTGCCCCGAGTCTGAGTTGTGTGATAAAACTCAACCGTCCCGCAACCTAGTCGGTATCGGTTCCGGTCTCGGCCGGACCGCCGGCTGAGAGGAGCCGCTGCGATGAGTGCTCTCCCGAACATCGTCCTTGTTCATGGAGCCTGGGCCGAGGGCGCCTGCTGGAGCGATGTGGTCGCGCGACTGCAAGCGGACGGGTACACGGTGAGCGCTCCCCAGTTCCCTCTGACCTCGTTGGCTGACGACGTAGCTCGTCTCCGTCAGGTGCTCGCTCGCCAGGACGGTCCTACGATCGTCGCCGGTCATTCCTACGGCGGCCAGATCATCACGGCGCTTGGCAGCGACGCCCCCGGGGTCGTCGGCCTGGTGTATGTGGCCGCCTTCGGGCTCGACGAAGGCGAGTCGCTGGGAGCGCTGCTCTCGCAGGGTCCCACGCCTCCGGCCCTCGTCCATCAGTCCGTCGACGACGCGGGATTCGTCTGGCTGTCGGAGGACGACTTCACGAGCCACTTCGCAGCGGATGTCGATCCGGTGCAGTCGAAGGTGATGTTCGCGCTGCAGCAGCCGTTGGCCGCCAGCATCCTCGACGACGTGATGCGCGTTCCGGCGTGGCGGTCGTTGCCCTGCTGGTACCTGGTGGCAACCCAGGACGAGGCGATCCCGCCGGATGCCGAGCGCATGTTCGCCAGCCGCATGGACGCGACGGCCCTCGAAGTGGCCTCAAGCCATGTCGCGATGGTTTCGCACCCGCAGGAAGTCACGCGGCTCATCCAGATGGCCGTGGAGGGCTTGACGGTCAAAGCCTGATCGACCGCCCGAGAGAGTCGCGTCACGCAACGCGCTGAGTATCGTGAGGAGCGTGCTGCACCGTGAGTACCAAGGCCAGAACTGCTCGGTCGCGGCTGCCCTTGAGGTCGTCGGCGAGCGCTGGACCCTCTTGATCGTTCGCGACGCCTTCTTGGGGCTGCGCCGATTCGAGGAATTCCAGGAGAGCCTCGGCGTGGCCCGCAACGTCCTGACCGACCGGCTGAACAAGCTGGTCGAGGAAGGCATCTTCGAGCGCCTTCCGTACAGCACTCGACCCGATCGCTACGACTATGAGCTGACGAAGAAGGGCCGCGATCTCCATGTCGCGCTCGTCGGGCTGCGGCAGTGGGGCGACAAGTACCTGTGCGACAAGCCGCCGACTCTCGCCCGTCGAAAGCGCGACGGCAAGGCGCTCGTTGCTGCTCTCGTCCCAAAGGACACCAAAGCAGTGCCGATCAGCGACGCCGAATTCGTGGCCGGGCCGGGCCGAGATCCTGACGCCAGCACCTGGCGAGTGCTGAACCGAAGGTCTGGCTGAGCGGATGAGCAGCGACGTGATCGTCGGGGACGACGGGACGCCCCGCTGCGCGTGGGCTGGCGCCGGCGAGACCGCCCTCGGCCGCTACCACGACGTGGTCTGGGGTACCCGTACCCACGACGAGTCCGCGATGTTCGAGGCGCTCACCCTCGGCGTCTTCGAGGTCGGACTGAGCTGGTCGACCGTGTTCGGCAAACGGGACGCGTTCCGGAGGGCATTCCGGGGTTTCGACGTCGCCAGGGTTGCCAGCACGACCGAGCGAGACATCGACCGGCTGGTGGGGGACGCCTCGATCATCCGCAACCGTGGCAAGATCCAGGCCACGATCGAGAACGCGCGTGCGATGATGTCCGCGTCTCCCAACCTTGGGGCGCTCGCGAAGTCCCATGAGATCTCCCGCAAGCGGGCCCCGAGGTCGATCGCCGACCTGCCTACCTCGACGCCGGAGGCGGCGACGTTCGCTCAGCAGTTGAAGTCTCAGGGGTACCGGTTCGTCGGGCCAACGAGCGTGTACGCGTTCATGCAGAACATCGGCGTGGTCAACGACCACGTTCGCGGGTGCTTCCGCGCAATCGACTACCGAACGACCGCCCGCAGCCGCGATGTGACGAGCACGTCTGGACGAGCTCAACAGCGCCATCGTCGCTAGGGAGCTACGGAACTGCCCGCTCCGCTCGCGCTCGCCGTGTGGCCGGAGCCCAAGCGGCCCAGCCTGGCGGGCGTGGAAGTACCGTCGAGGCAATGGCTGACGTGCCGGTGCGCGAAAGGCCGCTGCGCGAGGCACGTCACCGTGCCGCCCACCGCCCACTTCGATACTTGGATCGTCACTGCGACTGAGCGGGTATTCGCGGCCGCCAACAAGCACCCGCCGATGCGCTGGCGACGCCCCACCGGCTGTCGACTGAGTTTCCGGAAGAACGCTGGTGCGGGTGTGCGCGGGCACCGAGATGTGGCTTCGTGCGGTCAGTGCTGCGGGGGAGCGCCCGGGAGCGCGGGGAAGGCGCTCCTGGTTGGCGTGCCTCGAAAACATGCCACCGTGTTTGGGAAGTCTCGTGTCATCACATAGTGGTACATGACGACGCTCTTTCCATCCCAGAGGATCCTCGAGGTCGTGCCGTGGCACACATCGAGATCAGCGCTCGTGAGCTCCCTTCCGTTCTTGTCGTAGGGGCTGAAGATGCCGAACCCGTCGAGCGCGTAACCGACCAGAGCGTTGCGCTCGCGAATGTGAGGCGTGCATTCGGAGAGTGAGAACCGGTGGTACGCGCCACCGGGTTGCGGTACGCCCGTACAGACGTCCTGCACTTGGTAGGCGAGCTCGTTCCGGCCGGTGGAATCGAGCGGGACATGCACCTGTACACCGTCGAGCGTGATCCCTATCTCCTTATAGGTGCACGAAGGGGATCTCGCGAGCGTGGGGTAGCGGGGTATCGAGAATGAGATGTGCTGGGCGGTGATCGCATTCGGATTCGGGTCGTATCGATAGGCGGCCTCGCTGGCTTTAACCGGGAACTGCCCTGTTGGTGCGCCGACTGGGAAGCCGTTGGCCTTGATCACCCGCTGGGTCCCAGTCGTGGTGATCGTGAAACGCGCTGTCTTGTAGCGGACGTTCCCCGAGTCGACGGGCTTCTGCGTCACGTCGTAGGTCCCGGTCACGTTGTTGATCCACGGGCCCTCGAGCTGCGCACCGGGACCATGGATCTGTTGGAACATCTTGGCATCGCACGTGAACACGTAGCCCGGTCGCGGCACATCCGTGACGTAGTGCTGATCTCGCAGCGGCAGTGCCGTCGGATTGATTGATGAGGAGTGCCGTAGCCAGATGCTGGGACGCGTGATCGTCGGCGATTCCGGAACGCTGGAACGGCCGCTCCCGGAGCTGCACGCGGTCAAACACAGCGCAGTAGCCAGAGCGATCGAGGCGTAGTGAGGGTAGCGGCCTCGACGCAGGCCAGCGTGCGGCGACGAGTCGGATACCAGCGGAGCACCCAAGCGCCGACGGTACCAAGGTCGAGCCGATCTGGGTCCAAGGGCGTTGCTCGATGGCGGCGAGCAGCTCCCCGAAGCGGGGGCTCGGCTCCTCACTGATGCAAGTAGGTGCGCCGCTCGTCCGCGGTGAGCCCGGGAACGACCCGGTGACGGGCGAGCTACAGCGTCTGGGTGAACGAGCCGCACTCGAGGCAGTCCCAGACGCGCACGGTGCCGTCGTTGGAGGCGGTCGCGAGGTGACGCCCGTCGCGGCCCGCGTCGAGTGCATTCACGGCTCCTGGCTGGCGCATCACCACCAGCGGGAGCGTCGGCTCGTGCCAGTTCCACACCTCGGTCGTGCCATCGGTGCTGGCGGTGGCCAGTTGCGAACCGCTGCGGTTGAACACGATGTCATTGATGGGGCTGGTCTGGTGCAGGAGGATGGGCTGGCTCTTGGGATTGCGCTGCTGGCCGAACCTGTCGAGCTGTCTGACGGAAGGTGCAGACTTCACGCCGCCATGGTCGCGAACCGCTTCCAGCGGTTGGCGGCGACCACGGGACTACGGTGTGGCGTCGCACGTGTGCTACGCTAGCCGGATGGCGCGGCAGATCACCCAACGGGAGCTTCGGAACGAGAGTGGCGAGATCATGCGCGAGCTTGATCGAGGGAAGTCGTTCGTCGTGACGCGCAATGGAGTCCCGGTTGGGGAGCTGCACCCGATCCGTCGGCAACGCTTCGTCGCAGCTCCGGGGGCCGTCGCCGCTTTCGCCTCGGCGGAGCCGCTCGACTGGGAGCGGTTCCGGGCCGACGTCGGCCGGGGGCTCGACCTGGGCGCGCCGCCACGTGGCTGAATCGGCCGGAGAGGCTCGGGGCCTGCTCGACACGTCCGTGGTCATCGAGCTAGGGCATCTTGAGGCTGCTGCGCTGCCCCAAGAGCTGGCCGTGTCGGCGATCACCATGGCCGAGCTGGCAGCCGGGCCCCACGCCGCGTCGAGTGCTGAAGAGCGGGGCCGACGTCAAGAACTGCTCCAGCGGGCCGAGGCGACCTTCGATCCGTTGCCATTCGACGCCGCGGCGGCACGAGCCTATGGGCGTGTGTACGCAGCTGTTGCCGGCGCGGGTCGCAAGGCACGAGGCCAACGGGCGGCCGACCTCCTCATTGCGAGTGTCGCACTCGCGAACGAGGTGCCTCTGTACACGTTGAACCCGAGGGACGTTCAGCTGCTGGATGATCTAGTCGACGTGGTTCCGGTGGCGACCCATCGGACGCCTTGACCGACGATCACCCGCATCTCGCTGCGCGCGGCATCCGTTTCGGCGAGGGTCCGTGCATCCAAACCCGGCCCGTGATCTGAGGCGGATCTTGAGTTAGGCGTAGGTCCGTACGAGCTCGAGCACGGTCTCGCCGTCGGGACCCTCGCCGACGAGGCCGGTCGCGTCGGGAGCGAGCCGTCGAGCCGCCACGAGGCACAGCTCCTCGCCCTTCCCGCGGATCACGGTCGCCGCTGGCGCCTCTGGTTCCAGCACCCAGGCCTCGCCGCTCGGTGACCGGAGATCCATCGCGACGGGTCCGGTCAGCTCACGCCCGGCGCGCGCGAAGGCATAAGGCAGCGTGCGCCACGCCAGCCGGGCGACGTGCCAGAGGCGCTCGGTGGGACGGCGTTGAACGCCGACGGCGTTGGCGACGTCGCCGGCGTGGATCCACGTCTCGGCCAGTCGAGTGGTGGCCAGCGTCCGGACCGTCAGCTCACCGGCGACCCACGGGACCCGGGCTCGGGGATCGGCTTCGGCCACGGCTCGCTCGAGCGCGTCCACACCCGACTGCCAGCGTCGGCGGATCTCTGGCGGCGACGCGCCGCGTTCGGCGGTCACCATCGCCTCGACCCGGTCGTCGACGGTGCCGGACGCGGTCGGCCCGGCGAACGACGCCATCGCATCGGTGAGTCCGCGCCCGGTGATGCTGGCGATGGCGGCCTCGTTGGTCTGCGCCAGGTGCAGGACGACATCGGCGACCGTCCATCCCTCGCAGCGGGTGGCCAGCGCCCAATCCGACTCGGCCCGATTCGCGAGCAGGTCCGACAACTCCTGCTGTTCCGTAGCGAGGTCGGGGCCGATCGGCCGCATCAGATGCCAGTCTGCCGAGCCACCGCCGGGTCAGGCGAACGAGCCCGGGCTCGGTGCTGGACGTCAGGACAGGTGGATCAAGGATCCTGTCACGGCGAATCGCAGGCCGTGATCGATGGACGCGAACACGGCGAACAGCGCCAGCGCCGCGCCGAGATAGCTGACGTTGCGGAGGAAGCTCTGGAGCTGTGTCCGGCGCTCGGCCGCGTCGTCGACCCGCCAGAAGGCGTGCAGGAACAACGCCGCCGGGATCACGAACGCTCCCATCATGAGCGTGCCGAGGTCGGCCCAGATCCCAGCTGCGACGGAGAGGGCGGAGGCGGCGAGCCACGCGCCGGCCGGCCACCCCGCCACCACCGGGAGGGGAACGCCGCTCTGCCTCGCGTAGGCGGTCATCATGCGGTGGTTCTTGAAGTGACCGTAGGCGGAGTTCGCGAAGAACACCGCCAGCAGCACCCGACCGGCGAGCAGGATGGCGCCGGCCGACGTGGTCATGGTTGCGGTCCTCATGCGAACCTCCGCGGCGCGAGCTGGTCGGCGGGGACGATGCCGAGTCGCCCGGCCTCGAAGTCCTCGATCGCCTGGACGATCTCCTCGCGGGTGTTCATCACGAACGGTCCGTAGTGCGCGATCGGCTCCCGGATCGGCAGACCGCCGAGCAGCAGCACGTCCATGGGCTCCGTCTGCCGGTCGGCGGCGCGAACCGTGACGGCGTCGCCGGGACCAAGGACGACCAGCTGGCCGTCCTCGACCGGACGGCCGTCGGCGCCCGCGGTGCCGCGGCCCGTGAGCACGTAGGCGAAGGCGCTGAAGGCGGGGTTCCATGGCACGGTGAGCTCGGCGCCGGGCGCGAGCGTCACGTGCGCGTACGTGATCGGGGTGTGGGTGACGCCGGGGCCGTGGAACCCGGCGATGTCACCCGCGATCAGGCGGATCAGCGCCCCGCCGTCCTCGGACGTGAGCAGCAGCAAGTCGTCCCGGGTGATCGCCTGGTAGCGCGGCGGTGTCATCTTGAGCGAGGCGGGCAGGTTGACCCACAGCTGCACGGCGTGGAACGGCCCACCGTCGCGGTACGCGTGCTCGGTCGGCAGCTCGTCGTGGAGGATGCCGCTGCCGGCGGTCATCCACTGCGTATCCCCCTCGCCGATCACACCGCCGCCACCGTTGGTGTCGTGGTGCGCGATCTCGCCGTCGAGGATGTAGCTCACCGTCTCGAAGCCGCGGTGGGGATGCCACGGCGCGCCGGTCGCCTCGCCCGGCCCGTTGACCTGGGGTCCCGCGTGGTCGAGCAGCAGGAACGGGTCGGCGTCGGCCATCGACAGCTCGCCCGGGAAGGGACGACGGACGCTGAAGCCGGCGCCCTCGAGCTGGCGGTGGGCGGTGACGACCTGGGCCACCGGGCGGGGCCGGGACCGGGCCGGGTCCGGCCGGGGGACGCGCGGAAGGACGAGGGGGTCCTCGACGGTGACGGCCGGCATCGGCGCTCCTCCTTCTCGAGGCTTCGAGGGCGGTTTTGATGACACATCTACAATAGCCGATAATGATGACGCGTCAACCTCTAGGATGGGGTGGTGGCCAGACCCCCTCGGCTCACCGAGGACCAACGATTGCTCTGGAAGGCGTACCGAGACCTGTACCGCGAGCTGTCGGTCCGGCTCGAGGCCCAGCTGCTGGCAGACGCCGGGCTGTCGACATCGGAGTACGCGCTGCTGGTGCCGCTGTCGCACGCCCCCGACGGGCTGGTGCGGGCCCGGGAGCTCGGGACCGAGCTCGGCTGGGACCGGAGCCGCCTGTCGCACCTCGTGACCCGCATGGAGAAGCGGGGCCTCGTGGCTCGCGAGGAGTGCTCCGAGGACGCGCGGGGCTCCATGGTCCGGCTCACCGAAGCCGGGCGAGCCGCGGTCGACGGCGCGGCGCCCGAGCACTCGGAGGCCGTCCGGCGGTACTTCTTCAACCCGTTGTCGAGCGACGAGCTCGAGACGCTCGCCGGCGTCCTCCACCACTTGCTCGACAACCTCGAGCGCGACGAGCGTGACCGCCTGGTCGAGTAGCCGCGGCTCGTGCTGACCGCCGGCGAGGGACGCGGGGGCGGCGCACCGACCGGCAGGGACCGGGCATGCTACGGCCATGGCGACTGAGTCCGGACGCCGCCGCGTCGTGATCCTCGCCCCCATGCCGCTCGAGATGGACGCGATCGTCACCGCGTTCGGCCTCAGCCCGACGTGCGACGAGAAGAACGGGCCGTGGACGGGCCGGGTCGGCGAGTCGGACGTGACCGCCATCCACATCGGCATGGGGCCGCCGCTGACCCGAGCCGCGACCGCCCGCCTCTTCGGCGGCGAAGCGTCGGAGGCGCCCGACCACGTCATGAACGCCGGGATCTGCGGCGGCCTCGATCCCGACCTCGAGGTCGGCACGCTGCTCAACCCTGAGGTCATCGTCAGCCACAGCACCGGCGCCAGCTACCGGCACACCCCGCCCGGCCGCGAGCCCCAGGCCGGCAAGCTCGTCACGACCGAGGGCGTGCACTTCGATTCCGACCTGAGCCGGCGGTTCTTCGAGGACGGCTGCCTCGGCGTCGACATGGAGTCCGCCGCGGTCGCCGAGGTCTGCGAGGCGCACGGGTGCCCGTGGTCGATCTATCGCTGCATCGGTGACCGGTACTTCGACGGCCTCCTCGACGAGCGCGTGGTCGCGCTGTCGAACGCCGACGGCTCCGGGAACATGGAAGAGCTGTCGCGGCTGCTCGCGGCGGAACCCGACGTTGCCGCGAAGCTCGACCGGCTCAGCCAGGACACCACCCTCGCCGCCCGCCTCGCGGCCGAGGCCGCCGTCCGAGGCTGTCTCGCCCTCGACGGCTGACCCCGGCCCTCAACGGCGAGCTGCCGTCACATCCCCTTGACGAGGCCGACCACGTTGCCGGCGGGGTCAGCGAACATGGCGATCGACGGGCCGCCCGGCACGTCCATGGGCGGCGCGACGGTCGTGGCGCCGAGACCGGCGGCCTTGTCGAGCGCGGCCTGGAGATCGTCGACCTGCACGTACCACGTGAGGTGCTTCTCGCCGTCCGGCGACGGGCCGACGCCACCGCCGATGCCGCCTTCACCAGCCTCGACCATGCCGTAGTTCATGGGGTTGTTGGCGTCGATCTTCCAGTCGAACAGCGCCGCGTAGAACTTCTGCAGCGCGGCCGCGTCCTTGCCTGCCACCTCGAAGTGCACGACGGGGTTTGCCATTGCCGCTCCTAGTGCGTGGTCCGCCTTGCGGTGAGGCTACCGATCCGTCGCTGATCGGCGCCGGGCCGCCCGCCGGGTTTGTGGGGCTTTTCCACGTTTCGACCGGGCGGCGCCGGGGAAGACGCTGGCCATGCCGGGGACGGGCGCGTGACCGCGCCACGGTCGGCGACTCGTCGCGGGGGGTGGGTGGGGCTCATCCTGCTGGTGGCTGGCCTCAGCGTGGTGGCGGTCGAGGTCGTCGAGCCGGCCGGAGCGCAGCCGGGCCCCGGGCCGACGCCGGGCGGCACCGAGGGACGGACACGCTACGAGAGCGACTGCGCGGTGTGCCACGGCGACAGCGGGCGGGGCTCGTCGCGCGGGCCGTCGCTGGTGAACGTCGGCGCGGCCAGCTTGGACTTCTGGCTGTCGACCGGCCGCATGCCGCTGGCGAGCCCGTCGGAGACGCCGCAGCGGCGGGCGCCCGCCTACCGCGCCGCCACGATCCGAAACCTGATCGCCTACATCCAGTATCTGACCGGCCCCGGCGGGCCGCCCATCCCGCACGTCCAGCTCACGGGCGCCGACCTGGCCGCCGGCGGCGTGTTCTTCCGGCTCCAGTGCGCGGCCTGTCACTCCTGGGCCGGCGAGGGCGGGGCGCTCGTCAGCCGGGCCGCGCCGCCCACGAACCAGGCGACGCCCACCCAGATCGTGGAGGCGATCCGCATCGGCCCGGGCGCGATGCCACGCTTCGGGCAGGCCGCGCTCACCGACAGCGAGGCCAAGAACGTCGTCGCGTACGTGCGGTACCTGGCGCACCCGATCGACCGCGGCGGTGACCCCCTCGGCCGCATCGGCCCGCTCGCCGAGGGCGCGGCAGCGCTGGTCATCGGGCTCGGCCTGCTGGCGCTGGCCAGCCGCTGGATCGGGACCCGCGGATGACCGACCCCGACCCCACGCCGGCCCGGCCGTCCGACTGGCCGGCGGTCGTCGCGTTCGTCGCCAGCGCGGCGGGCGGCATCGCGCTGACCGTCTGCTACGCCGGCGGTGGTGACCCGCAGCTCGAGGGCGCGTTCCTGGCGCTGGCGTTCGGCGGCCTCGGCGCGGGGCTGATCCTCGTCGCGCACCGGCTGCTCAGCTGGCCGCCCCGGGTCGAGGAGCGGGAGTCGCTGGTCCCGTCGATCGCGGAAGAGGCCGCGGTGGATCAGGATCTCGAGCGCATCGGCGCCCTCACCCGGCGCCGACTGCTCGGCGGCGCGCTAGCCGCCTCGGTCGGTGCGATCGGCGTCGCGGCGCTGTTCCCGATCCGATCCCTTGGCCCCAACCCAGGCCGGGCGCTGCTGCAGACGCCTTGGCGGGCCGGCCGGCGGGCGATCGGCGAGGACGGCCGCGTCGTGCGCGCGACGGCGGTGCCGTCGAACGGGCTCGTCACCATCTTCCCGGAGGGCTTCAACGGGTCGGCCGACGGGCAGGCGGTGCTCGTGCGGGTGCCGGTCCGGCGGCTGCACGGCACCCGGGTCGCGGACGCGATCGCGGTGGGCGGCCTGGTCGCGTTCTCGAAGGTGTGCACGCACGCCGGCTGCCCGGTGGGGCTCTACGAGGCCCAGAGCCACCAGCTCCTGTGCCCGTGCCACCAGTCGGCGTTCGACGTGTTCGAGCGCGCCGAGCCCGTGCTCGGCCCGGCCGCGCGCCCGCTTCCTCGGCTACCGATCGCCATCGATGACGCTGGGAACGTCGTCGCGACCGGTGGCTTCTCCGCGCCCGTCGGGCCGGCGTGGTGGTCTCGCCCGTGAGGTCGACCCGGGCTGCCTCGACCGTCGTGCTGCTCGTCACGACGACGCTGGTGCTGGCGGCGTGCGGTGGCGGATCACCCTCCACGCTGCACACGTCGGGGACGAGCGCCGACAAGATCGCCAACGTCTGGTGGCTCATGTTCGGGCTCGCCGTCGTCGTCTACGTCGTGGTGGCGGCGTTCATCGTGGTGGCGTTCGTCCGGGGGCGGGGCCGCACCACCTCCGGCCCGGCGTCGCGGATCAGCGACAACGCGTTCGTCTGGATCGGCGGGCTCGTCGTCCCGGCCGTCATCCTCATCGTCCTCGGGATCGTGACGGTGACCACCGGGCGCGCGCTGCGGGCGCCCGATCGCGGCGCGCTCGTCGTGGACGTGATCGGCAAGGACTGGTGGTGGAAGGTCCAGTACCCGGGGCGGGGGATCACCACCGCCAACGAGATCCACCTACCCGTCGGTCAGCCGGTGGAGGTCCGGCTGACCTCCGACAACGTCGTCCATTCGTTCTGGGTCCCCGAGCTGGCGGGGAAGGTCGACACCATCCCCGGCCAGGTCAACGTGCTGCGCTTCACCGCGGACCGGTCGGGGACGTACCTCGGGCTCTGCGCCGAGTTCTGCGGCCTGCAGCACGCCAACATGCACTTCCAGGTCGTCGCCCAGTCGCCGGGCGACTTCGAGCGGTGGGCCACCCAGGAGGCGCGACCCACCGCGGAGCCGACCTCCGAGGAGCAGGCCCAGGGCGAGCTCGTCTTCGTCCGGTCGTCCTGCGCCGGGTGTCACACCGTGCGCGGCACCCCGGCCGTGGGCACCCGCGGCCCCGACCTCACCCACCTCGCGAGCCGCCGGACTATTGGGGCGGTCACGGTCGAGAACACGCCGTCGAACCTGTCCCGGTGGATCGCCAACGCCGGCTCCGCCAAGCCGGGGGTCTTGATGCCGCCGGCGCTGCTCTCGGCCCCGGACCTCGCGGCCGTGCTCGCCTACCTCGAGTCGAGGAGCTGACCCGTGGCGACGATCACCGCCGACGCGCCCGGTTACGACGACGACCGGCTCGAGGAGGTCTGGGAGGACGAACCCGGCATTCCCGGGTTCCTCACGACCGTCGACCACAAGCGGATCGGCGTCCGCTACATCGTCACCAGCTTCATCTTCTTCGCCGTCTCCGGACTCATGGCCCTCGTGCTGCGAACCCAGCTCGCGACGTCGAACGCCGGGCTCATCAGTCCGACCACCTACAACGAGCTGTTCACCGTGCACGGCACCACGATGATCTTCCTGTTCAACACCCCGGTGCTCGCCGGCTTCGGGAACTACTTCCTGCCGCTCATGATCGGCACCCGCGACATGGCGTTCCCGCGCCTCAACGCCTTCAGCTACTGGATCTTCCTGTTCGCGGGAATCTTCTTCTTCACCGGCTTCGCGATCGGTCACGCCCCGAGCGGCGGCTGGTTCGCGTACACGCCGCTCACCGACCGTGCTTACTCGCCCGGTGTGAACCTGGACTTCTGGGGCCTCGGCGTCGCGTTCGTCGGCATCTCGACGACGGTCGGTGCGGTCAACTTCATCGTGACGGCGATCAAGCTGCGCGCCCCCGGGCTCTCGCTGAACCGGCTGCCGGTGTTCGTGTGGTCGATGCTCGTCTTCTCGTTCATGGTGCTCTTCGCGGTGCCGGCGGTGACGGTGGCGGCCAGCCTGCTCGAGATGGACCGGCTGTTCCACACCTCGTTCTTCGTTCCCGCCCACGGTGGCAGCGCGCTGCTCTACCAGCACCTGTTCTGGTTCTGGGGCCATCCCGAGGTCTACATCCTCTTCATCCCCGCCCTCGGGATGATGTCGATGATCATCGCCGTCTTCTCGCGTCGTCCCCTGAGCGGCTACGTCTGGATCGTGGTGTCGCTGATCGCGATCGGCTTCATCAGCTTCGGGGTCTGGATCCACCACATGTTCGTGACGGGGCTGCCGCTGCTGGCGACGGCTTTCTTCTCGGCGGCCAGCCTCGTCATCGCGCTCCCGAGCGGCGTGCAGTACTTCGCGTGGATCGCGACCATGTGGCGGGGGGTCGTCCAGCTCAAGACGCCGATGCTGTTCGCCCTCGGCTTCCTGCTGATCTTCCTTCTCGGTGGGATCACCGGCGTCATGGTGTCGGTGCTGCCGTTCGACTACCAGGTCGAGGACAGCTACTTCATCGTCTCGCACCTGCACTACGTGCTGAACGGCGCGGTCGTGTTCCCCATCTTCGCCGCGCTCTACTACTGGATCCCGAAGATGACCGGGCGGCTGCTGAGCGAGCGGCTCGGGCACCTCAGCTTCTGGACCATGTTCATCGGGTTCAACGTGGCCTTCTTCCCGATGAGTATCCTCGGGCTGCTCGGCATGCCCCGCCGCGTGTACACGTACCCGAGCGGCCTCGGCTGGGACACCCTGAACTTCATCTCCACGGTCGGCGGCTTCATGTTCGCCTTCGGGGTGCTGCTGACCTTCGTGAACATCCTCGTCAGCCACCGCCGGGGCCGGCCGGCCGGCCCCGACCCGTGGGGCGCCGATTCGCTCGAGTGGGCGACCTCCTCGCCACCGCCGGACTACAACTTCGCGGCCATCCCGATCGTGGCGAGCCGTCATCCGTTGTGGGACCAGCGGCCGCTGCCGGTCGCGGCCTCGGGTCCGGACGCCGCCACCGCCGCGCTCGGTCCCGAGGGCGCCGAGCGCCGGACCACGCCCTTCACGACCGGCTTGCGGGCCGAGCCGGAGTCGACGATGACGATCCCGGGCGAGACCGCGTTCCCGTTCGTGCTCGCGCTCGGGATCGCGGTGCTGGTCGGGGCGCTGCTCGTCACGACCGCGCTCGGCGCGCTGGTGGGCGTCGTGATCCTCGGGGTCGGCGTCCTGCGCTGGGCCTGGCGGACGGGGGAGCACTGATGCTGCGAGTACGCGACGACGTCGACACCGAGCCGGTGCCGCCGGCCGAGCCCGGTGGCCCGGCGCTGGTGCTCGTCCCCCCGCCGGCGCCGGCGGCCCGGCCCGGCTACAGCGTCGGCGTCTGGGGCATGGCGGCCGTCATCACCACCGAGGCCTTCATCTTCCTGGCGCTGCTGGCGGCCTACTTCTTCCTGCGCTCCTCGTCACCGGCCTGGCCCCAGGGCGGGCTGAAGCCGCCCGAGCTGTTCCCGGCCTGGATCTTCTCCCTCGTCCTCCTCGGGAGCAGCGTCCCGATCTTCTGGGGGGAGGCCGCGATCAAGCGGGGCCGGATCCGGGTCCTGCAGGTGGCGCTGGCGCTGAGCTTCGTCATGGGTGCGGCGTTCCTCGCCAACGAGGGCTGGGAGTGGGCGCACCTCGACTTCCCGTGGACGCGCAACGCCTACGCGTCGAGCTTCTACGTGATCACGGGCCTGCACGGCGTGCACGTGCTCGTCGGGCTGCTCATGAACGCGCAGGTGCAGGCCAAGACGGCGATGGGCAAGCTCAGCGCCGAGCGGCACGTCTCGATGCAGGTCTTCGGCATGTACTGGCACTTCGTTGACGTGGTGTGGATCTTCGTGTTCTCGTCGCTCTACCTGTCGGTGCGCGCGTGATGGACGCGCCGCGCCTGCGCACCCGCGACCACCGGCTGCTCTGGGCGGTGGCGACGGTGCCGCCCGCGGTGTGGGCGATCCACCTCGTCTTCGCCGCGGCCATGGTCCGGATCAGCTGCTCCCACCCCGACCTGCGCTGGACCCTCTACGTCGGGACCGTCGTCCCGGCCGCGGTGGTGGCCGGCCTCACCGCGCTGGCCGTCCTCCGCCGGCGGCGGTCCCTGGGCGGAGACATCGACGGGTCGAGCGAGGACGACCAGGTGGCGTTCCTCGGCTACCTCGCGGTGCTGGTCGGGATCGTGAACCTGCTGCTCATCGTCGCCGAGGGGGTCGTCATCCCCTTCGTGTCCAGCTGTGCCTGACCTGCTGCTGGCGAGCCTCGCCGTCACGACGCTGGCCGTCTACGCCCGCGGCGTGACCGGCGCGCCGATGACCTCACGCCGCGCGCAGCTGCGGGTCCTGGCCTTCGCGGGCGGCTTCGCGCTCGCGCTCGGCGCGCTGAGCTCGCCGGTCGAGCAGGCGGCCGACTCGAGCCTGCCCGCCCACATGGCTCAGCACGTCGTGCTGCTCACCGTCGCGCCCCCGCTGCTGGTGGCCGGCCGCCCCGGCGCCGCGCTGGCCCGCGGCCTGCCGGCGCGTCTGCGCCCGTGGGCGCGCCGCCGGCACCGGTCGCTCACCCGGGCCGTGCGGAGTACGCCAGCCGTGCCGGCGGTCGCGGTCGGGGCGTGGGTCGCCGCGATGGCGGTGTGGCACCTCCCGGGCCCCTTCGACGGCGCGGTCCACGACGGCCTCCTGCACGGCCTCGAGCACGGCACCTTCCTCGCCGCGTCGCTCCTGCTGTGGTCGGTCGTGGCGCAGAGCGCGGCGCACGGCCGCGCCGTCACCGCGCTGCTCTGCCTCTTCGCCACCGGCCTGGCGTGCACCGCCCTCGGTGCCGCGCTCGTCGTCTCCACGAGCGCCTGGTACCCGGCGTACGCGCAGGGCAGCGCCGCCACCGCGCTCGCCGATCAGCAGCTGGCCGGGATCGTGATGTGGGGCTTCGCCAACCTCGCTCTGGTGGTGGCGGCCGCCGTCCTGTTCGGGACCTGGCTGGTCGGTCTCGAGCGGCGCAGCCCCGCCCGCCTTCGGCCGGAGCCGTCGCGGTGATCGTCCGCCGATCGGTCCAGTTCGTCGACGAGCGGCTGGGGACCGCCGGCTTCGCCCGGCGGGCCTTGAACAAGGCGTTCCCCGACAACTGGTCGTTCATGTTCGGGGAGATCGCCCTCTACGCGTTCGTGGTGCTCGTCGCGACCGGGACGTTCCTCGCCTTCTTCTACAACCCGAGCGCCCGGGTCGTGACCTACAACGGCTCGTACCGGCCGCTGCGGCACGTCCACATGACGCTCGCGTACCGCTCGGTGCTGCGCATCAGCTTCGACGTCCGGGCCGGCCTCGTGATGCGCCAGATGCACCACTGGGCGGCGCTGGTGTTCATCGGCGCCATCACGCTGCACTGCATCCGGATCTTCTTCACCGGCGCCTTCCGGCGCCCCCGCGAGCTCAACTGGATCATCGGGCTGACCCTGCTGCTGCTCGGCATGTTCAACGGCTTCAGCGGCTACTCGCTCCCCGACGACCTGCTCTCGGGGACGGGGCTTCGCATCGCCTACTCGATCATCCTGTCCGTCCCGCTGGTGGGGGAGTGGGCCGCGTTCTTGGTCTTCGGCGGCAAGTTCCCGGCCGAGGACATCCTCTCCCGGCTCTTCGTGCTCCACATCTTCCTCGTGCCGGCCGCGATCGCGGCGCTGCTGACCATCCACCTGGCCATCCTCTGGCGCCAGAAGCACACCCAGTTCCCGGGGCCGGGGCGGACCGAGCGCAACGTGGTCGGGTCGCGCCTCTGGCCCACGTACGCGGTCAAGAGCCTGGGGCTGTTCGCCATCGTCGTCGGCGTGCTCGGCGGTCTCGGCGGCCTGTTCCAGATCAACCCGGTGTGGCTCTACGGGCCGTTCGAGGCGGCCGCGGTCACGACCGCGGCGCAGCCCGACTGGTACGTCGGGTGGCTCGAGGGGGCGCTCCGGCTCGCCCCGCCGTGGCAGCTCCACATCTTCGGGGGGACGATCTCGGAGGTGTTCTGGCCCGGCGTCCTGCTCCCCGGGGTCCTGTTCGGCCTGCTGTACGCGTGGCCGTTCCTCGAGCAGCGCGTGACCGGGGACCGGGCGGAGCACCATCTGCTCGACCGTCCGCGCGACCGGCCCGTCCGCTCCGGAATCGGTGTGGCCGGCATCACCTTCTTCGGCGTGCTGCTCCTCGCCGGCGGCCAAGACGTCGTCTCGGCCCACTTCGGACTGTCGATCACCTTCGTCACGCGAACCCTGCAGGTGCTCGTCTTCGTCTTGCCGGTCGCCGCCGGGCTCCTGACCTGGAAGTGGTGCCGGGACCTGCGCGCCGCCGAGGAGCGCCGGGCCCGGCGGTAGCCGCTCAAGGCGGGAGCGGTGCTGGTCGTTGATGCCGACGACCGCGCCGCGCACGAGGATCGTTGGGATGGCCCGCATCGAAGAGCGGGCGGTGATCGCCGCCCCGGCCGAGGAGGTCTTCGACTTCCGGCTCGACTTCGGGTCCAACCTGGCGGCCTACAACCCCTCGGTCCGCGAGGTCGTGCAGGTCCAGGGGGACCGGCCCGGCGTGGGATCGAGGTATCGGGTTCGCGTCCGGCTCGCGCCGGGCTTGGTCACCGACGCGACCCTCACCGTCACCGAGGCCGAGCGACCGACGTGCGTCGCCGATCTCGCGGAGTCCTTCGTCGGCGCGCACGAGACCGTGCGCTTCGAGTCGTGCGTGCTCCCCGACGGGGGAACCGGCACCGAGGTCCGATTCGTCGTCACGACCACGCCCAGCGGCTTGCTCGGGCGAGCGCTCGACGCGGTGCTGCTCCCGGCGCTGACGCGACGCCAGGTGCGGACCGAGCTCCACCGGATGCGTACCGAGCTCGAATCGCGCTCGCGACGCTGACGACGTCGAGACGCGCGCCTGGCACGACCGGGCGCGGCCCAGCGGGGAGAATGACCGGGTGACCGAGCCTCCCGCGCCCGTCGACGCGCTGATCGAGGGCCTGCGCCTCGCGACCGGAGCGCTGGGATCGGTGGCCGACCGGGACTGGTCGACGAACGCGGCCGATCTCGACTGGACCTGCTGGCAGACGGTGGACCACCTGATCGACTGCGTGTTCTCCTACACGTTGCAGGTCGCCGGGCAAGTCCACGGCGGCTGGCTCGCGCTCGACGAGCTCCACGCGCGACCCGACGCGACGCCGGACCAGCTCGTCGAGGCGCTCGGCGCGGTCGGCGCGGCCCTCACGGCCTTGCTGCAGACCGCACCTGCCGACCTCACCGCGTCGGACGGCATCCAAGAGCTCGACGCCGGGGCCTGGGTGGCTCGAGCCCTGCACGAGGTCCTGCTCCATGCCAGCGACGTGCTCACCGGGCTGGGCGTCGACTTCGAGCCCGCGCCCGAGCTCTGCGAGCTCGTCTTGGCCTCGCCGGCCCTGTGGGCGATCGACCGAGACCGGGCCGCCCGCGAATCGGACCCCTGGTCGGCGCTCCTCGCCGGCTCCGGCCGCGCCACGCGGTGAGCGCTCAGGGCGCGGTGGCGATCCGGCCCAGCTCGGACTCGACGAGGTCGACCGCCGTCATCGCCGCCTCGCACTCGAGGTCCTGATAGCCGCCGAGGCCCTCGGAGGTGGGCCCGGCGAGGTACAGGCCCTCGACCGTCGACACCTTCACCGGGTGGCGCGGGACCGGCTTGAGGTAGCAGGCGCGCATCTCGGGCCCCGACAGGTACTGGTACCGCGACCACTCGACGCAGTCGTCGAGGTCGACGTAGTACCAGCGGACGTACTCGAGGATCCGGTCGACGGCCCGCCGGGCGTCGCGCCAGTGCCGCCACCGCCGGCCCTCCCCCTCGCCCCAGTGGGAGATGACGACCTCCAGTAGGTGCTTGCCGGGCGGCGCGATCGCGGGCGAGTGGCACGACGCGAACTGGAACGCGCCGTGGTACCGCTTCACGGCCTGGTCGCCCCACAGCACCCGGTGCCAGCCCGGCATGTCCTCGACCTCCCCGTCGGCGCGGCGGGTCGGCAGCCGGCGAAGCCCGGCCCACCAGCCCGCGAAGTCGTTGCCGTGCTCGCGCATCCGCGCCGCCGTGTCGGCGAAGCCGGCCGGGAGCGCGTCCTCGTCGAGGATCTCGAGCAGCTCCCAGCTCGGGTAGTCGGTGATGACCACCGGCGTGCGGAACTCCTGCACCAGGTTGGCGGCGTTGATCGCGACGACGCCGGTGATCCGGCGGTCCTCGACCGTGATCTCGAGCGGCTTCCATCCCAGCCACAGCTCGCCGCCGTGCGCCTCGATGACCCGGGTCCAGGGCGTGATCAGCCCCTGCATCCCAGGCGCCTCCGGATCCTCGGGGTAGATGCCCCGCGACCCGTACTCGCGGGCCTCCTGCAGGAAGCCGACCAGCCGCCCGACCGAGGTGTTCTCCGACGGGGACGGGAACATCACCTCGCCGACCTGCAGGACGGCGTGGCGGACGACGCCGTCCTCGACGTTGCGCTCCAGCCAGGCGCCGAGCGTGACCGGGACCAGCGCGGCGCGCTCCTCGTCCGACATCGACCGCAGGCGATACATGGCGGCGAGGTAGCCCTGCGCGGTCTGGTCCGACACTGCCTCGACGCCGGTCAGGACCTGGACCGTCTCCCGGGCGCCGGCGAGCCGATCCAGCCCGGGCCGCCCGCCGAGGTGCAGGTCGGCCGACGTGCGGGCCGGCAGCCGGTGGACGCGCATGCCGCCCTTCAGGCGCTGGCTGTGGACCTGGGCGCCGGCGGCCTGGGCGGCGGCGAAGAAGTGGAGCGGCAGGCCGAACACGTTGTCGCCGACGCCGTGACCGTCGCGGTGGCCGAACGCGATCTGGTACCCCTCGTAGTCGAGCGAGCCGCAGCGCGCACCCGGGTGCTCGAGGCGGTCGACGACCGCGACGCGGTAGCCACGCTGGGCCAGCAGCGCCCCGGACGTCAGCCCGCCGAGTGACGCGCCGACGATGACGGCGTCGAAGGGCTTCGATTCGCTCATCCCGGGGGACGATACGCGCCGCGCCCCGGTCTGGATTCGGCTCGCGGCCCGGCAGCGCGCGACTCAGGCCGGCCGGAGCCGGCCGCGGAGGGCGAGCAGCGCGAGCGTCACGCTGGCGATGCCGACGCCGAAGATGGCGCCGAGCCCTTCGACGATCGCACCCACGTCCCAGCCGTGGAGGACGAGCGAGCGCATCCCGACCAGCAGGTAGGTCACCGGGTTGTAGTCGGCGATGGTGGCCAGCCAGCCCGAGAGCGCCGCCTTCGGCAGGAAGGAGGTGGTGAGGAACGCGAACGGGAAGAAGAGGATGAAGCTGGTGTTCACCGCGGCCGGGTTGCCGGTCTTCAGCGCGATGGCGTACGGGAACCCGGTGAAGGCGAGCCCCCAAAGCCCGCCCATGAGGATGAAGAGGAGGACGCCACCGACCCCGGTCGGGAACCGCACGCCGACCAGGAACCCGAGGATCAGCACCGGGATGGTGAGCCCGCAGACGACCGCGAAGTCGGCGGCCATGAGACCGAGGAGGAGCGCGAGCCGGCGGACCGGCGTCATCAGCAGCCGGTCGAAGTAGCCGTCCTGGATGTCGGTGACGAGTGCCGAGGCTCGCGAGACGCCGGTGACCGCGAAGATGATCGCGACCGGCAGCTGGAACGCCTTGAAGTCGCTGACCCGGCCCGAGTGCTCGGCGAGCTTCTGCAGGGCGCCGATGTTGATGAAGAAGAAGAACATCGGGACGAACAGCGCCGGGACCAGCACCTCCGGCTCGCGAGGCACGGCGCGGATGGCCCGGGTCGCGATCGCCGCGCAGTCAGCGAGGAAGCCGGCCGGGCGGGGCTGCACGGGCCGGGGCTCGGTGGTGGCGGTGACAATGGTCATGGGGCCTCCCCGTCGTCGGAGCGGTCGGCGTCGGCGAGAAGATGGTCACCGGTGATCCGCAGGTAGACGTCATCGAGCGTGGGCCGGCGCATCGTCAGGTTCTGGACGGTGACGCCGCAGTCGGCGAGCGCCACCGCGACGGGACTCAGCAGCGCGGTCGCGTCCGGCGTCAGCACGGTCAGCTCATTCCCGTGGCGCTCGACGCGCGTCACGCCGGGGAGGTGCTGCAGCTGGTCGCAGGCGCGCTGAGCGTCGCCGCCGAGCTCGGCGACGATCACGTCCGAGCCGAGGGTCCGCTTGAGCTCGTCCGGTCGGCCCTCGGCGATGATGCGACCCCGGTCGATGATCCCGACCCGGTCGGCGAGGGTGTCGGCCTCCTCGAGGTACTGGGTGGTCAGGAAGATCGTCTTGCCGGCCTCCTGCAGCCGTCGGATCTCCTGCCAGACCCGGGCCCGGCTTCCGGGGTCGAGGCCGGTGGTCGGCTCGTCGAGGAACAGGACGCTCGGGTTGTGGATGAGCGCCACCGCGAGGTCGAGGCGGCGCTTCATGCCGCCCGAGTACGTCTTGACCCGCCGTTGGAGCGCGTCGCCGATGTCGACGAGCTCGGTCAGGGTGCCGAGCTGGCGCTCGATCGCGTCGTTGCTCATGCCGAACAGCCGGCCCTGGAGCCGCAGCAGCTCCTCGCCCGACTGGTTCGGATCGAGCGAGGCGTCCTGCAGCGCGACTCCGATGCGCAGCCGGACTTCCTTGGGCTGGTGCACGACGTCGAAGCCGGCGACCCGGGCCGTTCCTGCGGACGGCACCAGGAGCGTGCACAGCACGCGAACGGTGGTGGACTTGCCGGCGCCGTTCGGTCCGAGGAATCCGTAGATCTCCCCGGTGGCGACCCGGAGGTCCACGCCCGCGACGGCTCGCGTCTCGCCGAACGAGCGCTCGAGGGACTCGGTGACGATGGCGTCGCTCATCGCCCGGGCCCGTTCGAAGCCGGACGGGCCGGTGCGCGCCCGGCCGACGCGGGCGCGGGACGCAGCGACCAGGGGTCGGGGGCGAGCACCGACCGGCGACGTTATCGGCTCACGTCGCCGACGCCGACGGGATGGAGCGCGACCCGGCGCACCGCCGCTCGTCACGCGCTGCGGCCGGCGTCGCGTACGGCCCGTACGATGACCGGCCATGCGAGATGCTGAGGTCAGCGAGCGGGCCCGCGCCCTCGGCGGCGCGCTCGAGCCGGTGGCGGGCCAGGTGTACTTCGCACCCGAGTGCCACGCCGCGTACGCCGAGCTGGGATTCGGGCCGAGCCCCGGGCTGGTGGGGACGGTGGCGCTGCCTGACGGCGCGGCGTACTTCTGCAGCCGGGGCTCGGTGATGGGCCAGGTGCCGGGCGAGGTCATCGCGGCCGCGTTCGGCGTCTTCAACCCCGCCGCGGTGGTTCCCGCGGTCTCCTACGGCTGGACGCTGACCGACGCGCCGACGATCTGCGCCGCTCGCACGGCCGGCGCCACCGGCCAGCTGCGCCGGATCCTCGGCGACGAGCCCGAGGGGATCGAGCTGGCGACGGCGCTGCTGACGACGGCCAACGAGCGGCTGCGGCCCGAGGGCCGACCTCTCTACTCGGGTCAGCTCTCGCTCGGCCTGTCCGGCGACCCGATTGGCGACGTGTGGCGGCTCGCGGACCGCCTGCGCGAGTACCGCGGCGACGCGCACACCGCGGCGTGGACGTCGGCCGGCTTCGACGGGGCCGAGATCGGGATGCTCACCGAGCTGTACTGGGGCTTGCCGACCCGCTCGTACGTGCGCACCCGGGCGTGGAGCGACGAGGACCTCGACGCCGCCGAGGCCCGCCTCGTCGAGCGGGGACTCGTGCACGGCGGTGCGCTCACCCCGACCGGGCGCGCCGAGCGCGAGGCGGTGGAGGTTGCCACCGACCGCCAATGCCGGCCCATCGTCGAGGCGCTCGGCGACGGATTCGAGCCGCTGGTAGAGGCGCTCGGACCATGGGGGGCGGCGATCCGCGCCGCCGGCGGCTACCTGCCGTCGGGGCCGCACGACCTCGTCCGCGCCGCCGCGCCCTCGGCCTGATCAGCGGCCCGGGAGCTCAGCCCCCCGACACCGCCGGCAGGACCACCACCTCGGTGCCCTCGGGCACGAGGGTGTCGCTGTCGTCGAGGTCCCGCGCGTTGTCGGCGCCGACGAACACGTTGACGTGACGCCGGAGCGTGCCGGCCTCGTCGCGCACCCGCCGGCCGATCGCGGGGTGGTCGGCGGCGACGGCGTCCAGCACGGCTCTCACCGTGATGGGCGGCGGCAGTTCGAGCTCGAGCCGGTCGGCGCCGCCGGCGAAGGGTCGTAGGGGCGACGCCAGCCGGACGACGACTCTCAGGGCATCACCGCCGTCTTCACGCACAGCACCGGCGGGAGGTGCCGGGTCAGCTCCCGCCACGTCGCACCCGCGTCCGGTGACGCGAACACCTCGCCGGTCCGGGTGCCGACGTAGAGGCCCGCGGGGTCGAGGGCGTCGGCTGCGAACGCGTCGCGCAGCACGGTGAGCCAGGCGTGCTCCTGGGGCAGCCCGTGTTCGAGGCCCTGCCACGACGCGCCGCCGTCGGTCGTGCCGTACACGCGGAACCGGCCGTCCGGTGTGCAGCGGAACAAGTCAGACGTCAGCGGCAGCACGTACGCGTGCCCGGGGTGGTTCGGGTCGGCGACGACCGGGAACCCGAACGTCGACGGGAGGTCGTCGGCGCCCACCTCGTCCCACCGGCCGCCGAAGTCGTCGGACCGGTAGACGCCCCAGTGGTGCTGGAGGAACAGGGTGTCGGGCTCGGCGGGGTGACGGTCGACCTTGTGCACGCACTGGCCGAACACCGGCGTCGGGTCGGGGAGGAAGGGCGTGCGGATCCCGACGTTGGCCGCCTCCCACGACGTCCCGTCCAGGGTCCGGTAGAAGCCGGCCGCCGAGATGCCGACCCCGAGCCGCGGGCCGCCGGCGGGGTCGGTCACCACCGTGTGCAGACACAGGCCGCCCCCGCCCGGCTGCCACTGCGGGCGGTGCTCGTGACCCCAGAGGTTCCGGTCGAGCCGGAACGACAGGCCGGCGTCGTCGGAACGGAAGAGCGCCGCCGGCTCCACACCCGCGTAGACGACGTCGGGCTGCGCGTCGCCGGCCGGCTGGAGCTGCCACACGTGCGCGACCGCGGCGCCGGTGTCCGCCGGGAAGGCGAGCGTCTCGGGCTCGGGCTCGGTCCACGAGGCCCCGAGGTCGTCCGACCGGTACACCGACGGGCCCCAGTGGGAGCTGGTCGCGCCGACGAGGAGGCGGGTGCGGCCCCGGCGGGTGTCGAGCGCGGCGGCGTAGATCTCCTCGCCCCGGAACCAGGGGCCGGTCAGCGCCCACCGGTCGCGCTCGGGCCCGGCGGCGAGGGCGAAGAGGCCCTTCGTTGTGCCGAGGAGGACGACCACGTCCCCGGTCGACGCCGCGATCGACTCCGGCTCATCCATCGGTCGCGGATCGTAGCGACGGACGGGCGGACCCTCGGCCTCCTAGTGGGGGTAGCGCAGCACCTTGACGTAGCCGAGCCGATCGAGGTTCACGATCGGCGTCACGGTGATGACCGGCGCCGGGTTCGGTGGCTGCCGGCGGTACGAGGACACGAAGCCGACCGCGACGTCGGGTGGGAAGATCGAGTTCGACACCGCGGACGTGAACACGAGCTCGCCCTTGCTGGGCTTGGTGACGTTGTCCGACAGGCCGGTGATCGTGAGGTCGGGGGTCCCGGCATGGGCCAAGGTCACGCCGAAGAGCTGGCTGATCTCGAAGCGGACGCCGACGCCGACCGACGGGTTGTCGATCAGGGTGACGGTCGACTGGTGGCTCGAGACCTCGCTCACGGTGCCGACGAGGCCGTCACCGGTCAGGACCGGGTAGCCGACCTTGATGCCCTTGTTGGAACCGGTGTCGAGCTCGACGGTGCGCTCGAAGTTCTCGGGCGGCCCGCTGGTCACCCGGGCGATGACCCCGGCCGCGTTCTCGACCGTCGGCAGGTCGAGCAGCTTCTCCAGCTGGCCGACCTGGGACGTCGTGCCGTGCGTCTTCTTCAGCTGGCGGCGCATGGCCGCGATCTGGCGGCGGAGCTGGGCGTTCTGGCTGCGCAACGACCCCGATGCGGTGACGCCGCCGAGGTCGCGCAAAGGCCGGAAGGCGTCGTCGGCCAGCGACTGAACCGGGGCGAGCAGACCGTGGGCCGCCGACCGCAGCGACTGGATGAGGCCGCTATGACCGTTGTCGATGGAGATGAGCAGCACCGCGGTGAGGGCGAGGATGGCCAGTCGAGTCCGCGTCCGCAGCTCGCGCTGCTGGATCACCATCGCGTGCCGCTCCTCCGGATGGGCGCGACCAAGCCCCCCTCAGGGCCGGTCGATGCCGACTATGGGACCACATTTCATCGGCTCACCTGGGGTCGGCTGGGCAAGGGCTGGCTGTCCGCGGCGCCGGGCCGCGGACAGTCTGAGCGCGCAATCGTCCCGGACCGAGCCTTGGCGATGCCACCGCCGGTCGCGATACTCCATCGAGATGGCCGGATTCACGTAGGGCTGATCGCGCCGGGCGCGCCTCGATGGTTGGAGAGCCGGTGGACGCGCCGGCGGTGGTGCGGCGCGCCGCTGGCGAGTGCAGGCCGCGCTGCGGCGAGCCCGGGCGCCGCCTGGCCACGGGGGCGCGTGGCGCCCCCGCTAGCGGACGGTCGCCGCCGCGGGTCGCCGGCGTCTCCCGCTGTCCCTCGCCGTCGACCGGTGTCCGGCTCCGACGAGGCGGGCGACCTTCAGCTCCGTCTCGTCCCATTCGTGGGACGGGTCGGAGTCGGCGACGATGCCGGCGCCGGTGCCGAGCCGGGTCTCGCCGTCGACGACGGTGAACGTCCGGATCGCGACCGCCAGATCGCCTTCGTCCCGCTCGGTGTCGATCCAGCCGACCGCGCCGCAGTAGACGCCGCGGCGACAGGGCTCGAGGTCCTCGATCGCCTGGAGCACGCGTGGCTTGGGCGCGCCGGTCACCGACGCGGGCGGGAACGCGGCCCGGAGCAGGTCGGCGGGACCGACATCGGCTCGGCGCTGGCCGCGCACGGTGCTGACGAGGTGGAACAGACCGGGATGCGGCTCAACCGCGCACAGGGCCGGCACCGCGACGCTCCCGTACTCGCAGCAGCGGCCGAGGTCGTTGCGCGCCAGGTCGACGATCATCACGTTCTCGGCCCGGTCCTTCGCGCTCGTCTCGAGCGACGCCGCGCTCTTTGCGGTGCCCTTGATCGGCCGGGTCTCGACGTGGGATCCCCGCCAGGCGAGGAAGCACTCGGGGGACGCCGAGACGACCCCGATCGGCGGGCCGCTCGGGCCGGGCAGCACGAGCGTCGCCTCGTGGGGCGCGGGGCTGGCCTGCCGGACCGCGTGCCCGAGCCCGACCGGGTCGGCTGGTCCCGGCCAGGTGATGCGACGGGTCAGGTTGACCTGGTAGCAGTCCCCGGCGTCGAGGAGCCGCAGGATCGCCCGCACCTGGTCCTCGTACTCGGGTCGGGACAGGCTGGAGACGGGTCGACCCGGGAGCGCGCCCGGGCCGGGGCTCGTGGCGGTGTCCAGGAGACGCTGCAGTCGCCGCCG